>Ga0326597_10010383_pt1 | contig 12412 bp, 11 predicted proteins | sample RVTome_12_FD_203789 | JGI IMG/M metagenome (GOLD analysis project Ga0326597, IMG submission 203789) | Soil microbial communities from uranium-contaminated site in the Upper Colorado River Basin, Wyoming, United States - RVT100D185 | ecosystem: Environmental > Terrestrial > Soil > Contaminated >... | reverse complement strand
GACGCTCAGGTTATCGCAGTCGGAGTACTTGTATCGCCGGGTACGTCAGGATTTCATGTTCGACGGATTTCGCGTGCCGGCACACTGGCTCGTGCGAATCTGCGTGTGGGAAAGCCATCGTGATCCACGGATATTCGAAGATCCCGATCGGTTCGATCCCGATCGGTTTCTGCAACGCGAGCACTCACGTAACACCTACTCCCCGTTCGGTAGTGGCAGGCACGCCTGCAATGGCGTTCCCCTCACCATGGCGATCGCCCACGTCTTCTGTGAAGTCTTGAGCCAGACCTGGAACTGGTCCGTGATCGGACACGGCACACTCGAGCGCGACTTCCGTCACTGGAGCCACTGGAGGCCAGGACGGGACCTGCGCCTCGTCCTCCATAGCCCGATTGAGGGCTGACGCGGCCTCGTCAGGCCAACGCGGTCACGCGCGCGCGGGCGACGGCAGCCAATGCGACAAGTCGCGGTCGATCAGTACCTGGAGCCGACGAATATCTTCAACAAACAGCGGCCGAATGCACGCATCCATGTCAGCGTCGAGCGGCGGCCGCTGCAGGCGTCGCAAGACGATGGGGCCCGCGACATCGCGGAGCGTACCGGGAAGCCAGGGGCGAAGCGCTGTGCGCACGCCGACGCTTCTGGTCCACAAGAACCGCGCCACGGGGTGACGCACGATGCCCGTTTGCCCCGTACGCCGCCGAAGATCTGGCTCGAATCCAGCATCCACCCCCAGAAACTCGAAAAGAGCTCTCATGAGTGCGGGCGCGTCGCGCGTGAGTTCCTCGTACAGATAGACCCGAATCTGTTCCCGCGGAAACAGGTCGTAGTACGGACGTAGGAAGTGATGGTAGCGCCCGCACCCGAGATAGCTGCCGAAGGCCACCGTCTCCGGCAACGGGCGCGACAGTTCTTCTGCGACCACGTCCGCGAACGTGGCCCGTGACTCGAGGCCATCCCGACACCGCCCCAGGTAGTGCGCGTACGCTCGCGCGACCGGATCGCGGAGGATGGCGACGAGCTTCACCTCGGGTACGAGCGCCTTGATGCGACCGGGTGCATTCAGTGACTGGAGGTAGACGGGAGACACATCACCAAGCGCCGTCGCGGTGCCAGCCTCGGCGAACAATGCCGCGTACGCTCCGGCATCCGACACCCACTGCCTCGCCATCGCGCGCAGGCGCGGACCCTCCCACTCGGGTAAGACATCGAGAGAAACGAAGTAGTTCGGCGACTTCTCCGCACACACGAACACTTGCGGATGTTGCGCCAAGTATCCATGAAGCGACGTCGTGCCAGCTCGACCGGCGCCGATCACAATGAACGTCGGAACCATCACTGGGTGTCGGGCGCCGCCAGGTTCAGCACAAACCGACTGAACAGGCGACCGAGCACATGCGCCCGGTACGCCGCCGATGACCGCACGTCGTCCACTGGGTGTACCCCTGCGGCAGCCAGGCGGCCCGCCTCTTCGGCGACGTCAGCCGACGGGCGGCGCCCTGACAGGAACTCCTCGACCTGGGTCAGTCTGATCGGAATTGGTGCCACGCTGCCGGCAGCCAGCCGAACAGTGGCGATTGCGCCGTCGACCAGTGTCACGGCACCGGCCACGACGACCTTGGCAATCGCCAGTGCCTGTCTCGCCCCGACCTTGCGGAACAAGAACCGGGTCTCGCCGCGAGGCCTGGGCACATCGACCCAGCCAATCACCTCGAGCGGCCGGAGCGCGGTCCGCCTGTAGTCGACGTGCACGTCGCTGTAGGGAATCGTGCGCGGCCCCTCCGGTCCGGTCACGACGACGGCCGCGTCCAGTACGAGCCAGACGGGAAGCGAATCACCCGCCGGGCTCGCATTGGCGATGTTGCCACCCACTGTCGCCCGCGTCTGAATCTGCCAGCCCCCGACGACACCCGCCGCGTCAGCCAGCAAGGGCAGTGATCGTCGGATTTCGTCGTGCTGCCGCAACTGGGCAAAGGTCGTGGTCGCACCGATCCTGAAGGCTCGCGCATCGCTGGTGATGCCCCGAAGCTCCGGGATCCGCAGCAGGTTCATCACCGGCGCAGCTTGAGCCTCGTGGCAAGCACCAGGCAGCATGACATCGGTACAGCCAGCCACCAGACGTACACCGCGAACCCTGGCTAGGCAGGCAACTGCCTCGTCGAGCGATCGTGGTGAAGCGCTGTCGCCGTTCACGTGCCGTCACCACCACCGGACACGTCGTCAGTAGCGAGCGCCCGCAGGATCCCCTCGTAGCCGGTGCAGCGGCAGAGATTGCCAGCCAACGCGTCGCGAATCTCATCCCTGGTCACCGACGGTCTTCCCTCTGTAAGCGCCCAAGCGGTCACGATGATCCCGGGTGTGCAGGCTCCGCACTGTACGCCCCCGAGCGACACCATCCGCTCGATCAGCGAGCGTGCCCCCGGTTGAACCGACACGTGTTCGATCGTGGCGATGTGTCGGTCCTCACACTGCACGATCGGCACCAGACACGACAGCACCGGATCACCGTCCATCAACACCGTGCAGGCGCCGCACTCCCCTTCGCCGCAGCCTTCCTTCGTACCGGTCAGCCCGAGCGTCATCCGCAGCACGTCGAGCAACCGACGCATCGGTGGCCCGTCAAGCGTGACTCGCTCTCCATTGACCGTGCACGACATGTTCATCGCATCGCTCACTTCCTTGTCACAGCGCCAGCGGTAACGACGGTCGGCGCGCCCGATACGCGTTCGGGCGTTACCGGCAGCACCGACGCTGCCACACCAGTGGCGTTTTCGATGGCGGCCGCCACTGCCGGCGCGCCTCCATCCATGGGTAGTTCGCCTGCTCCCTTTGGCGTGGCACGATCGCCGCCAGACTCCGGCTGGATGAACAACACGTCCATGGCCGGAGCGTCTCGAATTGTCGGAATCAGGTACGTGGAGAGTCGGTCATTCAGGTAGCGCCCGCGTTCCATCCTGATCTCCTCCATCAGGCCGTATCCGATGGCCTGTAAGGTCCCGCCTTCAATCTGGCCCCGGACAAGGCATGGGTGAATCAGCCTGCCGATCTCGCACGCAACGGAGGCCTTGACCGCTCGCGTCTCGAGCGTGTCATCATCCACCTCAACGTCGACGACCGCCGCACTCCAAGAGTAGTCGGCATATGGAGCACCGGTGAATGTCTGCTCGTCGAACATCCTCGAGTCAGACCCGTCGTGCCGGCGCGTCACGGAGAGCGGGCCGACCGCCTCCCGATACCGCTGGGCAACCGTCCGGAACCGAATCGCTGCGGCCTCATCAGACACGACGTCTCCATCCCGCACTTCGCGAGCTGACCGATCGTGGTTTTGCCGCCACCAGTCCAGTATGCGCGATGACAGCGCTGCTGCCGCGTCCTGCGCCACGCCTCCTACGATCATCGTCGTACGGGACGCGACCGTCGGCCCGGAGTTGGGCGCGACCGACGTGTCCGCTGGCGTCATCACGATGTCGTCCAGCTGCACTCCCGCGGCGTCGGCAGCCATCTGCGGAAGGACAATCGCGGCACCCTGCCCCATGTCCGTTGCGATCGTGGCAACCTCGATTCGGCCGTCCTCACGCAACCCGACGGTGACTGGCGACCGCATCATGCGCTCACCGTTTCCCGTGAAAGCCGCCCCATGAAAGCAGAGACTCAGGCCAATGCCGTGCCGTGTCCGCCCCTGGCCTCCGGTGTCGCGCGCGGCCTCGTTGTTGGTCCAGCGCTCGACAAATCGTGTGCGGCTGACCACGGCGTCAAGACACTCGCGTATTGCCACCGATGGACCGAGGGTCTCGCCCGTGGGCAACTGATCGCCGGCGACCAGCACGTTGCGCGCGCGGATGTCATACGGGTCCAGCCCGAGCGTCCGCGCCAGTCGATCCATCTGCCGTTCGACCGCAAACGCAACCTGGGGAGCGCCAAAACCACGAAACGCTCCGTTGGGTGCCGTATTCGTCCGGCGGACCGTGCCGCGGATACGAACGGCCTGGCAACGGTAGGGACCCGTCGCGTGCAGCATGGCACGTGACAGCACCACGGATGAGAGCGTGAGGTATGCGCCGCCGTCGAGCACGACCTCGACGTCCATGGCCTGCAATCGGCCGTCCTCGTCAACCGCCGTCCGGTGCCGGACCACAGAAGGGTGCCGCTTCGTCGTTGCGACGATGTCCTCGTGCCGATTGTAGGCAATGCGGACCGGAGCACCTGCTGCGCGCGCGAGTAACGCTGCATGCACCGCAATCAGGCTCGGGTAGTCTTCCTTGCCGCCGAAACCGCCACCAACCACCGACGCGCGCACGCGCACCTGCTCGTCGGACAGCCCGAATGCGTGCTTGAGCGCCGCATGCACGTAATAGGGACACTGCATCGAGCCGCTTACGACGACCGAGCCATCGGTGCTCCAGTGTGCGGTCATCGCCTGACATTCGATGTAGATGTGCTCCTGATATCCCGTCCGGTACTCGCCGGCGACGACCACACGGGCCTCTCGGAGTGCCGCATCGACGTCTCCCCTGCACAGGGTGGCGACGTGAAGAGGCGCCGTATCGGACGCCAGCTCGAACGAGAACTGAGGCTCCAGTGGATCGGTGATAACCTCGACCGCGTCCCTGGCGGTCCGGGCATCGCACCTGGTCCTCGCGGCGACGAGTGCTACGGCCTCACCCACGTGGTGAACGTCGCTCGAGGCGAGAATGGGCCAGGAATCGTCCACGAACGGAACGCCATTGGGGCCGGGGAGATCGCGGGCAGTTACACAGACGGCACCGGCTGGCGCCAGGTCTGCATGCCATCGCACGTCGTGGATTCGCGCACGGGCAAAGGTGCTTCGGACCGTCGCGCCATACCAGAGCCCCTCGATTGCCTCGTCGTCGGCGAACAGAGCAGCGCCCGTTGCTTTGGCCACGCCGTCGGGACGCGGTGGACTCGACCCGATGCCATGGATCCTCCTTCGGATCGTCATTCGACCTGCATGTTACAGGACGCGGCCCGCATCGCGGCGAGCGGCAGTCCGCAGCGGTTACATCGGCTGGATGTCAAATGGGTAGTCCAGCGTACCGGCGCGCCGGCCGCGAGGCCCGGTGATAACTCGTCGCCGCCGACTGGCCGGGACTCGTCCGCGTCCTAAAGTCACGCTACTCCTTGCTCGTGTATGATGCGTCGCGCGCCCGATGGGGGCGAGTGTTCAGCCTACGACATCTCCACGATGAACGTACCGCCGGTCCTGCTGCTCGTCTTCAATCGTCCCGATGTGGCGCGTCGCCTTCTCGATGCGGTCAGCGCGACGCGTCCTGCCCTGTTGTTCATCGCTGCCGATGGGCCACGCCCAGGTCATCCTGAAGACGACCCGCTGTGCAGCCAGACCCGTGACGTCTTCAGGCGGATCGACTGGCCATGCCAGGTCCACACGCTCTGCCGCGAGACGAATCTCGGCCTGACGACGGCCGTCATCTCGGCCGTTTCCTGGTTCTTCGACCACGTGGAGGCCGGCATCATCCTCGAAGACGACTGCCTCCCGACACCCGATTTCTTCCGATTCACCGGCGAACTGCTGGATCGTTACGGCACAGACCCGCAGGTGATGCACATCTCAGGGCTTAACATGGCCCCTGGAACGCACTTCAGCACGGACAGCTATTTTTTCACCCAGGTGGGACACATCTGGGGCTGGGCCACATGGCGTCGGGCCTGGCGGCTGTACGACCTCACGATGGCGGAGTGGCCGTCGGTCCGTCACCGGTTCGGCTTCGCGGCGCCGCCGCTGGAGCGCGCCCTCGGACGAAAGTTTGCGTCGGCCTATGCGGGCCGCAAATCCACCTGGTCACGAGCGTGGTACTACACCCTGCTCCTGCATTCCGGTCTGGCAATCATTCCGTCGGTCAACTTCATCCAGAACGTCGGCTTTGGGCACAACGCAACGCATACTACCGGCGATTGGCATCCACTACGCGTAGCCGCGTCCACCAGAATCGCATTTCCGCTGACTCACCCCACCGACCGTGCGCCGAACGCCCGCTACACGCGACTGCTGGCTCGGTATCACTACGGGTCATATTCACGGCGCGCGAGCGAGCTGGCCTGGACGTTTCTGGACACGATCGGCAGGGCCGCGCGCTAACGCTGCCGAGCGTCCTCGCTGTCGCGGCAGGGCGATCAGACACGACATCGCTCCATCACGACGCCGGCATCAGTCCCGTCTCCCTTCAGCCAGGGAAGTGAGGCGCTCGATCCAGGGATCTTCCGACGGGTCGGCACGGTACTGCCCAACCGAGGCAAACGCGCGCTCGGCGAAGTTCTGGCGTCCGGTTGGGTCGTCCATGAGCCGCACCAGGCAGTCCCGAAGCCGAGCGACGTCGCCGACGGGGTACAGGAGTCCAAGTTCGCCATCCTTCAGAATCTCCCGTGGGCCGTAGCGACAATCACTAGAAATGAGCGCGCATCCGCTGGCGACCGCTTCGATCAGCACATTCCCAAATCCCTCGTATGCCGAGCACAACACGAAGATCGATGCCGTGGCAACCTGATGCCACGGTTCTTGAACGAACCCGGTGAAAGTCACCCGATTGTCCAGCCCCCGCGCAGCCACGTCGCCCTGAAGTGCCCGTCGTTCTCTGCCGTCGCCAACGATGGTCAAACTCCAGTCGGAGAACCGGTCAGCGATCGAGGCAAATGCGGAAACCAAGTCTCCGACCCGCTTGGACGGCACAAGTCGGCCAACGGTAACGATGGTGGGAGATCGCGGTACCGAGGGTGGAATCAGCGGAACGGCGGTGCTGAGCATCGGGTGGGCTACCGAGACCGTCCGCGGGACTGTGCCGCGTGCCTGGAGATCGTCAGCCAGCCGCTGTGTCAGAACGAGAAGGGCGTCGGCACGGCGATAGGTCCACATCATGGCGGCATTCCACAACCTCCGATGGGAGACGAACGGGTTGCCATTCTCGCAGATGACAGTGAGCGTACGACGACCGCGCGCGAGACTGGCCAGCGCGTTCGGACTCGGACCGAAGGCGAGAACCGCATCGTAGTCGTTGCGGTTCAGCAGCGATCGCAACTGGATGAGCTGGTGGATACGACGAAGCGGTGACGACGGAACGCTTGACCCGAGCACGTGCACACGACGATTGGCGAGCAGCCCCTCAGACACCGGACTGGCCGCCAGCGCGACAAGATCACAGTTCACGCGACGTTGCTCGCAGGTGTTCAGCAGGCCGGATACCCAGCGTTCGACGCCGCCGATGCCGTCGGACTTGATGACAACGAGAATCCGCTTCACACGCAGCCGCCAATCGTAACCATACTCGAGAGACGATCTCTGTGTCGCGCGCTCTCGGTGGCCATCACGGACTCCGTGACTTGGCGCCAGCCCTCGGGCCGCGGCAGCTCCTCGGTTCGAGCGACACCTCCTGCAGCCCGAACTGGATTTCCCCTCAACACGGATTCAAATATATACTGCGGTCCGTCACTCATGAGCCTTCGTGCCCGAACATCGATCGTGGGTCATGCCGTCCGCGGCTGCCTCGCCGGTCGCCGGTTCTGGGAGAATCGTCCGACGAACAGCTTCGTTCGTGACGGATACGAGGTGATCCACGGATTCCTCGATCGTGTGGAGTGCGAGCGGCTAGTCGCTCTGGCCGCCGCACACCTCCCAGGGCCGAGCCACCAAGTTGCTGGCAACTGCTACACCTGGGTGAAGGCGGAATCGGCACACGGGCGGAACCGAGGGGTGCGCGAACTTCTGAACGTCAACGATATCGATGACAACGTGGCGACACTCATGGCGGATCGCCGCGTTCATTCCCTGTTCGAAGCGCGACTCGGCGAGCCCGTCGAAATGTACGGATTCAGTATTCAATTCGACGACGTCGACACGACCTCCAAGCGCGGCTTTCACATCGATGGATACGCTCCGCCCCAGTTCAAGGCGTTCATCTACCTCAACGACGTCCTCGACGAAGGCGATGGTCCGTATACGATCGTCCCTGGCTCACACCGCTGGAGCGCACGAAAACTCGCCAACGATCTTGTGAACGCCGCAACCTCTGGAACACGGCGCGACGTGCGGTACCTCGTCGACGACGACGACTTGCGCACGGTGTTGGCTCCCGCGGGCACGATCATCCTCTCGACCCAGGACGCGGTGCACAAGGGCTGGTCGAACCACTGGCGGACCCCCCGATACGCCATGATCGGCTACGCAACCACGGCGCGGCATTTTCGTGGCGGCCCGATCACGGAGGGGGCCGACGCGATCGGCCAACCGAGGGCTTCCGCCGGCTGAATTGCCCCTGAGCGTCGATGTCCGGCGCCGTGTGCCATGAGTTCGAGAAGGAACTGGCTGCCGCGCCGATGCCGGGCGACAGCACCCGCGGACCACGATCCTTCTGTCTCGGTGAGGGCCTTCTGCGTCATCGCTAAGGGCGCCGCGCCGCCAGCACCGCCACGAAGTGGCCCGTGCGAAAGCGCGTGGGCCACCGTTCGGCGATCTCGAACCACCCAAGCGAGCGCAGGAAGCGAGCGTGGGTCTCGCGCTGCGCCGAGAGAAGACCGACGAGGCGCGCGGCGGGCACCGCGAGCACACGCGGGCAGTGCATGACCGCTGTCACCTCGACGACATCGAAACCGACGCGTTCCAGCAGCGAGACGATAGCGCGAGCCCCCAGGGTTGTACCGACAAAGTAGGGTACGAGGCCAACCCGACTGAGCCACGAGAACGGCAACACGTTGCGCAGGGCCACAACCGGATTCGCGGGGTTGTCGAGCGTGAGCAGTAGACGCCCTCCCGGCACGAGTACCCGCCTCAACTCCAACAGGCCGTCGCCAATCGACTCGGCCCGTGCGAAGTGATCGAGAGTGGAATTCGACACCACCGCGTCGAAGCACTCGTCGGCGAACGGCAGGTTGCGCACGTCGGCTGCCGTCACGGACAGCTTCGGTTGCCGGCTGCGCGCACGCGCGGCCACTGCGGTGGACTGGTCGATTACCTCGACTTTGTCTGCGAAGCCGCTCAGCCAGGGCCACAGCCCCGCACTAGCCGCCTCGTCGAATACATCGGTCTTGAGCAGGCGGTGCAGATGCGTCGGCAGCCATCGACGGCACAGCGCAACGTTCACGTCGTCTGAGTGCCGCCTCCACAACGCGTCGCGGGTGGCCAGCCACTCCACCGCGACATCGTCCCAGTAGTGGGAGTGTGTGGGCAGCGGTTCACCCTTCCTGGTCCACGGTGTCATGTCACCGCCAGCTTCCCAGGAGGGCGCCGCACGACCGGGGCACACTGGCAGCCCCAACGGAACTATACGCGCCCCGCCGAAGGCTGGTGCCACAGGTGACGCCCTTGCTCACGGCGCAAAGCACGGTAGTCCCAGCGGTTCGTAGCGGCGCGTCGGCGTGCGATCAGCGCGCACGAACACGTGCAGCGGTCGAGAGCCCCAGACCTCGATTTCACCGGCGTCAACGTATTCGTCTTCCAGGTACCGGTCGACCTGTTCGAAGACCGGACGGTAGTCCTCCGCGTAGACGGACCCAGACTCGGTCAGCACAATCGGCACACTGACCGCCTTGAGTCGAGCGATGATACGCACCTCATCAGCGTCGCCGCTGTAATAGCCTGGGAGCAACCAGGCGTGACCGCCAGCGAACAAGCGATCGGAGAAGTAGTACAGCTCGGGATGCTCTCCGAGCACAAAGAGCCTGTCGTCTGGCGATGTGCACGCGTTGACGAAGCGCGCGACACGGAGGATACTCGGCTGCTCCTGATCCATCGTAAACGTGCTGGGATGCGTTCCCAGCCGGTTCCACACGAGTCCCGCGCGACGCACCAGTTCCAAGGGTCCTCCGGTAAAGCCGGCGTCGCTCAGCGCCCGAGTGCCTTGCGCGAGCCCATTCGCGCTGAGCATCGTGACACATAGCACCATCACCGCTACGGCGCGCAGCGCGACACGAGCCCCGCGGTGACGCACGAGACTTCGACCGTCAGGCCCGAGAACCGCAGCGAGCAGCCAGGCAAGAATCACGGCTGTGGTCACCCCGACGTCCGCGATCCGGATATTCGTACTGCCTCGACTCAAGAAGCTGACGTTCAGTATGCCCGCGAGCACCAGGAGCGGCACGAGGTGCGTCGAGTGCAAGAAGACACGTCCAGCAACGTGCGCACGACGGAGTCGCCACAAGACCACGCCGCCTGCGAACGGAAGCAGCACGATGAAGTAGTACAGAAAGGCCGTCGCATTCTGGACCGAGTCGAACTGACTGTTGAGCCTGAGCGGCCGGTTGTCGCCTGCCAGCGTGAAGTTCGTCCTGTCCAGGCCCTGTGTGTCGTCCACCAGAGGATCACGAACAAGAGCCTCGATATTGGCGCTCGCGGTATCGCCGAGTTCGTACGCCCAGGTACTGCCCTCGAGGCGTTCACCCCCTGACAATCCCCACAGATCCTCGCGACGACGACGGTCGGCGTCCGACACAGGGTTCCATCGAACGTTGATACGCGGGCTCGGGGACACGGCGCGTGATACCGCTATGAGTGGCTTCGACAAGTCGAGCGACAAGCGAGGCAACGTAAAACTCGTACGCTGGGCGTCTCGGCTGACATAGACGAGCGCGGTGCGGAAGTACTCGCCGACGCCCCCGCTCAGAGCAAGAAATCCAAAAAACGGCACGACCAGGGCGGCCGCCGCTCCACACACGACAGCCGCCGCGCGCACCCCCTCGCGCAGCGACGATCGATGCGCAAGCGCCATCGTCATAAGGGAGAGAGCACCGAGATACACCAGATGGTCGTGCCTGAGAAGGAATCCAATGCCGACCAGTACGCCAAGCGCCACACGTTTGCCGCTCCCTGGCCACTCTGCGTACGCCCACGCCAGGGCGAGGCCGGTGGCGTACAACACGATCTTTGGGTAGTTGTAGTGGCGAGGGTCGAACGCGATATGCAGGCCCACGGCGACAAGCGCGGCCACGACCGATCCTGACAGCCGACGCGCCAGCAGAAACGTGATGGCCGCACCGAGTGACAGCATCCCGACGGTAAGCAGCGCCTCCGATCGGAGGTTGAATCCCCCCAGCCACTGCGCCGCCGCCGACAGGCCATCTGTGAGAAACCAGCCAGGATCGTTGAAGTCCCGAAACGGCACTTCCCCACCCTGGATCTGACGCGCTCGCGAGAGATACCCGAACTGGTCGTTCGTGAATCCACCGAAGGCGCCACCGAGTGTGTTGAAACGGTAGAAGAAGGCCGTCAGAAAGACCACGACCGCGAGGGACGCATCGGCGACTCCCCGCCTGACTCTCACTGCCACGAATCCGCCACCTGGGCCTTCACCACTTGTATCGTCTCTCGAGTGTGACAGTTCCGATACACTATCGTCATGGTGATTCTCGCGACTTTCCTCGGTGTAGCAGCCCTCGTGCAACAACCCCCGGCCACGCCGCCAGAACCTGAACTCGCCGTGATCAGCGCCCGCCTCGGCGACTGCTCCGCAGACTTCACTGTCATCGACGAGGATCGCAGGCCCGTCTACGCGGCCGTCGTCCACGTGAGAATACGCTACGGGTTCATGAGCCTGAAACGCATGGACCTCGAGGTGGGTACCGATTCCAACGGTCGAGCGCGAGTCGAAGGCCTGCCAGCCAAGGCGAGACCGCTCACTTATGACGTCTCGCGGGCTGGCAAGAAGGCGACCGTCGAGCAAGATCTCTCGACCGCCTGCCAGGCGAGCTACGAGGTGTTGCTGAAATAGCAGACCGCTATGATGGCTTCTTGAGCTGGGCGATGAGGGCTTCCAGCATTCCTGTGTATTCGGCGTCGGTCGACTGGAAGATCTTGATGTACTCCTGCTCCGACAGACCAGCTTTTCGCCAGTCGCCGTCGAAGGAGTAGCTCTGCCCTGCAATATCCGCCGTGTCTGGCGCCTCGTTGTCCCGACGCCTGGGTTGCAGGCCGTTCGCACCGAAATCGGCAATCAGCGTCTTCGACCCCTCGACCGAAGCACTATTGAGATCGATGTAGACGTCGCGATAGTTTCCTGACGCGAGTTGAGCGTCCATCCTCTCTGGCACGAGGTACCGCGCCTTCACGACAAGCAGTTGGCTCCCCGAGAAATAGAGCGCCGCCACATACTCGTCGCTGCCGAGCTTCGCTGCGATGCTGTCGAGCTTCACGGTGTCCAGCATCGTGACAACTTCGCCGGCACGTTGGGACGACCTGGATTCCTGAGCCGGAACCTGGACCGACATCAACAGGACGAGCGACGCAGCAACGAGACAACCCACGCCACGGCAAGAAGCTCTCATGGCTGCACTCCCAGAACGACCACTCCGCGCGTAGGCGCGCGCGCAGAGAGCCGCACGTGTGAAGCGACTTGTATCACCGGCACGCCCTGCCGTCAATCATCCCTCGGTCTCCGCCTAGAGACCTGATCAC
>Ga0326597_10010382_pt1 | contig 12412 bp, 10 predicted proteins | sample RVTome_12_FD_203789 | JGI IMG/M metagenome (GOLD analysis project Ga0326597, IMG submission 203789) | Soil microbial communities from uranium-contaminated site in the Upper Colorado River Basin, Wyoming, United States - RVT100D185 | ecosystem: Environmental > Terrestrial > Soil > Contaminated >... | reverse complement strand
CGACGCGAGCCTACATGGAGCGCGGCCTGACCTAGCCGGCAACCGCTCGCGCTACCGGGGCTGGCGCGCCTGCCACCCTGAGCAGCGCGGTGACCTCGTCGTCTGCTACCTGCCCGAAGTCGCGATACCACATGCCGATCGCGAGGAACAGCTCCGGCGAGCGCAGGCACACCAGACGATCGGCGGCGCCGCGGAGCTGATCGCAGGTTTCGCGGGGTGCCACTGGCAGTGCCACGACCACTTCGGCCGGCGACTGGAGGCGGAGTGCCGCTATCGCCGCAAGGGCGGTGGCGCCGGTGGCCGCCCCATCGTCGACGACTATCACGCTGCGCCCTCGCAGGTCCGGCCACGGCAGGTCGCCGCGGTATCGGTGACCCCGACGTTCAACCTCCGCCTTCTCCCGCTCCCGAATCACGTCAACGACCCCCGGCGGCAGGCCAAGCTCCGCGATGAGCTCTGCATTCAGATATTCGGCCCCGCCGCTGGCTACCGCGCCGAGCGCCAGCTCCTCCTCGCCCGGGGCACCGATCTTCCGAACGACGAGCACGTCCAGGGGGGCCCGCAGCCCTTGCGCCACCTCGAATCCGACGGGAACGCCGCCCCGCGGAAGCGCCAGGACGATCGGGTCTACAAGTCCTTTCTCCCTGCCGACGGCCTCGGCCAGTATGCGGCCGGCCTCGCGTCGGTCGCTGAAGGGGGGCCAGTAGCTTCCAAAGGGATCCATGCCGCAAGCGTGGCCGAAGCAAGGTCGGCCCGGAAGAGCCACGCGGCCGGTATTTGACGGGACGTTTCGCAGGTGTCCTCTGGCACTGGTGCTGGACGGCGGCCATGCGCACGATGCCGGCATGAGGATGACGCGCAGCGTGTCGGAGGTCGCATCGGCTGAGGTCGTGATCCCCGCCGGGGTGCCCCTGCAGGCAGATCTTGTCGTGCCGCCCAGCGTCGGCGGCGTCGTTGCCTTCGCCCACGGCAGCGGGAGCGGGAGGTTCAGCCCGCGGAACCGGCGCGTCGCCGAACGCCTCCGCGATCACGGCCATGCAACGCTCCTCCTCGACCTCCTCACACCGGACGAAGAGCGGATCGACGAGCAGACGCGCGAACTGCGCTTCGACATCGAGCTCCTGGCGGAGCGGTTGGTCGCGGCGGTGGACTGGCTCCACGGCGATGGCCGCACACGGGGGCTGCCGATCGGCCTCTACGGCGCCAGCACCGGTGCGGCCGCCGCGCTGGTGGCTGCCGCCCGACGGCCAGCCCTTGTCGGCGCGGTCGTATCGCGTGGCGGTCGTCCCGATCTCGCCGCGGCTGCCCTGGCACGCGTGACGGCGCCCACGCTGCTCATCGTTGGCAGCCGCGACGTTGACGTCCTGGGCCTCAACCGCGAGGCGGCCAGCCAGATGCCGGTCCCGCCGACCATCGAGGTGATCCGAGGAGCCAGCCACCTCTTCGAAGAGGAGGGTGCGCTGGAACGCGTGGCCGAGCTGGCGGCGGAGTGGTTCGACCGCCATCTCGCCGCGGCGACCAACCAGCAGCGGCAGGGCCTCAGCCCCAGCTGATGACGAGTCGCTCGCCGTCGCGCGTGATCCTGCAGTCCCCGAGCGCGCCCGATGCCCGTTGGAGCCGTCGCGTGATCCAGGTGGACTCTTCGGCGTTCGCGACCCGCGTGAAGCAGTAGTCGAGCGCCAGCGGCAGCGCCTCGAGACGGATCGGCCCGCCGGCGTCAAGCTCGACCAGCCAGAGCAGGCCAAGGTCATTACGCAAGCGCGGATCGACAGCGTAGTCGTCGAGGAAGTCTCCGAGGTCGAAAAGCACGCCATCCGACACCCCGTGGAAGACGTGGGCGGAATGCCCGGCAACGAGGCTGGCACCGGCCGCGAGGAGCTCTCGCGCGGCAACCCTGATCCGCACCAAGGGCTCGGGCACCATGTTCGGACCCCAGTGCGGCGTCACGATCAGGACGTCACACCGTTCGCGCATATCACGGACCAGCCGCGTAAGCCAGCTGGGGACACCATGGCTCAGATCGACCAGCGCGACGCCTGGTTGGTCCGGAGCCGCAGCGTAATCGGGCGGATGGTCGGTGATGCCGATCAGCCCAACCCGAAGTCCGCCGGCCTCGAGGACCACCGGTCGGCGCGCCTCGGCCAGGTCCTTGCCGGCTCCGATCGTGGCGATGCCGGCGCTCGCAAGAAGGCGACGCGTGTCGGCCAGTGCCTCGTAGCCGTAGTCCAGTGCGTGGTTGTTGGCGAGGCTCACGCAGTCGACCCCCAGGTAGCCCAGCAGCCCGGTGGCGGCCGGTGGTGCGCGAAAGAAGAAGGGCTTCAACGGATCGGGCCAGCGGGCTCCACGGTCAGAGATGCAGCATTCGAGGTTGACAACGGTGAGATCCGCCTGTCGCATCGCCTCGGCAACCGACTCCTCGACGAGGGATTCGACCGCCGCACCCGCCCGCAGCCGGTCGGCGACCCCCCGCCCCAGCATCGTGTCGCCCGCCAGGGCGACGGTCGCAGGCGACATTTCCCTGGTCGAGTTCCTCAGCCCTTGATGACCGCCAGCGGCCGGAGACGCGCCACCGGCCGGATGTGCCCCGCCCCCGCCGCGACCCGAACGACCGCCTCGACGTCCTTGTAGGCGAGGGAGGCTTCCTCCGCAAGGAGGTCGCGCCGCTCGGCCCGCACGATCACGCCGGCCTGTCGCAGCTCGGCGACCAGATCCACGCCGCGCAACTGGCGAATGGCTGCGTGGCGAGACAGGCGTCGACCAGCACCATGACAGGTCGACCCGAAGGTCTCCGCCATGGCGCCCGGCAGGCCGACCGCCACCAGCGAGCATCGGCCCATATCGCCCGGGATGAGAACCGGCTGACCGACCTCGCGATAGACCTCCGGGAGCGCCGGATGCCCGGCCGGGAAGGCGCGCGTAGCTCCCTTGCGATGGACACACAACTCGACCTGCTCACCGTTGAGACGGTGCTGCTCGAACTTGGCCATGTTGTGGCTGACGTCGTACACGAGCGGCAAGTCCGCCGCGGCTGCGCCGAGCAGTTCGGCAAAGGTGCGCCGAACGGCCACGGTGATGAGCTGGCGGTTCGCCCAGGCGAAGTTGGCTGCGGCTCTCATGGCACCGAGGTACGCCTCCGCTTCTGGCGACCCGAGCGGGGCGCAGGCCAACTGTCGGTCCGGCAGGGTGATGGCGTAGCGGCGCGAGGCGCGCTCCATGGCCCCGATGTGGTCGGTGCACACCTGGTGACCGAGGCCGCGGGAGCCACAATGGATCATGACGGTCACCTGCCCCTCGCGCAGATGCATCGCGCCGGCCGCCTGCGGGTCGAGGACCTGGTCGACAACCTGGACCTCCAGGAAGTGATTCCCCGATCCAAGTGTCCCGAGCTGATTCGATCCTCGCGCGCTGGCGCGGACAGAGACCTGGCTCGGGTCGGCACCCGACAGGCAGCCACCCTCCTCGGTCATCGCGAGGTCCAGGTGGCTGCCATGACCAGCCGTGACTGCCCAGTCGGCGCCCCGCCGCAGTACCAGGTCGACGTCGACAGACGAGAGCCGGTATCCGGCGTGCGAGCCGACGCCGCTTGGTACGGCGCGGAACAAGCCGTCGGCCAACCGGTCGAGGATCGGCCGCACATCAGCTGCCTCAAGGTCACTGCGAAGAAGACGGACGCCGCAGTTGATGTCGAAGCCGATCCCGCCCGGGCTGATCACCCCGCCATCAAGCGCCATGGCCGCGACGCCACCGATCGGAAAGCCATATCCCCAATGAAGATCGGGCATGCCAAGGGAGGCGCCAACGATCCCGGGCAAGGTGGCGACGTTGGCCACCTGCGTCAGGCACGGGTCCTCACGCAGGGGAGCGATGAGCTGGTCGTCGGCGAAGATCAGCCCTTCGACACGCATCCCAAGGCGCCCGTCCCTCGGAATGCGCCAACGGTAATCGTCAATCCGCTCGAGCGAAACGCCTCGCGCGGTCATTGTCATCGTCATACGTCCAGGTACGCCTCCAGCGCCCATCCATCCGGGCCGTGGGTCACGCAGAGCCGATACAGGGTCACAGCTTTCACCTGAAGCCTTGGCCGCACCTCCTTCGCGTCGAATGGGGCAAACCACGCTTGGCCGCGAACGACCCAGCCGGGCCGGCCGCGGCGCAGGCTCGAGACCGTCGTGCGAGCCAGCGCTTCGCCTCGGACCTCGGCCAGCCCGATCAGCTCGTTCAGCCAGCGGAAGACCAGCTGCTCAAGGTCGTCCGCCTCGATCTCGATAGCCTCTGACCGCAGCTCTCGAGTACGGCCAACATCGCTGCTCAGCTCTACCAGAGCGGCAGCGGCCTCCTCGAGCAGACCCTCCCCGGTACCGGCGGCTGCGCGCAGCCCAACATCGGCCGTGTGATCGACCGCCCGGTGCCAGCGCACGGACTGGCCGTGCGGTCTAGCGCGGTCGCCAAGCGTCCGGGGCTGGTGTCCGGTCTTGACCATATCCAGACACTAGGAGCCGATCAGGCCGATCGTAAGGCCCAAATGGCCCGGATTCGGGACCCTAGCTTTCCTTCAGGCCAGCCAGGCGGGCCTCCACCTCCGTCTCGTTCTCGCCGTCCTGCAGTGATGCGAATTCGTCCTCGAGAGACGAGGCCGAGACCTCCGCCATTCCGCGGGCCATCGCCTCCTCGCGTCGGATGCGCTCCTCGAAGCGATTCAGCTCCGAGGTTGGATCCATGACCGAGACTTCGCGCACCGCCGTCTGCACCTGCCGCTGTGCCGCGGCCATCTTGGCCCGCGAGACGAGCTCGTCACGCTTCTGGACCAGCTCCTCGCGCTTGATGCGCAGCTTGTTGAGCCCGTCCTTGAGCTGCTCGGTGAGCGCCGTTTGCTGCGCGATCTGCGTCCCGAAGGTCTGGACCTGGGCCTCGTAGCTCATCTGCCGCCGGATGGCGACCTTCGCCAGGTCGTCGAAGCGGACTGCGTCGGCCCCGCTGCTCTCCTTGGCCTTGCGGGCCGCCGCGGCCGCCTTCTCACCCCATTCCGTCGCCGCCTGCTGCGCCTCGCGCTGATCCTCCTCGGTCAGGCGCAGATTGCCGACCGTCTGGGCCACCGCCTCCTCTGCCTCTGCAATGTTGTTGGTGAAGTCGCGGACCAGTTGATCGAGCATCCGCTCCGGATCCTCGGCGCTGTCGAGCAGCGAGTTGACGTTTGCCCGTACGAGTTGACCGATCCTACCCAAGATCGTGGTCTGTGCCATCAGCGTGGAACCTCCCCTGCTGTATCTATCCGCTCCGTGAACCGATGCGGCCGGCATTCACCAGCCGCCGCCGCGTGCTCTGCCTCCCCCGCCCCCTCCGCCGAAGCCGCCGAAGCCGCCGAATCCACCGCCGGTGCTGCGCCCCCCGCCGATGCCTCCCCCGCCAAAGCCTCCACGTCCTCCCCCGCTCAGGATGCCACCGATGATCCCGCCCAGAATTGCGGTCCCGATGTCGCTACCCCAGCCAGGACCCCGCATCCCTCCCGGCCACGGTCGACCACGTCCAACGGGGTACTGTCGGCCGTTGATGACCACGGTTCCGCCGTGGCCCGCCGTATCGGTCTTCTCGAACTCCTCACTCGCCAGCCGGTATGCCTCGTCAGCCTGGGCAAGCGCCTTCTGGGCCTCGGCGAGAGAGGCTTCGGGATCGGGGTCGCGCAGGCTCTGGGCATGTGTAAGCGCCCTCTGCGCGTCCGCCAGCCTCGTGCGCGGGATGCGGCCAACACCGTGGCGGCGTGCGCTGATGAAGTCGTTGGCTCGATCCACCCCCTGGGTCGCCGCCGTCAGCGCCGCATCCGCCGCGGCTTCTGCCTTGGACCGACGCTCCTCTCCTTCCTTGATGCGACCGAGCGCGGCATCGGCGGCCGCCTCCGCTTCCTTCGCCAGCCGATACGCCAGAACGAGGTCACGCGGCTCGCCGGACGCCGCCTGGTGGGCATCGCGCAACGTTGCCTCCGCCGCCTGGACATCCGGCCCGAGAGCCTTCCCAGTTGCGCCGTGCGCGGCCGAGCGCGCGGCTGCGACATCGGTGTCCGCGGAATCCAGCGCACCGGGAAGGTGACGCCGAGCCTCGTCCAGCGCCTGGGATGCCTTGTCGACCGCGTCGAGCAGGGCCACCGCCTGGGCGGCGGCATCCTGCGCGGCCCTGGCGGCGCGCGTCACGACCGACCGGTCGGCCCCGTGCACGGCAGCCGTCCCGCGGCTTGCCGCCTCGCGAGCCAGGCCGATCCGCTTCCGCGCTTCCGCCACGTTGCCGCGGACGGTCGCTGCGCTCGAGGGAGCCTCCGCCGTGAGCGCGTCGAACGCCTGCTCTGCCGGGGAGAGACGGGCCTCGATCTTCTCCAGCTCATCCGGCAGACCGGCCAGGATCTCCGGTGCGCGACGCTCGAGATCTCGCAGCTTCCTGAACCGCTCCGTCTCGGTGCCCACCAGCTCCCGGGCCTTGTTGCAGCGGGCGACGATCTCGTTGAGCATCCCCTCCCGCGTCGGGGGGTCCTCCGGGACCTCGTCGTCCAGCTTCTGGCGGACCTTGAAGGCGCCCTGGAGCTCCGTCCGCGCCTGGCTCAGCGCGGCGCGGAACGGCTCGACCTCATCGGCCCCGAATTCCGCCTCGGCGAAGCCCAGCTCCTGTTCGTCCTGGCGCAGCAGCTCATCGGTCTGGATGAGGAGCGCGTTCGCCGTTCGCGCCAGCTCACCGGTGCGCCGATCCCGCTCCTCTGCCTCCCGGTGAGTGGCGCGCCAGCCGACGATCGACCGGGCGAGGAACCACCCTCCCGCGACGATCACGATGATCGGTATGAACCATGCAATCCAGCTGAAGTCCGCGGCCGGACCCGGCTGTGGAGTCCCACCCTCGTCTGGGGCGCCGACCGCCGCCTGGCCCAGGGCGGCGGCGCCGTCCGCTACAGCCTGGCCCCAGGCGCTGTCGCGCAGGCGAGGCTCGACCGAGTCGGCCAGGATCAGGTCGAGCTCGTCATTCGTCACCGAGTCGAGGAGGGACCCGACCCAAAGGGCATCGCGGCGGGCGGTTACGGCAACCACAAGCAGCGCGTCGTTGCCACCGAGCCCATTCGCCTCTGCGACCTGCGTGGCGTAGTCGGGCGCCGAGAGGCCGTCGGTCGTTTCCACGAAGAGGGCCCACAGCTGGATGTTCTGGGCATCCAGACGCCCGATCCCCGCCTCGGCCGTCGAGCGATCGGCACCACTCAGCACACCAGCCTGATCGGTCACGCGGTCCCGAAGCGTCGGGAGGTCCTGCGCTGCGACGGCTGTGGCCATCATCGCCGCAAGCCCGGCCACCAGTGCGAGGCAGAGCAACACGCGTTGGCGCAGCTGTCTACCGCGGGTTGTGAGCATCATTCGGCGAGTGTCATGACGGGCAATTGCTGAACGCAACGTACCGACCGACGGTTCGAGACGCCTAGTGCCAACCGGACTGATCGCGGGGTCCTGGCGGCGCTGAGGCCTTGGGCTCGACACAACGAAGACGGCCGCCAGGGCTTGGCGGCCGTGTCGCGCCTGCCGCGTCCGCGACCGGATGGCGGTAGTGGGCGACGGCGGGAGGTAATCCCGCGACCTTCAGTCTGCTGGATCCACCGATCGGCTGCCAAGTGCCGTTGCGCCCGATCCGGCGGTCCGTTGGGCGCCTGTCCTCACCCGGCTACGGACCGAAGAAGAGGTCCAGCCACTGCTCCAGCGGCGGCTTGGCGGGGGCAGGCTTCTCGCGCAGCGCGGGCGGCAGGCCCGCCTCGGAGCCCGGCGGGATGATCAGGACGTGCTCGCCCGGCAGGCCGAGGTTCAGCAGCCGGCGCGCCTCGGCGGACAGGAACTCCTTGCCGTTGAAGTAGTCGAGCTGCTGGCTCAACGCCGCGTTGTGCGCCTCCATCGCTATGATCTCGGCGCGAATCGCCGCCGCCTCCTGGCCGGTCGACCAGTTCGTGTAGACCTGACGCCCTACCTGGACCGCCAGGAAGGTGCCGATGATCAGCAGCACGGCGATCCAGGCCAATCCGCCGCGCGAAGCGGGGATGCGGACACGCAGCGGACGTTCCGGAGGCGTTGCGCGGGCGGCGGGTATCTCGGCGCTCGTCATCTGGCAGCCAGTCTAGCCCTCGAGTTTTCCACCGTGCAAGGCGTTGGCGGCACGAGTTATCCACATGCGGACGCCGTCAGCGCCGCGCTGCCTCGCCGTCCTTCAGGATCTGGCCCGCCGCCAGGCGGCCCGGGGCGCCCATCACGCAGCCGCCCGGATGCGTGCCGGAGCCGCACTGGTAGTAGCCCACGATCGGAGTGCGGTACTGCGACCAGCCCGGCGCCGGGCGCAGGAAGAACATCTGCGGCGCCAGCAGCTCGCCGGCAAAGATGTTCCCCTCGCTGAGCCCGGTCACGCGCTCGATGTCCAGCGGCGTCACCACCTCGCGCTGCAGGACAAGCTCGCCAAATCCAGGGAAGTAGCGCTCCAGCGTGGCCTGCACGGTGTCGCCCAGCCGCTGGCGCTCGGCGTCCCAGTCGCTCTCGCGCAGCCGATACGGCGTGTACTGCACGAAGCAGGACATCACGTGCTGCCCTGGCGGCGCCATGTCCGGGTCGATCGTCGACTGGATCGCACCGTCCAGGTAGGGCTCGGGGCTGTACCAGCCGTACTTGGCCGCGTCGAAGGCGCGCTCGATGTAGTCCATCGAGGGAGCGATGTTCAGGAAGCCGCGGAACATGTCGGTCCGCTCGCCGAGCGCGGGGTAGCGCGGGATGCCGCTGAGCGCGAAGTTGACCTTGGACGAGACGCCCTGGAACTTCATACGGCGCACGGTGTCGACCAGGTCGTCGGGGAGCTCGCGCGGGTCGACGAGCTCCAGGAAGGTGCGCCGCGGATCGAGAGCCGAGACGACGACCCCGGCGTGCAGCTCGGTCCCGTCGGCGAGGGCCACGCCCGTCGCCCGCCCGTCGCTGGTCAGGACCCGCTCGACCTGCGCGCCGAGGCGGATCTCGGCCCCGAGCGCGGTGGCCGCCCGTGCCAGGACCTGGGTGAAGCCGCCGTTGCCGCCCTTGTGGAAGGACCATGATCCGAACTCCCCATCGTGCTCGCCGAGCGAGTGGTAGAGGAGGACCAGCCCGGATCCCTGGGAGCGAGGTCCGACCTTGGAGCCGATGATCCCCGATGACGCCAGCCAGCCCTTCAGCAGATCGGACTCGAAGTAGTCGTCGAGGAAGTCGGCGGCGCTCCCGGTGAGGAGCCGGATTGCGTTGTGGAACGTCCGCTTGTCGAGGCCGCGGAACCGCGAACCGATCCCGGCCAGCGCCAGCAGCTCCTCCGGATCATCGCTGAACGGATCGGGCGGGACCATGTCGAGAAGCGGCTTGATCGCCTGGCAGACGCGGTCCATGTCGTGGCCGTACTGCTCGTAGGCATCGGCGTCGTGGGGGGAGATGCGCGCGATCTCGCGCAGGTTCTGGTCGTGATGCTTGGTGAACCAGAGGTACTCCCCCTCCGGCGTCGGCGCGAATCGCGACGACATGAGCAGCGGGAGGAAGCCGTGCTTGGTCAGCTCGAGCTCGTGGACGATCTGCGGCCGCAGCAGCGAGAGCGCGTACGAGAAGGTGGTGAACCAGAAGCCAGGCCGCAGCTCCTCGGTGATCGCCGCTCCGCCCACCACCTCGCGCTGCTCCAGGATCAGCGTCCGCAACCCCCCGCGGGCCAGGTACGCCCCGTTGACCAGCCCGTTGTGGCCGCCGCCGATCACGATCGCGTCGTACGGCTCGGCGCTCATGCCGTCTTGCGCTCGGGGTTGAAGAAGGGGAGGCGCACCACGCGGGCCGCGACCTTCTCGTAGTGATGGTCGACCGTGAACTCGAGCTGGACTCGCTGGCCAACCTTCGCCAGGTCGGGCCGCACCCGGCCCAGGGCGATATGCCGCTGCAGGACCGGCGAGTACATGAAGCTGGTGGCATAGCCGACCCGCTGGCCCGCCTCGTCGTAGACCATCCAATCCTCGTGGACCGGCGCGTGCACCTTGGGCGGAATCAGCCCGGCCGCGCCGTAGACGCGATCGTAATCCTCCCAGTCGACGACCAGGCCGCTCATCCGCCAGCGTGAGGTCTTGTCGGCCATCTCGCGCTCCAGCGCGCGGCGGCCGATGAAGGCACGGTCGTCATCGGCCAAGCCCTTGAACATCCACGACCAGCCGAGCTCGATCGGGGTGGACCGATGGGCGTCATTGAACGCGTACCTGCTCGAGTCGAAGTCGACCGCGAGCAGCAGGAGGCCGGCCTCGATGCGGAGCATGTAGAGCGCCGCCAGCCCGAATGGCAGCACGCTGAGCCCCTCGGCCGCATCCCACAGGGCATCCCAGGCGGTGAGCGCATCGGCCGCGTCGACCCAAACCTCGTAGCCCAGGTCGCCCGTGTAGCCGGTGCGAGACACGGTGACGGGAACGCTACCGATCTCGCCGGTGGTCAGCCCGAAGAAGGGCGTCGAGGCGACGCTCGGCACCAGTCTCGCGAGCAGCTCACGCGAGCGCGGCCCCTGGACCGCGATCGTCCCGATCTGGCCGCTGACGTCCTCGATCGACACCGCCAGGCGGCCGATCCGGTCGGCGAAGTAGCCGAGGTTCGGCTCGGCGCTGGTGAGGAGGTACTCGTCGGGCGCGCGATGCTGGATCACGCCGTCCTCGAGCACGAAGCCGCGGTCGTCGAGCCAGGTCGTGTACTGGGCGTGGCCGGGCGGGCAGGCGCGGATGTCGCGGGCAAGCATGCCGGCCAGGAAGCGCTCCGCATCGGCCCCGGAGATCCGGTACTTGTAGAGCGGCGAGGTGTCGAAGATGCCCGCCGCGCTGCGCACCGCGAAGTACTCGAACTTGTCCGACTCCTGGTACCGGTTGGCGGCCAGGCACCCCGCCCAGTGGCTCCACAGCCCCGTCTCGTTGAGCACGCTGGTCCGCGAATGGAACGGCGTGGGGCGAATCATCTCCGCGGAACCCTAGCACCGACGCGACAGCCGAGCTGTCGCGAGCACGCCGATGCTCAACATGCATTCTCCAAAGAGAACAGGCGTGCTATTTTGGACCCAACCATGCTGACCGACCGCCCCACGACCCCCGCCGACGCCATCGAGGCCCTGCTCGCGGACTCGGGCCTGCAGCCGCTCGTGGCGGCGCACCGCGTGCTGGAGCCGCGCGCGCCGCGTCATGCGCCATGGCCGGAGGGGCTCGACCCGCGGCTGATGCGGGCGCTCCGCTCGCGGGGCGTCGAGGCCCTTTACACCCACCAGGCGCAGTCGCTCGAGGCGATCCGTGCCGGTCGCAACGTGTGCGTGGTCACGCCCACCGCCTCGGGAAAGACGCTCTGCTACAACCTGCCGGTCCTCGACGCCGTGGCGCGCGACCCCGCCGCGCGGGCCCTCTACCTGTTCCCCACCAAGGCGCTGGCTGCCGACCAGCTGGTGGAGCTGCGCGCGCTGGCCGACGCCGCCGAGCTGGACCTGAAGACGCACACCTACGACGGCGACACCCCGCCGAACGTGCGCTCGGTGGTGCGAGCTGCCGGCCAGGTGGTGATCACCAACCCGGACATGCTCCACGCCGCGATCCTCCCCCATCACACCAAGTGGTTCAAGCTCTTCGAGAATCTGCAGTTCGTGGTGATCGACGAGCTGCACACCTACCGCGGACTCTTCGGCAGCCACGTGGCCAACGTGATCCGCCGCCTGCGTCGCATCACCCGTCATTACGGGGCGGATCCGGTCTTCATCTGCGCCAGCGCCACGATCGCCAACCCGCGCGACCTGGCCGAGCGGATCCTCGAGGCGCCGGTCGATCTCGTGGACGACAACGGGGCGCCGTCGGGACGCAGGCACATCCTGGTGCTGAACCCGCCGGTCGCCAACGAGCAGCTCGGCATCCGCAGCTCGGCGCTGCTCACCGGACAGCGCGTGGCGGAGCGGCTCATCGGCGGCGGCGTGCAGACGATCGCCTTCGCCAAGTCACGCACCTCGGTCGAGGTGCTGACCACCTACCTGCGCGAGACCTTCGCGCCCCCGCCCGGCCACCCGCACACCATCCGCGGCTATCGCGGCGGCTACCTGCCGAACGAGCGCAAGGAGATCGAGCGCGGCCTTCGCGACGGCCGGGTCCGGGGCGTGGTGGCCACCAACGCGCTCGAGCTGGGGATCGACATCGGTGGCCTGGACGCCGCCATCAGCATCGGCTACCCGGGCACCATCGCCTCGACCTGGCAGCAGATGGGGCGGGCCGGCCGCCGGGCAGGCACCAGTCTGTCGGCACTGATCTGCTCGTCCGCCCCGATCGACCAGTTCCTGGCGGCGCACCCCGAGTACCTGTTCGAGACGTCGCCCGAACACGGGCTCATCAACCCGGACAACCTGCACGTGCTCCTGAACC
>Ga0326597_10010381_pt1 | contig 12413 bp, 11 predicted proteins | sample RVTome_12_FD_203789 | JGI IMG/M metagenome (GOLD analysis project Ga0326597, IMG submission 203789) | Soil microbial communities from uranium-contaminated site in the Upper Colorado River Basin, Wyoming, United States - RVT100D185 | ecosystem: Environmental > Terrestrial > Soil > Contaminated >... | reverse complement strand
GCGCTGGCGTCGCTGGGTGCGGCCTTCGCAACGTCCGTGTTGACCGCCTGGGTCTATTGGACCAGTGACGACTCGAACTAGGGCCTCGAGGAATGTCTGACGTTCTGCCGTTCGGCCTCGGAGCCTGGTTGTTCGTCGCCCTCTACCTCTGTTCCCTGCTCCTGATCGGCTGGTTCAGCTACAACGCCCGCCGCGAAGACACCCTCCGCGATTTTTATCTGGCGGGCAGCGGCTTCGGCTACTTCGTGCTCTTCCTGACGCTCTACGCAACCCAGTACAGCGGCAACACCGTGTTCGGTGTGGCCGGGGCGACCTACAGAGAGGGGTTCGCCTGGCTCATCGCTGTCCACTACATGCTGGCGATCGTCGTCTGTTATCTGCTCTTCGCGCCCAAGCTGTACACCCTGTCGCGCCGGGGTGAATATGTCACGCCGGTGGATTTTGTACAGAAGCGCTTCGGGTCCGCGGCTCTCTCGCTGCTGGCCTCCATCGTGATGATCGTCGCCCTGACCAACTATCTGCTGGCACAGCTCATGACCATGGGTCGGGTGCTCCAGGGCTTTGCCGGTCCGTTTGGCGACATCGCCTACAACTACGGTGTGATCGGCCTGGCGCTGATCATGGTGATCTACGGCACCCTGGGCGGCATGCGAGCCGTCGCATGGACGGATGTCCTTCAGGGCGGTGTATTGATGCTGGGGTTCTTCGTCTTGCTGGCGCTGCTGCTGGCACAGTTCGGACCGCTGTCCGACGCAACGGAAGCGATTGCCGCCTCCGCGAACGTCCAGAGGGTGGCGCCGCCAGACGCGGACATGCAGAGGCAGTGGCTCAGCTACATATTGATCGTCGGGATGGGCGGAGCACTCTACCCCCACGCTATCCAGCGGATCTTCGCCGCGAAGTCGAGACGGGTGTTGAACCGGAGCCTGGCCATCATGCCGTTCCTGCCGTTTACAACCGCGCTTGTCGCCGTCATCGCGGGCATCTACGCACTGGCCTACATTCCGGGGCTCGAAGGCGCTGAGACCGACCAGGTGCTGGCGCGGGTCCTGCGCATTGTCCAGGAACGCTCCACGATCGGTTACGGCCTTGTCGTCGTGATTTTCAGCGCGGTTTTGGCGGCACTCATGTCCACGGCAGACTCCGTGATGCTTTCGATATCTTCGATGTTCACCAAGGACATCTATAGCGTCCATCTTCGCCCTGACGCGCCGGAGGCCGGGCTCACCCGAATCGGAAAACGCTGTTCCTGGACTATCCTGTGCGCGCTGGTCGTGTTGGCCATTGTCCTGAAGGACCAGATGTCGCTCATCACGCTGCTCGATCGGAAGTTCGATCTGCTCGTGCAACTCGTGCCGGCGTTCATGATCGGTATCCACTGGTCGGGGCTGAAGGCTGGACCGACGCTGGCCGGGCTTGTCGTGGGATTGGTGGTGGCGTTGGCCCTCGCGTTTGGACCGTTCGACTTCGTCGTCGCCGGCAAGGTGTGGGGCTTTCACCCAGGGCTGTACGGGTTGACGGCAAACCTTCTGATTGCCGTAGTGGGCTCGTTGGCTCCGAGGAATGTCACAGATTCCAGGTTGGAAGTTACGGGTTAAGGGTTAAGGAGAAGAGCAATGAAGACGCTGGTGACCGCGCTGCTCGCGCTGACCGTGGCTGTGTCGTCGGCGGACGCACAAAACGCGCCCCAGATTCCCGTGGAGTCCGTGCCGGACTTCTTCCGGCTGCCCGCCGGAGTGAACTTCGGTGAAGTGCCAGCCGTGGCCGTCAACTCTCGAGGCCACGTGTTCGTGTTCAGCCGATCCAATCCGACCGGGGGTGGTCCCGCGTACGGCATTCACGCGGCGCAACTCTTCGAGTTTGGCCCCTCCGGCGACTTCATCCGTGAGCACGGGAGGGGGCTGTACGCCTGGGCGTTCGCGCACGGGGTCCGGATCGCTGTCAACGACGACATCTGGACGGTGGACAAGGGCTCGAACATGGTCGTTCGCATGAACCCGGAAGGCCGCGTCATCTGGGTGTTCGGCCGCAAGGCGGAGTCGAGCTCGGAGGAGGCTCGCCCGCTCGAGCACCATGATCCCCCGCTGCCGCCTCAAGATGGTCGTTTTCGCGAGCCGACGGACGTGGCCTTCGACTCGCAGGGCAACATCTACATCACCGACGGATATGTGAACTCCCGAGTCGCGAAGTACGACATGAACGGTGACTGGGTGATGTCGTGGGGCGAGCCCGGATCGGGCCCCGGCCAGTTGCTGATCCCGCACAGCATTGCGATCGACAGCAACGACAACGTCTATGTCGGCGACCGCTCGAACGCTCGGATTCAGGTCTTCGACACGAGCGGTCGCCTCCAGCGAAGCTTCAGTGTCGCCACGCCGATCGCGCCCGGCTCCAAGGCCGTGAACGGCCCCACGCCGACGGACCTCACGAGCGTGGGCGCCAACGGCGCGCCGAACGCGCTCTGCATCCCGCCCGGGAGCAACGTGATCTACGTGGGCGAGACCACGTTCCCCGGACGGATCATCAAGGCGACACTCCAGGGCGAGGTGCTCGGAGTCGTCGGCCACTCCGGGCGAAACCTCGGAGAGTTCTCCGGAGCCCACGGACTCGCCTGCCCCTCGGAGGACGTCCTGTTCGTTGCGGAGACGTCGAACTCACGAGTACAGAAGCTGCTGCTGCATCCATAACTTTCTCTCTCCTGGAGGACTGCGATGTTTTATAAAGGACGAATCACCCCGATGCTGGCGGCCGTCGTGGGGGCCGTCGTGGGGGCCGCTGTGAGGGCAACCGTGAGGACCGTCGTGAGAACCGCCGTGGCGGCAGCCGGAGTGGCCCTCGTGGGCGCGTACACGCCGGTCAGCGCCCAGGGCCCAGGCTCCCACCCCAATCCGTATTCGCGGATCGACAACTTCTTCAAGCTCCCCGGGGCAAGAACCATCGGATCGACGGCCGGGGTGGATATGGATCGTGACGGCCGGAGCGTATGGTTCTTCGAGCGATGTGGCGCCGCTGAGTGCGTCGGGTCGAGCGTCGCGCCGATTCTCAAGTTCGACCCCTCGGGAAACCTCGTGGCCAGCTTCGGCGCCGGCATGTTCGCCGCCCCCCACGGCGTCCATGTCGATAACAACGGCAACGTCTGGGTCGCCGATGGCGGCGAGGGAGAGGGCAAAGGGCACCAGGTCTTCAAGTTCAGTCCCGACGGCACACTGCTGATGACGCTCGGGCAAGCAGGCGTGGCCGGCGACAGTCCCAACACCTTCAATCGGCCCACCGACGTGCTGGTTGCCCCCAGTGGCGAAGTGTTTGTCTCCGATGGACACGGCGGGGATACCAATGCGCGCATCGTGAAGTTTTCCGCGGACGGGACCTTCATCAAGGCGTGGGGACGGAAGGGATCGGGCCCCGGGGAGTTCGATACGCCGCACGCCCTCGTGATGGACTCGAGTGGCCGGCTGTTTGTCGGCGACCGCGGGAACAGCCGGATTCAGATCTTCGATCAGGAAGGAACCTTCCTTGAGGAGTGGAGGCAGTTCGGCCGGCCGAGCGGGCTCTTCATCGATCGGAACGACAGGTTGTACTCGACCGATTCCCAGTCGAACGACACCACCAACCCCGGAGGGTGGCAGAAGGGAATCTGGATCGGCAGCGCCAGGGACGGCAAGGTCGAGGCGTTCGTGCCAGACGCTCCGAACGGTTCGCAGGAAGGCATTGCCGCCGATCTGGACGGGAACCTGTACACCTCACTCACCGGCGGGATGGCGCTGAAACGATATGTCAAGAAGTAGGTCTGCGGCGGTCGATCGCATCCGGCTATGATTGCGGAGACGGTCGTCTGGAGATGCCCATGAAACAGTTTTTTGTCCTCACGGCAGTCCTGGCGCTGTCTGGCCTGGCGCCCTCCGTCGCGCTCGCACAGCACGGGATGCCAGGCGGCACACCGATGACCTTCTTCGTCACCAGCGAGCCGATCGGCGACGGCGGCAATCTCGGCGGGCTAGCCGGTGCCGATGCGCACTGTCAGAGTCTCGCCGCCACAGTCGGGGCGGGCAACCGGACATGGCGTGCCTATCTCAGCACACAGGCACGGCCTGGTCAGCCGGCCGTCAACGCACGCGATCGCATCGGCACGGGCCCCTGGTACAACTTTGACGGCGTCATGATCGCCCGCGACCTCGCGCATCTTCACGGAGACACGCTGGAACTCGCGCGCCTTGGCAACAATCTGACGAAGCAGTCAGGACTGACCGAGAGGGGCCAGATCGTGCCTGGACTGAATGACTACCAGGAAGCTGTCAGGGATGGCGACTGGGAGTTCGTCAAGACGACACCCTACAGCAACCGGCACGAAATGCTGACCGGCTCGCAGCTCGACGGTCGGGCGTACCCGCCAGGCCTCGACTACACCTGCGATAGTTGGACGAGCAACAGAGATCCTGCGCCTGGACAGGCACAGGGCGCGCTCGAAGCCGGCCCGAACAGACCGAATGCGCAAATAGGATTCCCCGATCGCAACGGCGGCGGCAACGGTTCCTGGAATTCATCGCACGGTACAACCGGCTGCAGTCAGACGGCGCTGGTACGGACGCACGGCATCGGCATGTTCTACTGCTTCGCGATCAACTGAGTAGGCTTATGAACAAGATCATCCCGTGGATACTCATCGGCCCGCTCGTGGCCTTCACAGCCTCGGACACGGCGTTCGCGCAAGGCGGAGACAACATGCCCACGTCGGAACGCATTCCCTCGAGCCTGATGACGTTTTTCGTGACCAGTGAGCCTATCGGCGACGGAGGCAATCTTGGCGGATTGGCAGGTGCGGATGCGCACTGCGAAGCGCTTGCCGCAGCAGTGGGTGCCGGTGACAAGACGTGGCGCGCCTACCTCAGCACACAGGCACGGCCTGGTCAGCCGGCCGTCAACGCACGCGATCGGATTGGCGCCGGGCCCTGGCAACATTCAAAAGCCAGGCTCCAGGACTACCTCGGTCGACGACTGTACCGGCCGATCATCCAGTCTCAGATACACGGAGACACTCTGGAAGAGGCCCAGCGTGGCAGTAATCTGACCAGGGAGTTTGCGCTCACCGAACACGGAGAACTCGTCAACGGTATCGGCGATCCCTTGCCGACCCGCCACGACATCCTGACCGGTTCGCAGACAGATGGACGCGCCTTTACCGACGCTGCCGACCACACGTGCAACAACTGGACGAGCAACGGCGAAGGCTCCGCACAGGTGGGACACTCCGATCGCGTCGGCAACGGGAACATCTCGTGGAACTCCTCGCACGCCACGACCGGCTGCAGTCAGAAAGACCTCGTCAGCTGGGGTGGCGTCGGGCTGTTCTACTGCTTCGCGGTGGACTAGAGACCAACGACCCCTGATTCATCTGCCTTTCGCCGGAACTCCAGGCTGCACCGCTGAACTGTTCGTGCGCCGCTCGGGGCATTGAACACCTCCCTGCGTTAGGGAGAAGCGTCTACTTTATCGAGGACAGATCACCGGTCGGCTTCATTTCGGGGTGAGGCACCAACCTGCTCGAGCTTCCCCGGCTGGACCCGACTCAACGCTTCGAGAACCCTGGACACCAGAGGCAGCAGATCCTGCACGCGGTTTGACCGCGCCACGATCAGCACGACGCCGAAGCTGAGCGTGGCGAGATTCTGCTCACGCTCGAGCTTTCGGTCCATCGTGACGAACGCATCGGTTCGCCCAGCCGCTCGGCTGAGCAGGTCCCCGTTCTCAACGCCTGCCCAACCCATGCCTTGAACCGTGGAGACTTCATGCCCAGGCAGGGCCGCGATCAAATCGTGGGGCAGATTCTCGTCAAGCAGGACGCGCACTGGTCAACACGCTGTCGCGTGCCTGTTCGAGTGCCGCGATGGCCTGTTCGCGCTTCACTGAGGGAAACTGTCGCAGAAACTCGTCCAATGAGTCGCCGCCCTCGAGGTAGTCGAATAGCGACTGTGCTGGCACCCGGGTCCCCACGAACACAGGTGTACCGTGCAAGATTTTGGGGTTGCTCTGGATCACCACTGGCTTGGACGTCATGAGTCGAATCCGCTGCTTCGAGTATACGCCCGCGTCGTTTGTGGTGTGCCTAAGAGCCTCGGTCCAGGCGGCTATCTCACATCTACGGACACCGGACCTTATCGAGCGCGTCGATGCGTGCTCAGCGGCGCCCGCCGATCAACCCTGACCGCCAGAGAAAGTACAGCAGGGTCAAGAGCGAGCTGACGGCCGCGGCCACATAGGTCAGCGCCGCCGCGTTCAACACCTTGTCGACCCCCTGGCGTTCCTGCATGGTCACGATGCCGTGCTCGACAATCAGCGCCTTGGCGCGGTTGGAGGCGTTGAACTCGACGGGGAGCGTCACGATTTGAAACAACAGGACGGCCGAAAATAGTACCGCACCGACAAGGACCATGTTGGTCGACGCCATGAACATCCCGATCAGCATCACGAAGTAACCGATGCTGGAGCCGATGTTCGCTGTAGGCACCAACGCCGAGCGTACCCACAAGGGCGCGTAGTGCCGAGCGTGCTGAATGGCGTGCCCGGCTTCGTGCGTGGCCACCCCCACCGCCGCGATCGAGTCGGAACCGTACACCGCCTCAGACAAGGCGAGGGTCTTGTTCATCGGATTGTAGTGATCAGACAGCACACCCTGCGCGCGAACGACGCGCACGTCGGTGATACCGGCGCCGCGCAGCAGCACTTGGGCCGCCTCGGCACCGGTGAATCCACGCGCGGAGCGCACCACGGAGTACTTCTTGAACGCACTCTTCACACGCAGGCTCGCCCAGATGGACAGGGCCATCCCGGGAAGAATGAAGAGAAAGTAGGTTGGATCGAAAATCATCGTCGCCACTCCTGTGGAAAAACCGGACTCGTTCAATTCTAGCGGTCTTCAGGTGGACGTTCCAGCGCGGGTGGGTTCACCGAAGCAACCAGGTTGCCGCCGACCATCGCCTTCGTTTCGGCGTTGCTCAACGGTGGTGCGTCGAGAATCACGTCCAGGGTATGCTCGCAACGGAGGAAGCCCTGTGAATACGACGAAGAATCGACGCCACGCGCCTGCCGCAGTCCTTGGCGTCTGCGTCCTGACGCTCGCCGCGAGTTCGTGCGGGGGCTCGCAAGAGCCGCAGGAGCAGGCGCAACCGGTCCAGGCTCTGGACGCGAACGGCGCGCCCATCTTCCAGGTGGACCCGTTCTGGCCGAAGCCCCTGCCCAATAAATGGAGCATGCAGCAGGTCGTGGACATTTACGTGGATGGCGATGACGACGTCTGGATCATCAATCGTCCTTCGGATGCCAGGCCAGACGAAGTCGGCGCGGGAGGCACGTCGCCGCGGACCGACTGCTGCGTCGTCGGGCCGGCCATCATCCATTTCGATCCCGACGGCAATGTCGTCAACGCCTGGGGCGGAACGGACCATCATCCCGGCTGGCCAGGCCGGTTGCAGACCATCGGCGTGGACCGGGAAAAGAATGTCTACGTGTCCGGGACCACACCTGGCGACAGCATCATCAAGTTTTCAAGCGGTGGCGACTTCCTCTGGGACTTCGGCCACCGGGGACCGAAAGTGCCCGCGAACGAGGTGAGGCAGGACAACCAGCAAACCGAGATCTTCCCGCCGGGGATCGGGTCGTTTGACTTCGACGAGGATGCCCGTGAGATGTTCATCGCCGACGGGTTCCTCAACAAACGCGTCCTCGTCTACGACATGGACACCGGGGCGTTCAAGCGCGGCTGGGGCGGTCACGGGATGCCTCTCAGCGACATTGACAACGACCCGACGCCGCCCTACGAGTGGACTGGAGGTCCACCTCCGGACCAGGACGATTTCGCGCCAGCCATTCACTGCGCGCACATGTCCAGGGACAAGCTGGTGTACGTCTGCGAGCGCGGCATGAACCGGATCCAGGTGTTCACGACGGACGGCGAGTGGGTCAAGGATTTCCACGTGCGTCCCGAAACGCCCGCCCGAGGCGCCGGCTGCGGCGGTATCTGGCACGCGACCGCCCCCCCCTGCGGCACCGTCTACAATCTCGCCCTTTCGCGCGACCCGGAGCAGAAATACGTCTTCGTGGCCGACGGGACGAACAACCGCGTGTGGATCCTCGACCGACAGAGCGGCGAGACGCTGGGGTCGTTCGGTGGTAACGGCCGGTACGCCGGTCAACTCCACTGGATCGACTCGATCAAGGTTGACTCGAAGGGGAACATCTACACGGGTGAGGTGGAGGACGGCAAGCGGATCCAGAAGTTCGTGCCCGTCATGGCAGTCGATCGGTAGCACAAGCAACCAAGGGCGGGAGCCCGCGACAACAGCGCTTCGGCGGACGGTGACCCTCGGAAGCCGCTGGCGGGGAGAGGTCGTCGCGGCCTACTTGATTTCGACCGTAACCGTGACCTGCGCCCGAATCTCGATATCCGACGGCGAAACAGGGGTCGCGATCGGGCCGTCTCCTGCCCGGGCCATCATCACCTGTTCCCCGAACTTCATCGCCGCGTCCGGTGCCCGGCCTTCGTCGATCCGCACGACCCGGCCGAGCGCCTGGCCGGCGCCAAGCGCCATCGCAGTGGCGCGCTCGATCGCGTCCTGAACGGCCTGCCTGAGCGCCTGACGTTCGACGCCTGCGCGATCCTTCAGATCGAAGCGCAGGTTGCCAATCGTCGCGGTTGACGACGCTGGCAGCGCCAGGCCCGCGACCGCATCGAGCACTTCGGCCATCTTCATCACATCATCGACCCGCACCTGCAACTGATTCGACACCACGAACCCTTTCATGCGCTGTCGGCCGTTGGTGTAGTCGTATTCGGGGTGCAACGCGAATCCGACTGTCTGGACGGCATCGACCGTAAGGCCCGTGGCGGTCAGCGCGGCTCTCACCGAGGTTATCGCAACGGCGCCCAGGCGTCTGGCTTCCGGTCCCCGCTCGTCGCGGGTGTCCACCGACATCATCACCCAAGCCTGATCCGGCGCGACCGTGATGACACGTTCGCCGGTGGCCACCACGACGCCAGGATCGTCAGGGGACGTTTGCGCCGCCGCGGGCGTCGCCGCAGCGAGCAATCCCAGAAGCAGTGTGGCCAGTAATGCGATTGGAGCGGGTGCGTGTCGTGCGTTCATGAAATCCTTTATACACTCTCTGGGCCCATGCGCGCCGCCCCGACGGCCTGGCGGCGTTGGACCCGAACCCAGTTGCGCAATGATCACGTGCCGGATGTCCGGTTTGGTGGATCGGAGTTGATTTTGTGGGCCCTGGGTCCAAGAATGGGGGTCCGCGAACTACCCGGGTGCCGATCCACGTGAAGTCGGCGCTCGTTGGGGTGACACGAGAGGGAGATGGGTGTGAGCAACGACGGGTTGAGAGACGATGAACCAGGCGGGCGCCCTGCCAGGCCCCAGGCCGATGACCAGCCGCTCGTCTCGCGGCGCCGCATGCTGCAGACGGCTGGGGGCTCGATCGCGGCCGCTGCACTGGTGGGTTGCGAAATCCCCCAGGAGGCGCAACCTCCGGGACAACCAGGGGCGCAACAGGAACCGTCGTCGGAGGCGCAACCGCGGCTGCCCGATCTGACCGGGCGGTTGGCGCGCTACATGGTGCAATCCCGCGACCTCGATCTCTCGCCGGGTGTCGCGCTCGCGGCAAAGCATCGCATTCTCGACACACTCGGCGCCGTGGTATCTGGCGCTCGGCTGAAGCCCGGCGAGATGGCCATCAAGTACATACGAGGCCAGGCTGGCGTTCCCGAGGCTTCCGTCGCGACCACGAACATCATGACCTCCGCCGTCAACGCCGCGTTCGCCAATGCGATGTTCGGCCACGCTGACGAGACGGACGACTTTCATCCCTTCACGAAGGCTCACCCGGGCTGCTCGGTCGTTCCGGCGGCCCTGGCGATGGGCGAACGAGAGGCCAGCACGGGCATCGAACTGCTCAGAGCCGTCACGCTCGGCTACGACCTCTGCTGCCGGATTCTGATGGCTCTTGGACCGGCCCTGGTGCGCGCGAATGGCAGATCCGCGGAGGGCTACAGCGCCACCTTCGGGGCCACGGCAGCCGCCGCGGCGCTGGCACGCTTCGACGAGACCGCTATGCGCTACGCGATCTCCTATGGCGTGCAACAGACGTCCGGCGTATGGAGCTGGGAGCGCGACGTGGAGCATATCGAAAAGGCCTTCGACTTCAGTGGAATGGGCGCCCGCAACGGGGTGGCTGCCGTGACGATGATCCAGGCGGGCTTCACGGGTGTCACTGACGCGCTGGACGGCGCGCCCAACTTCATCGATGCGCAGTCGACCGAGCCGAACCCTGAAGCGCTGGTCGCCGACCTCGGCAGTCGGTTCTACGTGGAAGAGACGGCTCTCAAGACGTTCCCGGTGGGCTACCCGATACAGTCACCGCTCGCCGCCTTCTTCACGTTGAGAGACGAGCATGGTCTCACAGCCGACAACGTGGAGCACGTGCTCTTGCGGCTGCCGGCGGACGGTGCCCGCATCGTCGACAATCGCGCCATGCCAGACGTGAACATTCAGCACATCGTGGCGGTTGCGCTCGTGGACGGATTCATCGACCTCGAGAATAGCCACTCATACGAGCGCATGTCGGATCCGGTGGTCCTCGCCGCGCGGGAGCGAGTGGAGCTCGTGGCAGATCCAGACCTCGCCGTCGTCGAAGCGCCTCGCAGCGGACTGGTGGAGGTGACCCTTCGGGACGGCCGGCGGGTGGAACTCTTCGTCAGTCATGCCCCGGGCACCCCGGAGAATCCGCTGGATACGGAAGCCGTGAATGCGAAGGCCCGGGGCCTGATGACGCCAATTCTCGGGGAGGCGCGGACCGAGGGCCTCATTCAGCGGATAAACGCGTTGGAGGAGCTGAACGACGTTCGCGAGCTCCGTCCATTCCTCACGCTATAGATCAGGGCAACAGTACGCGCGCACGACATGATTCGCGGTGCAGGCGTCGGAACAGTTCTACAATCCTTGGCGAACGTGCCGGCGCATCCTCAGGTGAGAAAGCGAGGCGTCATGGGTGATGAAGCGAAACCGGGAATCAGCCGTCGGGATTTCGTTGGTCTGGCCACGGCGGGTGCCGCCGGCGTCGCAGCCTCCGGGGCTTTGTCGTCCGCTGAGGCGCAGGCGCAGGGAGCGCCCGGGATACCGCCCCGATGGGACCTCGACGCTGACGTGGTGATCATCGGCTCCGGGGCCACCGGCCTGCCGGCTGCCATACGGGCTGCAGACGCTGGTGCGTCCGTGATCGTCGTCGACACCAACTACGACGTCGGCGGACACGCGATCGTGAGCGGCGGCAACACGGCCCTTGGTGGCGGCACACCCGCGCAGAGGAAGCACGGAATCGAAGACTCTCCGGATATCGTGTTTCGCGATCTCACAGACTGGTCCGTTGTCGAGACGTCTGGCATGCCCGACTATCGCTACAACGATCGGGGCGTGCAGCGTGCGCTCGCCGACAACACGGCCAAGAACTATGACTTCCTGGTCGCGAATGGCGTGGTGTTCGCCGACCGACCCCCTGACAATCAAGGTGGACACGCGATCGGAATTTCCGCACGGCGGGAGAACCACACCATCTGGGACAAAGGCCAGAGCCTCGAAAGCCCGGCTGGAGCAAACGGCACCAGCCTGATCCGCCCCCTGGAGGCCAGCGCGAGGAAGAAGGGGGTCAGATTCCTCCTGAACTACCACATGGAGGCGATCTTCCGCGAGGAGCCCAAGGCAGGACGGGTGCTTGGCATCCAGGCGAGCTACTCCCCCACCATCCTCCCGGGTGCCACGACGCCGCTACGGAGTTTTCGCAGTGACGGCAATATCGAGATGACCGCGAACACGGTCACCGTTAGGGCACGGAGGGCGATCATCATCGGCACCGGTGGCAGCTCCGGCAACGTCAATTTCCGGCGGATCTTCGACCCGCGTCTCACAGAAGAGATCCCGACGGCCGCGGTTGAATACTCGCCGCAGGACGCTAGCGGCGAGATGGCTGCGATGTCGATTGGCGCGACGCTCTGGGGCACGGCGAATCAGACGTTTGACCGCAACGCCGCGCTTCGCAAGCGGCCTATTATCGGCACGCCGACCAACTACCTCGAGTGGACGCCAGACAGCCCGATTTTCCCCAAGATCAAAGCCACCGGACTTGTCGTCGAGAGCTGGCAGGACGCGATCATCGTCAACCAGGTCGGCAAGCGCTTCTACAACGAGATGGAGAACGGGTATCCGACGGGAACGGTCGCAGGATTTCTCGATCCGTACGTGCCTGGGGACTGGCGCAATCCCACGAAGAAGACGTTTGCGCCGATGAATTACATCGACGCCGCGCTGGCCATCAACGAAGGGTCGGTTCCACCCGATTTCTCGGCGGGGCCCCAGTGGGCCATC
>Ga0326597_10010380_pt1 | contig 12413 bp, 13 predicted proteins | sample RVTome_12_FD_203789 | JGI IMG/M metagenome (GOLD analysis project Ga0326597, IMG submission 203789) | Soil microbial communities from uranium-contaminated site in the Upper Colorado River Basin, Wyoming, United States - RVT100D185 | ecosystem: Environmental > Terrestrial > Soil > Contaminated >... | reverse complement strand
GCTACTACTGGAAGAGCGAGTATCTCTCGCGCGTCGACCCCGCCCTGTGCGCGAAGGCGACGGAACATGCGGCGAAGATCCGGTCGCCCCACTCCGCGGTAATCCTGTTCCAGATCGGCGGCGCCCTGAACCAGGTGGGCGAGGAGCACTCCCCGGTCGGCAATCGCGACGCGCGCTACGTGCTCAACATCGCGGGCTCGTGGGAGCAGGCGAGCGACGACGCGGCGAACATGGAATGGGCTCGCAACGCGTGGAACGACATGAAGACCTTCTCCACCGGCGGGACCTACGTCAACTTTCTCACGGAGGACGAAGGTCCCGAACGCATCCAGGCCGCGCTCGGCAAGGGGCTCGCGCGCCTCGCCAAGGTCAAGGCGAAATGGGACCCGCAGAACATGTTCCGCACGAACCGGAACATCAAGCCGTCCTGAGGCGGCCGCAGGGCCGTATCATCCGGGCGCGATGAAGCTCACCCTCAAGAGCGTCCGGGCGCGCCCGGTGGTCGTGCCCCTGAAGCGTCCGGTCGTGTCGAAGGTCGGCCTGTTCCGCGACTGGCCGCTGATCCTGATCGACCTGTACACCGAGGAAGGCATCGTGGGACACAGCTACCTCGAGCCCTACCTCAAGCAATCGATGCGCTACATCATTGCGGCGATCGAGGACCTGGCCGAGGCCGCCAGGGGCCAGCCCGTCGCGCCGCTCGATGCGTACCGCCGCGGGGTCGGATCGCTGCACCTCGTCGGCCGGGAAGGCGTGTCGCTCATCGCGGTGTCGGGCCTCGACATGGCGGCCTGGGATGCGCTCGCCAAGGCGGCCGGCATGCCGCTCGCCTTCTTCCTCGGCGGAACCGTCGGCCCGGTGCCGGCGTACAACAGCAACGGGCTGTGGTTGACGCCGGTGGAAAAGCACGCCGAGGAGGCCGCGGCGCTCGTCGCCGAGGGCGGGTTCACGGGGCTGAAGCTGCGTCTCGGGCGCGACCGGCTCGCCGACGACCTGGCGGCCATCGCCGCCGTGCGCAAGGGCGCGGGCGGGGACGTGAAGCTGATGTGCGACTTCAACCAGGGCCTGTCGCTCGGCGATGCGCTTGTGCGCTGCCACGCGCTCGACGGCGAAGGCCTGGTCTGGTTCGAGGAGCCCACGACCTACGACAACATTCCCGGGTATGCGCAGCTCGCGCGCGAGCTGAAGACCCCGGTGCAGCTGGGCGAGAATTTCTATGGCCCACGCCTGCTGTACCAGGCGCTGCTCGCCGGCGCCGGCGACTACGTGATGCCCGACATGATGCGCATCGGCGGCGTGACCGGGTGGCTGCGCGCGGCCGGGATCACGGCGGCCGCGGGCGTTCCGATGTCGACGCACCTGTATCCGGAGATCGCGGCACACCTCATGCGCGTCACGGAAACCGCGCACTGGCTCGAGTGGCAGGACTGGGCCGACCCGATCCTCGCGGAGCCTTTCAAGGTGGAGAAGGGCCAGCTCATCGTGCCCGATCGCCCCGGCCAGGGCATCGCCTGGGACGAAAAGGCAGTGGCGCGGTACGCGGCGTGAGCCGGATGCTCAGCTTCGGCGAGCCGAGCGTGGCGCCTCGACCTGAAGTTACCTGACCGCCAGCACGCCGTCGCCGTTCAGTTGCGTCGTGAAGCCCGCCGTGCGCAGGCGCTTCGCCACTTCGTTGGGCACGTCGCGGCCGGACGTCAGCTTGTTCGGGGAGCCAGTGTAATGAAACAGCAGCCCCTTGCGCTTGAGCACCCGGGCGAGCTGGTCGTAGAAGGCCTGCGAATAGAGCTCGCCGGCGATGCCGAAGCGCGGCGGGTCGTGCAGGACGGCGTCGAACGAGGCATCGGGCATCCGGGCGATCTCTTCGACGATGTCGCCATGTTTCAGCGTCAGCGCGCCGCCGGCTTCGGGCGACCAGGGATTGAGTGACCTCAGCCAGATCACGTTCTCGCTCTTCTCGTAGGAAAGAATCTGCTTCGCACCGCCCTTCAGGCACGCGGCCGCGGTATAGCCCAGGCCGCCGCAGGTGTCGAGGATCAGCTTGCCGCGCGGCCTGACCAGCCCAACCTTGCGCTCCGCGTCCGCGTAAGGCGAGACGTGCTCCGTGGGCAGCATCTTGATGCCGTCGATCTCGAAGGTCGGCGGGCCCCATTTAGTGGGGACCAGCTTCACCAGCGCGTTGGTGTATCTCTGCGCTGGCTCGAATTTCTCGCCGTCCCAGTAGTAGACGGTCCTGTTCTTGCAGGCCTCGAGCCAGGGGTACTTCGTGCCCTGCCAGGTCCAGCCCTCCGGGTGCACCTCGACAACGGACTTCGACTTCTCGAGATCGAGGGAACACTCGAGCGTGCGCGCGCCGGCCTTGGCGGCGGCTCGCAGCGCCTCGTGCACCTTTAGCGTCAGCAGCGGGCCCTTCATCGACTGTTCTGTATCATGGAATCGTCCGCCGGCACGAGGAGGACTGGATGGCGCTCAGCACACAGGAGGTCGAGCAGTACCACCGCGACGGCTATGTCTGCCCCGTGCCCGTCATGCCCGCATCCGAGGCCGCGGGGCTGCGGCGGCAGCTCGAGGCGGTGGAGGCGCGCCAGGGCGGCAAGCTCGAGGCTGCGCAGCGTTCGCGCGCTTTTCTCTTGTTCAAGTGGCTGGACGACCTGATCCGCGACCCGCGCGTGCTCGATCCGGTCGAGCAGCTCATCGGGCCCGACATCCTGTGCTGGAGCACCATCTTCTGGATCAAGGATGCCGGCTCGAAGAGCTTCGTCGGCTGGCACCAGGACAACACCTACTGGGGCCTGTCATCCAGGAACGCGATCACCGCGTCGTTCGCGATCTCCGATGCCAGCGTCGATGCGGGGTGCATGAAAGTCATGCCCGGCACCCACCAGGGCGAAACCCTTCGTCACGAAGACACCTACCACTAGGACAACATGCTGACCCGCGGGCAGGTGATTCCGGGATTGGACGAGTCGCGCGCGGTGTACATGCCGCTTCGCGCCGGCGAGATGTCGCTGCACAACTACTGCCTGGCGCACGGCTCCGGGCTGAACGTTTCTCCGGATCGGCGCATCGGCGTGTCCATGCACTTCATGCCGCCGGGGACCAAACAGGTCGTTGGGTCCTGGGATTGTGCTGCGCTGGTACGGGGGAGGATCGGTTCGGGAATTTTGCGCTGGCGCCGAAGCCGGTTAAGGATTTCGATCCCGAGGCCGTCGCGTTCCATGCGCAGGCGGCGAGGGCGATGCGGGATGTGCTGTATGCGGGGGCGGAGAAGAAGTTGGGGAGGTTGTGAGGGTTGGGGGAGGTTTGATCGCTTTTCGAGATAGGAAGGAGTTGGGCCCGGTCGTTGTAGCGGTTGAAACGGAGGTATCTATCTGTAGATGTATGGCGGGATATGGCGATATCCATGAGTAGATGGTTCAATCTACGAATGGGTAGTCTTGGGGCCGAGAAGATGCGGCCTAGTCACTAGTTAGGTTGCGCTAGATGCGGCTGGCAATCACCTGCATGAGCTGCTTCCAGGCCGATGGGAAGCCATCCGATGAGGCAGTGTCGGTCGAGATGCGCGATGACGGGCTCTATTCGGTGACCTGCCGACGTGGTCACACAACAGTCACGGCGATACAGGAACAGAAGTTCGAGATCCTTTTTGATATAGGCGCGATGGCGCTCTTGGATGGGTATCCCAGAGAAGCCGTGAGTAGCATTGCTTCGGCGTTAGAGCGCTTTTACGAGTATTGCATTCAGGTCCTTTGGCATCGCCATACACAAGACCATCCATGCCAGGGCATAACTACAAGTTCCAGCGGACGTGGCCGCCATACGGCGGCTGTTCGCTCGCTCGCTGGCGCTCGCTTGGCGCCGATGAACCCGGGCGCTAGAGCGCATGCCTAAGAAAACGAGCCTAGTCAGATTTCGTTCCTCGGCGCAGGCGGAGGTGACAGAACTCCGAACTCGACTGGACGCCCTGACTGCTGCTTTGCCGCCCGCATTCGTCGATCACATCCGCTGGATCACGCACATGACGGCTGTGGAATTGCACGTCGTTTGGGAACGATATGCCGAGGGCCGGCTCGTGATTGCCCTCAACCATTTCCCGAGTCACTTCCTCACAGAAAACTCTGTCCGCGGTGTAAAGGTGCTTCCGGTTGACCTGGCCGACTATCTAGTTCGCGCGGGTTCGAAGTACTTTGACTTTCGCTCCGTAGACGACCTCATTGACAAAGGTAAACGCCTTTTGGCTCCATCAAACAACCCATTCGCTGCGATGGGAAAGCCGTACAAGGAGCATTTAGATGCATTAGCTGCACTGAGAAATTACGTCGTCCATAAGAGCGAGTCTGCGAGACTTGCCTACAAGCAACACCTGGCGAAAGTGTTTGCCATCAAGTCGGCGCCCTCGGCTGGGGAATTCTTAGATTCGATCGACCATCGCAAAGGAAGCCCATGTAAGGGTCAAAAGCGCATATTTACTTTCTTCCATTACGTAAGCAATGCCATCTCGAGCTTTTGAGCGCTCTTACAGCACGCCACACCGCGACGCGCGTGTGAATACCTCGCCTTGCATGGGTCCGCGAACGCGCGCCCGTCGGAGTGGACATTAGGCCCGGCAGATTGCGATGCAAACGTGGATTCCCGTTCTATCGTTAATCGTCGCCGCGCTCGCTGTTTTTATGGGGCCAATCATTTCGTCGCGAGTCGCCAGACGTCAGATGGCATTGTCACTAAGCGCTGCAAACAAGCAGATCGTCGCGCCAATGCGTCAAGCATGGATAAATGACCTCCGCGATCTCTTGGCCGAGATCATTTCTTCAGCGCTCCACTATTACGTCGCGGGTTTCGAAAATCGAAAGGACGAGGAGTACCAGCGCCTCACGCTGCTCGAACACAAAGTGCAGCTTATGCTCAATCCGAACGAGCAGGACCACAAGCAATTGGAGGTCGCCATTCGGCGAATGATCGAGCTCATCGACCGAGCAGCAGACCCAGACAACGAGTTCCCTGACCTACACGCGCATGTCATCGCACTCTCTCGCTCAATATTCAAGCGCGAATGGAGTCGCGTCAAAGAGCCTCTGACTATGTCTTCCGATGGCGAGGCCTAACAACACGCCCCAGGCCGACAGAGCCCTCCCAACCCCCTACCGCCCCCGCCCGCCCTTCACGAACTCCATCGAAGCACGAAACAACTCCAGATCCTTCTCATACTCCGCCGCATCCGCGCGCTCGATCTGGATCCATTCCTTCGACACCACAGTACCGCCCGGCTGGAACGGGTGAACGTTGTCCCGCGAGAACTGCAGTTCCGTAGCCGTAGCCGCAGGCAGGCGCAGCCCGACGCCCTTGCCGCTGATGCAGGCGAACATCCGGTCGCTGACGAAATAGGCGTCGAGCTGGTTCAGCTTCTTCGACACGACGCCCGGCAGCTTGAGCAGGACGGCGTCGATCTGTTCCTTGCGGCTGGGCTCCGGTGATTCGCCGGCCATCTAGGCCACCCACTCCGACACCGGCGCCCGCGCCTCGTGCAGCGGCTGGCAGGCGATGTCCACCAGCGTAGGCCCGCCGTACGCGATCGCCTCCTTCAGCGCGGCGCCAAGCTGCAAGGGATCCTCCACCTTCCAGCTCTTCACCCCGAACGCTTCCGCCACCTTCGCGTGGTCGGTGACCCCGAAGTCGACGGAAAAATACCGCTGGCCGTAGCCCGTCTTCTGCCCCGCCTTGATCCAGCCGTAGACGGCATTGCGGATCACCACCAGCGTGATCGGCAGCCGATACCGGACCAGAGTCTCCAGCTCACCCGCGCACATGCCGAAGCTGCCGTCGCCCATCACCGCCACGGTCTTCACGGATGGCCGGCCGATATGCGCGCCGACGGACGCCGCCATCGAATAGCCGAGCGCGCCGTGCGCGCGATTGGAAAACAGGGTCCGTCCCGCTTTTCTCACGGGGTAGTAGGCGGATAAGTACGGACAAGGCGTTCCCGGATCGGCGACGACGATCGCGTCCGCGTCCAGCGCCTTCGAAAGCTCCGCCACCACGCGCTCGGGCTTGATCGGCGCGTCGCCCGAAGCCGCGAGCGCATCGAACGCGGCGAACTTCTTCTCCTTCGCCCGCGCCAGCGCCTGCGCCTCGAGCGGCCGGCGCAGCGCGTCGAGCGCCTGGTTCAACGCCGCGAGCGCGAGTCTCGCGTCCGCGACGAGCGGCACGTCCACGCGATAGTTGGCGCCGATGGTGCCGGCGTCGACGTCGATGTGGATCACCTTGACCTTGCCGGGAACGGGATGGCGCCAGCGCTCGGTGGTCACCGAGCCTGCGCGGCAGCCGACGAACACCACCAAGTCCGCCTGGTCGACGATCGAGCGCGTCTCGGGCGTGCCGCCGTTCGAGCCTACGACGCCCACCGCGAGCGCGTGCTCCTCCGAGATCGAGCCCTGGCCGCTGATGGTGGTCGCCACCGGCGCCGACAGGCGCAGCGCAAGCTCGAGGAGCTCCTCCTGCGCGCCCGAGATGACCGGCCCGCCGCCGCAGATGAATACCGGGCGCTTCGCGTTGCGCAGCAGCTTCGCCGCCAGCTCCACGTGCAGCGGGTCGGGCGCGATGCGCCGCGACGGATACGTCCCCAGCGAAGGATCGCCCCACACGTCCGTGCGCTCCACCGGCCCGTTCTGCACGTCGAAGGGCAGCGCGATGTGCGCCGCGCCGGGACGCCCCGTGGTCATGGCGTTGAAGGCCGCGCGAAAAGTGCGCGGAATGTCCGCCGAGCGGTCGAGCACCGCGTTCCACTTGGTCAAAGGCCGCATCAGCGCCTTCTGGTCCAGCTCCGTCAAAGTGAAGCGCCCGCGCGAAGACACCGACACGTCCGTGTTGATGGCGAGCACCGGGATCGAGGACTCGTTCGCCTCCACCAACCCCGGCAGGATGTAGGTCGCCCCTCCCCCCGACGGCCCTTCGCACACGCCGACCTTGCCGGAAACGCGAGCGTAGCCGTCGGCCATGTAGGCCGCATGACGCTCGTCGCGGGTCAGGACATGTTTCATCCCGTGCGGCAGGCGCGCGAGCGCGTCGTACAAGGGAAGGCTTGTGTCGCCGCACAGTCCGAAAATCACTTCCACGCCGTGCGCCTTCAGCATCTCGACCACGGCTTCGGCGCCGGTCAGTGTCGCAGTGCCGGCTTCGACGGGCTTGTTCATGCGGTTATATTAGCGCGCCATGCGCGCCGCCGACCGCCAGCGCCCGCCGCCCGGGAGCCTGTATCTCGACCACGTTTCGCATTTCGTGCCCGACCTGGAGGCGGCGGCGATGCTCCTCGAAGCGCTTGGCTTCGCCGTCACGCCGCTCTCGGCGCAGGTGACGCAGCACGGGTCCGCGGGCACTTCGAACCGCTGCGTCATGCTCGCCGAGGGCTACCTCGAATTCCTCACGCCCACCGCCGACACGCCCAACGCGGCGCACCTGAGAAAGTCGATGCGCCGCTACCGCGGCGTGCATCTCGTGTGCTTCGGCACGCCCGCCGCGGAGGAAGAGCATGAACGGCTCGCGGCGCACGGCTTCGCGCCGCAGCCGCTCGTGCATCTGGAGCGCAAGGTCGAGGGCGGCATGAAGGTGCGCTTTTCCGTGGTGCGCGCCGCGCCCGGCAAGATGCCCGAGGGACGCGTGCAGTACGTGCAGCACCTCGCGCCCGAGGCGATCTGGCGGCCCGCGCACCTGCGGCATCGCAATGGCGTACTCGGCCTCGCCGCCGCCTACGTGGTCGCCGTCGATCCGGCGCGCACGGCCGCGCGCTGGGCACGCTTCATGGGCGCTCTGCCGCGGCGCGAGGGCAAGTTCGTAGCCCTCGAGACCGACCGCGGCAAGGTGCTGATCGGCACGCGTGCGCGCATGAAAGCGCTCCTCGGCGCGGCGCCCCGCTCGCCGGGCATCGCCGGCTACGCGCTCGCCTGCCGCGACCCGCGGGCCTTCGCGCGGCGATGCCGCGAGATCGGGCTTAAAGTGAACCGAAACCTCGCGGTGGTGCTGCCGCGGGCGCTAGGCGGGGCGTGGCGGATGGTATAAGTTCCAGACTGCAGTCCACAGGAGAACACATGACATCGGAAACCCCCGTCGACCCGGTCGCTCTTCGGGAAGAGGTGAAGAGCAAGTACCGGGAAGTGGCCGAGAATCCGCACGGCAGTTTTCACTTCCACACCGGCAGGCGCCTCGCGCGCAAGCTCGACTACGACATGAACGTGGTCGATACGATGCCCGACAGCGCGGTCGAGTCCTTCGCCGGCGTGGCGAACCCGTTTGCCCTGCGTCCGCTGGCGCCCGGGGAGCGCGTCGTCGACGCGGGCTCGGGCGCGGGCTTCGACTGCTTCATCGCCGCGCAGCAGGTCGGCCATACCGGCCGCGTGGTCGGCGTCGACATGCTGCAGGAGATGCTCGAGCGCTCGCGCGCCGCGGCCGCGCAGATGCAGCTCGGCCACGTGGAGTTCCGCGAGGGCCTGATCGAGGACATGCCGGTCGAGGACGGATGGGCGGACGTCGTCATGAGCAACGGCGTCATCAACCTGTGCGCGGACAAGCGCGGTGCGTTCCAGGAAATCTGGCGCGTGCTGCGCCCGGGAGGCTGGCTGCAGTTCGCCGACATCGCCAACGGCAAGCCCGTTCCCGAGTCGGCGCTGCGCAACATCGACCTCTGGACCGCCTGAATCGCCGGCGGCCTTCCGTGCGAAGGCTGGCGGGCGATGCTGCAGGAGGTCGGTTTCGCAGAGATCCGGATCGGCAAGCCGCTCGACACGTTCGGCGAGGCGGGCGGCGAGAAGAAGGCGCGCCAGTTCGAGGTATACGGCTATCCGTTCCTGGCGCGAAAGCCGGCCTGAAGGGTACCCATGGCCGACGACCTTTGCGCGCTGAGCGCAACCGAACTGCTGGCGCGATACCGCGCGCGAGCGCTTTCTCCCGTGGAAGCGACGCGCGCCGTCCTCGCGCGCATCGAGAAGCTGAACCCGGTGCTCAATTGCTTCAACCTGGTCGACGCCAGGTCCGCGCTCGACGCGGCGCGCGCGAGCGAGGCGCGCTGGATGAAGGGTGCGCCGCAGGGGCCTCTGGACGGCGTGCCGGCCTCGATCAAGGACATCATCCTCACGAAAGGATGGCCTACGCGCCGCGGCTCGAAGACCACCGATCCTTCGGGTCCGTGGAACGACGACGCGCCGGTGGTGGCGCGGCTGCGCGAGGCCGGCGCGGTGCTGGTGGGCAAGACCACCACGCCCGAGTTCGGCTGGAAGGGCGTCACCGACAGCCCGCTCACCGGCATCACCAGGAATCCCTGGAACCCGAAGAAGACGCCGGGAGGCTCCTCGGGCGGCAGCGCGGCGGCGGTCGCTTCGGGCATGGGCGCGCTCACCGTGGGCACCGACGGCGGCGGCTCGATCCGCATCCCCTGCGGCTTCACGGGACTTTTCGGCCTCAAGCCTTCGTTCGGCCGCGTGCCGGCGTGGCCGCTCTCGCCTTTTGGCACGGTGGCGCACCTCGGGCCGATGACGCGCTCGGTGACCGATGCGGCGCTGATGATGAACGTGCTTTCCCTGCCCGACGCGCGCGACTGGCACGCCCTGCCCTACGACAAGCGCGACTACCTGCAGGGACTGGATGAAGGCGTGAAAGGCTTGCGCATCGCCTACTCGCCCGACCTCGGCTACGCCAGGGTGGACAAGGAAATCGCGGCGCTGGTGAAGAAGGCGGTAACGGTGTTCGAGGAGCTCGGCGCGCATGTGGACGAGGTGGATCCCGGGTTCGACGACCAGCTGGAAGTTTTCACGATGCACTGGTTCCCCGGCGCCGCGTACGTCGTGCGCAGCATTCCCGCGGCGAAAAGAAAGCTCATGGACAAGGGCCTGCTGGAAGTGGCGCGCGCGGGCGAGAGAATCACCATGAAGCAGTACCAGGACGCGGTCGCCAAGCGCGGCGCGCTCGGCGTGCTGATGAACCGTTTCCACGAGAAGTACGACCTGCTGCTCACGCCCACGCTGCCCGTGCCCGCGTTCGACGCCGGCAAGGAGTTTCCGGGCCCGGCCAAAAAGCGCCGCTGGACCGACTGGACGCCGTTTTCCTACCCCTTCAACATGACCCAGCAGCCGGCGGCGTCGATTCCCTGCGGGCTGACCAAGGCCGGGCTGCCCGCGGGCCTGCACATCGTCGGGCCGAAGTACGGCGACGCGCTGGTGCTGCGCGCGGCACGCGCTTATGAGATGACGCGGCCGGTCGCGATGCCGGACCTGGCGCGTCTGTAGGGCTCTAGAGGCGGTAGAACCGAACGGCGTTGTCGTGGAACAGCGCGCGCCGCTCCGCGCGCGAGAAATCCCGCGTCATGCGCTTGTAGTCGTCGAACATGCGCCCGAAAGCAACGCGCAGGCCGTCCACAGGAAAGTTGGAAGCGAACATGCAGCGCTCGACGCCGAAGATCTCGATCGCTTCGAGCACGACGCGCCGATTGTCCTCGTAGTCCCAAGCACCCTGCGGCAGGCACAGGCACGAGAGCTTGCAGCAGCAGTGCGGGCTCGCGGCGAGCGCGCGCATGCCGCGGCGCCACATCTCGAGCCCTTCCGCGCCGCGGTCCCAGGGAAACCCGGTGTGGTTGAGCACCACGGCAATGCCCGGGTGCGCGCGCACCACGGCCGCGGCTTCCTCGAGCTCCCAGGTCTTCACGCGCAGGTCCCATGAGAGCTTGAAGCGCTCGAGCAGCCGGTAACCCGCGAGCCAGGCCTTCTCCTGCATCATGCCGTCGCGGAAGGGCTTCGAGCGGATGCCGCGCACCAGGGGAAACGACGCCTGGCGCTCGAGGATCGCGGCGGCGTCGGGCGTGTGGAACCAGGCGTGCGCGACGATCGCGTGCGGCATGCCGTGCTTCGCGGCCAGCGCCGTGAGCCACTCGGTCTCCGCCACTTGCTGCTCGCGCGAGCATTCGGCTTCCACGTGCACCGTCTTCACCACGTCGTGGCCGGCGGCATCGCGCCGGTAGTCTTCCGGCAGGTAGTCGCGCCTCAGGCTCGCGTAGTCGCCGAGGAAGAACTCGTGCGGCTCGGGGTCCTGCAGCCACGGGTACAGCAGCGGCCCGCGCGCGAGGTCCCACAGGTGGTGGTGCGCGTCTACGATCGGCAGAGCCTCGCTCAGCGCGCCCGCCATCGCCCTACTCCCTGAGCCGGATGACGAGGCTCTGCGTCGAGCGCCCCACGAGCCCCTGCTCGTCGTAGATGCGCGCCTCGGCGAGGCCGCCGGACTGCGGCCCGAGCAGCGTCTGCGCCTCGATGCAGATCCACTCGCCCGCCGGCTGCCGCAGCAGGTTGATGCTGAGGTCGGAGTTGACGAAGAGGTACCTGCGGTAGTCGAGGATCGCGCTGATGCCGTTGCCGGAATCGGCGGCCACCGCGACGCGCTCGAAGGGCGCGGGCGCTTCTCGTGCGACCAGCGGATGGCGCAGCCGGAACCAGATGGCGCACGGCCCGCCGAAGAGGCTGCCGGCCGCGACGCGCGTTTCGACGAGGTCGGAATAGCCGAGGCGCTCCTTCGACGCGAACGGAAAATGGCCCGCGGGCGAGTCCGCGGGCGGGCGCGGCGCCCGCGGCAGCGGGTGCCCGGGCAGGCCTTCCGGCAGGGGCAGATCGCTTTCGCGCTGCACGAGCGCCGTGCAGCGCGCGACTTCCTTGCCGCCGGCAGACAGCACGGCGGAGAAATGCGCGGCGTTGCGGCCGGCGTAGTCGGTTTGCACGGACACGGACAGTTCGGCGATCGGGATCGGCCGCAGCAGGTTAGCGGTGAGGCGCGCGAAGTGCGTGAGGCCCAGCGGCGCCGCCGCGCGCGCGATCTCGCGCGCGACGAGCGCGATCGGCGGCCCGGCGTGCTGGTGCTCCGGATTCCAGGGCCCGCGCGTCAGCTCGGTCGAGCGCCACGCGCGCTCGCCCGCGGAAACGTAGGCGCTCGCCGGCATCAGCGCGCGAGCTGCAGCTCGAGCACCCAGGTCGAGACCACCTTGTCCTGGTCGAGCATCGCGCCGTGCACCGTGTAGTGCCGCGCGTCTTTCTGCTGCATGCACTCGAATCCGCGGTAGCGGCTGGTGGCGCTGGCGTAGAACGAGAGAATCGCGTCGCCGGCGATCACGAAGCGCCCGTTCAGCGAGCCGATCGAGGGATTCTCGCCCGACCAGTGCGTCGCCTGGGCACCCGCCGAGAACGGCGCGATCTCGGTGCGGTTGCGGTGCTCCTGCGGCGGGTTCGACTTCACGCGCATCACGCTCTCGCTCACCCAGCGGCCCGTTTCGTGGCGCACGCGCGTCTCGCCGTCGACCGCGGTCGCGGTGCCCGCGCCGTCGCGGTACTCGCCCGCGGCGCGCCACACGCCTTCGCGAAAGAGGAACGTATGCCCGGCCACGCGGCAACTATACC
>Ga0326597_10010379_pt1 | contig 12414 bp, 13 predicted proteins | sample RVTome_12_FD_203789 | JGI IMG/M metagenome (GOLD analysis project Ga0326597, IMG submission 203789) | Soil microbial communities from uranium-contaminated site in the Upper Colorado River Basin, Wyoming, United States - RVT100D185 | ecosystem: Environmental > Terrestrial > Soil > Contaminated >... | reverse complement strand
GGAGATGTCGGTAGATGCAAGGCGGACGCCGCCTCGGGCGCGCAGGCGTACCTTGACGGTACGTCGAGCACCCGAGGCAAGTCCAACGCCGCACCAATCGGCAGGACTGCCGATTTGGTCGCGCGCAGCGCGCCCGCAGGGGGCGGGTGCAGGGATGCACCCGCAACAGATGCCGGCAGATCCTCGTCCACAGCCAAGTGTTCATGAATAGTCCGGGCCAGCTCCGCTCGAGCCGAGGACAGTGATCGGCATGCGCCGGAATCGGTGTCCGGCTTCGACTCGAATAGGCATCCAACCTACGCCCCCACGTCCCACCAGCGCCCGAGATCCCGTGGTGATCGGGCTACAATCCAAGTGTGCGAACCGGTTTCCCTGACCCCGGATTCCCCTGCCCTATGCCCGTCGACCTGCAAGCGCTCTACCCCAAGCTGATCAATTTGCTGCTGGACGCGGTCTTCGTGGTCGACGTGGACAACCGGATCGTCTTCGTGAGTGATGCCTGTGAGGCACTGCTCGGTTACCGTGCCGACGAACTGACCGGCACCTCGATCTCCGACTATTGGCATCCTGACGATCTGACGATCACTCGGGACTCCGTTCACCGGGTCATGAAAGGTCAGCCCCACGTCGATTTCAGTAACCGTTATATCCGCAAGGATGGCAGTGTCGTACACATCATGTGGTCGGCGCACTGGTCCGAGGAGGAGGGAGTTCGGATCGGTGTCGCGCGGGACGTGACGGTCCTCAGGAAGGCCGAGGCGGAATTACGCTTCCTCGCCCATCATGATCCGCTGACAGGACTGACCAACCGATCGCTGTTCTACGATCGACTGGACTCGGGTCTGCGCGCGGCCCATCGCCACCGGAGCGGTCTGGCGTTGCTGTTCCTGGACATGAATGACTTCAAGTGCATCAACGATGTCCATGGACATGCGGTGGGTGATCGTGTGCTCTGTACGGTGGCACGGCGGCTGGAAGGCTGCGTACGTGAGACGGACACGGTGGCCCGGATGGGCGGTGATGAATTCACTGTGCTGTTGACGGACATCCAGTCGGCGGATGCCGTTTCCGAGAAGGTGGCGCAGATTCTCGCGCGCTTGGCCGAGCCGCTGGGCGCTGAATTCGGCGGGATCGCAATGCCGTCCTGCAGTATCGGCGTGGCCTGTTATCCCGCGGACGGGGAGGATGCCGATACCCTGCTGAGCCATGCGGATGGCGATATGTACCGGATGAAAAGGCGCCGTCCGGCAGCTCACTGAGGATACACCTTGTCGAGCTTGGTCCTGGCCTGCTCGATGCCGAACATCCACTCGCCGGCCGCGTTACGACGGTTCTGCCAGTCGCAGCCTGCCGTATCGCGCAGCCATCAGCGCAGCGACAGGCACACGTACAGCCCGTTCGCCAGTGCCCGCATCAATTCGAACCACGCATCCGGACCCGGCGTGATCCCCGCACCCAGCGGATCCAGCACCCCGCCGCGCGCGCCGGTCCCCTCGATGATCGTGCTCACCAGCCGCGGCTCGAACTGCGGCTCGCTGAACACGCAGCGTGCGCCGGTCGCGACGATGCGCGCGCGGATCCCGATCAGCCGCTGCGCACCGGGGGCACGTCCAGGCGTCACCGCCACCACCGCGACGGGATTGAGCCCGAAACTGGCTTCGAAGCCCTGGTAGGCGTCGTGGAACACCACATAGGGCTGCTCTCGCACCGGCCGCAGGCGATCGGCGATCTCCTGCTCCAGCGCGGCGATGCGCGCCGTCGCGCGCGCCGCGTTGTCGGCGTAACGCGGTGCGTTGTCCGGATCCAGCGCCGCGAGTTCGCCCGCCGCCAGCGTGACGATGGCGCGCGCGTTGCCCGGATCCAGCCACAGGTGCGGATCCGCGTGCGCGTGATCCTGGATCTGCCCCGGCGCGGGGCGATCGGCAGCGCCGGCAGCGCCGAGCATTCCGCCGTGTCGCGCGGGCAGCACGCGCACGCCCGGCGCGCCCATCAGTGCCAGCACCCGCCGCGTGCCGGTGACGGTGGACAGCGGCCGTGCCAGGTAAGGCTCCAGCACCTCGCCGATCCAGATCACCAGCGCCGCGTGCTCGAGCTCATGCACCTGCGACGGGCGCAGCACATGCGCGTGCGGCGAGGCCCCTGCCGGCAGCAGCAGGACAGGCGCAGCGACCCCCTGCATCACCGCCGCGACCAGCCCGTGTACCGGCGCGATGCTGACCACCACGCGCGGCGGCGCGGCCAGCACGCCGGACGAGATCGCCAGCGCGGCGAGCAGCAACAACGCGCGTGACGAACGCAGCGCGAGACGCGCGGTGTGCATGGCAGGTCCGGATGGCGATGGTGGACTCGAATGTTACGATATAACATTCCTACCGTCCCCACCCGCGAGGCGCGTGCCCGATGGCCAGCAGCGTCCTGTCCAGCTTCCGCTCACCGGCTCACGATCACCGCCGCTGCGTCAGCGATGCGCTCGCGCGCGCGGAGACGGTGTGCGCGGCACGCCGTGCACGGTTGACCACGTCCCGCCGCCACGTGCTCGAGCTGGTGTGGCAGGCGCACCAGCCGGTGCTGGCCTATGACCTGCTCGAGCAGCTGCGCGCACAACAGCCTCGCGCGGCGCCACCCACCGTGTACCGCGCGCTGGAATTCCTGCAGGGGCTGGGGCTGGTGCACCGCATCGAGAGCCTCAACGCGTACGTGGGCTGCGCGGATCCGTCGCGTCCGCACAGCGGTCAGTTCCTGATCTGCCAGCGCTGCCGCGCCGTGGCCGAACTGGACGATACCGCCATCGCAGCCGCGATCGAGGCACGCGCCCGCACGGCGGGATTTCGCTGCGACAGCCAGACCGTGGAGGTGCGCGGACACTGCGCGCGCTGTGCCGGCGATGCGGCCGCTGCTGCGGACTCGCCGCGCCCATGAGCGCCGCGCAGCCGCTGTTGCAGGTGCGCGCGCTGGGCGTGGACTTCGGCGGGCCGCCGGTGCTGGAGCGGGTCGACCTGGTCGTGAACCGCGCCGAGATCGTGACCCTGATCGGCCCCAACGGATCGGGCAAGACCACGCTGGTGCGCGCGGCGCTGGGCCTGGTGCAGCCGCGCGCGGGGTCGATCACGCGCGCCGCGGGCCTGCGCATCGGATACGTGCCGCAGCACGTGCACGCGGACGCCACCTTGCCGATGTCGGTGCACCGCTTCGTCTGCCTTGCCCCGGGCGTCGCGCGCGCCGATGCCGAGCGCGTGCTGGCCGAGGTCGGTGCCGGCAGCGTCGCCGGTTCGCCCATGAGCGCGCTGTCCGGCGGCGAGATGCGGCGCGTGCTGCTGGCCCGCGCGCTGGCGCGCCGGCCGGACCTGCTGATCCTGGACGAACCCACCGCGGGAGTGGACGTCGGGGGTCAGGCCGATCTCTATCGCCTCATCGAATCGCTGCGCCGGCGCCAGGGCTGCGGCGTGCTGCTGGTGTCCCACGATCTGCACCTGGTGATGGCCAGCACCAACCGCGTGGTGTGCCTGAACCACCACGTGTGCTGCACCGGTTCGCCGCAGGACGTGGTGGAGGATCCCGCGTACCTCACGCTGTTCGGCAGCCACGGCCGCGCCCGGCTGGCGGTGTACGCGCACCACCACGATCACGATCACGACCTGCACGGCGCGGTGGCGGAGGATGCCCGGGAAAGCGGCAGCATCGCGACGCCGGGTCATGGATGATTTCCTGTGGCGCGCGGCGCTGGGCGGCATCGGCATCGCGCTGATCAGCGGACCGATCGGCTGTTTCGTGGTGTGGCGGCGCATGGCCTACTTCGGCGCGACGCTGGCGCACGCGGCGCTGCTGGGCGTGGCGCTGGGGCTGGCACTGCGCATCGACCTGCACCTTGGCGTGCTCGCCACCGGCGTGCTGGTGTCCGGCGCGCTGTACCTGCTGGACCGGCATCCGGAACTGGCCAGCGACACGCTGCTGGGGATCCTCGCGCACTCCAGCCTGGCAGTGGGACTGGTGCTGGTGTCGTTCATGGACACCGTGCGGCTGGACCTGACCGGCTACCTGTTCGGAGACGTGCTGTCGATCGGGGCGCGCGATCTGGCCTGGATCGGTGCTGGCGGCAGCGCGTGCCTCGCGCTGCTCGCGTGGCTGTGGCGCCCGCTGCTGGCGATGACGGTGCACGAGGATCTGGCGCGGGTGGAAGGAGTGCCGGTGGAACGGCTGCGCTTCGCGTTCCTGCTGCTGGTCAGCGTGGTGGTCGCGCTGGCGATGCAGGTCGTGGGCCTGCTGCTCGCGGTGTCGCTGCTGATCCTGCCCGCCGCCACCGCGCGGCGGCTGGTCAGCACGCCCGAAGGCATGGCCGTGGCGGCCGTCGCGGTGGGCGCGCTCGCGGTGCTGGGCGGGCTGTGGGGATCGTTGCGCGCCGACACCCCGGCGGGACCGTCCATCGTGGTCGCCGGCACGCTGCTGTTCGCGCTCAGCCTGGCGGTGCCGCGGCGGGCCTGAGCTGGCGCGCGGCGCGTGCGCGCCGGGACGCTCTCGCCTGCCGGCCGGTCAGTCGAACGGGTGTCGCAGCAGGATCGTGTCGTCGCGTTCGGCACTGGTGGAGACGAGATCGATGGGCACCCCGGCGAGTTCCTGCATGCGATCCAGGTACGCACGCGCGCGTGCCGGCAGATCCTCCAGCCGCCGCGCACCCGCGGTGGAACTCTTCCAGCCGGGCAACGATTCATAGACCGGCACGCAGCGCGCCAGCGCCTCGGCGCCGCCGCACGGCGCCTCGGTGAGCGGCTCGCCATCCACGCGGTAGCCGATGCACACCTTGACCGTATCCAGTTCATCGAGCACGTCCAGCTTGGTCACGCACAGCCCGGTGACGCCGTTCACGTCCAGCACGCGCCGCAAGCACACCATGTCCAGCCAGCCACATCGGCGCGGCCGCCCGGTCACCGACCCGAACTCCTTGCCGCGATCAGCCAGCTCACGCCCGATCGCGTCGTCCAGTTCGGTCGGAAACGGTCCCGCGCCCACGCGCGTGGTGTACGCCTTCACGATGCCCAGTACACCGTGGATGGCGGTGGGGCCCAGGCCGCTGCCGGTGGCTGCGGCGCCGGCGGTCGTGTTCGACGAGGTCACGAAGGGATAGGTGCCCTGGTCCACGTCCAGCAACGCGCCCTGTGCCCCTTCCAGCAACAGGTTCTTTCCCGCCCTGCGCAGTGCGTGCACGCGCGCCGGCACGTCGCCCAGCATCGGCACGATCACGTCGGCCGCACGCATGCACCCGTCGTAGATCTCGTCCACCGCCAGTCGCGGCTGCCCGTAGCGGTGTTGCAGCGAGAAGTTGTGGTACTCCACCAGCGCTTCCAGACGCTCGCGCAGGGTCTGCGGATGCGCCAGTTCGCCCAGGCGCACCGCGCGCCGGCCCACCTTGTCCTCGTAGGCAGGGCCGATGCCGCGGCCAGTGGTGCCGATCGCGTCTTTGCCGCGCGCCGCCTCGCGCGCCCGGTCCAGCGCCACGTGGCAGGGCAGGATCATCGGGCAGGCCACGCTCACGCGCACACGCTCGCGAGCCGGCACGCCGCGACGGTGCAGCTCGCCCAGCTCCTCCACCAGCGCCTGCGGCGAAACCACCACACCGTGGCCGATCAAGCACTCGACGCCCTCGCGCAGCACGCCGCTGGGGATCAGGCGCAGGATCGTCTTCAGGCCGTCGATCACGAGCGTGTGTCCGGCGTTGTGGCCGCCCTGGAACCGGACCACCCCACCCACGCGCTCGGTGAGCAGATCCACCACCTTGCCCTTGCCCTCGTCGCCCCACTGGGCGCCGATCACCACGACTGCCCGGCCCACCTGCGTCGTCATGTGCGTGGCTGCTCCCGCTGTGTGTCCACCACCACCCAGTTCCCGTCGCGCCGCTCCAGGCGCCGTGCGCTCACGCGCGCGGCGCCATCGCGCGGCAGCGCGAACACGACCCGCTCGCCCTGCGCACGCAACTGGGCCACGCGCTCGAGCAGTGCCGCCTCGCTGCTCCAGGGCGCCTCTATGGGCACGCCGGATACGGTGCCCGCGCCGCCGCCGAGCGCGACCAGGGTCTTGAGATCGGTGCTGAAGCCGGTGGCGGCACGCAGCGCGCCGAAGTCGCGACCGATATCGTCATAGCGTCCGCCGCGCGCGACTTCCTGGCCCTGACCGGGCACGAAAGCGGCGAACACGATCCCGGTGTGGTAGCGATAACCGCGCAGCTCCGCGAGATCGAAGTGCAACGGCACCGTCACCCCGCGCGAGGCGAGCAACTCCACCAGGCGCTCGATCGCATCGATGCAGGCCATCACCTGCGCTCCGCAGCCGCCCAGCGCGCGGCGCGCATCGGCCAGCGTCCGGCTGTCGCCATTGAGTTCGATCAGCGCGCGGATGTTCTCGCGCAGCCGCTCATCGCTCACGCCGCCCAGTGCGCCATCGACGTCGTCACCGGCCTTGCGCTGCAAGGCTTCCAGCAACTCGCCCTCGCGACGCGCATCGAGCCCCGCACGCGACGCCAGCGACCGGAACACGCCCACGTGTCCCACGTCCAGGTGGACGTCGGCGACGCCGAGTCGCTCCAGCGTCGCCAGCATCAAGCACACCACCTCGCAGTCGCTCTCGATCCCGGCGTGACCGTAGAGTTCGGCGCCCACCTGCACGGGGCTGCGCGACCCGCCCAGTCCGTCCGCGCGCGTGCGCAACGTCGTGCCCAGATAGCACAGGCGGGCAGGAGAATCCTGATCCATGTGCCGCGCATCGATGCGCGCCACCTGCGGCGTCATGTCCGCGCGCACGCCCAGCAGGCGGCCGCTGGCCGGATCGATGAGCTTGAAGGTCTGGCGGTCCAGATCGCTGCCTGCCGCGGTGAGCAGCGACTCGATGTGTTCCACCAGCGGCGGGATCACGAGGCTGTAGCCCCAGCTGGCGTAGAGATCCAGCAGCACGCGCCGGGCTGCCTCCAGGCGCTCGGCCTCCGGCGCGAGGATCTCCTCAACGCCCTCGGGCAACAGCCAGCGTTCGTCGAGCAGGGTCATGGCGGCTTGCAGCGAGGGCCCGGTTTGCGGCGTCAGCGCACGACGTAGAGCAGTATGCAGCCGAGGATCATCACACTCAGGCCGATGAAACGCAGCATCGAATCCTCCAGTTGCGAGATCATCTGAAGCGACCGGCGCAGTCCTGCGGGATTGATAAACGGCAGCACGCCCTCCAGCACGAGGAGCAAGGCGAGGGCCGTGAGCAGATCCTGCCACATACGCGCACGAAGCGGGACCGCAGCGGCGGGGGCTCACGCCCCCGCGCACGGCGTCACCGGTTGGCGGGCCTCGGCAGGTCGCCCTTGAAGAAGCGGAAGAACTGGCTGCTGGGATCGATCAGCAGCACGTCGGATGCATTGCTGAAGGAGTTCCTGTATGCATTCAGGCTGCGATAGAACGAGTAGAACTCCGCGTCGCGCCCATACGCATTCGCGTAGATCTCGGTGGACTTGCCGTCTCCCTCACCGCGCAGCGTCTGCGCGTCACGCTCGGCGCCAGCGAGGATGACCTCGCGCTCGCGCTCGGCTTCGGCGCGGATCTGACGCGCCCGCTCCTCGCCCTCGGAGCGGAAACGCTGCGCCACCTCCTTGCGCTCGGCACTCATGCGGTCGTACACGGACTGGCTGACCCGCTCGGGCAGGTCCACCCGGCGCAACCGCGCATCGATGATCTCGATGCCCAGATCCTCGCTCGCCTGCTTTGCCGACAGGCGCAGCGTGTCCATGATCTCGGCGCGCTCGCCGGACACCACCTGCTGTAGCGTGCGCTTGCCCACTTCGTCCTTGAGCTGCTTCTGCACCACCACCGAGAGGCGTTCGTTGGCGCGCATCGGGCTGCCGCCGGTGGAGGTGTAGAAGCGGTGCGGATCACTCACCCGCCACTTCACGAACGAGTCCACGACCACGTTCTTCTTCTCGTTGGTCAGATACAGTTCGGGCTCGGAGTCCAGCGTCTGCACGCGCTTGTCGAACTTGATCACCGTCTCGATGATGGGCAGCTTGAAATGCAGCCCGGGTTCGTAGTCGGTGCGCTCCACGCGGCCGAGCTGCAGCTTCAGGGCGGTCTCCGTTTCCTGCACGCGGAACATCGACAAGGAGGCGAGAATCGCCAGCCCCACCACCACCACGATCAATGTCTTGCTACCCATCAGCGGCTCCTCCCACGCGAATCACGGCGCTGGTCGCTGTCATAAGTCTGTCGCGGCGTACTCTCGCTATCGGGAACCTCGCGATCGCGCGATCCCGCTCCCGCGCGCGTCGCGTCGATGATCTTGTCCAGCGGCAGCATCAGCAGGTTGTTGCCGCCCTGCACGTCCACCATGACCTTGCTCGAGTTCGCCATCACCGACTCCACGGTATCGAGGTACAGGCGCTCGCGGGTGACCTCGGGCGCTTTGAGATACTCGTTGAGTACCTGGGTGAAACGCGACGCATCACCTTCGGCCTGCGCGATGACGCGCTGGCGATAGGCCTCGGCGCGCTCGCGGATCGCGTCGGCCTCGCCACGCGACTTCGGCACGATGTCGGAGCGGAACGCGCGCGCCTCGTTGATGATGCGCTCCTGATCCTCGCGCGCGCGAATGGCGTCGATGAAAGCTTCCTGCACCTGCGCGGGAGGCTGCGCGTTCTGCATGTTCACGCTCAGGATCACCAGGCCCGTGCGGTAGTCATCAAGGTTCTCCTGGGTCAGTCGCTGCACCTCGGCGGCCACCACGTCGCGCCCCTGGGTGATCACGAAATCCATCTGACTGCGGCCCACCACCTCGCGCACCGCGCTCTCGGTGACCTCACGCAGCGTGGTGGTGGGATCCTTGACCTGGAACAGGTAATCGGCCGCGTTCTTGACCCGGTACTGCACCGCGAACTGCAGGTCTACGATGTTCTCGTCGGCGGTGAGCATCAGCGCCTCGTTGGGCACCGAGCCCTTGCTGCCCTGCTGGCTGCGGAACCCGATCTCCTCGCTGCGGATGGACTGCACGTTGACCGTGCGCACCTCGTCGATGAAGTACGGCGCCCAGTGCGGACCCGGGCCCACGCTGTGCGAGTACTTGCCGAAACGCAGCACGACGGCCTCCTCGGCCGGGTCGACGATGAACACGCCGGCGACGAACCACACACCCAGCGCGATGATCGCCAGCAGCCCCAGACTCAGCCCTCCGGCCACCTTCGCGAATCCGCCGCCGGAACTGCCGCCGGCGTCACCACCACCGTCGCCGCCGTTGGCGCCGTTGCTGCCGCGGGACTTGCCGGCGAAGATGCGCGCTAGCTTGCCCTGGATCTTCTTCAGTACCTCATCGAGGTCCGGCGGCCCCTTTTGCCCGCGATCCCCCCAGGGGTCGCGGTTGCCGTTGCCGCCAGGCTGATTCCAGGCCATTAGGTTGAACTCCTGCGTGTCTGCTTCATGGATCCGCCGCGCGCGTCGGGCCGGATTCTCGCGGTGGAAACGGTGACCGTGGGCGCGACGAGGGCCGGCTGGCCCGAATACTGCGAGGCGAAGCCGCCAATCCTAAGTTCGCCCGACCCGCTGCCGCAACTGCACAGACGCTACACGCATCGAACGCGCAGCGGTGCGCGGCCATCCGTCAGCGCTGCCGCAACGAGGGCGCCGCCGATGCGCGCATCGCACCCGCTCATGTGCCCGTGGCGCGCAACACGGGTTCGATCATGCCCGCCTCCAGGCCCTCGTGGCGCGCCAGGCGCTCGAGTTCGACCGGCGGGATCAGCACGTCCAGCAGCGAGCTGCCGTCGCTGTCCACCGATTCCCCGGTCACCGAGCCGAGTTCGAACAGCCGCGCGCGCAACCGCCCCGCGCTAGCGGGAAGGCGCAAGCGGCGCTGCACCCGCGCGTCGCCCGTTCGCTCGGCGATTGCGCCGGCCAGCGCGACCAGACCTTCTCCGGTGTGGGCCGACACCCACACGCGCACCACCGTGCCGCAGGCATCGCGCTCGATGCGCGCCGCGCCCGGAGGGTCGAGCAGGTCGGTCTTGTTGAACACGAGGATCTGCGGTACCGCGCCCGCATCGATGCTCGCGAGCACGCCGTTCACCTGCGCGATCTTCTCCTCGCGGTCATCGGCCATCGCATCGACCACGTGCAGCAGCACACTGGCCTCGCGCGTCTCCTCCAGCGTGGCGCGAAACGCGGCGACCAGGTCGTGCGGAAGATCGCGGATGAATCCCACGGTATCGGCCAGCACCACGTGGCCGCCGCCGGCAAACTCGAGGCGGCGCAGCGTCGGGTCCAGCGTCGCGAACAGCTTGTCGGCCGCGTACACGCCAGCACCCGTGAGCGCGTTGAACAGGGTGGACTTGCCGGCGTTGGTGTAACCGACCAGGGACACCACGGGGGCCTCGGCGCGCGATCGCGCGCGCCGGCTCAGCGCACGGCGACGCGACACACCGTCCAGCCGATCGGAGATCCGCCGGATACGATCGTTGACCAGGCGCCGGTCGGTCTCGAGCTGCTTCTCGCCGGGACCGCGCAGGCCGATGCCGCCCTTCTGGCGCTCGAGGTGGGTCCAGCCGCGCACCAGGCGCGTGGACAGGTGCCGCAGCTGCGCCAGTTCCACCTGCAGCTTGCCTTCGAAGGTGCTGGCACGGCGCGCGAAGATATCGAGGATCAGCCCGATGCGGTCCAGCACCCGGCACTCCAGCCGCCGCTCCAGATTGCGTTCCTGCGCCGGCGTCAGCGCATGGTTGACGATCACCAGATCGGCGCCGTGCTCGCGGCGCGCCACGCCGATCTCGTCCACCTTGCCGGGACCGATCAGGTAGCGCGGATCCGGCCCTCGCGCACGAGCGCACACGGTGACCACCGCGTCGGCACCCGCGGACAGTGCCAGATCGCGGAACTCGGCGATCTCGCCGGACTCCCACGCGCCCGAAGCCTGCACATGCACGAGAACCGCGCGCTCTCCGGCACGCGGGCGTTCAAACAAGAGCGGGCTGCCGGCGGCGCACGCGAGCGTCAGCCATTCTCGTCTTCCTTCTCGTCGTCGGGACGCGGCAGCTTCACGTTGCGCGAGGGAACGACGGTGGAAATGGCGTGCTTGTAGACCATCTGGCTGACGCTGTTGCGCAACAGGACGACGAACTGGTCGAAGGACTCGATCTGTCCCTGCAGCTTGATCCCGTTCACCAGGAAGATGGACACGGGAATGCGCTCCTTGCGCAGTGTGTTCAGAAACGGGTCCTGCAGTGACTGCCCCTTGCTCATCGTTGTTCTCCTGTGCGGCGACCCCGAGGCAGCCGGCCGAATTCCGGGCTGCCCCCCCACCTCGGGACGGCCTGAAACCGGGCCCGCGGCTGAATGGGGCGAGTATAAACCATGCGTCGTGAGCCGCGCGGCGTCCACGGTCGGCGTATTCAGCGGCGCAGGATCGCCTCCAGCACGCCCTCTTCGGGCGCGTCCTGGTCCGCGGCCACCCGTGCATCCACCGCTTCGCGCCGCAGCCAGGTGAGCTGGCGGCGGGCGAGCTGGCGGGTTGCCGCCAGCGCGCGCGCGATCATCGTGGCGCGGTCTGCCTCGCCGCACAGGTACTGGTGCATCTGGCGGTAACCCACCGCGCGTGCCGCTGGAAGATGGGGCGGCAGGCTCGCCCCGATGCGCAGCGCACGCACCTCGTCCTCCAGCCCGTCGTGCAGCATGCGCAGGAACCGCTCCTCGATGCGGCGGTGCAACCAGCCGCGGCTGCGCGGCTCCAGGGACACGGTGAGGATCGGGAACGGGCACCGTTGCCCGGCGTCGCGCCGGTGCAGCGCGCTGAGCGGCGAACCGGTCAACTCGATGACCTCCAGCGCGCGCTGTATGCGCTGCGGATCGCTGGCGCGGATGCGCGCAGCGGCAGGCGGGTCCAGCGCCGCGAGCCGCGCGTGCAACGGCGCCCAGCCGGCATGCGCGGCCTCGGCGGCCAGCCGTGCACGCAGCTGCGGGTCGGCCGGCGGCAGCGGCGAAAGCCCGCAGCGCAACGCTCGAAAGTACAGCCCCGTACCACCCACCAGCAGCGGGATGCGTCCGCGCGCCAGGATCGCGTCGATGTGCGCCAGTGCATCGGCGCGGAACTCCGCCGCCGAGTACGGCTCGTGGGGATCGCGGATGTCGATGAGGCGGTGCGGTGCACGCGCGAGGGTCTGCGCGTCCGGCTTGCCGCTGCCGATGTCCAGCCCGCGGTACACCATCGCCGAATCGACGCTGACGATGTCGCACGGCAACCGCTCGGCAAGGTACACCGCGACCTGCGTCTTGCCCGCGGCGGTGGGCCCCATCAGGAACACCACCCGGGCGGCGGTTGCGCTGTCAGCGGCCACCGCGCTCCAGCGCGCCCAGCGCACCGGCGTCCAGCGTGAGCCAGGGCGGCGCGCCGCGCACCTCCTGCCACGGGTGCAGC
>Ga0326597_10010378_pt1 | contig 12414 bp, 14 predicted proteins | sample RVTome_12_FD_203789 | JGI IMG/M metagenome (GOLD analysis project Ga0326597, IMG submission 203789) | Soil microbial communities from uranium-contaminated site in the Upper Colorado River Basin, Wyoming, United States - RVT100D185 | ecosystem: Environmental > Terrestrial > Soil > Contaminated >... | reverse complement strand
CTAGATCTGTCTTCGAAACCGACTCGGAATGGGACTGCGGCCTCTCCATCGGTGAGAGAACGCCAAGTTCCGCTGCCGTCATGAATCGATCGACGACCGGAATCAGGGCTTCAGCGGCTTCGGCGTGTAGCCGCAGACCCTTCGCACCTCTCGAACGTGTGGCCGCTTCGCCCGCCGAGTGCGTGATGCTGAGAACTACCCCAAACTTTGAGTCGGGCTCACATGCCGCATAGATGCCTGATCCGCCTTGCTGGCCAGTCACCTGCATTTCCCACGAACTTGCTTGGGACCGGTTCGTCGGGTCGAGGTACTTTCTTAGAACTGGAGAGAGAAACACGGCGGCGGACAAATCGACTCTGAAGCCCTTTTGTGTCGGAGTCAGATTCCCACCCTCTCCCTGCATATAGCGGACGTCAAGTTTGTAACGCTTCCAGGGGTCTAGTTGGCAGGTTGCATAAATCCCGTTGCAGGTAGGTTTCCCGCTAATCTGGTTCTGCCAAAGATATTCGGTTACTCCAAAGACTTTTTACATACCGGTTCCCTGCCTTGACAGCTATCTATCCTTAATCTCCGTCAATCGGTCCACGTCGTGCATCTGCTTTTCATCCAACTGCAGCCCCTCACCCTTCGGGTCAAAAAAGCATTTCATCCGGCCACAGCAAGATCCAAAACCTGACGCTCGAAGGAAATCCGACCGTCATGATTCTTCACCTTCTGTCATGTTACGCCACCGCCGCTCCAAAGTGCCCGCTGGCGCTCTGCTGCCAGACGTGCTGGTAAACCTGCTTGGCTGCGATCTGCTTCTCGTCGTCGGTAAAAGGAGGGCTTGGCAGGTCGGAAAAGACGTGGTCGAGGATGAGCACTTCCACGTCCGCCTGTGTTTGCTCTTTTTCGGTCCACCGCTCACGCTGCGCGATGAGCTTGGTCACCGCGTCCAACAGACTCCGGCTCGCTAGCTTCACCTTCTCACGGTCGGTCTTGGTGATGTTCTCCTTCTGCAACAGGCAGAACAGCGCGTATTCATCTTCGCTCAAACCCTCCTCGGCGGCGCGGTGATCTTCGGCATCCAGACCGCTCATGAAGTTCGCCAGCCGCGCGAATGTTTCCTCGACGGTCACGCGGTCCTTGTCACGGTTGTAGTCGGCGATGATTTCGGAATACTCCTTGTAGTAATCCATCCGCATCGGATTGCGCGCGAGCATCTGCGCCAACTTCTTTTCCACCACCTGCCGGATATCTTCGAGCGCCGACGCCTTCCGTGTCACCTTCTTGGCGAACTCATCACGCAGCTTCTCAAGGTCAATCGTGCTCATGTCGAACAGCTTCGCGTCCATCTGATCGTCGCCGGGTTCGGCGGCGCGGATGGCCTCATTGACAATTCGATGCAACTCCTTGAGCAAGTCCGTCACGTCTGCCGTGTCGCGGCGCTCCTCCAGCTTCTTGTAAATCGCCTCGATGTTGTCGTGGCGCACTGCGTAGGCGAACGCCGCCTGCTCCATCACCAGCGCCTTAAAGCGGATGAAAACCTGCCGCGCTAGAATCTCGAACCTCCGCCGTCCTTCGTCGCGGGCATTGACGACCGCCTCTGTACCGTCCGCAATCGCCGCGATTCGCGCAAAGCCTTTCGCGCCCGTCAACCGGTTCGGCTCGAATCCCAGCTCACGCAAATGCTTCTCCGTTTCTTCGATGGCCGAGAGCAACGCCTTCACGCGCTCCTCGATGGGCGCAACGATTTCCTCCTCGCCGCCGCCTTCCTCGCCAAGAGCGTATTGCGCCAAAGCCTCGCGCAAGCTCTTGAGCATGCCGTTGTAGTCCACGATCAAGCCAAAGTCTTTGCCGGGATAAACGCGGTTCGCCCGTGCGATGGCCTGCATGAGCGTATGTGCTTTCATCGGCTTGTCCACGTAGAGAGTGGAAAGACATTCCACGTCGAAGCCGGTGAGCCACATGGCGCAAATGATCGCGACGCGGAACAGGTGGTCCGGGTTCTTGAACGCCGACTCCACGTCCACCCGTTTGCCATCCGCCGTTTCAAATCCCTGTTTCATCAGTAGGCGATGCGGAATGATGTCGACGCCCCATTTCTTGAAATCAGCGACTTCGTTCTGTCCCTCGCTGATGATGATTTCGATCAGCGTTTCCTCCATCCACTTCGCCTGACCTTGCAGCCCGGCCAACCCCTTCGTCGCCGCGTCGCGTTGGCCTTGTTCCGTTTGCACCGCCAACTCCGCTTCCTTCTGCGGGATCAACTCCCTGACCTTGGCCAGCTTTGCCTGCCAGCGCGGGATGATGCGCTGATACATCCGCCCGCAGGTGATCTTGTCAATGCACACGAGCATAGACTTGCCCGATTCCCAACGCGTGGCGCAATGTTCGACGAAATCGGTGGCGAGCTTGTCTAGGCGGTCGTCAGCGGTGATGACTTCGTAATCCTGCCCCAGCAACTTCTCCAGCAATGCTTCCTTGTCCGGGTCGAGTTCGGCCTTGGCGATGGCGTCGGCGATGCGGTCGTTAAGGTCGAGCCTGGCGATGCCCAACTTCTCGCCGCGATTTTCGTAAACGAGTTTCACTGTTGCGCCATCTTCTTCGGAGCGTTTGAAGTCGTAGCGCGAAACGTAAGTGCCGAAGATGCGCTTGGTTAGGTTATCGTGCTTGAACAACGGCGTGCCGGTGAAACCGATGAACGCCGCGTTGGGCAGCGCCAGCCGCATGTTGCGGGCGAGCTTCCCGGCCTGCGTGCGGTGCGCTTCGTCGGAAATCACGATGATGTCGTCGCGCGTGCTGTAAGGTTTTCGGGGGTTCACGTCCTGATTGAACTTGTGAATCAGGCTAAAGATGTAGCGATGGTTTTCTTTCAGTAGCTGTTTCAAATCCTCCCCGGTTGCGGCGCGTGGCGTCTTGTCGTTCGCTATTCCACCCCCGACGAACGTGCGGTAAATCTGGCTGTCCAGGTCGTTGCGATCAGTCATTAACAGGAACGTGAACTTCGCGGAAATTTCCCGCCGCACCTTCTCCGTGAAGAACGCCATCGAATACGACTTGCCACTGCCCTGCGTGTGCCAGAACACACCCAGCTTGCCGAGGTCGGGATGCGCGGATTCGACCAGGTCGAGCATACGAATGGACACCTGCTCTTCCCGAGCTTGGACCGCCGCATCCCCATAATGACTCTGATCGCCGGGAGGCGCGTCTGCCGCAAGCAAAACTGGCAGTTCGACCACACGATAGGTGAGCCGCTTCTCCGGCGGAAACTGCCGTTTCAACTCCTCCTGCCGCCGCACCGACGCCACCGCGTTGTTCACTCCCAGCACTTGATGATTGCGGGCGATGACTTTTCGCGTCGCGCCAGGTTTGCTGTCATCGAACAGGATGAAATTCTGCACCAGGTCCAGCAGCCGGTCGTGCGCGAGCATCCCGTTGAGCAGCCGCTCCGCTTCCACGCTGCCTTTCCTGTCGTCCTCGTCCAATCGTTTCCACTCCGCGAAATGTTCCCAGCCGCTGGTGATCGAGCCGTAGCGGGCGCGATGCCCATTGCTAACGATGAGGAACGCGTTGTGATGAAACGCATGGGCAATGACGTGCTCGTCCATGTAATCCCGTAGGTTGCCGTCGAAGCCCGCGCGAATGTTCTTATAGACCGCCTTCAACTCAATGAACACCAGCGGCAGCCCGTTGACGAAGCAGACGAGATCGGCGCGGCGATTGTATCCCGGCGTGCGCAGGCCGGTGAGCTTCAACTCGCGCACCGCTAGGAAACGGTTGTTCGGCTTACCGTCCGCGCCCAGCCCATTTTTGAAATCAATCACCCGCGCGCGCAGCTCGCGAAGCTGGCCTTGCGCGTCCTTGTAACTCACCGGCACACCGTCACGGATGAACTTGTAAAAGTCTTGATTGTGCTGGAGCAGCGAGCGCGAGAAATCATGCCGCGTCATCGTCTGCACCGCTTCGGCGATGGCAACGGGCGGCAACAGCGGATTCAGCCGCACCAACGCGGCGCGCAGGTCTCGCGTGAGTACCACCTCGCGCGTGTCTGCGCGGCCCAGCGTCCCGTCTGGTTCGAAAGTCTCCTCGTTCCAGGCGTACACGCTGTCCCAGCCGAGCACCGATTGCAGATGCTTGGCAAACGTCTTTTGGACGAGCCGGTCTTCGCTGTTGATGTCCGTAAAGGCCATGGCGGTCAGAAAAGGTCGCGTTGGTCTTCGTGCGGGATCGGGAGGACGCCGATGATCACCCACGGATTGGGGGCGCGGAAATGGAACTCCTGTGTGGTGCCGAGAAAGAAGTGCAGGTCCTTCCGGCTGAACTCGTCGAAGTACTTCTGGCGCACCTTGGCCAAGGCGGATTTCTCATCGCCATTGCAACTCCGCAGGCAGTTCCAATACAGAGCGCCCGCCTCCCAGTCCAGCACCTGCATCTTGCTGCCTCTGCCTGTCTCATCCTCGAAGCGATACGAGAAGCTGTAGGGAAGCTTGGGGATCACCTGAAACGCTTTCCGCCACGTCTCTTCTTCGAACATCTCGCCCTGGTCGGCGCGGTTTCGCATCTCCGCTAACTTGGCGCCACTCCACTCCCGGTCCTCCTCCTCCCAAATGAAATCCTTCACGCGGCTTGGCTTGAATACCGCGAGCGACATTTCGTTCGCTTTCGCTCCGTCGATCAATGTTTGCAGACGAGTGTGGACTTTGGCCTTGTCGAGGAGTAGGCGCCGACGCTCGCGCCAGTTGTCCGTGGTGTCGAAGTGCCCGGTGGGCACCAATTGAGTCATGTCAGCCGGGTGACGGGTCTCGGGACGCGGGTCATTGCGCCCCCGCACCAATTCACACTCGATCCAGTCGAACTTCTTGTACTGCTCCGCCTCGTCGAGGCGACGGAAGGGAACCGGATAAATCCTCACCCACGAGCCGTCCTCCCGCACCCCCGCTGTGCAAACGGTCTCTCCGTATTTCCGCGACAAAGTCGGGTAGGTTTTGACCGTGATGAGAACACGCTCCTTCGCCATGCGTCTTCTCCTACAAATGCGCCGAGACCCATCCTTCCATGCGCACCAGAGCCTCGGCCACGCAATGCCGATGACACTGCTCTGGCAACCGCTCAAAGCACGTCAGCGCCACTCGTTGGCCATCCTCGACCCAAGAAAGAATCTTCGCCAGTGCCTTCCCCTGATGAGGCAGACTCTTGCGCTCATACTCGGCGAACAGCGCGTCATAATCCGCCTGCGTGTGCAGCTCCCGCCGTTCCTCGGAGGCGATGCCCAACTCCGGCAGGTGTTCGTAGCAAATGCCCACGCCCTCGCACGCCTTGTTTAACGTGCCTTTCGAAAAACCATATTTTCGGCTCAATGGATTTCGCCGTACATCGCACAGCAGCGTCACTCCATCCCGAAGTAGCCGGTTCAAATAGTTTTCCAACGTGCGCCCCTCGTAGCCGATGGTGCAAAGGCCGGGCCGGCTCGCCGCTGGACGCGTCGCGTCGATTGCCATCTGCGCTCGCGTGTCCCCTGCCAGGACCCGTTCGGCTATCTCGCTGCGAATGGCGTAGTAGGGATACCGCCGATAGGCTTCAGCCACTAGCGCATCGCCTCGCAACGCCCCATGACGCTTCGCGAACTGGTCTATCCGTATCCGCGCCAACGGGGCGATGGTCGCTGACGTTTTCCCAGCCGGGGTCAGTTTCCACGCCCGCTCCTCATCCGCCAGGAAACCCTGTTCGACTAGACGCCGCTTGTCCGCATATGAGGTAAAGGAGAACCCGCCGAATTTGTAAGGCACGAACTCATACGTGGGCGACTCCTCGGCCTCTTGGCAATAAAGCAACAGCAGTTTCTGGAAGTCCAGATGGCCGATCTCACCACCAAGGGCGTCGAGGAGTGCGAGCAGGCGTTTCTGGCGGTCGAAAAGCATGGTTCAACAAATCACAAGGGTCGCGTGAAGGATCTGCGCCGGGGCTGCATACCCTCCATAAGTAGGCTCTCGATGGCCTGGCGCACCACAGCCAGCAGCTCTGTTTTTGCCCCGATCATGTGATGGAAAGGCTTAAAACCGTCATTTAAGGCAAGTGTATCTTACTTAAAAGCGATTTCTAAGCTCATTTTCAATTTTTCGGGGACGTTTTTGGTCGAGCGTCATACCGCAATCTCCCCGCTCATCAGGCGCGGCAGCAGCAGGTCGCGCGTGAGCACCACTTCGCGCGTGTCTGCCCGGCCTAAGTCGCAAGCGACACCCTCACCCTGTCCCTCTCCCAGTGGGAGAGGGATGGGGTGAGGGCGGAGGTGTTCCGAACACTTCCGTGTTCCACGCATACACGCTCTCCCAGCCGACCATCGTTTGCAGATGCTCAGCGAAGGTCTTTTGGACGAGCCGGTCTTCGCTGTTGATGTCCGTGTAGGCCATGCCGTTTGGTGAATCGTCAACCTCGGAGAGCGCGCCTCACTTCAGACGCCCGGCGGAACGCTCCCGCGAGAAAATCTCCCGGCGTTAGTATATCCAGCCCGTAGAAACCCGATCCCATCAGCGCGCCGAAATCGCCGCGATCCAGTGTCAGCAGCACCTCCGCCCAGGCGGCAGCGGTGAAGAGGACCGGCCGGTCTTTCGCCGGACCGAACACTGCGGGTCGATCCATTGTCCAGACATCGCGAACCACAACCAGCGCCGGGCTTAGTTACGTCCAATCATGCGGGGCTTGGGCGGGCAGGCGGGGAAGATTTCTCGTAACTTCGACAACCACGTAGGGGCTGATCATCAATCGCCAGCCGTTGCGGGAGGCGATCTCGAACACGGCGCGCGATGCCCCGGCCGGACGCCCGCAGGCCGCCAGCACCGCACTGGCATCCAGGAACAAGTTCACGCGCCGGATCGGAAGCGGCGCATGGCCTCCTCATCCTCGTCCATCCAAGCCCGCAGCTGCTCATCGGAAAAATCCCGCGGCTCGGGCAATGGCGCTTTTTCCTCGCGCAGGCGCTGCGCGACGAAAAGCAGCAACTCCGTCTTCTCTCCCGACGGCAATTCTTCGACGGCACGTTCGATTTCAGCCAATGTCTTCATGGTGCCATTTTGCCATCTGATTCGCGCCCTGGCAACCGCGCATTCACACCGCAATCTCCCCGCTCATCAGGCGCGGCAGCAGCAGGTCGCGCGTGAGCACCACTTCGCGGGTGTCTGCCCGCCCCAGCGTGCCGTCCGGCCCGAACGTCTCCTCATTCCACGCATAGGCACTTTCCCAACCCAACTTGTCGCGCAGATGTTCGGCGAACGTCTTTTGGACGAGTCGGTCTTCGCTGTTGATGTCGGTGTAGGCCATATCAATTAAGCGCTAACTAACAGGCGGCTCGGGTTTCAAAGCACACGTTCATGATTTTGTCTCCTTGTGCGTCTCGAATAGAAACGTCACTAACGTAGTCGCCGCACCCACCGCCAACTTCGCATGACGCGGTTTGATTGCCTGTGTCCTTCCGTCTCTACCATGCCCGCTGCCGTAGAGATTGCGAACCTCTGCCAACCCTTGGCCAATGGTCGCGAGGTTGCTCAATAAACGCTTGATGATGTGGCTTCCTTTGGCCTGGTCGGGAATGCCGTCGGGAACGAGTTTCAATTCCTTCAGCGTTTCCTTGGTCAGCGTTGGGATGTCCGGCGTCCCAGCCACCGATTTGCCGCGCTCGGACAGTATCATCCGACAACACGTTTCGACCAACTCCTTAGCAGTTCCAATTGCTAGAGAAGGGTCGGTCTCGATTGATTGCTCGATGCGCCGAATCTGGTCAGCGAGGTGTTTGGCGTCGAAAGCGGCAGCGGTTTCCTTTATGTCGTCCAGCCAGGGTATTCCAGCACCGGACACGATTCTCCCGTCCACCCACTGGAAACCGTCCTTGCGGAGAAAATGAATTAGTTTCTCGATCTCCGCTTTTTGCCGCTTCGCCTCCTCCTGATCCCAACTCATCTCGCCAAGCACCTTTTCCGCCGCGTGGAGGACGTTCTCAAAAACCTGAAGGACTTTCTTGATGTCGTGAGGATCGCCCCAATTGACTGAGTGGTAATATTGCTCAACGAGCGCTCGCCTCTGACCACCCACTTGAGGCTGATAGGTGAGATCGCAATCAATCCGTGCTGCATCAAACTCGTCCGAAATTTGACGCAGAACCCAGCCGGTCATGTATTCCCTGAAGACTTGCCGCGTTTTGATGCTGATGAGGTCTGTGCTCATAGCTATTCGCGCTAAACTGCAATCTCTCCGCTCATCAGGCGCGGCAGCAGCAGGTCGCGCGCGGCGCGGAGTTTTTGGTTTTGCCACTGCAATACTTCGCGCTGGTCAATCAGTGGTTCAACAAACTCGCGGAAGTCGCGCTGGATGCGTGGCGGCGGAACAAGAATCTCTGCGCCTGCCAATACTCTTGCGTTGGCGTTTGGTTGAGCCGCACCGCCGACTCGTGACCGGACGTAGCTCTTGTAATCTTCCGACTCAACGAATACTCCAACCATCAGATTGTCCGCTTCGGGCTTCAGCCGAAGACGAACAAGGTATGACGCAAACACTGCGCCGGGATGTCGTTTGTGCAATCGCTTGGCATAGCCGACCGTCGCGCCAGTACGGGCAATTACGATGTCCCCTTCACGCAGTCGGAACTTTTCCAATCGGTCGTCCTCAATCGGGCAATGCGGTACGGCGGGCCAATCGATGAAGTTCGGTACGATATCTGTGATGCGAAGGAACTTCGGCCCGACTTCTTCCTGGTCGGCGCTGGCCGTGTAGCCGTAGTCAATGGATTCGCACAATGTCGCCAGCGACTTCCTCTCCCACCCTTCCGGGATGCCGTGGGTGAGGCGGGCGTGTTCGTGGCCGGGAAAGCGGAGGCGGACGAACCACTCCTGGTAAAGCAGCCGCGCCGCCTCCTCCAACAACCCCATCCGCCGCCGGTTGTTCTCCATCAAGTCGTCGTAGGCGGAGAGAGTCGAGGCGATTTTCATTTGGGTCTTTGGTCCAGGTGCCCGAACCTTGATCTCGTGCAGAACATTCCGGTCGACACCAGGCACCGCTGCTTTGTCGCTTTGGTAGTTTCGCAGGACGTTTCTGAGGAAATAGGCCGCGAACTTCGGATATGTGCCTTTGAAATCTACAACGTAGAGGGCGGTGTTGAGCGGCCAATAATCCTGGTCCAGGTAGAAAACTTCTCCGAGCGTGCCGTAGCGGCCAGTAACGACACCTGGAGCACTTGCTTTGGCTTCGCTGTGGTAGCCAGTGATTCCAGACGATGAAACGACAGGAACATCTCCGTCATGGCGAGAGTCAGCGGGTAGGTCGTGCCCTCGCTTTAGCGTGAGAACGTCGCCGAGTCGGCAGTCGCGCCATGTCATACGCCCAATCCCTCGAAGTTTTCCTGAATCGTTTTCGCCAGGACTGCGGCTTCATTGTTCAGGTCGGCTAGTTCAACATGGATGTCGCCGAGGGCCTGCTCGAAATCGAAATCCTCATCCACCTCCTGCGGCGCTACGCCCACGTAGCGGCCCGGCGTGAGACTCCAGTCGGCGGCTTCAATCTGCTTCCGATCCACCAGCTTCACCAGACCAGGCACGGCCACGAGTTTCGCGTCGGGAAAACGCGAGAGCAGCCAGTGCACCTGCCGCTCGAAGTAGGCGGCGGCCTTCAGTTGTTCCACCGCTTCCTTGCGCCGCGCGTCCAGTTCCTTCTCCAGCTTGCCGATGGCGCGACCGTCCCAGGCTTCGTGCTCCTTCGCATTGGCGTCCTTCTCCGCCGCGTCCACCACGCGCGCCGCGAGTTTGAACACGAGGTCCACGTCCTTGACGAGATCGCGGCAAGCGGTGGCGAGGGCGTCCAGGTCTGTGAGTAGTTTCTTCAAGACCGGAAGCCGCTCACCCTCACCCCGGCCCTCTCCCAGTGGGAGAGGGGGAAGTGATGTTTTCTTCCAATCCTTGGCGATGCGCGCGGTCCATTTCTCCAACGCAGCGAAACAGGACTTCGCTGCTTCGTCGCGCTCTTTCACGAGTTCACGCAACGGCGAGTCTTTGGGCAGCGTTTTCAGGAACGGGGCGGGGGCTTCCACGAGCGCATCGTAACCCTTGCGAAACGAGGCGGCCTTTTCCGCGATGCCGGCGGCTTCGGTCAGCGTACGTTCGAGGTGTTGCTGGACGAGCGCAATGAAGCGGTCGGTTTGCCCGCGATACAGCCAGACGATGGCGGTAAGGTTTTGCAGTTGCTCCGGCGAGAAGTCGTAAATCTTGCGCGTGACCTTCCGGTAGATGTTGCGCGCGTCAATCATCAGGACGTTGCCCTTTTGATTAAGGGCAACGTCGCCCTCATCCCCGGCCCTTCTCCCAACGGGAGAAGGGAGCGAATCCAAGATTTCCGAGAGCACGTTTTGAGGATCGTTCAAAACCTCTTTGTTGCGGAAGCGAACGACCGTGTTGCCGAGCGACTCTAGGTATTTCTGGCGCGCGGCGTCTTGCTTGGCCTTGGCGGGTTTGACATGGACATCGCCGTCAACTTCCACCACCAACCGGGCTTCATAGCAGTAGAAATCCACGACGTAATCACCTATCTGGTGTTGGCGGCGGAATTTCAGGTCGGCCAATTGGCGGTTACGAAACAGTTCCCAAAGCAAATCCTCTGCTGGCGTTTGTTGCTTCCTCAGTTCGCGCGCACGCTCGACGAGACCGGAGAAATCAAATCCACTCCGATAGTGTCCCTTCTTGCTCCCTTCTCCACCTGGGAGAAGGGCTGGGGATGAGGGTGTCGGCTTCGACTTGTCGAAGAACCACAATTCGCACGGCACGGTGCGGGTATAGAAGAAGTTGGAGCGGATGGAAATCATCACGTCCACGTCGCCGGTCTCGATAATCTTACGGCGGACCTCGGCCTCGCCGTGCCCGGCGCTGCTGGCCTGTGAGGACATGACAAATCCGGCGCGGCCAGTTTTGTTCAGATAGCTCCAGAAGTAGGAAATCCATAGGTAATTGCCGTTGGAAACTTTCTTGTCCTTGTTCACGCCCGGCAGACCGAACGGCAGGCGGCGGTCGTCCTTCACCTTCTCGGCATCCACCTTGTCCACGTTGAACGGCGGATTGGTCATTAGGAAGTCGCACTTGCCATAGAGTTCGTGCTCGTCCTGGTAAAAGGTGTTGGCTTCGACGATGTCGCCTTCCAGTCCGTGGACGGCAAGGTTCATCTTGGCGAGCCGCAGGTTGATGGTCTTGTATTCCTGCCCGAAGAACGTCACGCGATGGGCAGCGTGGTCGCCGCGCCGTTCGATGAAGTGGCTGGTCTGAACGAACATGCCGCAGGAACCGCAGGCGAGGTCGAAGACGATGCCGTGATCCGGCTCGATGACGTTGACGATGGTCTGCACGAGCGAGGGCGGGGTGAAGAACTCGCCGTTATCCTGCGCGCCCTGCATGGCGAACTTCATCAGGAAGTATTCGTTGATGCGTCCGAAGATATCGCCGCTGGCCGTGCGGAGGGTCTCGCTGTCGAAAACGCGGAGCAGGTCTTCAAGCAGGGAGTTCTCGAACTTGGTGTATTCCTTGGGCAGTTGATTGAGCAACGGCTCGAAGTCACGCTCGATGGCGTTCATGGCGTCCACAAGCGCTGTGCCGAGATCTGAACCTTTGGGCAGCGCCAGCAATGTATCGTAGCGTGCTTCGTTGGGCAGCATGAGCGCGCGGCGCTTCTTGAAGTCGGCAGCGGTGAGCGGCCGCTTCGGCATCTTGCCGGCGGCTTGATCGGCCTGAATCTCGCGCAGGGCGTCTTTGTAGCGGTTCGTGGCGTGGCGCAGGAAGATGACGCCGAGCACTGGCATACAGTATTCGCCCGCCGTCAGCTTGGAGTTGGCGCGGAGATTGTCCGCCGCATCCCAAAGGGCGGCTTCGAGCTTCTCGATGTCTTTGAAGGTGTCAGTGGTCATACCGACCTCGTGAACGCTGCGAAACGAGCCATTGGCAGCAAACGGCCCTTCAAGGCAACCGCCGGGTTGGCGAGGATGAAGGTGCCTTCAATTCAGGGAAGCACTCGTTGTGACAGATCAGCTTCATAGCCGACAGTGGCCCCGTTGTTGGTTTTCTGCTTTGTTGATTTCACTCGCGCCATAGTGAGAAACCTTATGTAGGAGGGTAAATTGCTGTGATTCTACGCGATATGATAGCGGGATGACAAGCGGTCTTTCAGCGGGGGTGAGTAGTTGAGAGTGACGAACGCCGCCCACGCGCTGCACATCACGAGCACCGAGTGGGCGCGCCTCGGCGTTCCGCTCGGTCTGATCATCATGGCCGGCACCGCGGCGCTGCTCTGGGTCGGCGTCATATGAAAAGTAGCCCCAGGGTTTCCCCGCCCCATCCATCTGATTTTTTCATGAGCTCATGATGACCGGGCTCTGACTTGACCCGACTCGCGCCGATCTTGTATAGCGTCAGC
>Ga0326597_10010377_pt1 | contig 12415 bp, 12 predicted proteins | sample RVTome_12_FD_203789 | JGI IMG/M metagenome (GOLD analysis project Ga0326597, IMG submission 203789) | Soil microbial communities from uranium-contaminated site in the Upper Colorado River Basin, Wyoming, United States - RVT100D185 | ecosystem: Environmental > Terrestrial > Soil > Contaminated >... | reverse complement strand
TCCTGGAGGGAGGCTTCGAGGAACGGAACTACAGCGAGGAGACGGCGCGCGCCATCGACGCCGAGGTCAAGGCAATGCTGGAGGCGCAGCACGCGCGGGCAAGAAGGCTGCTCGAGCAGCGGCGCGACGTGCTCGAGGCCATGGTCAAGCGCCTGCTGGAGGTGGAGACCCTGAACCGCGCCGACCTGGAGGCCCTCGTGGGGCCGGGAGTGCGGGAGAGGGTGGCGGCTGGCCGCTAGAGAAGGGCGGATCGCCGCGGCCCCGTTCAGGGAAGCTTGGCCAGGAAAGACTGGAACGCCGCGTTCACGGCCTGCGGGTTCTCCAGGCTCGAGAGATGCCCGGCCCTCGGGATCACCTCGAGCCGGCTTGCCACAATGCCCTTGGCCAGGGCCTCGGAATCCGCAACCGGGGTGATCGTGTCTTCCTCTCCGCAGACCACGAGGGTGGGGACGCGGACCTCGCGCAGCGTGGGGAACGAGTCGGCGCGGGCGGCCAGGCCGTGGAGCGCGTTCGCGATTCCTCGTGGAGAGGCGGCGAGCACCATCGCCCGGACGCGCTCGACCACGCCCGGGCGCTCCTTCTGGGTGGTCGCCCCGAGGAGCTTGGGCAGGAACGCGTCGAGGGCGGCTTGCGCCCCCTCCTTGAGGGTCTTCTCGGCGAGCAGCGCGCGGTTCTTCCGCGCGTCCTCGGTGTCGGCGCCCGCGCGCGTGTCCTGCAGCACGAGGGCGCGGATGCGGTCGGGGTGGCGCCGCACCATCGCGAGAGCGGCGTAGCCGCCCATCGAGCAGCCCGCGACCACCGCGCGCTCGAGGCCGAGGTGGTCGAGGAGCGCCGCCCCGTCGTCGGCGATGCGCTCCATGGTGAGGAGGCTGTCGCCGGGTGCGGAGGCGCCGAAGCCCCGGTCGTCGAAACGCACGACGCGGTGGGTCACCTGCAGCGCCGCCGCCTGGTCGTCCCACATCGCGAGGCCCAGCGGGAAGGCATGCAGGAAGAGCACGGAGGGGCCGTCGCCCGCCACCTCGTACGCGATCTCGCTCCCCGCGATCTTCGCTTTCATGGCCCAGAGCTTACAATGCCCATTCCCCACATGGCGCCCCCCCTCATCCTGGTTTCGAACGACGACGGCCACTTCTCCGAGGGAATAAGGTCTCTCTCCGCGTCCCTTTCGGGGCTGGGGGAGATCGTGGTCGTGGCCCCCGAGGTGGAGCAGAGTGCCGCCTCTCACGCGATCTCCCTCCACCGGCCGCTGCGGATCAAGGAGATCCGGCCGAGCTGGTACGCGGTGGATGGGACCCCGACCGACTGTGCGTATCTCGCGGTGAACCACATCCTGCGCGGCCGGCGGCCGGACCTCATGGTCTCCGGCATCAACCACGGCCCCAACCTGGCCGACGACGTGACGTACTCGGGGACCGTGGCCGCGGCCATGGAGGCGTCGATGCTGGGGGTGCCCGCGATCGCCATCAGCCTGGCCACCCGGAAGAGCTTCGAGTTCGCCGAAGCCGCGCGCTTCGCGGGTGCCTTCGCGCGGGCGGCCCTCGCCCAGCCCCTGCGCCCGGGGATGCTCCTGAACGTCAACATTCCCGCGGGCCCGCTCCGGGGCTATCGCGTCACCCGCCTCGGCAAGCACTCGTACGGCTTCGACGTGATCGAGAAGGTGGACCCCCGCGGACGGAAGTACTACTGGATCGGGGGCAGCGAGTACGAGTACCAGGAGATCCCGGGCACCGACGTGCACGCGGTGCTGAAGGAGAGCCTGGTCTCGATCACGCCCCTCCATCTCGACATGACCGACGAGGACGCGCGGGCCGAGGTCGAGGGCTGGGGTGTTCCCGGGTTCGCGAAGGCCTGACGTCCCTACTTGAGGGGCAGGACCGCGTTCAGCAGCAGCACGGTCAGGAAGCCGCCGGTTCCCACGATGGCGGCGGTGACCGTCCAGGTGCCGAGGGTCTCGCGCTCCGAGAAGCCGCTCATGCGCCCCACCACCCAGAAGCCGCTGTCGTTCATCCAGGAGATCACGAGGGAACCCGCGCCCGCGGCGAGGGCGGCGTAGACGGGATGGGGTAGCGCCAGGGCGCCCGCGGCGTACATCGCCTGCAGCACGGACGAGGTCGTGATGATGGCCACCGTGCTCGAGCCCTGGGCGATCTTGAGGATGGCCGCGAGGAGAAAGGCAAGCCCGAGCACGGGTAGTCCGAGGGAGGTCGACAGGGCCTGCAGGGTCGCACCGATCTGGGCCTGCTGCAGCATGCCGCCGTAGGCCCCACCGGCCGCGGTGATGAGGATGACCGGTCCCGCCGTGAGCAGGCCCTGCTCGGTGCGCTTCTGGATGTCGCCGAGGTCGAGGCCGCACCGCACCTTCACCAGCCAAAGGGCGAACAGGGCGGAGGCGAGGAGTGCTATGTTGGCGTCCCCGATGAAGCGGGCGATCCTCTGGAACGCGGTGTCGGGAGCGAAGGCGTCGGCGACGGTGCGCGACGCGATCATGATCACGGGCAGCGTGATCGGCAGCATCGACACGAAGAAGCCGGGCAGCTCCCCGTCGGGTCGCTGCACCATGCGCTGCAGCTCCTCGGGTGACATCCCCACGGAGGTTCGCAGCTCGATGGGCGAGCGCCGGTCCCTGACCGTCGCATAGGCCACGGCCAGGAGCGAGCCCGGGATGGCCACCATCAGGCCCATGAGAATCATGAGGCCGAGATCGACGCCGAGGGTGGAAGCGGCCGCCAGCGGTCCCGGGGTGGGCGGCACGAACACGTGGGTGGCCGCGCCCCCGGCCCCGATGGCCATGATGTTGAGGGCGTAGCGTCCCCCGGTGCGCGCGGTCATGGCGCGCGCCAGGGGCAGGAGCAGGTAGAAGACGGTGTCGAAGAACACCGGCACCGAGAGCACGTACCCGCTGCCCCAGAGCGACAGGTGCGCGCGCTGCTCGCCGAAAAGACGGAGGAACCGCCGGCTGATGCGCTCCGCGGCCCCGCTGTCGAGCAAGCACTCGCCGATGATCGAGGCGAGGGCGATGACGATCGCGATGCTGCCGCACACCCGACCGAAATGGCCGGCCAGGGCCGTGGGCACCGTGTCGGCGGGAATGGCCGGGCTCAAGATGCCGACGAGCAACCCTCCCGCGAGCAACGCCAGGAACGCGTGGGCCCGCGCCCATACGATGAGCGCGATCACGGCCAGCATCGAAACGAGGAGGATCAGGGCCGCGGGCATCGGCGGAGTATAAGGGGCAACCGGTGCCGGTTCGTTTCAGCCGACGCGCCCGGGGTCCTGCCCAGCCCGGGCCGCGAGGAGCCGCTGCTCGACCAGCTCGTCGGCGACCCGGTGAGGTGGTCGTCCCGAGGCCCGCGCCCGCTCGAGCACCGCGGTCAGGATGTGCCCGATCTGTCGCGTCCGCGCCACCACGCCGTCCACGTCGGTCTCGCCGCGCTCCCAGAGCACGCTCAGGAGCCCGCCCGCGTTCACGACGTAGTCGGGGGCGTAGAGGATCCCGCGGGCGTGGAGGGCCTCGCCGTCCGCCGGGGTCGCGAGCTGCTCGTTGGCCGCGCCCACCACGGCTCGACAGCGGAGTCGGGGAATCGTGGTGGCGCTCAGGACCGAGCCCCCGGCGTTCGGGGAGAAGACGTCGGCAGACACGTCGTACACGGCCTCCGGGTCGACCGCCGTCGCTCCCAGCTCGCGCACCGCGGCCTCGGTGCGGTCTGCGTCCACGTCCGTGACGGTGAGCCGGACGCCGGCCGCCGCGAGCTGCCGCGCGACACGAAGGCCTACCTGCCCCAATCCCTGAATCACGACGTGAAGGCCCGCGAGCGGCACGCCCAGGAGCCGGGCCACCGCCTCGATCGAAGAGAACGTGCCGATCGCGGCGAGGTCGCTCGTATCCAGGCCACCTTCGGCTCCGGTGTGACCGAGGTGGCGAGTGAACGCGCGCATGAAGACGAGGTCGTCCACGCTCACGCCCATGTCGCAGCCGGTGTAGAAGCGCCCGCCCAGGGACTCGACGGCGCGCGCGTAGGCCTCGAGCAGGGCGGGCGTCTTGTCCCGCCCGGGGTCGCCGAGGATGACCGCCTTGCCGCCCCCGCAACGCATCCCCGCCATGGCCGCCTTGTAGGTCATGCCGCGGGCCAGCCGCAGCGCGTCGATGGCCGCCTCGTCCAGGGATGGGTAGAGGCGCATGCGCGTGCCCCCGATCGCGGGCCCCAGGGTCGTGTCGTGGATGGCGATGACGGCGCGCAAGCCGCTCGCCCGGTCGTGGACGTAGTGGACGGCCTCGTGGCCCAGCCGCTGGGCCAGGTCGAGCGCGGTCACCGGAGGGTGGCCCTCAGCGCCTGGCCCACTGATCGAGCCAGCCCAGGACCTCCTCGTACCACCGGAGCGAGTTCACGGGCTTCAGGACCCAGTGGTTCTCGTCGGGGAAGGTCACGAGCCGGCTCGGCACCCCCCTGCGCTGCAGGGCGGTGAACATGAAGAGGCCCTGCTCCAGGGGCACGCGGTAGTCGAGCTCGCCGTGGACGACGAGGGTCGGGGTCTTGAAGTTCTCGACGTGGGCGGACGGGGAGAAGCGCGCATACATCTCGGGGTTGTCCCAGGGCGTCCCCTTGAACTCCCATTCCGGGAACCACAGCTCCTCCGTGGAGCCGTACATGGAGGCGAGGTCGAAGAGCCCGTCGTGGGAGACGAGGGCCCGGTAGCGGTCGGTGTGCCCGGCGATCCAGTTGACCATGTAACCGCCGAAGCTGGCCCCCGCGGCCACGGTGCGCCCCTTCTCCACGTAGGGCAGGGCCTCCGCGTGGTCGGTGCCTCTCAGGATGTCTTCGTAGCACCGGCCGCCCCAGTCGGCGTTGATGTCGTCCACGAACTCCTGGCCGAAGCCCGTGGACCCTCGGGGATTGGGCATGAACACGACGTAGCCCGCGTTCGCGAAGACCTGGGCGTTCCAGCGGAAGCTCCAGCCGTCCTCCCAGGCCCCCTGCGGCCCGCCGTGGATGAGGACGAGCAGAGGGTACTTCTTCGCGGGCTCGAAGGTCGCGGGCTTCACGATCCACGCCTGCACGGGCTTCCCGGCCGCGCCCGTGTAGGTGACGCTCTCGCCGGGCCGGAGCGCGAAGCCGGAGAGGAACGCGTCGTTCGCCTTCGTCACCGCCGCGAGGCCCGCGCCCGCGGTGGTCGCGCGGTAGATCTCGACGGGATGGGTGAGCGCGACCTTCGTGAACACGAGCGTGCTGCCGGCAACCCTCACGTCGCCGAAGCTTCCACCGCTCACGACGGTCTTCACCGGCCCGCCCGCCGCGGGCACCGAGTAGATCGGCGCGTGCGCCCGGTCCTCGGCGGCGAAGTAGAGGGTCTTCGAGTCGGCCGACCACGCGGGCTCCCCGACGTGGCGGTCGAAGGCCTCGGTGAGGTTGCGGACGGAGCCGGCCTTCCGGTCGTAGACCATCATTCGCCAGCGGTCCGACTCGTAGCCCGCCCGCATCTGGGCGCGGAAGGCAATCATCGCCCCGTCCGGGCTGTAGCGGCAGGCCCCGTCGTAGCCGGGGTTGCTGGCGATGCGCTTCGGCTCTCCTCCGGCCACGGGCACGACGAAGAGCTCGGCGTTCGTCGACGCGGCCTGGAGCGTGTCGTCCTTTCTCGAGAAGCAGATCTCCTTCCCGTCCGGCGAGACGCCGTAGTCGTCGGGACCTCCCAGGCTGTAGGGAGGGGTGTCGCGATCGCCGGGGGTCAGGTCTTGATTCGTGCCTCCGCCCAGGGGGACTGCGAAGAGATGTGTGCGCTTGCCGTCCTCCCAGGCGTCCCAGTGCCGCACGAAGAGCTCGTCGTAGACCCGGGCCAAGGAAGCGGGCTTGGGCTCGTCGTTGCCATCGGGGCGCACGTCGGAGGTCGCCAGCACCGTCTGGTCGTCGATCCACACGAAGGCGTCGGCGCCGTTCGGAAGGGAGGTGGCCTTCATGGGCTCGCCCCCCAGGAGGTCCAGCAGGTACACCTGCGAGGACCCCTCGCGGTTCGAGAGAAAGGCCAGGCGCTTGCCGTCCGGGCTGAAGCGGGGACGGCCGTCCGACTTCGGATGGCTGGTGAGCCGCCGGGGCTCGCCGCCGGCGAGGGGCACGAGGTAGACGTCCTTGTTCCGTTCCCCCGAGGGCAGCGACACCTCCGTGGCCTCGTAGGCCACCCATTTGCCGTCCGGGGACACCGCGGGGTCGGCCAGCCGCTCGAGCTTCATCATCTCGGTGGCGGTGAACGTCCCTGCCGCGGCGGGGGCCGCGAGAAGAAGGGCGAGGACTATCTTCATTGATGCACCTCCGGAGCCGGCAAGGATAGACGGGCTTGAAGCGGGGGTCCAGCCTGGGAGGGTGTCCGAGTAACGGTTTCGTGCCCCTCTTCCTGCCTTTGCTACGCCTCCGCAGACCAGGCATTCGGGGCGAAATGCCCCTGCCGAGACACTTGAACAAGCTCTTACCAGCTTTACTCGGACACCCTCCTGGCGCAGGATGAACGCAGGAGGTGGCCATGTCCGAGCGCTACCGCACCTACGAAGAGTTCTGGCCCTTCTACGTGTCCCAGCACCTGAACACGACCTGCCGGGGCCTGCACTTCGTGGGCACCACCCTCGTCTTCACGGCCGTGGCTCTCGCCTTCGTGCGGTCGCCGTGGTGGCTCCTGGCCGCCCCCCTGGCGGGCTACGGCTTCGCCTGGGTCGGCCACTTCTTCTTCGAGAAGAACCGGCCCGCCACCTTCACCTACCCGCGCTGGTCCTTGCGGGGCGACTTCCGGATGTACCGGCTGATGCTGATCGGGAAGATGCAGCCGGAGATCGACCGGGCCTCCGCGAAGTTTCCGGCGGCGGCCTGATGGTCAGAGGCTCCGCCGCATGAAGGCGGAGCTCGACGGGCAGCCGGAGCGGAACTCCCAGGTGTCCCGGACGGCAGACGGCGCTTCGTCGCGTGGGCTGTCGGAGAAGCCGTGCCGCTGGAAGTACTCGCGCGCGGTGGTGGTGAGCAGGTAGAGCGAGCGCAGCTCGAGCCGGCGCGCGAGCTCGAGAACACCGTCCACGAGCGCCCGCCCCACTCCCGATCCGCGGTAGGCGGGCTCCACGGCCACGCTGCGCAGGAGGCCGTCTTCGCCGCACGGCTCGAGGCCGGCCACCCCCACCACGGACGCGTCGTCGCGCACGACCAGGAAGTTCCGGAAATGCTCGGCCACGCCTTCCACCGGCAGGTCCGCCCGCCCGAGTAGCTCGAGCACGCCCGACAGGTCGTGAGCCTGGGCGCCCTCGGCCTGGTAATCCATGCCCCATTCTAAGTTCGTCCCCGGACGGGCGTGGGCAAGGGCCTTCCAAGAGATCGCGGATCTGGCGGTCGTGGTATTCTCGCCCGGATGGACTACGCGGCTCATTTCGTGCGCGATCCCGCAATCTGCGCGGGTGAGACCGTGTTCCGGGGAACGAGAGTCCTCCTGCGCGTCGTGCTCGCCGATCTTGCCGATGGCGCAAGCACCATGGAGATCCTCACGGACTTCCCTTCCTTGACCGAGGAACAGGTTCGGGCTGCGATCGCGTTTGCGGCGGCGGCTGCGCGCGATGACATGCCCGTGCCCGCCATCGCTACGGTGCGGTGAGGCTCAAGATCGACGAGAACCTACCCGAGCGCCTCGTTCCGCTCCTCACCAAGATGGGACAGGACGTAGACACCGTTGTGCGAGAAGGCCTGCGCGGGACCAAGGACGAAGACCTGTGGCCCGCAATCCAGAAGACCGAGCGATTCCTGGTCACCAAGGATCTGAGATTCTCCGACGAACGACGCTACCCGCCCGGCACACACCAAGGGATCATGGTGCTGCGACTGTCGGATGATCGAAGCAGCTCTGTCGCATAGCGACTCAGTTCGGCCTTCGGGACGGAACCAGTCTCAGAATGGATGGGTTGCCTGGTGATCGTCACCGACCACAAGGTCCGGGTGCGGCGGCCCCGACCAGTCCAGCCTGTACCGACCGAGCTGTAAGAACCGATTCCAAGTCTGTCCCCGGGAAGACTCCGGCCGAACTAGAATCCGCGGCGTTGGCGCTTGTCTCTCGACGGCGCGGGTCGCTCCAAGGAGGACGTGATGCGGAAGCGGATACTGCTGGGCCTGACTCTGTTTCTGGGGATCTATCCCCTCGTGCGGCTCGTGGCCCAGGAGCCCGACTGGAGCAAGATCGAGACGAAGGTCGAGAAGGTGGCGTGTGACCCGGTCGACAATAGCCTCAAGGGCGTGACCAAGAACCCGTCGTGAGGCCCGACACCGCTCTGCTCGCCCTCACTCTCGCCACCTCCGCCCACGCGGACGCGCGTCGCGAGGCTATCCTGCCCCCGGAGCTGCCCTGGGCCGGGAAGAGCCGGTCTCTCGTGCGCCCGCCCGGAGATCCCTGGGCGACGCCGGCGGAGCGGAGCGGCCTCACCCTTACCCCGCGCTACGACGAGACCGTGGCCTGGCTGCGCAAGCTCGTGGCCGCGGCGCCGAACCTCGCGATGGTCTCGCTGGGCCGGAGCCCGGAGGGCCGGGACCTCTGGCTCATCGTCGCCTCGAAGGAAGGGGTGAAGACGCCGGAGGCTCTGCGCGCCAACGGCCGGCCCACGCTCTTCGCCCAGGCCGGGATCCACGCCGGGGAGATCGACGGCAAGGACGCGGGGATGATGCTCCTGCGCGACCTGACCGTGGGAGGCACGAAGGCAGAGCTCCTCGACCGCGCCAACCTCCTTTTCCTGCCCATCTTCAACGTGGACGGTCACGAGCGTTTCTCCGCCACGACCCGCATCAACCAGCGCGGGCCGCGAGAGGCGGGCTGGCGTACCACCGCCCGCAACCTGAACCTGAACCGCGACTACACGAAGCTCGACGCGCCCGAGATGCGCCACCTGCTCCGGGCCCAGAACACCTGGCCGGTGGACCTCTACTACGACCTGCACGTCACCGACGACACCGACCACCAGTACGACATGACCTGGGGCCACAACTGGCCCACCGCGTGGTCGCCCTCGATCGCGGAGTGGCTCGAGGGCACGCTCCTTCCCAAAGGCGACGCGGACCTGCGCGCCCAGGGCCACATCCCCGGGCGATTCGTCCAGCTCGTGGACCACGACGACCCGGAGAAGGGCCTCTTGCCCTGGTTCGCCACCCCCCGGTTCTCGACCGGATGGGGCGACGCCCGCCATCTTCCGACCATCCTGGTCGAGGCCCATTCCCTGAAGCCCTACGCGCAGCGCGTCCTCGCGAACTACGTGCTTCTCGAAAGCACGCTGCGCGTTCTCGGCGAGAAGGGCGACGAGCTGCGGCGCGCGACGCACGCCGACCAGGACCGCCGCCCGGCGGAGCTGGTCCTCGAATGGAAACCAACCCCCGTGCCGTCGCGCACGGTGGAGATCCTCGGCGTCGGGTGGCGCAAGGTTCCCTCGACCGTTTCCGGGGGCACCCGCCTCGAGTACACGGGGAAGCCGCGCACCGTCTCCCTGCCGAAGTTTGACCAGACCGTGGCCGCTATCCGCGCGAGCCGACCCCGGGCCTACTGGGTGCCTCCGGCCTGGGGCGACGTCATCGAGCGCCTGGAGCTTCAGGGCGTGCGGGTCGAGAGGCAAGAGGCGCCGCGGACGCTGGACGTGGAGACGTACCGCATCCGCGACCCGAAGCTCGCGCGCGAGGTCTTCGAGGGTCGCGTCGGCGCCTCCGCGCGCTTCGAGGTGGAGAAGCGCCGCGAGTCCTTCGCGGCGGGAGCGGCTCGCGTGCCCACCGACCAGCCGCTGGGAGACCTCGTCATGCTGCTCCTGGAGCCAGCCGCGCCCGATTCGTTCTTCGCGTGGGGGTTCTTCCACGGAGTGCTGCGAAGCCCGGAGTACGTGGAAGCCTACGTGATGGAGCCGATGGCGGAGCGGATGCTGGCCGAGGATCCGGCCCTCCGGGCGGAGTTCGAGAGGAAGCTCCGCGAGGACGCGACGTTCGCGGGAGGCGAGGCCGAGAACCCGAGCGCGCACGACGCCTTCCTCCCGGGCGCGCCCGCACGCCTGCAGTGGTTCTACGAGAAGACGCCCTTCTTCGACGAGCGGGCGCTGCTCTACCCGGTCGCCCGCGAGATACCCTGAAGGCGGGATGCTTCAATAGCCTGGGCGTCACGCTCGAGTATTCCGGCGAATGGCAGGACGAAGCGACCTTCGTCTTCGTCGCGACCGACGCCCCCGCCGGACGCCGGGCCCGAGTGGTCTACTCCAAGCGGGCCGACGGCACGGTGCTGTTCAAGGCCGAGAGAGCGCTCGGAGACGGCCCCTTCGAGGCGTACTTCGAGTCCACGTTGTCGCGCTGATCGGGCGTGCGTCCGCCGCCAGCGCGAAGGCCGCGCCCCCCGTCGACGCGCGTACAATGACCCCCGCGACCTTGTCCGCCGAGGCGGACCCCGTCGCGCGGCGAGCCATGAACGTCCTCCTGCTCTCCATGCCCGACTCCTTCGAGCACATGGCGAGCATCACGGTCCGTATGCCGAACGGCGCTCTGAGCTCGCTCGCCGGCAACGTGGACCCCCACCACCGCGTGGCCGCGGCAGACCTGATCCTCGTTCAGAGGGCCGTCCGCGACACCGTGCTCGATCTCCTGGACGAGCACGCGCCCGACGTGGTCGGGCTCTCGGTCATGACCTTCCAGCGCCGGACCGCGCGGAAGATCATCGGCCTCGTGCGCCAGCGTCGCCCCCGAGCCACCGTGGTGGTGGGGGGGTACGACCCGAGCCTCGCCCCCGAGGCCTGGACCGACGTGGCCGACGTGATCGTGCGGGGTGAGGGCGAGCTCACCTTCCGCGAGCTGCTCCGTCGCCTCGAGGCCGGCCGGCCTCCCCAGGACGTGGCCGGGCTCTCTTACCGCGGCGAAGCCGGCTGGGTGCACAACCCTACTCGGCCCGTGAGCGGGCTCGAGGGGGCGGAGATCCGCCTCCCGGACCGTGGTGCCCGAGTGCTCGAGGGCTACACCTTCCTGGGCCACCAGGTCGACGTGGTCGAGACCTCCCGCGGCTGCACCTTCGATTGCAGCTTCTGCTCGATCATCGAGATGCGCGGTCGCAACTTCCACCGCTTCTCCTTCGAGCGGGTGCTCGCCGACATCAAGGACGCCCGCGACCGGGGCGCGCGCGCCCTCTTCATCGTGGACGACAACGTCACCCTCGACGTCGAGCGCTTCGAAGCACTCTGCCACGCCCTGGTGGCGGCGGGCCTCCACGACCTGACCTACATGGTGCAGGCCATGACTTCGGCCATCGCCAACGCGCCGGAGAGCCTGGCGCCCCTCATGCGCAAGGCCGGCTTCCGCTATGCCTTCCTCGGCATCGAGAACGTGCTCGAGGACGACCTCCAGTTCCTGAAGGCCAGCGCCAAGAACGCGGAGCGGGAGCACGGCCGGCTTGTGGGGAACGCGACGGTCAAGGCCTGCGAGCGCCTGCGCGCCTGCGGGATCTACGTGGTGGGCGGCCTCATCGTCGGCAATCCCGACGACACGCGGGAGTCGATTGAGGCCAACCTCGACTTCGCGGCGCGGTACGTGGACTGGCCGTACATCCAGCACCCGACACCCTACCCCGCCACTCCCATGACCCGCGAGCTGGTGGAGCGCGGCCTCCTCCTCGACCGGCCCCTCGAGACCTACGACGGGACGACAGCGGTCGTGAAGACGGAGCACCTCGAGCCCGACGAGATCGAGTTCCTGCGCTGGCGTCGCGAGCGCTTCCTGAAGGCCCGCCACTTCCCGGCCGCGCTGCGCCAGAGCCCCTGGTGGGTGCTGCGTCATGCCCCCCAGATGCTCGGCCACACCTTCCGCGGCCACTCCTGGCGGTGGCTCGTCGGTCTGGAGAGCGACCGCCAGGTCTTCGCGCGCTACCAGAAGATCCGGGAAGCGGAGCGCGAGTACCTCTAGGTCGCCTTCTTCCCGAGGCCCAGCCAGCGCTTCAGGAGCGCATCGAGGCTCGCCGCCCCCGGCCCGTAGAGGGCGAGCCACAGGAAGAACAAGAAGAAGGGAACCGGGGTCACCTCGAGGGGACCGATGTCCGAGGCCGGGTTGAGCGACCCGAGGAAGCGCTCCTTGTCGGCGGTCAGGAGGGCCACCACCATGGTGCTCAGCAGCCCCAGGGAGACGAAGCGGGTCAGCAGGCCGAGGATCAGGCAGATCCCGCCCACGAGCTCCAGGCTGGCCACGAAGGCCGCGTTGGCCACGGGGAAGGGGATCCCGAGCTCGGTGAAGAAAGTGACCGTGTTGTCGAAGTGCTCCCACTTGCCCCGCCCCGTCAGGAAGAAGGCCTGGCCCACCACGAGACGCGTCAGGAGCGGGGCCAGGAAGGACAGCGCGGCGGCCACCTTGAGGCCCTGCTCGGCGGCGCGCTTCCAGGAAGCAGCGGACATCTTGACCTCCGAGGC
>Ga0326597_10010376_pt1 | contig 12416 bp, 12 predicted proteins | sample RVTome_12_FD_203789 | JGI IMG/M metagenome (GOLD analysis project Ga0326597, IMG submission 203789) | Soil microbial communities from uranium-contaminated site in the Upper Colorado River Basin, Wyoming, United States - RVT100D185 | ecosystem: Environmental > Terrestrial > Soil > Contaminated >... | reverse complement strand
GGAAGCTTCACCTGGCTCATGTCGAAGTACCAGTGCATGCACTGCGTCGACGCCGGATGCCTCGAAGCCTGCCCCGCGCCCGGCGCCATCTTCCGGCGGGAGAACGGCATCGTCGACTTCGATCACGATAAATGCATCGGCTGCGGCTACTGCATCACCGGCTGCCCCTTCGACGTTCCGAAGCTCTCGCCCGTGACGCAGAAAGTCTACAAGTGCACGCTCTGCTCCGACCGCACCTCCGTCGGTCTCGAGCCCGCCTGCATCAAGGCCTGTCCCACGAACTGCCTCACGTTCGGAGCCCGCGACGACCTGGTGCGGCTTGCGGACGCGCGCGCCGAGGCGCTCCGCGCCGACGGCAAGGGGAACGCGGGCGTCTACAACCCCGCCGGGGTCGGTGGGACAAACGTCCTCTATGTCCTCGCGGACGCCACCCGGCCCGAGGACTACGGCCTTCCCCGGGATCCGACGATCCCCTGGCAGGTTCGACTGTGGAAGGGCCCGCTCAAGTGGGTCGGAAACGCCGTCCTGGTGGGAGGAGTTCTCGGAGCGTTCCTCCATTACCTTCGCTATGGTCCCAAAGAGGTCGAGCAGTGACGGCCGTAGGAAGGGTCCTTCGCTTCTCGGTCACCGAGCGCGCCGTCCACTGGATGACGGCGTTCTCGTTCCTGTACGCCGCGCTCAGCGGCCTCGCGCTCTGGAGCCCGTCGTTTTTCTGGCTCTCGAGCTTCTTCGGCGGGGGAGAAGCCGTCAGGCGCTGGCATCCCTGGGGCGGAGTCGCCTTCGCGGTAGCACTCGGACTCGTGTTTCGAAACTGGTCGAAGGACATGAGGCTCGACTCCGAAGACCGCGAGTGGTTGCGGCAAGCTCACCGCTACGCCATCCACGACGAAAAAGGTCTTCCCGAGGCCGGCCGGTTCAACGCGGGCCAGAAGATGCTCTTCTGGACGCAGAGCGTCGCCGCCCTTCTCCTTTTCGCGAGCGGTGTCGTGCTCTTCTGGCCGGAGCTCATGCCGAGGGGGCTACGGCTCGCGGCGGTCCTCGTCCATCCTTCGGCGGCGATCGTTTCGATCGCCGGCATCCTCATCCATATTTATATGGGAACCGCTGCCGTCCCCGGCGCCTTGCGGGGGATGATCGACGGCTGGGTCTCGGAAGCCTGGGCGCGGGCGCATCACCCCCGCTGGTACCGCGAGAGTAGGGGCGTCAAGACGCATAGTGACTGACGACGAGGTCGATGTCCAAGGCTCCGGCCCTCCACAGGAGCTCTGCGTCGAAGACGTCGCTCTGGATGGCGACGTCTTTGCGATCGATCGCGAAATCGAGACATACCGCCTCGACGCCCTCGAATCGACCCAGGCGCTGGAGCTCTTTCTCGTGCCGTGAGAGGAAGTTCAGGGCGTCTCGAATCTGACCGGGAAGGTCGCTGAGCTCCGCTTCACTCACTCCGACATGGAAGCCCGAAGATTGCCATGTTTCGCCGCCGGGTCGAGGCTCCCCGCGCCGGTAGATAGGGTTGGCCCCGCCCCTGAGCTCGCTCTCCACGAGGAAAGCCTCGGGATCGAACTCCGTGCCGCTCGCCCGCAGGACACAGCTCATGAGCTCACCCCGGTGTGGGTCATCCTGCTTCTATGCTACTCGAAGATCGCTGCGGTAAAGACGGCTGCCGCGACGAGCGTCACCGCCCCCAGGCGGTTGACCCAGGTGGCGACGCGCGGGCTTCGGGCGAAGCGGCGGGTCTCCGCCGCGACCAGGGCATAGAACACGAGGCTCGTGAGCGCGAGGACGAGGAACGTTCCGCCGAGGAGGAGCATCTGCGGAAGGAGCGGTCTTTCGGGCTCGAGGAACTGGGGGAGGAACGCGACGAAGAACATGCCGCTGTGGGGGTTCAGGACGGTGACAGCGAAGGCATCGACCGCCATCCGGAGACGGGAAGCCTGGACCGATCTCGGGCTCGCTCCGGCGAATGCGGTCGGCGCGCGCCACATGCGGATCCCGAGGTAGAGGAGGTAGAGCGTCCCCGCGGCCTTCATCGCGAGAAAGAGCGACGTCGAGCTCCGGAGAAGCGCTCCCAGGCCGAGAATCGCGAGCGCCATGGCGACGGCATCTCCGAGCAGGACGGCGGCGATGGTGGCGAGCGCCGATCGTCTTCCCTGCGACATCGCGTAGCTCACCACCAGGAGCACCGTCGGGCCGGGGATGTAGACCAGCACCGTCGAGGCGGCGACGAAGGCCAGGAACAGCTCGGAGGTCACGCTGGAAGCCTGGGACTCCGCAAGTAGAACCGGGTTCTCTCCTGGTACGCGTTCGCGAGCAGCATCTTCGCCCAGAGCGCCCCCGGGAAGAGTGTCGAGGCGAGGCCGACGCAGGAGAAGTAGGCGAGAAAATCTCTCCGGCGCGGGCCGTCATCCATGGCCCGGGATTGTAATCGAGGTTCGCGCTAGAATCCGTCTCCCGTGAAGGGGCTTCCGCTCGGGCCTTCGAAGGTGCATCGATTCTGATGCTACGAAGCTTTCTCTCTCGCGCCGCACGCGCCCGCGTTCTCGCCGAGCGCCGTCCCGAGGCGCGGGAGGCGCTCCGCTTCTACGCCGAGATCGCCGCCTTCCAGCACGAGGTGGATCCGGGAGCCCCCCTCGCCTCGCTTTCCCCGCTCGTGGCGCTGGTTGGGGCCCTTGGGCCGGACCCCTTGCGCGCCGCCGCGCGGGAGATCGACGAGGAGCGCTGCCGCCGCGCTCTCGAGGACACGGCGTCCCCGCGGAGCTTTTTCGCCCGGGTTTTGTTCCAGGCCGCGAGCGCCCCCCCCCGCGGCCGGGATCCTCGCGGCTGTCCCCGCTGCCGCCATCCACCGCAGGCGGGATGTCTCCGCCCGCAGGGCGACGGCGCGGCCCTCACCCTCGTGTGCTCGCTCTGCTTTCACGAATGGCCGGCTTCCCGCGATCGCTGCAGCGGATGCGGAGGAGAGGTCGCGTTCCACGAGGCCTCGGAGCTTCCCCAGCTCCGGGTACGAACCTGCGAGAGCTGCCGGCGCTACCTCCACCTCGTTCGTCTCGACGTGGAACCGGAAGCCATCCCCGAAGTCGACGAGATCGAAGCGCTCTCCCTCGACGTCTGGGCGAGAGAGAAGGGCTACGAGAAGATCTTCCCGAACTTGGTGGGAATCTAACTCTTCCTCCGCTTCTGGATGATGAAGTCGACCTCGATGTTGGTGAGGACGTTGATGGGCTCGCCCTTGACGGTCGCGGGGTCGAACTGCCATTTACGGATGGCTTCCGCCGCCGCGGCGTCGAGCTCATCGTCGAGGCTCTGGTCCACGCGCACCGGTCCGATGGATCCGTCCTTGCGGATGATGACCTTGAGGACCACTCGTCCCTCGATCCCCCGATCGAAGGCGTTCTTGGTGTAGAGCGGCGGCGTTTCCTTCACCACCCTCGGGGGCACGAGGAGCTCGGAGCCGACGTCGACCGGCTTTTCCGCCACCGTCACTCTGGCGACGCTCGGCCGGCTGGCGATGCGAATGATCTGGGACAGATAGGTGCGGTTATCCTCTTCCGCCCACTCGAGCGCGGTTCTGCCGCGCGCGTCCTTCGGTTTCACGTCGGCCCCGGCCATCAGGAGCTGCCGAGCGGCCTCGACGTTTCCGCGCTTCACCGCGACGACGAGAGCGGTCTCCCCGTCCAGGTTCACGAGGTCGCGCGCCGCCTCCGCCTTCAAGAGGAGCTCTACCAGATGGAGGTCGTCGGAGTGCGCCGCGTACATGAGCGCGGTCCACCCTTCGGTATCCTGAGAGTCGGGGTTGACTTCCGAGTTCTCGAGGAGCTTCTCCGCGAGCTTATACCGTCCGGCGCGGACTTCCTTGCGCAGCTCCTCGTCGAGATCGACGCTCTGGTGGGTGAAGGCGATCGTCGCGAGAAGGACTAGAGCGTTCATGGTCCTACCAATGTAGCAAGAAATTTTGCCGTGGGAGTAGCTTCGAAGGAGCCCGGCAACATCTCATACCCTCGAAGGAGCCCGATGCGGACGATTCACTCCAGTCTTAATGCCCGGATGCGGGCCGCGAGCCGGCGCGGATCCCGGGCCGAGGCCTCGCGCACGGAGGACCAACGAAGCGAAAGCCGCTCGACCGAGCCCTCGGAGACGGCCGCGGGGAGGGGGAACGCCATCTCCTGCCATCCCGGGGTGAGCTCTCGTACCCCGAGATTCCGTCCGTCGAGCCGCGCCTCGACTTCGACCGGGAGTCCTTCGAGAGGCGCGACCTCGAGGATCGCGAGCCGCACACCCGAAGGACGGCGAAACAGGATCGTCGAGCGCTCCTGGTTCACCCACCGGAACGAAACGCCCCCCTCGCGCTCCGGGCGCAGGAAACCGCTCTCGAAATGCTGCCTGGAAAAGGGAGCGTCCGCCTCGACCACCCGTGGATCCGGCGGAAGGTCCTCTCGGCGCGTTTCGAGGACGATGACGCTCTCGTCCTCGTACCATCGCTCGACGGGGAGCACCTGCTCCAGGTACGAGACGACGCCGCGTTTCTCGTAACCGCGGTCGATGACGAAGTATCCGAGGCCGAGGAAGCGTGCCACCGGGGGAGCGCTCTCCCGGTCCCTCTCGACGAGCGCCGGATCCAGATCGATCTTTCCTTTACGCAGATCGATGAGCGGCCGCACCAGGGGAAGACCGAGGTAGTACTCGCTCTTCTCCCGGGGGATGCGCGCCGCGGTGCCGATGAAAATCGGCTTCTGGTGAAACGTCTGGTGGTACATCGTCTCGGCCGGCGCCTGTTCGATCCCGGGGATCTCGACGACCGTGCCCTCCTCTTTCTTCGCGAGCTCGCGATAGAGGGGAGAGACGCCCGCTTCGAACCGCGGCGTCGGAAGCGCCACGTACTCGAAGACGAGGACCGCTCCCGCGGAGAGCGTGAGCAGCCACTCCCGGCTTCGGCCCTTCACCACGTGGGACCACACCAGGGCGAGAAGGACGGCGAGCGAGAGCATCGTCATGACGGAAAACCGCGACGGGGCGCGCAGCTCGTCGAGAACGGGTATCGTGGTGAAGAGAGCGAACGGAAGCGGAACTCCGGTGTCGACTCCCCCCGCCCGAAGCGTCGTCCCGAGACTCAGCACCAAGAACAGGGCGGCGGAAGCGAGCCAGAAGGAGATTCCCGGGATGCGCCTTCGGAGCGCGAGGCCGGCGAGCCCCGAGGCGAGGACCAGGTAGCCCGCGAAGACCGTGGTCTCGGTGAGGTTCGGATCGAACGCATGCCCCGCGATCGGTCCGAGAAAACTCTGCCGCGGGGAGGGTGCGAAGTACGCCCCGAGATCCGCGACGTAGCGGGAGGCGCCCGGGTAGGGCTCGTACGTCCAGCTCGTCCGATCGACGTACGCCTGGTGGAGGATCGGGAGGAGCAAGGTCGCGGTGACGACCCCGACGGCGATGGCCCGCGGGACGATTCGCGGGCGGAATGCGAGAAAGAGGAGTGTAAAGCACGCGAGAAAGACGAGGTAGGTGGACGCGGTATAGCCGCTCGCGGCGGCGAGAGCTCCGGCGGCGAGGATCCAAGGAACGGAAAGACGCTCCTTCTCCGCGAGCTTCCAGAAGGCGAGCACGTAGAGAGGAATCCACTCCGTTCCCAGCAGATCGTAGTGACCCGCGAGTCTCGCGAGCCGATAGGGGCAGAAGGCGAAGACGACGCCGGCGAGGAAGGAGCCCGCGACTCCCGCCCCCACGGCGCGGGCGAGGGCATAGGTCGCGAGGGCCGACGCTGGAAACGTCCAGAGGACGACGAGATTCGCCGCCGCCACCTCAGAGACGGCGTAGCTCAAGGGAATGAACGCAACTCCCTGCAAGAAGCCGAGGGTATGGAACGCGAGGCCGATCCCGATGGGATGGAAGATGACCTCCGTCTCGAAGGGGCTCGTCCCCCGTTCGAGCGCCGTCTTGGTCCACCAGTAGTTCCAGAGATAGGCCTTGGCGTCGCCTCGCGCGTCGCCGACGTGGTGCGTCCCGAGCTCGAGGACCAGGGGGTAGGTGAAGAGGCAGGTGAGCGCGACGTACCCGAGAACGAGAAGACCAGCCCTCGAGGCCCGTCTTTTCATCGAGGCCGCTTTCTTCGGAAATACTCCACCTGATACTTCCGAACCGCGTTCACGTGCTCGGAATAGGTGCTGGAGAAGTGGTGGGAGCCGTCGTTCCTCGACACGAAGTAGAGATAGGACGTCTCCGCCGGCTCGAGCACCGCGCGAATCGACGCTACTCCCGGAGAGGCGATCGGTCCCGGAGGAAGACCGGGGAAGCGATAGGTGTTGTAGGGGGAGTCGAGCTCGAGGTCTGTCCTTCTCAGGTTCCCGTCGAATCGACCCGCGAGCTGGAGAGCGTAGATGATGGTGGGATCGGACTGGAGCGGCATGCCGATGCGAAGCCGGTTCCAGAAGACCGAGGCGATGAGGGGCCGCTCTTCGGGAAGCCCGGTCTCTTTCTCGATCACCGAGGCCAGGGTTACGACCTGGCGCGGGGTGAGACCGAGCTTCGACGCCTCCGCCCGCCGCTCTTCGTCGAAGACGCGCTTGAACTGACCCACCAGAGTCCGGGCGAGCTCGTCCGAAGCGACCTTCCGCGCAAAGCGGTAGGTGGTGGGGTAGAGATAGCCCTCGAGGTTAAAGGCTTCAGGGTCGAGATCGGCCACCAGGATCCCCTCTTCGAAAGCGGATCGAATGGCGCTCCCCTCCGCGAGGTCTCTTCCCGCGAGGAGCTCCGCGGTCTCGAGGAGGGTCAATCCCTCCGGGAGGGTGACGGCGAACGTGAACGTGTCCCCCGAAACGAGCTTCTCGAGGACGTCGAACGTGGAAAGAGGCTCCGCGAATCGGTACTCGCCGGCCTGCACCGTCTTCCCGTCGGCGCGGAAACGAAGCGCGAGGAGGAAGAGCCTGCGGTCGCGGATGATTCCCCGTTCTTCGAGGGACTCTCCTATCCGGATGCCGGTGGCGCCTCGCTCCACCGTGAAAAAGACCTCGTCTTCATCGTATCCGCGGAATGGCTCGCGGGCCATGGTGTAGGCGCGATAGGAGACGATCCCGGCGCCGACCGCGGAAAGAGCCAGTAGAAGAACGAGAGACTTGAGAAGACGCATCGCGCGCTACGTCTCGAGGCTTTCTTGGTTGGCTTGGGTGGCCCGCCTCGCGTCGAGGTAGCTCTGGAGGATGAGCGCCGCGGCGACCCGGTCCACGGCGCCGCGCCTTTTGGCGCGAGAGACGTCCGCCTCGATCATGGCGCGCTCGGCGCCTACGGTCGAAAGCCTTTCGTCCCAGGTCGTAATCGGGATATCGGTCGACGCGCGGAGGGCCTCGACGAAACGGCTCACCTTCTCGGCCTGGGGTCCGGAGGAGCCGTCGAGGTTCCATGGCATCCCCACCAGAATCTCGGAAACCTCTTCGCGGCGCGCGAGCTCGAGGAGATGGGCGATGTCCCTCTTGTTCCCTTGTCGCTCGAGCGTCTCGCGGGGAGAGGCGATGAAGGCGGTCTCGTCGGAGACCGCGATTCCGATTCGCTTGTCGCCCACGTCCAGCCCCAGTAAGCGCATGACCGTCGAGATTGGAGTATAGACCCGGGCTTGCATCGTTGCCACGCGGCCGCTCATACTGTCTCGAAAGTTGAAGATCGCAAGGCTCTTCTCTTGGTGGCTCTTCGTCCTGACAGGAGTCTCCGCCACCTTCGGGCAGGAGCTCGACCGGCGGCTCTCCACGGAGGAAGAAAAGCTCGAGCTCCTGAACGAGCGGCTCTCTGACCTCCGCCGCGAGCTCGAACGCCTGGACCGCCGCGAAACCTCGCTCCTGGGCGAGCTCCATCGGCTCGACCTTTCGATCCGCGTCGCCGGCGACGAGCTCGAGCTCCTGAGGCTGCGGCTCGACCGAGGTTACCGGGCGATGGACGAGAACCTGAAGCGGATCCAGGTCCTGGAGAAATCGATCGACGAGCTCCGACCGTACCTGCAGAGCCGCGCCCGAAGCCTCTACAAGCTGGGTCGGTTGAGCTACGTGAAGCTGCTTTTGTCCGTCGAGAAACCCTCGGAGTTGACTCGGGCCTACCGGTACGTTTCGCGCCTCGCGCGCGAGGACGCGGAGAGCATGCGGCTCTTTCTGGAGGACCAGAAGCTCCTGGAGGAGGCCAAGGCCGAGCTCGTGGCGCAGACCGAGGGGATGCTCCAGATGAGGAAAGAGCTCGAGGACACGACGAGGACTCTCGAGAACCGCCGCGCGAGCCGGGAGGCGCTCCTGGGAGAGGTTTATGCCCGAAAGGAGATGGCGGGGAGCCTCGCGAGCGAGCTCGAAGGCGCGAAAGAAGAGCTCGGAAAGCTCGTCGAGTCTCTCTTGGCGGGCGAGGCCGCCCCGGTCGAGACGGTAGATCTTCCCATGAGGATGTTCGAGGGGGAGATCGGATGGCCGGTCGAGGGGGAGCTCGACGCGCGATTCGGCACTCAGCTTCACCCGCGATTCAAGACGGTGACGGTCCGAAACGGCATCGAGATCGAAGCCCCCGCGGGAACGAGCGTCTCGGCGATTTACGAGGGGCAGGTGGTCTACGCCTCCTGGTTCCAGGGGTACGGGAAACTCCTCATCCTCCAGCACCCGGGAAACGTGCATAGCCTCTATGGATACCTTTCCGATTTCCAGGTCGAGGTCTCTGACCGGGTCGTCCGCGGCGAACCCATCGCCTGGGTGGGAGACACGGGCTCGTTCGAGGGACCGCGTCTCTACTTCGAGATTCGAGCGCAGGGCCGGCCCGAGGACCCGGAGAAGTGGCTCGACCCCGCGAGAAGGCTCGCGGGGCTCGAGGGTGCGAATTGACCGGGGGCCCTCCCCAGGTCAAAATGAATGACAAGCATCCCTCGGGAGGTTCCGCGCGCCTATGAAACCCAGAAGCCTACGGTTCAAGCATCTCCTTCTCGCGTTCTCCATCCCCTTCGTCCTCTACGCCATCCTCGGCGGCTTTCTCGGGAGGGCTCTCGCCCGCGATAGCGCCTATCGGTATCTCTCGGTGTTCCAGGACGTGGTGACGCTCGTGATGAACAACTACCTCACCGCGCCGGAGATGGATCAGGTGATGGACGGCGCGATCCGGGGCATGCTGGAGGCGCTCGACCCCGATAGCTGCTATCTCAACGCTGAAGAGTACCTGGAGTTCAAGGATCCGGAGGCTCACAAGAAGGCCGACATCGGCGTCGAGCTCACGAAGCGGTACTACCTTCAGGTGGTGAGTGTCCTTCCCGGCTCACCCGCGGAGAAGGCGGGGGTCGAGCCCGGGGACCTCCTCAAGTCGGTGGGAGGCGTGAACACCCGCGAAGTGAACGTCATCGCCGGAGAAGCGATGCTGCGCGGCGGCGCGGGAAGGAAGGTTTCGCTCGAGGTGATTCGAGACCGCCAGCCCGATCCGGTCGCGATCGAAGTCGAAAGACGCGATGTCCTGGTGTCTCCCGTCACCTTCGAGATGCTCGGCAATGGCGCTGGCTACATCAAGATCACCTCCTTCCGCCCGGGGACCGATATCGACGTCAAGCGCGCGGTCGAGATGCTCAAGGGGCAGGGGGCCGTAAAGTTCGTGGTCGACGTCCGCAACAGTTTCGGGCGCCTCGCGGAAGAGGGCGCGAAAGTGGCCGAGCTCTTCGTCTCCGGTGGAGTCGCCGCCCGGCTCCAGTCGAGGAAGGGTGAGACCAGCGACGTCCGGTTGGCGCCCGATCGAGTCGCTTTCGCGGGCGACATGGTCCTGCTCGTGAACGGCGGAAGCTCCGGAGCCGCGGAGATCTTGGCCAGCGCCTTTCGTACGGCGAAGCGTGGAGAAATCCTGGGGGTTCCCACTTCGGGCCGAAGCGCGGTGCAGAGAGCGATCTCGCTCGGTGACGGTACGGCCGTCGTTCTCTCCGTCGCTCAGTACTGGACTCCCGACGGGAAGCCGCTTCTGGGGGAAGGGCTCGAGCCTACGGTCACCGTCGAAAAGACCCCCGAGGACGAGGAGGCGGGCATCGACCCCGTGCTCAACAAGGCGATCGAAGTCCTGGGCGATGCCGCGAAGCTGAAGAAAGCCGCCTAGACCGCGCTCTACTGCGCCTGGACCTGGAACGGAATCTCCTGGGTGATCGTTTTCTTCGTCACGTGGTCCGTCACCTTCACCGTGACCTTGTAGTTCCCCGGCTCCTTGAAATTCGGGATGCTCAGGGGAATGTCGAAGATGGTGAGCGCCATTTCCGCCACCTGCAGCATGAAGGGCTCGTCCTTGGTCGCCCCGCGCCCCTCCCCTTCCTTGGAGAACGACAGATGGACGGTGAGGTTCGGCTTGTCGCCTTCGACTCCGTAGTTGTAGGCGTAGAAGACGCCCGAGAGCTGATCCTTGCTCGTATAGACCATCTCCCGCTTCGGAGTGAAATGGTAGCCGCCGAGAAGGAAAGCCCGTCCCGGTGAGCCCATGGCTTCCCCGATCTGCTTGCCTTCGGAGAACATGAGGATGGAGGAGAGCTGCAGGTCGGTTGTGCTGAGATCCGGCACCTCGAGATCGACGATCTTGGTCCCGGTCGTCGTCCCCACCTCGTCCATGATGCCCAGGTAGAGCTTGTAGGCGCCGGGCTGGACCTGGAGCGGCATCTCCCAGACCTGACGTCCAGCGGCGTCCGTCGCGATCTCGGCGGTCTCCTCGAACTGAAAGACGGTGATGCCGTCGCTGGTCACGACGGATCCGAACACCATGGCCTTGGCCGCGTTGAGGCCAGAGCCCAGGACAAAGTCGAGAGGGACGTAAATCTGTCCCCCGCTCGCGCGGAAGAAAGAGGGGCTCACCTCGAAGGCAATGGCTTCGCTCGTCTGCCCCGTTTCCTGAAGGGCCTTGAGGGCGAGCTTGGCGGGACTGTTGGGGTCGAACTTCATGTCGGCCTTGCGGAGCCTGCCGTTCTCGTCGCGAGCGTAGTTGACCGAGGGATTGGCGACGAGGCGCTCTTTGACCCGCTCGAGCTGCTTCGTGAGCTCGTCGCTCGAAACCATGCGATATCCGAACTCCGACTGCTGCCGGAACGGTACCGAGAGCCCGTCGGGGATCCCGAAGTCGGGGTTGGGATCGTAGACCCAGGTCATCGTCTGCGCCTCACCCTCGTCGCCGCCGAGCGACCCGACCCCGGACTCGCTTCCCGGATCCTCACCGCCAGAGCCGGGATCGGCTCCAGGCTGCGGGCCCGGCCCGCCGCCAGCCTGCACCCCTCCCTGCTGCTGATTCGGTGGACCGAGCAGGAGAAAGATCTTGCCCATGTCGCTCTCGGAGCCCTTCTGGCCGCGTCCACGGAAATTCTCGTCAGCGGCTTTCACGCGGGCCTCGTAGTTCCTCTGGAACTCGTTCTCCGCTGTCGCGGGATCCAAGTCGCGCCTCATCCAGAAAAGGTCTTTGAACAGCTTGCGGTCGTCCTTGTTGATCTGCTCGAAGGTGGCTTTCTCCTGCGCGGTGATGAGGGCGCCGACTTCCTTCTCGACCCAGTTCTTGTCGTTCTTGCTGAGCTTTTCTTGGGCAACGGCGGCCAACGCGACGCCGGCCATGAGAAGGCCGGAGGCCAAAGCCACAACCCGCAATCGATTCTGTGACATGTAGATCTCCTATCCTATCCTTTCAAAAACGGAAGAATACGTCGCCGGATCTCCAAGCGCAAATCGCGTCAAGGCGCTCGTGCTATACTCGCAAGGAGGGGTAGCTCATGAAAGCGGCCTTTTCGAAGCGGGCTGTTCTCGCGATTCTGGGCGGACTCCTGGCCTCGTGCAGCAGCATCTCGAAGCGCGTTCAATTCTCGCCCGACGAGGTCATCGCGGATCTGGCCACCCGCGTTCCCGAGGACGTGGCGCAGAAGGTCGTCGTCCCCTACGACATCAACGACGAGATCCGCGAGCTGGCGCGGAAGTCGGTCGACACCTTGCGCACCGACAGCGAGAGGACCCGCGCCATCGTCAACGCCATCATCGGCCGTACCGGCATGTCCATTTCCTACGACTGGCTCTCCAACAAGACCGCGCAGCAAGTCTTCTACGAGGGAAGGGGAAACTGCCTGGCCTATACCAACCTCTTTATCGGGATGGCTCGGGAGGTGGGTATCGACGCGGTCTACGTGGACGTCACCACCATCGAGCGGATCTCGAAGGAGGCCGAGGTCATCGTGAACAATGGCCACATCACCGCCGGCATCCGCCAGGGACCGGAGCTGGTGATGATCGATTTCACCCGGACTCCCGAGCGCGAGTACATGGGGGCCAAGGTCATCGACGATTTCGAGGCCATCGCGAACTACTACAATAACCAGGGTTTTCTCTACGGCTACTACTCCGAGACCGCGGGGGACATGGGCGACGAGTTCGATCCCGCGGTCGCCGAGCTCGAGATGTACCATATGGCCCTCGACGTCCGCCCGGATT
>Ga0326597_10010375_pt1 | contig 12417 bp, 13 predicted proteins | sample RVTome_12_FD_203789 | JGI IMG/M metagenome (GOLD analysis project Ga0326597, IMG submission 203789) | Soil microbial communities from uranium-contaminated site in the Upper Colorado River Basin, Wyoming, United States - RVT100D185 | ecosystem: Environmental > Terrestrial > Soil > Contaminated >... | reverse complement strand
GTGGGGACTGGCTGGAACGAGGAAGAACATGCGGCATTCGGCCTGCCATTTCCACCGCGGCAAGAGCGATTTGCCCGGCTCGAAGAAGGCCTCGCCTACTTGCGGGCGGCTTTCGGCGGTGGTCGGTTTCGAGGAACGTATTACCACCTCGATGCATCGTTTGAGCCCAAGAAGACCGGGGCATTACCCATAATCGTCGGAGGTTCCGGCCCGAAACGAACCCCGGAGCTGGCGGGACGATACGCCGATGAGTACAACGTTTTTGTGTCGGACCCGGCGACCATTTCAGCGCGGGTCGAGGTACTCCGCCAATCAGCCGAAGCCGCCGGCCGGGATCCCGACTCAATTCGGGTCTCGGTGATGGGCCCGATTGTCGCCCATCAGACCCGGGCCGGATATGAGGAGATTCTCGCCGCCAGGGCCGCCAAAAGGGGGGTCAGTACTTCTGATCAAGAACTCCGCTGGCGCGCGGCCTTTTTGCCGATTGGAACGACCGACCAGGTTGGCGAAACACTCGCCCGGTTCGAGTCAGTGGGGGTGAGTCGCTACTACGTGCAGTTCGTGGACCTTCCATCGACTGAACACCTCGACGAAGCGTTCTCGGGTATTCCGCGCTGATCGGGCAAGTCCAGCCAGCGACTACCATTCCCACTCATGGCGGACCTCCTCATGATAGAAAACCTGCATGCCTCCGTAGATAAGACGCCGATTCTCAACGGCGTCAACCTCACGGTCGGAGCTGGAGAAATCCATGCGCTCATGGGCCCGAACGGATCCGGAAAGTCGACCCTCTCGAAGGTTCTCATGGGCCATCCGTCCTATCAGGTGACCGCCGGCACGATTCGCTTCAAAGGCATTGACGTCACTTCGATGTCGCCGAATGATCGAGCAAACCTCGGGATGTTTATGGCTTTTCAACACCCTGAGGCTATTCCGGGGGTCTCGGTTGTCCAGTTCTTACGCCAGGCCCTGGCGAATCGCTCAGGCATCGACTACACCGTCCTTGAGTTGCGTCTCAAGGTCATGGACGCCATGCGCGACCTCGACATGGACTCGGCTTTTGCCGACCGCTACCTCAACGAAGGTTTTTCGGGTGGAGAGAGAAAACGCAACGAAATCCTCCAAATGGCCATCCTTGAACCCGATCTAGCCATCCTCGATGAGACGGACTCGGGACTCGATATCGACGCTCTCCGGACTGTTGCTGACGGCGTCAACAAGCTGACAGGCGACGAACGCGGCTTCCTCATCATTACGCACTACCAACGGCTCCTCGACTACGTGAAGCCCCATCATGTCCACGTGTTCGGAGACGGGGCCATCCAACTGTCGGGGGGCATGGAACTTGCCGAACGCCTCGAAGCCGATGGTTACGAGTCGTTCCGACCAAGCTGATGGATGTTCGTAGTGATTTCCCAATCCTTGCTTCAAACAACCTGGCGTTCCTCGATTCTGCGGCCAGTTCGCAGAAGCCGGAGGCCGTCATCGCCGCGATGGACTCCATGCTGCGGTCCGGGTACGCCAACGTACATCGTGGAGCCTACCGACTGTCTGCAGAAGCAACCGATGCCTACGAGGCAGCCCGTGCCAAGGTAGCCACCTTCATAGGAGCCTCCTCTCCCCGCGAGGTGATCTTCACTCGAGGGACCACTACCGCAATGAATATGCTCGCTGCCAAGTGGGGAGGTGACCGATTGGTTCCCGGTGACAATGTTGTCCTCTCCGTGATGGAACATCACGCCAACCTGGTCCCCTGGCAGTTCCTCAAAGGCGTTGAACTCCGCTTCGCCAACCTCACGGATGATTACGCGCTCGATATGGATAGCCTTCGCAGCCAGGTCGACGAACGAACGAGGATTATCTCGATCACGGGGATGTCGAATGTTCTCGGCACGATCACACCGATCGATCAGATCCGGGCGGTCGCCGACACGATCGGAGCGACGGTTATCGTCGACGGCGCTCAGTTGGTGCCCCATTTGCAGGTCGATGTCCGGACACTGGGGGCTGACTTCCTGGCCTTCTCTGCGCACAAAATGCTCGGTCCTACCGGGATCGGTGTCCTGTGGGGTCGAATGGAGCTACTTGACGAAATGGAACCATTCGAGGGCGGCGGCGAAATGATCGACGAGGTCGGGCTGTTTGAGTCGACCTGGGCTCCGGTACCGCACAAGTTCGAGGCAGGCACGCCACCGATCGTCGAGGCGATCGGTCTCGGGGCTGCTGTCGACTATCTCACCAACCTGGGTATGGACGCCGTTCGTAAACACGACGCAGAGTTGACTGGCTACGCTCTGGATCGACTCGCAACGGTCCCCTACGTCACCGTCTATGGGCCGACCGACCTCAACATCCGGGGCGGGGCGATTTCCTTCACGCTCGGCGACATCCACCCTCACGACCTCTCGACGATCCTTGATGAGAATGGAGTGGCGGTGAGGGCCGGCCATCATTGTGCCCGTCCGCTCATGGACCACCTTGGTATTCCGGCGACCGCTCGAGCTTCGTTCTCGGTGTATTCCTCGGCTGATGAGGTTGACCAACTCGTGGCCGGGCTGGAGCTGGCCGCCAAACTATTCGGCATCGACAGCTAGGTTATCCCTCGTGGGACTTGACAGCCTGTACAAAGAAGTCATTCTGGATCACTACCGGAATCCTCGGAATCGTGCCGAACTTGCCGACGTGCATCGCCACGCCGATGGCAACAATCCGCTCTGCGGTGACAAGATTTCGCTTGAACTGACGATCGACGGCGACATCGTGACCGGGATCGCCGTCCGGGGACAAGGGTGTTCCATCTCGCAGGCAGCCGGATCACTCATGTCCGAGGCCATCAAAGGTAAGGACCTTCAGGAGATCGCTCGCCTCCGCCAGCTTTTCGCAACCATGATGACGAGCGACCAGAGCATCGTCGACCCCGAGCGTCCCGGGGCGGTGCTCGGTGAACTCGAGGCCCTGGCCGGCGTCAAGGCCTTTCCGGTCCGGATCAAGTGTGCCAGCCTTCCATGGGCCACCCTCGACGTTGCCCTGGCCGGAAACGCCGAACCGGCCAACACCGACTGAGGTTGCACGGTCGAGAGCCGTGCTTTGCCACTCGTTTGAGTAGGTATCTAGCCGATAATGCCACCTTCGGTCATCCCTTTGAGATCGAGGGCCAGCTCAAGCTCCTCGGCGGTCATGACCCCCTTCTCAAGAGCGACCTCCCGCACGTTGCGGCCACTGGCGAATGCCTCCTTGGCAATCTCGGCTCCTTTGTCGTAACCGATGTGCGGATTCAGCGACGTGATCACGATGATGTTCTTCTCGACCAGTTCACGGGCCCGATCGGCGTCAGCCTCGATACCGTCGATGCACCGCGTCCTCAAGGTCGCCGCCGCCGTCGCCAGAATGGAGATCGACTCGTCAAGGTTGGACGACATCACCGGCATCATCACGTTCAGCTCGAAGTTGCCGTTGGCACCGGCCCAGGTGATGGCGGCGTCGTTGCCGATAACCTGTGCAGCCACCTGCATGGTCATCTCCGGCATCACCGGGTTGACTTTCCCGGGCATGATCGAGGACCCGGGCTGTAGGGATGGCAAACGAATCTCTGAGATGGCCGTCCGGGGCCCGGATGACAACCACCGCAGGTCGTTGGCGATCTTGAACAGGGATACGGCAATGGTCTTCAGCGTGCCCGACACGGCCACGGCGGCGTCCTTGGCCGCCTGTGCTTCGAAGTGATTGGAGGCCTCGCGGAACGGGAGCCCGGTCCGCCGCGCGATCTCAGCGATCGTGTCGCGGGCGAAGCCGGCCGGAGCATTCAACCCGGTGCCGACCGCGGTCCCTCCCAAAGCCAGCTCTTCCACCTCGACTACCACCTTCTCAAGACGATCCACGCCATATCCCACCTGGGCGGCATATCCGGAGAACTCCTGCCCAAGCGTCACCGGTGTGGCGTCCATGAGATGAGTCCGACCCGATTTGACCACATCGACAAACTCGACAGCCTTCCCGGCAAGCGACTGGTGCAAGCTCTTCAAGGCCGGAATCAAATCTTCATGAATGGCGGCCGCGGCGGCGATATACATCGCGGTCGGGATGACGTCATTTGATGATTGGCCATAATTGACGTGATCGTTGGGGTGAACGGGCCGATCTCCGACTGGGGCTCCCAGGATGGCGGCAGCCCGATGGGCGATGACTTCGTTGGCATTCGTGTTCGTCGACGTCCCCGAACCGGTCTGGAAGATGTCCAGGACGAACTGGGCGTCGAGCGAACCAGCGATAACCTCCTCAGCCGCCGTCACGATGGCGGCAGCTTTGTCGGAATCGACATGTCCGCTACGCCCATTGACGACCGCTGCCGAAGCCTTCACAATACCGAGAGCCCAGATGAACCGGCGGCTGAACCTTCGACTCGAAATCGGAAAGTTCTCAAACGCACGCTGGGTTGACGCACCATAGAAAGCCCCGACCGGCACCTGAACTTCTCCCATGGAGTCTCGTTCGATTCGGTATTCCACAATGTCTCCTTCAAACTTTTGAGGGACCAAGACTAGGCCGGATCCGGCCGGTTTCGAGTCAGGCGGATACCGGTAATTCACAGCTCGTGTACCGTTGAATCAAGATGCGACCGACCAATTTCATTTCGAGCACCGGGTCGAACCTGGCCGGATTGGTCTGGGCCGGGAACCCGGAGCACACGATCCTCCTCGTGCATGGCCTCGGATCGAATGCGCGGACGTGGATCCGCGTCGCAGAGCTCCTCAACGCCAAAGGTTCTCAGGTGGTCGCATACGATCAACGATCACACGGCAAATCCGAGCGGGTCGAAGCGGGGTTCGATTTCAAAACGTACATAGCCGATCTGCAATTAGTGATCGGTTCGGTTACGACGGCTCCCTCCGTCACCGTTGGACAATCCTGGGGGGGCAATGTGGTGATCGAACACGCCGCCCACCACGAGACCACGACAACGATTGGCATCGACGGCGGTTTCATCCGCCTCGCCGATCGGTTTCCTATTTGGGAAGACTGCGCCGAACTCCTGGCCCCTCCCCGTTTTACGGAGACAACTCGACCGGCCGTCGAGGGTTATCTCCGCATGGCACACCCCGACTGGTCAGACACTGCGATCGATGGGGCGCTAGGAAACTTCGAGGCTCAGCCAGACGGAAACGTCCGGCCGTATCTCGTGTACGACCAACACATCGAGATCTTACGGTCGCTCTGGGAGCATGACCCGGCGGCGGCACTGGCTCGTGTGTCCGTCCCCACCCACGCCATCATCGCCCGCCCCAGCCTGGCGTCCGTTGTTGATCTACGCACGATGGGATTTGACGACATCGTTCTTCTCACCGGCGATCACGACCTACACCTTCAGCAACCCGAACGAGTGAGCGAACTCATCTGGGGGATGACCACATGGGACCTCTGACCTTAATCGGGTCCGCCGAAACCAGTCCGGGAATGGTGAAGGTCCACCGCGCCATTCTGGCTTCGCTGCCTCCGCGACCACAGGTGGTCTATCTCGATACTCCATACGGGTTCCAGGAGAATGCCGACCTGATCTCGGCCAAGGTCCAGGACTATTTCGATGTCTCCCTTGGCCAGTCGGTTGAGATCGCCTCTCTGCGAAACGCCGCTGAGGCTTCCCAAGCCGGCGTTGAGGCGTTCCGGATTGCGATCGAAGAGGCCGACTACATTTTCGCCGGCCCCGGCAGCCCGTCATACGCTCTGACCCAATGGCAAGCGGTTGGCGCGGCACTTTCGTTGATCCGCGCCTCATCCTCAGGAGCCGCCATCTGTCTGGCCTCGGCGGCGGCCGCCACAGCCGGCCGATACGCCATCCCGGTGTACGAGATCTACAAAGTCGGCCAAGTTCCCTTCTGGCTCGACGGTATGGATCTCCTCTCCGACATCGCCGGCCTCGAGGCGGTCGTCGTTCCTCATTGGGACAACAATGACGGCGAACATCACGACACCGGAAACTGTTTTATCGGGCGTCGTCGACTTGACCGGCTCATCGCCGAGCTTCCTCACCCGTTGCCGATCATCGGAATAGACGAACACACTGCTGTGACCTTCCATGACGGACAGGTCAGCGTGACCGGCCGCGGCCGGTTGACGGTCCTGGTTGGTCAGGCAGATGAAACACTCGCCGCTGGTAACACCGCCGCCTTCGAAGAAGTGTTTCCCTCACGATCGATTACCGCCCCGGCGGCACCCGCCCCGCCCGAGCCTTCGGATTTTCTTACGGCTCTTGGCGACGGCGATGTCCTGGCGGCCGCCGACGTAATTCTCCTCAACCTCAATGCGGGTCGAACGGAGCAAGCCCGTCGGATGGTCGTGGAGCTAGCCAACGCGGCGGGCGGTTCGACCGATCCCGAGGAGCTGATACAGCCGTTCGTCGACCTTCTCATGGATGCGCGCAACCGGGCTCGAAGCCGGGACGACTTCGAGGAGGCCGACCGGATACGAGTCGCGCTCCTTCGTTCCGGTATCGAAATTCAAGACGGCAAGGGGGCCAGCCGGTGGCACCTCAACGACGAAGCAACTCGGCATAGCCGAGATAGTGATCATCAAGATCGTCCCTGATCCGGTTCGGTTGCTCATCAAGCGCGACGACTGATCGAACGAGCAGATCGACCAGACCCCGATAGTCCTCAATCGAAATGATCTCCGGGGCAACCTTTGCCCGGCGCTCGCCTGCTTCCACGCCCGACAAGTCACCCATGTTGTGATAGTTGCCGAGTGGGAGACACAGGCAGGTTGACTCATAGCCGTAGGCTCCGAAAGCGGTCGCCTCACATGATCCGCCGGGCATGAGCTTGCGCTGAAACTGAAAGCCGGGCTTACGCTTGGCCAACTCCGTCGCCATATCCGTCATGACTTCGGTCAACCGGGGGCTGAACACCGACGAAGCATCTCCCACCCGAACGACCGGACCTCCACCTATGGGCGAGTCTGCATAACTCCGCGACATCTCGACGCATATCAGGCGGGTCCCTTCCCGGATCGTCCCTGTGGTGGCCGCCGCGATGGCACCGATAAACCCCACCTCCTCGGCCCTGGTCAGCAAAACTCCGACATGGGAGGCAGCGCTGACCTTGCGCAGTCGATCGAGAGCGGCCAGCGCGGCGGACACACCAGCGAGATCGTCACAAGCCGGCGCATACAGCTGGCCGCCCCGAATCCCGAGTTGCGTGGTCGTGAATGCCCACCGCCCGATGTCCCCGACCTCACAACCGGAGCCCGAGGCTCGTAGGATGCCGGTCCGTTGCCTGCCTGACCGTTCGATCGTCTCGACACGGGCCGTCCGGCGCCCCCCGGCACCGAAGAGATGTACACGGGCGCCCACAAAATACGCGTCGAGAACGCCGCCCCGAAACTCATAGGTAAACCGTCCTGCCGACAGTTTCTCGGTGAGCACGAATCCGGGGTGATCCATATGAGCCGTGATCCAAACCGGCGAACGACGGAAGCGGCCTTGCCGGGTAATCACGAGGTTGCCGGACGCATCCGAAACGATCCTCAGGTCACTGCGTCTGGCAACCCAGCGATGAACCCAGTCGATGACGGCCTCCTCACGGCCGGCCACGGATGGCAGTGCTGTGAGCTGTTCGAGCCATCGGATCATACGATGAACTCCAGAATGGTGGCCACCAACACCGTGAATTCGTCACGATGTATCGAATGGCTGCTGTCAGGAACGGTGACGAACCGGATGAGGCCGTTCAGATCGGCGAGTCCCTGCCCCAGCGCCGGGGGAACCAGCGAACCGACACCCGGATCGGATCCAACCAGCAATGTGGGAACCGCAACTTTGGACGTGATCGACACCAGATTCCAGTCCGGGTTATGCCAGATCGTCCGCTGGGTAACCGAACGTGACGACTGCTGAAGCGCTTTGGCCTTGATCCGAGCGTCTTCCGGATGCCAGGTCGGGTTATCAGCAGAGACTCGGGCTGCGGTCAGTGGAGCGTCGTAGGCAGCCGTGAAGGTATCGATGGCAATCTCAGGTGACAGGAGGACAAGTGCTGGATCGAGTAGAACGAGCCTCTGTCCGAACCCCAAATTCTGATCGAAAAGGGTCAAGGCGATCGACCCACCCAGCGAGTGACCGATCACGACATCCCAGTTGTCGCCCAATTCCGCGACATCTGCGGCGTACGCCGCCAACGAGTAGTCATCCATATGGGCACTGGCGCCATGTCCCCGCAGGTCGGGGGCCGTTACATGGAAGCCCGCTTCTACCAGAGCTGGGCCAACCCGCCACCACCCTTCGGAATTAGATCCGAGGCCGTGGATTAGCAGTAATCGTCGTCCTGACTCGCCGAAGACACGGACCGCCAGTTCCACGATCGCTCCCTACTTGAGCCGGGAGCGAAGAGCCTCGTAGCCACCCGCTTCCAGCTCGGTGGCCAGCTCAGCTCCTCCGCTTTCGACAATCCGACCGTCCATCATCACGTGGATCCGATCCGTTGTCAGGTGCCGAAGAATCCGGCTGTAGTGGGTAATGAGCAGAATACCGACGTCAGGACCTCGCATCGCCTCAACGGCCTCAGCCACTTCGCGAACGGCGTCAATGTCGAGCCCTGAGTCAATTTCATCAAGAATGGCCACCTTCGGCTGCAAGACGGCCATCTGGAAGATCTCCGACCGCTTCTTCTCGCCACCCGAAAGATCCTGGTTGACCGATCGAGTAAGAAACCTCGTCATGTCGAACTGTTCACCAGAGGCGACGATTCGACGCTCGACTTCGGCTGTCTCGATTCCCGACTCATCTGCCGCTTCCCGTAGAAAGTCGATCAATTTGACCCCGCGAATTTCCACTGGATACTGGAACCCCTGGATCAAACCCATACGGGCCCGTACGTCAGTTGGCTCACCGAGCAGATCCCGCCCGTCAAGGCGAGCCTGGCCGGTTACGGTGTAGACATCCTTGCCGGCCAGTACGTGACACAGGGTCGACTTACCGGATCCATTCGGCCCCATGATGGCGTGAATCTGACCGAAAGGTACCTCCAGCGAGAGTCCCTTGAGGATCTCTACGTCGCCGACCGAGGCGTGCAAGTCAACGATTTCCAATGCCAGAGTCATACGGAATCCTTGCTTCGGGCCTGGATCACACCGTCGACGACGCGCACCTCGTAAACGGGGACCGGGGTAGTCGCCGGGAGCGACTTGGGCACCCCGGTCGTTACATCAAAAGAAGACCCGTGACGGGGACACTCGACTTCCATATCGAAGACTTCGCCTTCGGCCAAAGACGCGTCGGCATGCGAACAGCGATCACCGATGGCGTAGACGTCACCTCCGACAAGGAATAACGCCAGGCGCTCTTCACCAATGTCATATCGCTTCCCGACCTCGTTCTCAAGATCCGACAGCGGTCCAAGCGTGGTCCAGTCTTTCATCCGAGCCGTCCCGCTTCCTGAGCAGCAACAAACTTCCGTTCAACCTCATCGCGAACCGGGGCCGCCACCGCCTGAGCAGGAAGCTTGTCGATCACCTCGTCGAAGAAGCCCTTGACCAGGACCCGCTCCGCCCGTTCCCGGCCGATCCCGCGGCTGGCCAGGTAATAGAGATGTTCTTCTTCGAGAGGGCCGACCGTCGAGCCATGGCCGCACACCACATCATCGCAAAGAATCTCCAGGTTGGGGACCGACTGAGCTTTTGCCCCGGCGGATAGAACCAGGTTGCGATTGTTCTCGAACGCAGAGGTATTTGTCGCCTCTTCCTCAATGCGGAGCAAACCGGTGAAGATGGACTCTGCCTGATCCTCGACCGCACCTTTCAACAAGACGTCAGATGAGGTGTTCCGGCCACGATGATTGAGAACCATCCGATAGTCGAGAACCTGCCGGCCGTCGCCAAACGACAATCCGCTCAGAAGGTATGACGAGCCGTCGCCATCCAGATCGACAGACAGATCCAGACGTCCTAAGGCGCCGCCGAGACCAACTTCACCCATTTTCATTGAGGCATCGCGACCGAGTTGGACCCGTTGGTAGCCGAGTCCCTGCGTGCTACGACCCCACGTTTGGACCGATGTCATCGAAAGCCGGGCACCCGATCCCAGGGTCGACTCCACGACCGGCGCCACGGCCAGCGCCGCCTCAGACGAACGGAACAGAAGAACCACCGAAGCCTGGGAGTTATCGTCGAGGGCAATGGCGATATGCGGGAACGAGATCGTCCCAGCGGAGACCGACTGCACATCGATAATTATCGGATCCGCTACAACAGTGTTGCCAGGAACCTGAACGAACAAGCCATCCCCCGAAAATGCCGCGTTGCCCGCCAGAAAAATGTCATCAGACCGATCAGCAACCGCCCGGGCAAAAAGCTCGCTGTCATTATCGGCCAGTTCGGCAAACGTACCCATTCGGACGCCGTCAGGCGCACCGATGATCGACACAAAACCATCTACCACCCGGGCGGACACCCGTTCGACACCGATCGGGGCCGCCAGGTCCTCCCCGGGAGCGGTCGGCAGCGTCAGATCCTCAATGGTGAAATCGAGGTCGATGTACTTCCAGTGCTCATCGGCCCGGGTTGGCATCGCGGCGGCTTCGAAGGCCGCCAGACCAGCCCGGCGTCGTTCGGCAAGTACGGCTGGCTCGCCTGCGAGCTGACGTTCGGCAATAGATCGATCTAGCACGGGACTCCTGGGAGACGTATCGGAACGCTGTATCGTAGGGCACCGGCGTACGTGTGCGAAACCCGCCCAACCCTGGAGGCGCGCCCTCTTCACGGAATTTCCGTCGTCCCTGGCTTTCGACCGCCAACACCGGATCTGACTGCCGCGATCCTCGCTTCGGTCCCCTTGGCGGTGAATTCCATCTGCATTATCACACTAAAAGAGGCCGGAATTCCGTTGCGCTATGACACAACCCCTGATAGCGTGGCCAGGCGGGTAATAACATAAGGGGAATACGTCTTGGCACCTCGAAACCGAGATTCTATTTCGGTGTCCGACACCGTTGGCATGTACCTTGAACGCGTCTCGGATCACCAGCTTCTGACTGCCGAGGATGAAGTTTCGCTGGCCAGGGCCATGGAGGCCGGCCGGAAAGCTCAAGTCAAGCTTGATGCCGGGGACAAGCTCACTCCAGCCGATCGAGCCAAGCTGTATCGCCTGGTCCATTCGGGCGAAGAAGCCAAGATGGTTTTTATTCGATCAAACCTTCGCCTGGTGATCTCGATCGCCAAACGCTACGCCGGTCGAGGACTTGACTTGCTCGATCTCATCCAGGAGGGAAACCTTGGCCTCATTCGGGCGGTTGAGAAGTTCGATTGGCGTAAGGGATTCAAGTTTTCGACCTACGCCACCTGGTGGATCCGTCAGGCCATCACCCGGGGCCTTGGCAACCAGGCTCGAACCATCAGACTCCCCGTTCATATGGTGGATGTGGTTCGGACGGTTCAGGAGACCGAGCAACTCCTCACGGAGGAACTGCGCCGGCCCCCAACTCGAGCCGAAATAGCTGAATCGTCTGGCTTGGACCTCGAACGAGTGGACGCGGCATTGGCCGCGCCCTCTGACACCGTTTCGTTGGATCGCCCCGTCGGCGATGAAGGCGATGCCGCCCTCCAGGACTTCATTGAAGATGACCGGATGCCCGACCCGTTCAGCCACGCCGCCGAGGTGATGCGGCGCCGTCACCTGATCGACGCGTTGGAGGTTCTCGAGCCGGTTGAACAGAAGATCCTCTACCTCAGGTTCGGGTTGGATGGAGGCGAGTCCCGCACCCTCAGCGACGTCGGAAAGGTCTTCAACCTGACCCGGGAGCGGGTGCGCCAGATCGAGGGACGAGCGTTGGCTAAGCTACGGCATCCGTCCTCACTAGTCGACCTGGAGTCACTGCTCTAAATGGATCTCGTCGCAGATTTCTTCAATGATTCGTCGTTCATATTCATTTTCATCCTCGGGGCGGTCGGCGGCCTCATGGGAGGGATTCTGGCTGGAAGGAACGCTTCGGCAGCGACTTCGATCATCCTCGGATCGGTTTTCGGAGTAATCACATCCATCATCGCCGCATGGCTGAATGCTCCCGACCTGGTAGAGGTGGGTGGTTTTCCGCTCCTGTGGGCGGCCGGCGGCGGGTTGGTTGCGTCCTACGCAATCAGCCGCTCAAGCGACTGATTGCGTCCTAACCAGCAGAGAGAGTCGCTAGCCGACGGCTCCGGCTTCCATCATGTTGAGTTCGATGAGACGGTTCATCTCAACGGCATACTCCATCGGAAGCTCCTTGATGATCGGTTCGATGAACCCGGCTACCACCATTGAGGTTGCTTGTTCTTCGGTAAGGCCCCGCGACATCAAGTAGAAGAGTTGCTCTTCGCCGACCTTCGACACGGAGGCTTCGTGGCCGATCTGGGCGTCGTTCTCTTCGATCTCCATCGACGGATACGTATCAGATCGCGAAG
>Ga0326597_10010374_pt1 | contig 12417 bp, 12 predicted proteins | sample RVTome_12_FD_203789 | JGI IMG/M metagenome (GOLD analysis project Ga0326597, IMG submission 203789) | Soil microbial communities from uranium-contaminated site in the Upper Colorado River Basin, Wyoming, United States - RVT100D185 | ecosystem: Environmental > Terrestrial > Soil > Contaminated >... | reverse complement strand
CAACAACCCTGACTTCGTCTTCACGGTGACGCGCGACTTCGTCAAGGGGTGCCAGACACCGGTACTGGTCCTCCCGGACGACACAACTGGGCATGCATTGGATGCCGCGATCGAAAGCGCGATGCTCGCGCCACGAGGCCAGCTGAGCATGTACCCCTGGAAAGACACGCCGGAGAAGATTCCGCTGGCGGTGCGTCACGTGCGCAGCTTCCTGCTGTCGCACCGGCCAGCCTGAAGGCCGAGGGAGCAGGAGGGGCCCTCGGCCTTCTCGCCCACGGAAACGGGCCTCCTCCACGATTCGTGGCGGCCGAGAGAGAGTCGAGCCAGGCTCCGTCTAACCTTGCCCGCCCCCACAGCGTCGACGGCACGGCTGACGCCGTGCCGTCGCTCCGTCGTGAGCTGAACCAAGGCCTTCGGTCAGGCGCAGGCATCACGGGACTGACGGCGCCGTGCCTTTCGAGAATCGTGGGCCGTACGACGTGTAATTTCGATAGTTCGAAATTATCGAAAATATATAATCACGACATGGATTCACCCCTCAGAACCTTCAAAGCCCAAGTGTTCCAGGCACTTGCGCATCCCACCCGCATCGCGATTGTCGAGGCCTTGCGCGATGGCGAAGTCAGCGGCGGAGGATTGCTGGCGCAACTGCCGGTAGAAGCGGCAAACCTGTCACAGCACCTGTCCGTCTTGCGGTCGAAGCAGGTTGTCATCGGCCGCAAGGAAGGGAACCAGGTCTACTTCTCGCTGCGAGACCCGGTGCTGATCCAGGTGCTCGACCTCCTCAAACAGTACTTCAACACACATCTGAGCAAGACCGCGGCGATGCTCGATGAGATGACCACGGGCGAGAAGCCTCGCGTATGAGCGTCGCGGGCGGTCAGATACCATGGCGCCGCTGGCGCCCGAAACTCCTGGACGCACTGTCCACGTACAAGCGCCCAGCGCTGATATCCGACGCCATCGCGGGCCTGACCGTCGGAGTGGTCGCGCTGCCGCTCGCCATGGCGTTTGGCATTGCGTCGGGCGTGACACCTCAGGCCGGCATCTGCACGGCGATTGTCGGCGGCTTCCTGGTGTCTCTGCTCGGTGGGTCCCGCATCCAGATTGCCGGTCCGACAGGGGCGTACGTCACGATCCTGCGTATTCACGGACCCTTCCTCTTCGGCATGACCGAGAAGCTCGCCGACGTTACCGCCGACCTCTCACAGTTCGCGCCCATCGTGATCCTGCGATTGCGCAACATGACCGCGATCGACGCCTCCGGCTTGCATGCGCTGGAGACGCTCAGTGACCGGTTGGGCAAGACCGGCCGAACCCTGCTTGTCTGCGGCGCGCGCGAGCAGCCGGCCGCGTTTCTCCATCAGGCTGAATTCATCCGGCACGTGGGTGCGAGCAATATCGTGCCGAACGTGCAGGAGGCGCTCGTCCGTGCGCAAGGGATCCGCGAGCAGTTCTCGGGGCGACGGGACGAGACCGCCCACGCCTTGATGGGGGCGTCGATTTGACCTGGTGGCGTTCGTAGAGACGTGGCCGTCACCCAAGATGGGTCGGGTCCGCGCGTCACGAGTCGGTATAGGTTCAACTGTTCGGCCCCTACTCCCGGCATGCGCCGACGTGTTCGCCGCGCTCAACTGTCCCATTATCGAGCGAGTAGGGGCTGTACCGCCCGACCCTGGAAGCCGCTTCCAGGTTGACAATGCCGGGACGGCCGTGGATAACATGCGCAGCATCGGTGCCAGCCAAGTGGCACCTATCGCGTGCCTGGCGAAAAAGGAGTGCGCTGTGACGCTGACGAAATCCCGTGCCAGAAGGACCTGCCTGCGTCTCGGGCTGTGCTGCGCGCTTGCTGCGACGATGAGCGTCCTTGCGCTTGCGCAGACGGCGCCTGTCTACAAGGTGGATGCCTCGTGGCCCAAGTTGCCGTTGCCGAACAAATGGACGTTCGGGGGTGTCACCGGCCTGACCGTGGATTCCGAAGACGTCGTCTGGGTCGCCCAGCGCCCCGCTGTGGACGACACGGAGGACTACGCGACGTTCGACCCGCCCAAGGCCAGCTGCTGCGTGCCCTCGGAATCCATCCTGGCGTTCGACCCCGAGGGGAATTTGCTCCACGCCTGGAGCGACCCCGACGTCACGGGCGAGCAGCACATGCTCCTGGTCGACCAGAAAGGGCAGGTCTGGGTGGGGTCGGACACGTTCCGGATCTACACCAAGGAAGGCAAACTGCTCCAGACGATGCCGCGCACCCCACGAACCGGCGGCGGTCGGGGTGGGCGGCTGCGAGGGCAAGAGACGCCGTTTCCGGCGAGCATCGAGCTCATTGTCGGCGCCATCGAAGGCGCGGACTTCGATGAGCCTGCCCGCGAGGTGTATTTGACAGACAGCTACCTGGGCGGGCGCATCCTGGTGTTCGACATGGACACGCTGCAATTCAAGCGCGGCTGGGGTGCGTATGGAAAACCGCTGGGGGAGATCAGCCTGGAGCCGCGACAGCCTCTGGTCGATCCCACCAAGACGGTCAACGCACCGAACAAGGATTTCGTGAGCCACATCACGATTGCCGTGTCCAGAGATGGCATCGTCTATGCCGCCGACCGCCGGGCCGACCGCATCCAGACCTTTACCAAACAGGGCAAGTTTCTGAACGAGTACTTCGTCGCTCCGGAAACGCTGGATCGCGGATCGGCTGGCGGGATGGCCTTTTCCGCCGATCCGGCACAGCGGTTCCTGTTTGTGAGCGACATCATGAATAACGTCGTCTGGCAACTGAATCGCGCCGACATGAAAGTTCTCGGCAGCTTCGGCTATGCCGGGCGCAATGCCGGGGGATTCCACTGGCTGCACATGATCGCGACGGACTCACAGGGCAACATCTATACGGGTGAAGTGGATACCGGGAGGCGCATCCAGAAATTCGTACTGCAACCGTAGCCGGAGGGGCGTGCGCCTGCAGCGCCTGAAGACTGCGCGCGCATGTATCGGATGCTCCGACCAGGCGTGGTGAGAAGGGCGGTGACCTATGCATCCTCCAGCGTGCAGGCAGAACAGGCCGTTGGGTTCGGCTGAGAACGTCGTGGTGCTTCTGTTGCCCGTCGTGGCACTTCTGGCACTCTCCCCCCCTCTCTTCGCCCACCATGGAGCCGCTGACTTCGACAACTCACGAACGATCACGGTCGAAGGCATCGTCACCGAGTACGTCTGGGCGAATCCCCACGTCTATGTGAAGGTCGACGCGAAGGACGAGAGTGGCCAGACCGTAAACTGGGTACTGGAAACCCAGAGTGTCGTGAACCAAGCCAATGCTGGCTGGACCAACACGATGTTCAAACCCGGCGATCATGTAGTGATTGATGCGACACCGGCAAAGGGCGGCCGGCCAGCGGGAATTTTCAAGACTCGCGGAGGCCGCATCGTGATCAATGGGCGGGAATTCGAACCTCGTGTTCGGTGACGAAGACCCTTGAACGCCACGTCTAGGCTGCGGAGGACGGTCGCCATGCCGCAACGTTCGATCTGGATGATCCTGCCGCTGGGGCTACTGTTGACTTCTGTATGCCCGTCGAGTGTGGGGGCACAGGCACCTTCGCCCGGGTCGGTCGACGAGATCGAGATCGAGCCATGGAATAGCCTGCCTCTCCGCGGACGTGACTACGCAGGGGTGAAGTCGGCGCCGGCTCCACGCCGCGACCTCTCGGGCATCTGGGACGCCACAGGGGATCGCACCGACGTGCCGCCACCAGGGATCCAGCACAGCGGTGCGTATGAACACCCGGCCCTGCCGCCTGGGAACACCCGCCCGCTGGGTGGCCAACCCGACGAGAGAGATATCGAGAATCCGTTGCCATACACGCCTCTGGGTGAAGCCACGCTCAAGACCCATCTGCCGACCGGACAGGGGGTCAGATCGGTTCCCGCCGCACTTGGAAACGACCCTGCCAATTCCTGTGACCCGCCGGGATTTCCGCGGATGGTACTGAGTGAATTCAGGAACCTCGAAATCGTGCAGCTACCGGATCACATGCTCATCCTGAATCAGAATTTTCGCACCTGGCGCACCGTGTGGACCGATGGGCGAGCACTGCCGACGAATCCAGAACCACGGTGGTACGGCTACTCGGTGGGCGAGTGGGTGGACGACTACACGTTTGTGGTGCAAACCGTGGGGCTGACGGAAAAGACGTGGCTTGATAACCAGGGTCGTCCACACAGCGCCGACCTGAGGGTGGAGGAACGGTTTCGCCGGATCGACAGCGACCGCATCGAGTTCACGGTGACCATCGACGATCCGAAGATGTATACAGAGCCCTGGCAGGGTCTGAGCAGGTTTCCGCTGCGACGGCAGCCCCGCGGCTTCGATATTCGGGAGATGTACTGCGCCCCCTCAGACGTCGCGGCATACACAGAGGACATCGGAAATTCCGCTCCCATCGAGTGATCTCCGAGCAGCTCGCGTCACCGGTCCCGGGTACCGAAATGCACAACACGTCGTGGGTGGCGATCGGTATGGTCTGGGATCGTTGGGCGCCGGCTCCTATTCATGCACCCGTGCCCCGTTTCAGCGCGCGGGGCTGAGGTTGAGGGTGCATCCCACGGCAAGCCGCTCAACATGGTCGAGGGCGTGAGGTCGCGATGTCCGTGACGGCTTTTGGGCTGCTGTTGCAGAAGGCCCGGGACGGTCAGGGTCTTTCACTGGACGACGTGGCCAGTGAGACGCGGCTGGCGAAACGGTATCTTCAGGCCCTCGAAAGCGAGTCGCTCAACGAGCTGCCGGGTGGAGCTTACAACCGTGCCTACTTGCGGACGTACGCCACCTTTCTGGGTCTCAATCCCGACGAGCTCATGCGGAAGTACGAGCAGGAGGAAGCGACGCAGTCCAGGACCGGCCGTTTGTCGGCCCGACCGGACGCGTTGGAGACGATTCGCCAAGCGGCTGCGCTCAGGCGGGGCGCAGCGCGCGCGTCGGCGAATGTGAGCCCCAGGGGTGTTGTGGCTGTCGGTGGCGTGCTGGCGCTGCTAGGGACCCTCTGGTGGTTTGACGCTGCGCGTTTCGCCGCACCCGTTCGACCTGTCGCAGTGGACAGCAGTGTCGCAATCACGACTCCAGCCGACCCGCAAAGTGATCCGGGCGTGGCTCCCACCGTCGCACCCGCTCCAGCGGGACGCAACACCGGTGCGGCGACCGAAGCAGGTGCGAAGAGCGCGGGACCGGACTCCGAGGCTCCCGGCCGAGATACCCGGGAAGTCATTGCGGACGAGGGCGACGCCGTCGGGGTGCAATCAAAGGAACCGGCAGCTCCGACGAATACGGTGAACGCCGCAGATGCCGTCGCCGTCCCGACCGACGTACCCCCCGACACTGGCTTGACGGTGCCGCAGTCAGGCGTTGGAACCGGTGTCGTCGATCGTCAGCTTGTAGGGCAGGCCGAGACTTTCAGTGTTGGCGCCCGCGTCGTGTTCTGGACGCAGATTGTCGGAGGCGGGTCAGGCGACTCAGTGCAGCACGTCTGGCTGCACAACGGCGAGATCGCAGGCGTTGTCGACCTCCCCGTCGGAGGACCGAGGTGGCGAACCCAGAGCCGCCGTGCACTGGAATCGGACGCACAAGGGGCCTGGGTCGTCGAAGCAAGAGACTCGGGAGGCCGTGTCCTGGCGCGTCACGAGTTCCGGTGTGAGTCGTAGCTGCGGCATTGGTGCGCGGCTCACGCCCGTCCTGTACGGAAGGGGTTGTGAACTTCGCGATCGGAGTCAGGCAAGCGAACGATGGCCGAAGAGTCAGGCTGCCGTGTTGTCTCGGGTCTCGGGTTCGTCTTACCTTGATCCCGACGTTGTATCTTGCGCCCGATCCCGATAGCGCCCTGACGATAGGCAAGCAGAAAAGGACAGAGTAGAAGTAGAGTAGACAGAGTCGAGTAGACATAGAATACCGAGCGTCTGGAAGCGATGAGTGGTGTAGATGCAGCATGCCCATGGTGCCTGAAAAGCCATGCGGTCGCGCTGCTGCCCAGCGACATCGGCGCGCGGCTCGCCGGTTTGATCATGCGGGTGCATCCTCCATCGGCAGGCGGATGTGGCAACGGAGGACGGAGTGATGATGTTCGGAAGATGGGTTCTTGGTGCGTGCCTCGTCGCGCTGTCGGCGGCGCCGGTTTTTGGCCAGTCGGCGGATGATGCGACCGAGCCGACCGACGACACGCGGCGGGCTGTCTCGACGGTAAGCGGCGACACCGGCATTATGAATGTGCCGACCGGCACGGTGTTGCCACGCGGTGGCGTCTCGTTCAGTCTGTTTCGCTCTGGCGCCGACCAGGAACAGGGTCTGGTGGACGTGTCTCTTATCGGGTTCACGGCCGCCGTCGGCGTCACCGAGCGCGTGGAACTGTTTGGCAACTGGAGCACCGTCCGGCTCGACCGTGACGTCCGTCCCATCTTTGCGCCCGCTGATCGGCAGTACGGCGGTACCGCGAACGCGTTTCCGTTCGTCGACTCCTACTGGTCGAATGTGAGCGGGCCGGTGCTGATCGGTGCCAAGGTGAATCTGCTGTCCCAGTCCCGCCAGGATGGTGTGGACCTGGCCCCGCGCGTGACGTTCTCGCTCCCCACGGGCGACAAGCGCGGCGGTACCGACAGCCTGGTGACGCAGCTTGGCCTCGCCCTGAGCCGAGAGGCCAACGAGCGCGTCGAGCTGTCGGGCTACCTCGGTGGCATCGTCCGCAGCGATCCCGACGGGGTCGATGTGTCGAGCGGTGTGGACTGGGGCCTTGGTGCCCTGTTCCCGAGCCGGTCCCGCGTGCGCGGGATCGTCGAGGCATGGGGCGAACTCCCCACCAGCGATGAGGTCCTCGTGACAGGCTCCCCGCTGGTGGCCCAGGATGGCAGCGTGCAACCGCTCAGGAGCCCGCTGTCGAACAACGTGGGGCTGACCCTGGGCGTGGTGTATCAAGCACGGCAGGGCGTGTGGCTCCGCAGCGGCCTCAACTACATCCCCGACGTGGGCAGTCGCACGATTGATGGAACGGTGGTGAGTCACGGCGGATGGAATTGGAATCTGGGTCTTGGCTGGCATCCGGGTACGGCGCGCTACGTGCCACCGCCCCCGCCACCCCCGCCCCCGCCACCCGCGCCGGCGCCCACGCCGCCACCCGCGCCGCCGGTGAGCCGGAACCCGACGGTCACCGCCGTGTGCACACCCAGCAGCGTCGAGGTGGGGCAGATGTGTACCGTCACCGCGACCGCGAGCGATCCCGATGGCGACACCTTGACCTACCTGTGGACCGCGCCGCAGGGGACGTTTGGCGATGCCAGCGCGGCGTCGACGACGTGGACCGCGCCGATGATGCCGGGTACGGTGAACCTCACGGTCACGGTGAATGATGGCCGTGGTGGGTCTGCCAGCGCGTCGGTGCCAGTGCAGGTCACGCAGCGGGTCGTCATCGAATTCGACCCCGTCTACTTCGATTTCGACCGGTTCAATCTCCGGCCGGATGCGCTGGCCACGCTGAAGGCTACCATCACGACGCTGCGAAACAACCCGCAGATCCGCGTCACGATCGAGGGGCACACCGATGGCATCGGCACGGCGGAGTACAACCTCGGTCTCGGGAACCGTCGCGCCACCTCCGTCTTCAACTACCTCGTGGACAACGGCATTGCCGCGGATCGCATGCAAACCACGACCTACGGAGAAGAGCGGCCGGCGGCGACCAACGACACGGCGGAGGGACGGCAGCTGAATCGTCGCGCGGCCTTCGTCATCATCCTGCAGTAGCCGGCGCGCAGGTGATCCGGCCGGAACACGGCGAAGTGATGCTGTTCGAGTACGGCATCGCTTTGCCGCCTGGGCCAAGGGCCGCGGCGAAGCAGTGGGAGCCGGCCGGTTCGTCTGCCAGCTACTGAAGCAAGGGAATGCTGGATACGTCTGGCGGCCTTGGTACGGTTTGCAGGAAAGCGTAGATGTCGGCCAATTGCGCGTCGGACAAGACGTTGCGGGTGTACGGCGGCATCTGATTCGGTTCACGAGCGGCGCGCACGAACGCGGCGAATGCAATCATGTTCGGGTTCGGCGCGAGCCGTGGCGCGGCCCCGCCACCCTGGCCGTCGGCGTTGTGGCACAAGATACAACCGGCGCTCGTGAACAGACGCCGACCGTTTTGGGCGTTTCCGTCAGCGGAGGTGACCGTGTCGGTGTCGACCGCTGGCACCATGGATGTCAAGAACGCATACACGTCGGATAGCGCAGCATCCGTCACTTTATGCGTATTGGCCGGCATGGGCACGGGGGCGCTGCGCACCCGTTCGATGAACATGGCCAGTGTCATGCTGGGACCAGCCACGAGTGGTCCGGCCGCCGCCCCGACGCCGCCTTGACCTTGGCTTCCATGGCATGTTTCGCACCCTTGGCTGGAAAAGAGGATCTTGCCACTCTCTATGCTGCTGTTGCCGCCAGCAACCCTGGCACCCTGGGCAGCCGGTCTCTCCTGTGCCAAGACCGAGGAGCGTTCGAGCATGAATGCCCCTGTGGTCCCGGCCCATGCCAGCACGCACACCACGCCACGCGTATTCGTCCACCGCCAAGAACGTTTGAGCCGCCCTTGCTTCCTCTCCGTGTGGCGATTCGCGAGACGGCTGTTCACGAGAAACCTCCCTAACTGTTGGCCCAGCGACTCTCGTTCGAACGACGCTGATTCCCCGTCGATCTAGCGGGGCTGCGTGACAGTGTCCAGCAGGGCTGGCTCACCGCGCTTGACCACGGCAATCGCCCGTCGAATCGCCGGGCCTAGATCGTTGGGGTTGGTAATGGGCCCTTCCGCGTACCAGCCCATACTCTGGGCCAGCTTGGCAAAATCGATGTTCGGATCCTCGAGCTTCGTTCCGATGCCGGCCCTGTCGAACGTGCCACGCTCGTGCCGATTGGCCATGCTCTGGATGTGCATGACCTCCGCATGATAGGCACGGTTGTTCTGCATGACGGAGAGAAATGGGATGCGATGGTGCGCAGCCGTCCACAGGGCGCCTGGCGCATACATCAGGTCTCCGTCTTTCTGAAGGAAGACATAGAATCTGCCGTGCTTCCGGTGGGCGAGTGCGGCGCCCACCGCCGCCGGCAACCTCCCGCCGGCGCCCTGCGCACTCCGAAAGTGGTCGTATTGGTGGTACTTCTCGTAGTTCCACTGAAAACTCTCGAGTTGGCGTCCCCCGGCCCAGTCCTCATTCTTCACCTGTGCCCACACCTCGGCTGACAAGCGCGACAGGCTGATGGGACTGGAATTCCATCCGTATGTGGCCTCCACGCGCTCCCGCTCGATGGCCTTCTGCCGTGCCTCGGCCAGCATCTTGCCCCGATTCTGGAACGCGATCCGGCGGTCGGACGTCACCAGGCGCCTGACCGCCTCGGTCAGGGCGGGAAGCGTCGTCTGCGGGTCGGCGGTAATGGAGAGATCGAACTCCTGATAGCGCTGGAAGTCCTGGTAGTTGGTTCGCAACGGGGACTGGGCGACACTGATGTTCAACAGCTTCACACCGGGTCTGGTGATGGACCTGAAGGTGCGCTCCTGTTGATCGCGAACCGCGTGCAGCATGCCCCAGAAGTCCTCCACCTCGAGCCCCAGAATCACATCCGCGTTTCGCAGAAGCGCCCGGCTGGCAATGAGCGGATGGCGCGAGGGCAGATTACCCTCTTGATCCACCACCGGCACCTGAAGCGCCTCGACGAATTCCACGAAGCGCTCCATGCCCTCCTGACCGCGCGTGGCGCCCCCGGCGATGACGACCGGATTCTCCGCCGCCACCAGCAGACGGGCCACTTCGGCCACCGATCCGGCGTCCCCGTGAGGCGGAGCCTCCAACGTCAGCTTCGGGATGCGCAGGGCGGCATCCTCGGGAATCGCATTCTCCTGCAACTCGCTGTCGGCGACGATGACGACCGGTTCCATGGGCAGCGCCATGGAGATCTTGTATGCGCGTACCGTCGATTCCGCAAAATGCGCGAGGGAAACCGGGTTGTCGTCCCACTTGGTGTAATCGCGTACCATCGCCGCCGCATCCTGCGCGCTGTGTCTCCACTCCACCCCCGGCCGTCGCATCGTGGCGTCCAGCGTATTGCCGAGCACGATGAAGAGCGGCACACGGCCCACCCACGCGTTGTACACGTTCATAGCGGCGTGCTGCAGCCCCACGGTGCTGTGTGCCATCACCAACATGGGCTTCCCTTCCACGTTGGCATAGCCATGAGCGATGCCCACCGACGACTCCTCGTGGCAGCACGTCAGGAGCTCCGGCGCGGTGTTGCCGCCATAGTTGATCAGGGATTCGTGCAGCGACCGAAAACTCGACCCCGGGTTGGCCGCGGCGTACTCGAAGCCCAGCGACTTGATCACATCGACCATGAAATCGGATCCCGGGCGCCTGGTGGTCAATGGATGGACCTCAACCACCGGATCGCTTTCGGTCGGCGGTGCGGCCAACTTGGCAGGTTGAGGGGGGGGCGACTGCGGCGCGGCGATCACGCCACTGCCTCCCGCCAGCGTCGCGATGCCTCCTGCGGCGGCGCCCTGCAGAAATCGTCTACGATCCACGAGGTCTTTCTTGGACTTCGCCATGGGTGAACTTGCCTCCAGATTCGTACTACGGCTCGAACGAATGGTCCGATTCTAGACTCTTCTCGCCCTTTGGGGAAGAACAGCTCGTCGGCGCTGAACCCCCCGTATACTGCCAGCTGTCCCGTGCTGTTCCCGGGAGGTCACGGCGCTCGATCCAGGCGCGTGTCTCGACCATGGGGACGGGCGGCGTGGGCGGGTGCCGGGTTTGGGGCGACGCTCGATTCGCGAGGTGGCGGAACAGATGAACCGGCCGTCTTTTCTTGGGGGGAGGCATTATGTACAGAACCATCCGGTTTCTTGTGACGTTGGGAGGTGTGTGCGCCTTGGCGGCTCCAGCCGCGGCGCAGCTGACCGTCCGCAGGGATCTTTCCTACGCCATGGCCAGGACCATAGCCGACACCACGATGGCGCGGTGCTTGACGGAGAAGCTACAGGTTTCGATCCACGTCATAGACAGCAGGGGCGACACGATTGTCGCGTTGCGCGGAGACGGGGCGCGCCCATTCACCTTCGACAACAGCTACGAGAAAGCCTTTACCGCGATGGCGTTCGGCCGTCCCAGCGCCGAGATGCAAGCCGAATATGCCGAAGGCAACGCGACTCGCGCGCAACAGGCCGATTTTCCGCATGTGGTGATGATCGGAGGTGGGGTGCCAATCATCGCTGATGGCGACATCGTCGGCGGCATCGGCATTTCTGGCGCCGCGAACTCGGCAACCGATGTCTGCGTGCAAGCCGGAATCGACGCCGTCGCCGCGCAGCTTCGCGGTACTACTTTGTCAGATTCTCAGTAGCAGTCGCTCGTGGAACGCGCAGAGAGCCGTCGACTCCCAGTATCCCTTCCGGTTGTCGGCGTCGCCTTCCATCAACGTCTTCGGCGGCTGCGCGCCGAGGCGGACGAGTAGACCGGCGACGGCCGAGGTTCCGCTGCGGTACATGCCGAGGACGAGGAGTGCCTCTCTGTGTACGATGCCACGTCTCCAGCCCGTGCCTGGCGGCGATCGGCCCCGGCGTCATGGCGAACACCTCGACGTAGAATGTGATGCTCAAGCGTTCCAAGCCCAAGATAATACAACGATGACGATCGCAGCCGAGGGGAGCCTGGACCCGCAACCCCAGAACAAAGAGGCTCACTCTTCCTGACACTGGGCACGATGAACGCGGAGAACGGGGGCATGGTCTTCTACCAAGGAACCCATCGACTTGGTATGCTCCGCAATTCGACTGGTAATCAGGCCGTTGCCACAACACAGGTCCAGCACGGAATCTGAACCACCGAGGTCCAGGCGCAGAACGATATCCGCCACGATGGCGCCCAGGACCGCAGGTTCGATGGTCTGGCCGCTGACGGTCTTGCCGACCTGTCGTAACGGTTCGTCACCGAACACCTGGTCGGCATGATTCCAGTAATAACGCCAATCCCGCATGACACCTTTCGCTACATCATCCTGCGCCAATCACCGCAGGACCGCGCGTGCCGGAGAAACCTCGATCGGTCACATCCCCAGCAGTAGACGCAGGTACGCGTCTGCGACCTCAGCGCCGGTGCCGTCAAGGACGACTCGTCCACGTTCGAGCAGCAACGCCCGGGAGCAGTATGTCCGGATCATGGTCGGATCGTGGCTCACGACGACCACCGTGTGCCCAGCCTCGCTCAACGTCCGATACCGCTCCTCGCAGCGGGCCTTGAAACTCGCGTCGCCGACCGCGAAAATCTCGTCGAGCACAAGGACTTCCCGCGCGGCTTTGAAGGCGACGGCGTACGCGAGCCGCGACGCCATCCCGCTCGAGTAGTGCTGCAGCTTAAGGTTGGCGAACC
>Ga0326597_10010373_pt1 | contig 12417 bp, 11 predicted proteins | sample RVTome_12_FD_203789 | JGI IMG/M metagenome (GOLD analysis project Ga0326597, IMG submission 203789) | Soil microbial communities from uranium-contaminated site in the Upper Colorado River Basin, Wyoming, United States - RVT100D185 | ecosystem: Environmental > Terrestrial > Soil > Contaminated >... | reverse complement strand
GGATGGGGTTCGCTCCCACCCGATCGCACTTGTTGACGAAGGCGATGCGGGGAACCTTGTAGCGGTTCATCTGCCGGTCGACGGTGAAGGACTGGCTCTGAACGCCGGCCACCGAGCAGAGAACGAGCACCGCGCCGTCGAGGACCCGGAGGCTCCTTTCGACCTCGATGGTGAAGTCGACGTGGCCCGGGGTGTCGATGATGTTGACGTGGTGCTTGAGCCAGCTGCAATGGGTCGCGGCGCTCGCGATGGTGATTCCGCGCTCGCGCTCGAGGTCCATCGAGTCCATCTTCGCGCCGACGCCGTCCTTGCCTTTGACGTCGTGGATCGCGTGAACCCGGTCCGTGTAATAGAGGATGCGCTCCGTCAGCGTCGTCTTGCCGCTGTCGATGTGAGCGGAGATTCCGATATTTCGGATTGTGCTCAGATCTTTGATCAATTCTTACCCTCTCCGAAAATTTGCCTTGGGAGAACCCATTATTATAGCGCAGAAACGACTGGGGCGCTGTAAAGAGTGGAAGCGGCCGCAATCGTCAGCGACCGCGGGGGTTTAGCGGGAGCGTTCGAGACCGCGGCCGAGCTCTTCATCCATCCAGCGGGTTCGGGCTCGAAGCCAATCCTCGAGAAGCGCGACCTCACCCTCGTAGGAGTCCGGAGGTGGATCGGGGTTTCCGAGGACGACTTCCCCGAGGATCGGCCACCGCTCGAAGTTGCGGGAGGCCGCGTCCCGGAGTCGCACAGCCTCGGTGTCGAGAAAGCCGAGCATCGCTTCGTCACTCAACGGGGCGAGCGGCCCTTCGCGCAGGGCGAAATACCGATTCCGGAAACGGGACAGGAAGGCCTCGTCGCGGAAGAGCAGGGAGAACCAGGAACCCGGCCGCGATCGAGAGACGCGCCACCCGTCGATGTTGCTCGCCTGCTCGTCGTAGCTCGCGTTTCCGTACGCCTGGTTGAAGTCCCAGACCGGGCCCAGATGCAGATTTCCCCCCGGAAACATGTGGAGATACGTGCTGCTCCGATACGCGTCGACGTTCTTCGCGAGCTCGTGAAGGATCATCCCGTCCACCCAGGACCCGATGTCGATGAAGTCCCGGTACGTGCCCGTTGCGAGCGACGCCTCAAAATTTTCGACGTAGCCCTGGAGATACGTCACCTGCTCGTCGGTCACGTCTCTGGCGCTCGGGTAGACGAGGATCACCCGCTCGCCGCCCGGGGTCGTAAAGTGGACCTCACGGGTGTCGGGGTCGAGCCAGTCGAGCTTCGCGATGAATCCCGACTCCTCGCCAGGGAGGCGGCGGCTTCGGGGAAGATTAATGCGGCCTCGGCCCCGCGAGATCCTCTCGGTGACGAGGTAGACCCCCTGATACTCCTCTTCGGGCGGCTTCGGCAGGCCCTGGCGCAGGAAGAGCTCCGCGAAAACGGCGCGAGGTGCTACTCGGCCCATCCTCCGCGCGAGCTCGAAGGTGAGGGCGTCTCGCAGCAGCGACTTGTCCGAATAGGGACCGAGGAGTACCCAGTCGGACTCCGCCGGCATTCCGAGGAGAGGACTCTCGGCCTGGATGTTCCCTTCGGTGCGGAACTCGAGACCGAACTGCCTCTTGGGAAAGTAGACCTGCGAGGAACGGCCGCGAAGCTCGATGCCGATGAACCTGTCGAGAGCGACCGCCCCGTCCTGAAAGACGCGCATGCGGGCCCGGGTCTTGGGCTCGTCTCCGATGAGCGACCCGGACTCGATGGCCACGATCGGAAGCGACGTCTCGAAGCTCTCGGAGACGAGCGGCGGACCCGGAGATCGGCATGCGACCGCGAGGATCAGAAGGCCGGAAGCGGCTCGGGCGACCATGAGAACGCTCACGTTAACGACGGCGGGCGCGGAGGCGCAAGCCTTCTGCTAGGATACGCTCCGATCATGCCCTGGCTCGACTCCCTGGGCGCGGAAGCAACGCTGGTCGCCCGCGCGGCTCTCAACATGGCGATCGGGGGCGCAATCGCGCTCTACGTTCGGGGCCTCTACCGCCGCTTCGGCTCCTCCATCGGAAACCGCGACTCCTTCGCCGCGGTTTTCCCGATGCTCACCGCGGTCACGGTGCTCATCATCTTCGTGGTGAAATCATCTCTCGCGCTCTCGCTCGGCCTCGTCGGAGCGCTTTCGATCGTGCGATTCCGGGCCGCCATCAAATCGCCCGAAGAGCTGGTCTACCTCTTCTTTTGCATCGGGATCGGCGTCGCCCTCGGCGCCGAGCATCGCCTCCTCGCATTGGTCGCGGTCGTCGTGGTTTCCGCGTTCATCGTCTCTCGGCACTGGCTCTCCGGCCGCAGGAGAGCGGGAAGCCAGAACCTCATGCTCACCGTCAGCGGAAACGCCGCGTCTTTCTTCGAACGGGAAGAGGGAGAGCTCCTCGAGGTCCTGAAACGTCGAGCTTCAGGATTGACGATTCAAAGGTTCGACCTCGAGGATGGCCAGGTCCAGTTCCGCGCGAGCCTGTCTCTCCGCGGGCTCGAGGAGACGACGCGGTTGATGGCCGAGCTGCAGTCGAAGCTCCCGGGCTACCAGATCTCCTACATGAACCTCGAGAGTCTGGCCTAATCAAATCTCGCAGGTGCTGAAGCCACCATCTGCACCCTGCGCGAGCGGAGCGTCCGCCTTCGCGCGAAGCGCTTCGGCGGGACCCGCCGTAGCCTTGGCGGAGGCGGGAGCCCGGCGCGCCGCCGTCCGCAGCGAGCTTGCGCGCGGAGGACTCAGGCGCGAACGAGGAGTGAGCGCCATTGAGTTGATGCGCCGAGAAGGCCGAGGCCGCGGGGGTGGGGCTCCACGGCACTCTTGCACTGGCAGGGTGATGAAAAACTCAGCCCGCACCCTGCGCGAGCGGAGCGAGCCCGGCGCGAATGCGCCGAGAAGGCCGAGGCCGCGGGGGTGGGGCCCCGCGGCATTATTGCACTAGAAGTAGTGAGTGCCGGGGAGGAGGCCGATGGCCTGGCACCCCAGAACGTACTTCGAAGAGCGAGTCACCCTTGGTGCGAGCGGGTGGATAAGCTCTCGCATCCGGTCTTCGCCATCGACCGCGGTCTTCCCTTCCAGAATCACCACGTCCCTCGCATGGACCGGGAATCGTCGGCTCGGGCGAAGGCGTCCTACCTGAGAGAAGAAGACCAGGTTGCTGTCGAGCGTGATCCGGAGCGTCCCCAGCGCCCCCAAGGGGGCCTCGAAGTAACTGCGCTCATACTCGACGATCACCATCGCTTCCGGACGCGCGAGGAGAGCTTCCGACTGCGGCGGTGGCAGCGACCGGGAAAGGATTCTCGCCGTTTCCCGGATGGTAGCCGAGTCGAACGGCCGAGAGAGCGGCAGCGAGAGACGCTCCTTGCTGGTGGCTTGACCGCTGCGTTTCTTGATCTCGAAGAACAACTCCGTTCCAGGAAACGGCGCGTCGTACCACCGAAGCCGCACCTTGCTCCGGCGATGAGTGCCGTCGATATTCTCGTGACAGGCGCTCAGCCGATGGTCGTCGAAATAGAGGCTCGATACCCGCGACGTCCGGTTGCGGTAGGAGACCCTCCGGCAGTTCACCTCCAGGATCGTCTCGAGCTTCCCGAGATCCGCTCGGGGGAGAGCGAACTTGATCTCGGTGCGCTCGCTGCTAGACAACCTGATCGCTCGCAACGCAGGCGACGTCGAAGCCGGGAAAGGCGGCGCGGATGCGACTCAAGAAACCCTCGACGTCGCCGCCTTGGATGCTGACCAGGGTCGAGAGCTCGACTCGGTCGAAGTCGCGGTCCAGCCTCTGGAGCTCGAGCCCTCGCACCATTCCTCGCAGGCGATCGAGAACCATTCCCTCCTCTTCGTCGAAGAAGCGGCCCGCCTCTCCCGAGATCGAAAGTAGGAACGACCTTTCGGCCGAGGGCTCGCTGAAGCGGCTCCGGATGAGGATGAAAGCGCCGACGACCACGACGGCTACGACCGAAAGCAGGCGATGCTGCGCTCCGAGCGAGAGCCCGATGGACACGCAGAACAGCAGGTAGACGAGCTCCTCCGGGGTCTTGATCGCCGAGCGAAACCGAACGATCGAGAGCGCCCCTAGAAGGCCGAGCGAGAGCGGAATCGAAGCCTGCACCACGGTCAAGACGACGATGGTGCTGAGGGTGAAGAGGGGGAACAGGTTTCCCATCCGCGAACGGTCGCCCGGTGCGGCGCCGAAGCGGAGGAAGAGCCCGCGGATGGCGAGCGCGAGAAGCCCTCCGAGGACGAGGTTCCACGCGAAGCCGAGGAGGCGGGCCGTTTCACCGCGCGCGATTCCCCGCAGGCTTTCCGGCTGGTTCGAGACGATCACCGGATCGCCCCAGACGGTCTGGAGACGGTCCGCCCAGAGCTTTCCCGTCCGCCCCCCGAGAGCCCGGGTCTCGAGAGTGAGCGCGACCTCGCGTCCCGCCCATTCGGAGAGATCCACTTCGCGGTCGTGCCACTGATTGGTGTCTTCGAAGTCGAAATACTCCTCGTACACCACGTCGCCATTCACCCTCACGACGAACGTAACACCCGCCCGCCGGACTTCCTGCCTCGCGACGAGGGCTGGGGCGAACGACAGGAAAGCGGCATCGGGAAGCGTGAGCGCGAAGCGAAGACTCCCGGGAAACGGAGGAGTGAGCGAGGGTCGGGAATCTTCGGAAAGACGAACCAGACCTCGATCCGAGGGCGCCTCCAGGAAGCTCGCGTAGCTCCCGTCGGCGTAGTCCGGCTCCGCCTCGAGATCCTGGACGAGCGACGTCTTCTGCCCGCTGCAGGAGACGGTCCCCGCGAGGAGGGCGGCCCAGCCAACGAGCACTCTTGCTTCCACCGGCGAAGAAACTAGCCTTTCCGCGAATTGGGATCAAGGCGAGGGGTGTATACTCCCTCGCGCCGGAGGCTGTCGATGAAACACGCAGTCTGGATTGCGATGCTGACCCTCGCGCTCGCCGTGGGCGGCCTCGCTCAGGAAGAGAGCCAGGAGAAGCCCGAGGACGAAGCCGTCATCCGTCTCGACGGGAGCGACCCCACTCTGAACGAGTGGAAGAAGGTTCGCGACATGTCGAAGGACGTGAAGCGGGACCCGGGCCCCATCAACGTCCAGCGTTTCGCCGGTGGGATGGGCTGGCAGGGGATCCCGACGTTTTTCAACCTCCCGGTCGCGCTGACGCAAGAGGACCTGAGAGCGGGTCAGGTGAACGTGGCCATCCTCGGAGCGCCCCTCGATATGGGCTCGGGAATGCGGGGCGCGGGCTTCGGTCCGAGGGCCCTTCGGACCTCGGAGACGTACGTCGGATGGGGCACCTACTCCAACCCTCATTTGCACGTGATGGTGGACTGGACGAAGGAGCTGAACGTCGTCGACTACGGCGACGCCCCCATAGATTATTTGAGCACGGAAAGGACCATGGAGCCGGTTCGGCAGATGGTGCGCGAGGTGGCACAAACGGGCGCGATTCCGTTCATCGTGGGCGGGGACCACTCGCTCGAGTACCCCAACGTCGCCGGGGTCGCCGATGTCTACGGCAAGGAGAACGTGGGCGTCATCCACTTCGACGCCCATTACGACGCCGGCACACCCCACGGGGGGCATCTTATCTCCCACGGGCAGCCGATCCGCCGGTTGATCAATGAAGGCCACGTCCTGGGAAAGAACTACATCCAGGTCGGTCTCCGCGGTTACTGGCCGGGAGAGGACGGCTTCCAGTGGATGCGGGAGCACGGGTTCCGCTACCACACGATGGCGGAGATCGAGCACGAGGGGTGGGACGCGGTGATGAGCCGCGTCCTCGCGGAAGCGACCGATGGGCCCCAGCACCTCTATATCTCTCTCGATATCGACGTTCTCGATCCCGCCTACACGCCCGGAACGGGAACGCCGGAGCCCGGGGGCCTCACCCCGCGCGAGCTCTTCCCCCTGGTGCGCAACCTCTGCGCGCAAAAGAACCTCGTGGGGTTCGATCTCGTCGAGGTGAATCCCCTGGTGGATCCCGGCTACACCACCGCGCTCAACGCCAATCGCCTGCTCCGCGAGTGCTTGACCGGGGTCGCCATGAGGAAGAAGGGGTTGACCGAAGAACGTTACTTGAGCCCCCTCACCAAGGAGCATGGGAGAAGGCCGCAGGACTAGACACCTCCTTCGGGAACCCCTGCTGCATTTCGCGGCCGCGGGAGGTCTCTTGTTCCTCGCGCACACCCTCTGGGCTCCCTCCGACGGGAAGCGCATCGTCGTAACCAAGGACCTCGCCGAGGCTCTCGCGAAGGAGCGGGAAGAGCTTCTTCTGCGCCCGCTCACCAACGAAGAGCGAGAGCGCGTTCTCTCCGAGTTCATCGACGAAGAAGTTCTCCTCCGCGAGGCCTACCGGCAGGGTCTGGATCGAGGCGACGCGCGGATCCGTCGCTGGCTCATCGACAAAGTCGAGTTCTTGATCGACGAGCAACCGGAGGAACCGACGCCCGCCGACCTGGACGCGCTGTTTCGTGAGAAGCCCGAACGCTACATGACCCCCCGCGGGCTGAGCTTCGATCACGTGTTCTACGCCTCCGGAGAGCCGGAAGCGGTCCTGTCCCGCCTGCGCGCGGGCGCCGACTTCACCCGTTGGGGTGACGCTTTCTGGCTCGGCAGGAGCCTGCGGCGTTTTTCGGAGCTCGAGCTTTCGACCACGTTCGGCGCCGATTTCACCGCCCGGGTGCTCGCTCTTCCGATCGGCGAGTGGACCGGACCCGTGCCGTCGAGCCGAGGCGCGCATTTCGTCCGAGTGACGGAGACGCACGAGCCGGAGCTTCCCTCCCGTAAAGACGTCGACTGGACCCTTCGCGAGGACTGGCTGCGAGAAAAACGGGAGGAGAGCCGCGCGCGCAAGCTCGAAGAGCTCCGGGCACGGTACCGGATCGAGATCCAGGCTCGCTAAGAAATCCTGCGGCCCCGACGTTCCCCCAGCCACTCGAGAAACTTTTCCTTGGGCCAGGTGTTCGCGATGCGGGAGGGCTCGACCCAACCGCGGGTCGCCTGGAGCACGCCCCACTCCATGCGGGCGAGCTCTCGAGTGTGGTGGGCGTCGGTCGAGATGACGAAGGTCACGTCGAGCTCGCGCGCGCGGTAGAGCACCTCGCTCGAGGCGTCGAGCCGGCCGAGGGCGGCGTTGAGCTCGATGGCCGTTCTCGTCTCGACCGCTTTCTGCAGGATCGCGTCGATATCGAGCTCGATTCCCGGGCGCCGGCCGATTCTGCGCCCGGTGAGGTGGGCGATGGCGTCGACCGTCGGGTCCTCCATGGCGGCCGCGACTCGCCGCGTCTGCTCGGCGGGCGGAAGGTGGAAATGCGAGTGGACTCCGGCGACGCACCAATCGAAATCCCGCCGAAACGCCTCGTCGTAGTCGAGCCCCCCGTCGGCGCCGATGTTGAGCTCCACCCCCTGGAGCAGCGTCATCTTCGGGTATCGCGGCCGGAGCGCTTCAATCTGCTTTCGCTGCTCGAGAAATTTCTCGCGGCTGACCCCGTTGAAAGCCAGCTTCTCTCCGTGATCGGTTATCGCCAGGTACGAGTACTCCCGCGCGGCCGCCGCCGCGACCACGTCCTCGAGCGGACTGCGGCCATCTCCGGAGAGCGAAGTATGGACGTGCAGATCGCCTCGCAGGTCCGAAAGGCGAACGGGCGAAAGGAGCTTCCCCTGGGCCGAGATCTCGATCTCCCCCCGGTCCTCGCGCATCGGGGGAGGAATGAGCGTGAGGCCCAGAGCCTGGTAGATCGCCTCCTCGGTATCCGAAGCGACGACCTCCCCGGTCTCGGCGACGCTGAGCCCGTACTCGTTCAGAAGCCATCCGCGCTCGAGAGCGATTTGCCGGAGCTTGATGTTGTGCGTCTTGGAACCGGTAAAGTACTGGCAAGCCGCGCCGAATTGATGGGGCTCGACGATGCGCAGGTCCACCTGGAGTCCGGCCGAGGTCAGAACCGAGGTCTTGGTCTCGCCGCTTCCGATGACCTCGCTCACTCTCGGCATCGCAACAAACTTCTCCATCACCGAGGAGGGCTCCTTCGACGCGACCACGATGTCGATGTCGGCGATGGTCTCTCGAAAACGCCGCAGGCTCCCGCAATAGAGGGCGCGCTCGACCTCGGGGAGCTTCTCCAGCTCCGCCACGAGATCCCGCGCGACGGGGAGGGCCTCGGCGATGGGAACCCGCTTGTCCTTCCCGGTGAGCCCCATGCGCGCGATGGCGTGAAGGATCTTCTCCTCCATCTTCGCCCCCAGGCCCTTGAGGTCGCGAAGCTTCTTCGCCTCGATGGCGGCCCGGAGGTCTTGCAGGTTCCGGACGCCGAGCTCGCTTCGGAGGCGCAGGAGCGTCTTGGGGCCGAGCCCGGGAATCTTTCCGAGCTCGACGAACTCCCGCGGGTACTGCTTGCGGAGATCTTCGAGCTTCGTGATCCTGCCCGCCACGAAGAACTCCCGGATCTTTTTCGCGGTGCTCGCGCCGATGCCGTCGATCCGGGTGAGCTCCTTCTCCGAAAGTGCCGAGAGGTCTCCCCGGTAGGTCCCGATGGCGTCCATCGCGTTCTCGTAGGCGCGGGCGCGAAATGCGTTCGGGGAGCCTTCGTCCAGGACGGTGAGATCGGTGAGCTCTTTGAAGAGCGCCACCAGCGCGTCGTTCGATGCCACGCCCGAAGTCTACCGTCGGGACGTCGTCGAAGAAAGGGACTAGAATGCGTCGTGGCTCTGACGTTTATCCTCGTACTCGAGCGTGATTTGCCCGGCTGCGAGCCCCGCGGATTCGACGGGCGGCGACTCGCCAGCGTGCGCCACGCGCTCGACTCCATCGCCCACGAGCAAGACCTTCGAGGACTCGGGGAGTTCGTCGCCTTCAGCCAGAAGGAAGCGGAGACGCTCGCCGAGGACATGAGGTTCGACGCCCCCACAGTGGGAGGACAGACGGGCCGCTGGTTCCGCGCCGCGGACGGCCTCGAGGTGGTGCGGGCCATCCGGGAATTCCTCCTCGAGCATCCCGACGAGCTCGACGAGGTCGCGGAAATCACCAAAGCCCTCTGGTCGATGGAGACGATGCTCGCGGCCGCCGAAGGGGAAGGAGTTCGGTTCCGCCTGAGCCTGGATTATTGATCTTCAGGCGGACTCGAGCTTCGCCTCCGCCTCCCGCGCGACCCTTCGTCCTTCCTCGACGTTCACCTGCGAGAGAAGAACCGCTCCCACCACGAAAAAGCCGATGACCGAAAGGACGGCGTTGCGGCTCGATCCGGTGGCCAGGATGGTGACGGCGAAGAGGGCGGGTCCGAAGATCCCGGCGAACTTGTCGAACACTCCGAAGAAGGCGAAGAACTCGCCGGATTTGTGCGCGGGGATGATGGTCGAGAAGAGCGAGCGGCTGAGGGCCTGGCTTCCGCCTTGCACCGTTCCGACGAGGATGGCGAGGAGATAGAAGTCGGACGCGGTCTTCATTCGATAGCCGACGACGCTGATGCCGACGTAGACCGCGAGCGCCAGGAGGATCGCCCGCTTGGCGGTAATGCGCTTCGAGAGCCAGCCGAAGAGGAACGCGAAGGGAATTCCCACGGCCTGAGTGATCAGGAGCGCCGAGATGAGAACACCCTGGTCGAGGCCGAGCTCGGTGCCGTAGCTCGTTGCCATGCGGATGATCGTGAGAATTCCGTCGTTGTAGATCAGAAACGCGGCGAGCATGAGAAACGCATGCCGGTAGGTCTTGAGCTCGCGGAACGTTTCCCCGAGGCGGGTGAAGGCCACCCGGAATGGGTTCTCGCGTCCGGTCTCGTCTTTTTCCAAGCGCCTTTCCGGCTCCCGCACGCGGCGGAAGAGCGGAATGGAGAAGACGAGCCACCAGACGGCGACGCTCACAAACGAGAGCCGGCTCGCGGTCCCCTCGTCCGCGATCCCGAAGAGCCCGGGCTTCTGGATCGACAGGAGGTTCACCGCCAGAAGCAAGCCGCCGCCCAGATAGCCCAGCGCGAATCCGGCGCTCGCCACCATGTCCCGCTCCTCCTCCCGCGCGATGTGAGGAAGGAGCGACTCATAAAACACCAGGCTTCCTGTTACCCCGATGTTTCCGAGGACGAAGAGAGCGAGGGCGAGCTCCCAGTCTCCGCGGCCGATGAAGTACATCGCGGCGGTGGCGACGACCCCGAGCCCGGTGAAGGCGCCGAGCATCTTCATCTTCAGTCCGGCGTAGTCCGCCATGGCGCCGAGGACGGGGGAGAGGAGCGCTATCAAGACCATCGCGAACGTGGTCGCGGCAGCGAAGCGAGCCGTCGCGACCGCCGGAGGTAGCTCGGAAGCCGCGACCCGGGCGAAGTAGATGGGGAAGACCGCGGCTACGATCGTCGTCCAGAAGGCGGAGTTCGCCCAGTCGTAGAGCGCCCAGGCGCGAAGCTCCGGGCGATTGAGGCCGAGTCGTTCGAGGAGCTTGCTCATCGTAAGCGAAAGCGGCACATCTTACTCCGTGCCGCGCGCCTCCGGATCCCGTCGGTCGAGCGCCACCGAGCCTCGACTGGTCGCGTTCTTCGCTCGCCCGGACATGCCGCGATGACGAACGTCGGATAACTTTACGTCCGTCGTTCCACCCGCAGGAGGCTCAGGTCAAACGACTTACTGGGGCTCGTCCACCCCGCCAGGATTCACCGTGTCGGAGAGGTTTGCACTCGTAGCCCACTCGTTGCCGCTAACTCCGTTAGATTCAGGGTTCTATCGCCAGGCATGGCTCTTGCTCACGATTTCTTTCAGGGGAGGACCGTTATGAAGAAACAAATTCTGGCCCTGGTTCCTATGGTATGTCTCTTCGCCTCGGGAATCGAGGCGACGCCCATCATCTACGTCACGAACTTGTCGGGACTGAACGAGAATCCGCCGGTCGCCACGCCCGGCTTTGGCCTGGCCACCGTCATCTTCGACATCGATGCGCATACGATGGAGGTGACCGCCTCGTTCCAGGATCTGATCGGAACCACAACGCAGGCTCACATCCATTGCTGTGCGGACCCTCCAATCAATGTGGGGGTCGCGACGCAGCTTCCAAGCTTTACCTCGTTCCCTCTCGGAGTCACCTTCGGCGTCTACTCCCACCTGTTCGATACGAGCCTTGCGTCCACCTGGAACAACTCGTTCATCGTGTCCAGCGGAGGAACGGTTGCACAGGCCGAGGCCAGGCTGGCACAGGGCCTCGCCGACGGCCAGGCTTACTTCAACGTTCACACCAACTTCCGCCCGGGCGGTGAGATCAGGGGAATCCTGGCCGTGCCCGAGCCCGGAACGATTGGTCTCATCCTACTCGGGTTGGGAACGCTCGTGGCGGCGAGGCGGAAACGCCGGGCCTGAGCTACGGCACGTCGAACACCCTTTGCAGCTCGGGATTCCCGCACTCGGCTCCGCCTGTCAAAACTCTTAGATTTGGGAGTATCTCGGCCTCGCCTCGACCGTGCGTGGGCCGCACATCACCATGAGCTCGCGGTCGGGGCGCGACTCCATAACTTCGAAGGCTCACGAAATCGTGATGCGGATATTCGCCATCGGGGTGCCGGCCTCCGCGAGCCACGGCATACCGGGAGTCGGGAGCGCGGGAAGGCCGGTCGAGGCCGCGGTCGCGTTGGGCACGTGGAGGATGACGACACCCGTCGCGTTCTCGACGCTGTTGCCGGAGCGGGTGTAGAGAGCCGCGAGGGGCAGCATCGCGATGGCGCCGGAACGGATCTCCTCCGTCAACGTCCTGATGCGCGCCGGAGTCTCGGCGCCGCCCTTGGTGAGCTCCTGGCTTCTCGCGACGAAGGCCTCGAGCTCTTTGGGATAGCAGACCACGACCCAGGCCCTCACCGCGGGATCATCCGCGCGGCAGACGATCGGGTCCGCGCCTACCCGGAGCGCGACGAGATTCCCGGCCTCGCCGTAGCCTTTGACCGTCGCCGACTCCCGCATCGATTCCGGAAGCGGGCTCAACGACTCTTCGATCTGCTGGTCCACGGTCTTTCGCTGATCGATCTGGGTGAGATGCACGACGAGTGTCACGGCGAGCAGGGCCTTCATACTCCCCTCCTCTGCAATCAATAACGCCAGCTCTTGACGTCCGCTCCCGGGGGCGCGGTCTTCAGCATGTGCTCCGCCATCATCGGAAGATGCCGCTGATAGATCGTGAGCCGGGCGATGCGCGTCGGCACCGACGGGTCGCCGCTATAGCAATGACCGTGGCCGTCGCCGTACTCGACGCTCCCCCCGTAGTACGGCCCTCGGCCCGGCTCCTTCGTCGATTCGAGGAACGCATCGAGAAGGCGCACCGCCCGCTCGAGATAGAAATGGTCTACGTCCCCGACTTTGATGTGTAACTTTCCCACGAGCTTGGGACCGAGCGTTTTCCATCGCCGCTCGAGAATCGCCCGGAGGTCGTAGTTCTCTTTCCAATAGTCGG
>Ga0326597_10010372_pt1 | contig 12421 bp, 9 predicted proteins | sample RVTome_12_FD_203789 | JGI IMG/M metagenome (GOLD analysis project Ga0326597, IMG submission 203789) | Soil microbial communities from uranium-contaminated site in the Upper Colorado River Basin, Wyoming, United States - RVT100D185 | ecosystem: Environmental > Terrestrial > Soil > Contaminated >... | reverse complement strand
GACGATGACGCGGCACACCGTCATCTCCCGCGCGAGCCGCTCGGTGTGCGCCTGGTTCTCAGTGTAGATGCCGCACGAGTGGCCATCGCCCATGTAGTCGTAGATCGCGCGCATGATGGTGAAGGCGTGATCGAAGTCGCGCGCGCGGTAGACGGTCAGCACCGGCGAGAGTTTCTCGCCCGAGAACGGGAAGTCCTTCCCGGCACCCGTTTCTTCCACCATCAGGCATCTGGCGCGGACGAGTTCGGGCCGGGTGAGACCGGCGACGGCGCAGATCCGGGACACCGACTGGGCAGTGATGGCCGGAGAGAGCCGGCCGCCGGGGAACATCCCGGTCTGAAGCGTGGCCTTTTCGGCGGGCCCGAGCAGCACGCCGCCTTCCGCAGCGAGCGCCGCCAGCATCGCGTCGTAGACCCTATCGTGGACGATGACGCCGTTCTCCGAGGAGCAGCTCGTCGCGTTGTCGAAGATCTTCGAGCGCATGATCTTGGCGGCAGCGTCCGCGCAGTCAGCGGTGTCGTCGACGATCACCGCGACATTGCCGACGCCCACGCCCAGCGCCGGCGTTCCGCTCGAGTAGCCGGCGCGCACATTGTTCCGCGAACCGGTCACGACCACCAGGTCGGCCTGCTTCATGAGTTCGGTCGACAGCGCTTTCGTGACCGGGTCGGGCAGGATCTGCACGAGATCGCGGGGTGCGCCGATGCGGCCGAACTCGTGGTGGATGTACTCGAGGAGTTTCGCTGAAATCGAGTAGCCCTTGGGCGAGGGCGACAGGATGATCGCGTTGCCGCATTTCAGCGCGTTGATGATGTTGTTGGCGGGAGTCGCGCCGGGATTGGTCGAGGGCACCGCCGCCGCGACGACACCGACCGGGCGCGCGTATTCGGTGATTCCCTTGTCCGGGTAATCGGCCAGCACGCCGGTCGAGACCGCGCCTTGCAGGTCGCGCAGCAGCCCGAGAGTCTTGCGATGGTTCTTGACGACCTTGTCCTCGACGGTGCCGAGGCCGGTGTCGCGAACCGCGGTCTCGGCAAGCGTGCGATTGCGCCGGGGTTCCATGATCGCCCAGCCAGCCGCGGTCACCGTCTGATCGAGCTGCTCCTGGCTGTAGCGGGCAAAGATGCTCTGCGCGGCTCGCGCGCGATTGATCAGGTCGCGCACGACCTGCGTCTCGTTGCCTGGCGCTTTCGCGGTTTCCATGGTCGTCGCCATATGCCGTATTCCGGTCAAGATATCCAGCGGTCGCGCGTCCGTGCCGGCCCGGCGTCTCGCGATCTTAATGATACCGTACGGCAGGCGATTGTCGGGCCCGCGCCGAGCTTCCCGGAGCGCGGGGGTGCGTCTCGGCGCGGAACTGCGCGGGGCTGCCGGCGCATCCCCAATACAAGCGCCCGGTGAAAGCGAGCGTCTTATCCGGCCGCCGAGTTGCTTGTGACACTTCCTGCCGCGCCGTAAAATGCCTTTTTCCCGCTGGGCAGGGATGCAATGAGAGCGATGACCGCATGGGAAAAATAAAAACCTATCTCATCCAGAATTTCGAGCAGCTGTTCGTGCTGCTGGTGCTGGTCTCCACCGTCGCCATCAATTATTTCATTCCGCAGAAGATCGCGTTCCTGAATTTCTATTTCCTGCCGGTCATACTTGGCGCCTATTACCTGGGCCGGCGTCGGGCCGTGCTGGGCGCGATTTTCTGCGCGGTGGTGGTGATCGGATACGTGATGCTCGACAACGAAGCATTCGTGGTCGAGCAGAGCGAGCTCAACACTTACCTGCATGTCGTCATCTGGGGCGGATTTCTGGTTCTGGCCGGCGCGGTCGTGGGCAGGCTGCACGACGAGCTCGCGGAGGAGATCCAGACCACGCGCGAGCTCAACCAGTCGCTCGAGGTGAGCCAGGCGGCGCTGGCCGAGGCCAACATCAGTCTGCGCGAGAACAACCAGAACCTCGAGGAGCGTGTGCGGGTGCGTACCTTCGAGCTGGAAGAGTCGAAGCAGGCGATCGAGGGGCTGAAGACGAAGGTCGAGACCGCGCTCTACAGCACCATGGACTCCTCGGTCGTGAACCTGATGATCGAGGGGCGGCTGCGCAGCGAGAAGCGCAGCATGAGCATCATGTTCGCCGACCTGGTGAGTTTCACCGCCTACTCGGAGCGCACGGCGCCGGAGACGGTGGTGACCGACGTCAACCGCTTCCTGCACGACATGGAGCTGGTCCTCTTCGCCTACCGCGGCCACATCGACAAGTACATGGGCGACGGCATCATGTGCGAGTTCGGCGCACCGCTTGAGTATCCCACGCACCGGCTGATGGCGGTGGTGGCGGCCACCAAGATGCAGGAGGTCCTGAACAACAACAAACATCCGTGGAAGATGCGCATCGGCATCGCGTCGGGATCGGCGATCGCGGGCCTGATTGGAACCCGGCGCCAGACCTACACCGCGATCGGCGACATCGTCAATCTCGCGGCCCGGCTGGAGCAGGTCTGCACCCCGGGGCGCGTCCTGATCGACCGCTACACCCACGAGGACGTCGGGCACTTCTTCGAGACGCGCAGGCTGCGCGCGCTGCCGACGAAGGACAAACTTGACCTGGGCAAGGAGCAGCAGCTCGAGCGGCTGTACCACCAGCTCCTGACCGATTCGGACAACGCGGATCTGCATTTCCGGATGGGTGAAATGCACCTGGAAATCGGCGAGCCGATGGAGGCGATGGGCTGCCTCGAGCGCGCGCTGCAACTCGATCCGAACAACACGGACTACAAGGTCGCGTACGCCGAAGCGGGGATGAAGTTCAAGGAGTACGAGAAGATCAGCGTGAAGGGCAAGCGCCAGCGCGTCGAAGCCTACGAGGTGACGGGCCTGAAGGATCCGCTGGAGGACCGGGCCAAGCTGCCGCGCGGGCTTCCGGACGAGTACCGGCGCGTGGTGGACGAGGTCATGATTCCGAATGACGTCACGCTGCCCACCGAGGTGCTCGACGGCAGCCTGCTGCATTCGCGCGTGGTGGGCGCGCTGTCGTACGCGATCGCCGACGTGATGGGCCTGCCCGAACGCGAAAAGCTCGAGATTCTCCAGGCCGGGTTCCTGGCAGACATCGGCAAGGAAGTGATCCCGCAGCACGTGCTGAACCGTCGCGGCGCGCTCACGGCGAGCGAGCTCGATCTGGTCAAGCAGCACCCGGAAGAGGCCTGCCGCATGATGCGCAAGATGGGGTACGAGACGCCGGCCGTGCTGGAGATGGTGCGCCACAGCCACGAGCGCTACGACGGCAACGGCTATCCGGACGGGCTGTGCGGGGACGCCATCCCGCTCGGTTCGCGCGTTGTTGCGGTGACCGATGCGTACGACGCGCTCACGTCGTGGCGGCAGTACCGCGAACCCTGGGAAAGCAGCGCCGCGCTGGGCGAAATCCGGGGCGAGACCGAGAAGGGCGTGTTCGACCCGGCGGTCGTGTCAGTGCTCGCGCGCCTCGTCACCTAGCGCGCGCCCGGCGGCGCAACCCGCGTCAAGCGCCTGATATGAACCGCTCACCGCGGCGCCCGTGATACTGGAAGTGGGCGGCAAGGTAAAAAAGGAAGGCGGCACCGGCGCCGGCGAGCGCGTAGGGAAGCGCCTTGAGCGCACCCGATCGCCCGCTGGTCGTCGTCACGCGTCAACTCCGGCCCATCGTGTCGGGCAGCAGCTTGGCGACCGGCTCCGCCATCTCGTAGACGCTCGATATCGCGAGTTCGTGCCCGAACTCGATACATTCCTTCGCCGCGCGGCGCCGGAGCTTCTCTTCGTGAATTTCCATCACGTCTCTCGGGAATGGCATGAGTCCCGGATCGACGATGCGCAGGCACCCGTCCGCATCGCGCGCCGGCATGATGCGGCTCTTGCAGTAGCGGCTCGGCGACCACGGAACGTCCAGCACCCCCGCCTCGAACGCGCGCACCGTTCCGAGCGCCACGTCGCCGTCGCCCATCTCGAGCGTTTTATCGACGATCGCCCGCACCTCACGCTTGATGAGCTCTTTCTCATCCTGAAACGCCTCGAGTCCGTCGAGCCTGATGGCGCGCGCGAGATAAATGGCCATGCGCGTCATGCGCAGGCCTTCGGCGTTCGCCTCTGGGGTCGGAATGCCGAAAGCCTCCTGGACGCTCTTGGTGGTCACGCTGTTCGCGCCGGCGATTGCGGCGAGCGTTCCGCCGTAGACGACAAGGGCCGCGCATTGCGCTTCGTCGTGCGGCCACGCGCTCATCCAATGCAGCAGCGTGATCGGGGTGAATACGTCGTGGAAGCCTCGCGCTCGCAGATAATCCTGGCACAGCTCGCGGCACGCCGCGACGGCCGCGGCGTCCTGCACGAGGTGCAGAGTCTCGCCCATTTCGAGGCCGTAGTTCCTGACGCCCTGCGCGGCGGCGAGCAGACAATCGAGCACCGCGATGATGATCGCGATCGAAGGCGGAATATTCGTGCCGGTGAGAAAGCCCGGCTGCCTTCTGTGCAGGTCCACTCCGCGCTCGCGGTACATCGCGGCAAGGCGGTCGAGGTACTGGTAGTTGCGTATGCCGTCCTCGATCGACAGTTCTTTCGTGTAGGAAGTGGTATAGGCGATCGCCGAGCCGAGGTAGCCCGAATAGCCGCCGGCATAGCCGATTTCGCCGGTGAGCCGCGGCATTGCGGTGCCCGTCAGCATGATCGCGGGTTTGTCGATCGCATTGACCAGTTCCGCGGCCTTCGCCACACCATAGTTCACCAGCGGATAACCGTTCAGCATCGAGCGGCCCGCCCGCTCGGACTCCTCGACGCCCTTCTGCGCGAGCTGCCATTGCTCGTTGCGGGTGTAACTGTCGGTGGTGGTCGGCACGACGTCTGCATGGCCCTCCTTGTCGAGCGTGACCATCAGATGACGTTGCATTTCGAACGTGCCGAAACCGCCCCGCGGCTGAGTCAGGCAGCGGCCCTGCCGGGCCGCTTCGCGCATCACCCAGCCGAGCTGCTTGTGTCGCGGGAGGGCCTGGTGGCGGGCGACCGCCGCATCGAAATCGACATCGGCGCCGGACTGCCAGCGCGCGAGATTCTCCTCGCGCATGCGCGCGAACACGTCGTCCGGAATGCGGGCCTCGGAAAAGGGCAGCCTGACCGAGTCAGACGCAGCGGGTGCATTCATGGGAAATCTCCTCGTCCAGCCCCTGCAGGTTCGCGAGCGCAAGCTCGAGCGCGGCTTCAGGCTCGACGCTCGCCAGCAGGCCGCACGCATAGAGCAGATAGTGAGTGTCGAGCAGCAGGCGCGGGCGCCTGGGTTTGAGCGAAAGCGGCTCGGCCGCATTGGCGAGCGCGGTCGCGAGCACTGCCCGCGGATCGCGGCTCGAGACGATCGCGCCGCCAGTGCCGATCACGGCATCGACGTTCGACAAGTCCTTGCCGTGCTGGACCGCAACAGCTCCGGTCACTGTATGTAGCGTCTCGATCGTGCCGCAATGGCGCGCGACCGCGAGGCGCACCGCCGCACGCGCGAGCGCGGCGTCAAGGGCAAACTCGTCGTCAGCGCGGGGAAGACGCTCGACATCCCGGACGATCGTGCGAAGAAGCTCGCGCACGCGCTGCCCGGTGAGCCGCGCGTCCGCGGCGATTGCCCCGATGCCCGCCGCCTCGACGATCGCCGCGGCGTTGTGGCGCATGCCGAGATCGCCTTCAACCGTGCGCTTCACTCGCGGCTCGGGCAGCCCCTGCGGCACAACGCCCGCAGCGGGTGCACCTGCCGCGACGGAATGCACGTCGGTCGTCGCTCCTCCGGGATCGATCACCAGCACCGTACCCAACCCCGCACGGCCGCCCGCGCCGTCCGCGACGAGGCGCGCGCCTTCCAGCACCGCGGCCGGCGTCGGCATGAGCAGCGCGTCGAATTCCGCGGCGGCGCGATCGATCCCCTTCGCGTGCACGATGCGGTCGATGAAGACTTGCCGGATCGCCGCGCGCGCCGACTCGATCGCGAGCACGTTGAACTCCGGCATCACGTTCCCGGTGACGATCACCGTCTTTCCGGCGAGAGCCTCGCACGCTTCGTCCGCGGCCGCGCGGTTACCCGCGTAAACGATCGGGCAGGCGAGGCCGCTCTTGCCGATGCGCCGCGCATTGGCGAGCACGACTTCGCTGTTGCCGCCGTCGGTGCCGCCGGCCAGCAGCAGAATGTCTGGCGCGCACGCGCGAATCTCGCCGATGTCGCCTGCCGTCAGGCCATATGCGAACGTGCCGACGAGCCTGGCGCCCGCGCCGAGCGCGGCGCGCCGCGCGGCCTCGGCCGTCAGCTCGCGCACGAGGCCCACCGTCACCATGCGCAAGCCCCCGGCGGCGCTGCTCGATGCGAGCCGATACTGAAACCGCGGCAGGCCGCCCATGCGGCGCTCGAGGTCCGCGAGCGCCGCGCGCATCCCGATGGCGATGTCGGTCGTCACGGTTGACGGGCCCTGCCCTGCGCCGAGCATGCGCCGCTTGGCGATATCGACGGCGCGCAGCTTGGTGTAGGTGCTGCCGAAATCGATGAGCAGGGCCGCGGTCATCCTTCAGCCTCGGTCCGTCTCCGGAAGGAAGAGGGAAGAAAGCCCTTCTCCCTTCGGAAGGCGGGCCGGGATGAGGGGAGAAACGCGCTCACTCATGCGATCGCACGGCGATGGCCGCGGCTGCGTGCCGCAAGGTCGCGCGCGAGCCAGTCGAGCACCGTCTCGATGCGCGTGCCCGGCTGCGCCGCGCGGTCGAATCCCATGTCCAGATAGGTCTTCTGCGTCTCGTCCCAGGATCGCTTGCCCACGACAAGGTTACCGCCGACATAGAGCAGGATCCCCTCGAGGCCGGCTTCCACGCACAAATCGCGAAATCCGCGGCAATCGAGCTCGCCCTGGCCGTACAGGGAGGACACGAGAATCGCATCCGCAGCGGTCTCGACCGCCGCTCTCACGAAATCGGGCGCGGGCGTGAGCGCGCCGAGGGAAACCACCTTGTAACCCGCCTTCTCGAGCGCCATGGTGAGTATGCGGTTGCCGACGATATGCGTGTCGGAACCGATCACCCCGGTGACGATGGTTTTCTGATTCATCGATTCCGCTGTGCGAATCACTTCTTCGCCTCGCGTTCGACGTCGGCCCATGTCTTCAAGTTGCCGTTCTCGGCGGTGAAAAATGCCGAAGTCAGCAGCTTGGCGAGTCCCGTCCGGCCGGTCGCCCCGGGCACGTTGATCACCGGCAGCGAAACCTTCAGGTCCTTTTCCATAAGCTGCGCGGACTTGCGGGCGACCTGGTCCGCGCCGCCCCCGGGGCCCCACGGGACGATGAACTCGATCGGGCGCGATGGGTATTTTTTCTGCGCCGGCGCGAAACCCGCCGAAAGAGACAGCAGCGCCGCAACGGTGCCCGGCATCGTGCGACTGCGAATGACGCGGGACATCACGTTCTTCTCCGGAAGATATGAGGTGTTATGACGGGACGCGCAGCAATAGCTTACCACGCGTGCTTCTGCTCTCGATGTAACGGTGTGCCTCCGCCGCTCGAGCGAGCGGGAATTCGCGGTCGATCGTGACCGTGAGCCGGCCCGCGCTGTAGGCCGTGAAAAGATCCGCCGTGCGCGCGTTGAGTTCTTCGGGGGTGCTGATGTAATCGGCGAGGTGCGGGCGCGTGAAGAAAACCGACCCCGCTTCCGCGAGCTCGAGCGGCTGAACCGCCTCGACGAGCCCCGAGGCGCCGCCGTAATTCACGCACAATCCGCGGCGCTTCAGGCTGCGGATGCTTTGCGATATCGTGTCGCGGCCCACCGAGTCGTAGACGACGTCGACGCCTTTGCCGCCGGTCACTCGCATTACCGCTTCGCGGAAATCCTCCTCGCGGTACAACACGACGTGGTCGGCGCCGCGCTCGCGCGCGATCGAAGCCTTCTCCGCGCTGCCAACCGTCGTAATGACCGTCGCGCCGCGGTGCTTCGCGAGCTGGATAAGCAGCTGGCCGACTCCGCCCGCGCCGGCGTGCACGAGACACGTGTGCCGGGACCCGAGCACGAACGCCGAATGAACCAGGTAGTGCGCCGTGCAGCCCTGGAGCATCAGCGCCGTCGCAATGGGCATCGGGACATTGTCTGGCACGCGTGCGAGCTTCGATGCGGGCACGACGGCGGCTTCGGCATAGCTGCCGCGCACGGGACAATAAGCGACGCGGTCCCCGGGCTTCACGTTGGAGACCCCATCGCCCACCGCGGCGACGGTCCCGCCGCCTTCCATGCCGAGGGTCATCGGCAGCGGCGTCTGATAAGTCCGCGAGCGCGCGTAATGGCCGCTCCTCATGTAAATGTCGATGAAATTGATGCCGCTATATTCGAGCGTCACGAGCGCTTCGCCGGGGCCCGGCTCGGGGGCCGGCCGTTCCACGAGCTCGAGCACTTCAGGACCGCCGAAGCGGGAAACCGCGACGGCCCTCATGCCGAGCGCCTGCGTGTGGGCGCCCTGCCGGGCAAGCGGACCGCGCCGACGCTGTAGCGTTGCACGCTGTCCATGTTCAGCCGCGGCCGGTAGCCCGACTGGAGCTTGATCGCGCCCGCATCAGGCCACATTCGACGAAGAAGGCGCGTACCCGCGGCATTCGAGCACCGGGAGGGGAGGATACTTCGGAAATGCCGGGTCCGCGGATGCGAGCCTGCAGAGAAAAAATCGCGATCCGGTCTTTGCCTCTACGATGCGCGCGTTGCGGCACCGCTCGCACAGACCCGCCCGCGGGCCGCAGCGGCTGGGATTATCCATCTAAGGGGGAGTGCGTACGCGGCGCGTCTGCCGCATGTGCCGGAACACCGGATAGATCAGGGTAATGATGGCGACCGCCATCACCGGGCCGCTCACCGGCCGGGTGAAGAATATCGTCCAGTCGTTGCCGTAGCTGATCATGGTCGTCATGAACGCGGATTCGGCCAGCGGCCCGAGGATGACGCCCAGCACCAGCGGGGTGATCGGGAAGCGGAAGCGCTCGAACAGGAAGCCCACGATGCCGAAGATCACCATCAGCCAGACATCGGTGATGTTGTTGCGCGCGGCAAACGCCCCCAGCAGGCAGCACATGACGACGTAGGCCGAGACGATGACCTCGGGCAGCTCGAGCACCTTCACTATGAACTTGGTGGCGAAGTAGCCGATCAGGCACATGACGAGGATGCCGACGAACACGGAGGCGAACATCGAGTAGACGATGTGGCCCGAGGTCTGGAACACCTGCGGGCCGGGCTGCAGCCCGTGCAGCAGGAAGGCGCCGAGTATGATCGCGGTGGCGCCGCTGCCGGGGATGCCCATGGTCACGAGCGGGATGATCGCGCCCCCGACCGAGGACGTGGCGGCGGTCTGCGGCGCGATGATGCCCTCGGCGATGCCGGTGCCCATCTTGTCGCGGCGCCGGCCATACTGGCTCTCGATGCCGTAGGACAGGAACGAGGCGACCGTCGCGCCGGCCCCCGGCACGAGACCGATGATGACGCCGGCCACGCTGCCGCGCATGAAGCTCGCCTTTGCGGCCATCACCTCCTTCCACTGCGGCAGGCGGGTGCGGATGTCGGCGACCGCTTCCAGTTGCGGCGACTTGAATCCCTGCTCCAAGCGCATGAACACTTCACCGAGGCCGTAGGCGCCCACCATCACGACCAGGTAGTCGATGCCGTCGGAGAGCAGCGGCACGCCGAAAGTGAAACGGTGCGCGCCATAGGTATCGTCCACGCCGACGGTGGCGATCAGGAGCCCCGCGAACAGGCTGATCAGCGCGTTGGCGAGCGAGCTGCCGCCGAGCGAGACCACGCTCGCGAGCCCGAAGAAAAGAATCGCAAAGTACTCGGGCGTGGAGAAAGTGAGCGCGATCCTGGCGATCGGCTGTGCGAGCAGCACCATGACGATTGCGGCGAACAGCCCGCCGACGAGAGCCGAGACCAGCGTCCAGCCCAGCGCGTATGCGGCCTCCCCTCTGCGCGCCATGGGGTAGCCGTCCCACAGCAGTGGCACGTCGAACGGCTCACCCGGCACGCGGAACAGGATCGAGGTCCACGCGCCGGCGTAGGTGCCCGAGACGTACATCGCCGTGAGCAGGACGATCGCCGGAATGACTTCCATGCTGTAGGTGAAGGGCAGCGCGAGCACGACGCCCATCACCAGCGTGAGTCCCGGCAGCACCGCCACCAGCAGGCCCAGCACGATGCCGATCACGAGCACCAGGAAATTGACCGGCTGGAGCACGTGGCCGAAGCCGGCGAGGAGCTGATTGAATACGCCTTCCACGCGAGCAGCCTCAGCGCACGCCCATCAGCAACATGAGCAGAAACGTGACCTGGTCGAACGGCGCGACCCCGATCGGCAGTGAAACGTAGACAAGCTTCATGAAGATGAACATCAGCACCAGCGCGCCGATGACGCTCACCGCGGCGATGATGCCCCAACGACGGTAGCCTCCGAGTGTTATGAACGCGACGAGGTAGGCGACGGTGGCGAGGAAAAAGCCGAGCTTCTGCACCAGCGCCACGTAGGCAAGCGTTGCCGCCATGCCGGCGAGGAGCCGCCAGGTATGCCGTGGCGCAGGAGCCGCTTCCTCCTCCGATTCGTCGGCGAACTCCTCCAGCATGCCGTCCGCCTCGTGCGCCGCGGCGCCCGTGACGAAGACCTTCCCCACCTGCCACGCGCACACCGCGATGGTCAGCGCGAGGATCGCCAGCGGCCAGAAATCGGGGCCGAGCGTGCCGGCGCGCGCGTGATACTGGAAGTGGGCGGCAAGGTAAAAAAGAAAGGCGGCACCGGCGCCGGCGAGCGCGTAGGGAAGCGATCTGACGATGCGGGAGTCGATGGCCATGCTGGCGCGGGAAGCGTTTGCCGGTCTCCGCATGCGCAGAGGCGGCGCCGCCATGGGAGCGCGCGCCGCCTCTGGCCGCGAAGCGAAGCCGGTTACTTCTTCGGGGCGTGCTTGCGCATCGTATCCAGCTCCTGCTTCATGAAGCCGACCGCGCGGTCGGCGGGCACGAAGCTGTTGTCCTCGGCGTAGAGGTCTTTGAGCCACGCCTTGTAGTCGGCCGAGGCCGCGACCTTGGCGAGCGCCTCGGACACCGCCTTGACGCGGCTCGGCTCCGTGCCGGCTTTGAGCACGATCGAGCGGAACTGGCTGATCTGGATCTGGTGCCCGAGCTCCTTGCCGGTCGGCGTGTCCTTGAACGCGGGGAAGCGCTGATCGGCGAAGATCACGATCGGGCGCATCTGCTTGCCGTCGAGGAAGCTCTTCACGTCACCCAGTTGCTCGTAGAGCAGGTCGGCGTGCCCGCCCAGGATCGCGGTGTAGCGCTCGGCCGGTTTGGGGAAAGGCACCGCGGTCAGTTTCAGCCCCTTGCCGTTGAAGTAGATGACGTGCAGGTCGTCGGCGCTGCCGAAACCGGTGACCCCGACCTTGAGCGGCCGCTTCCTCGCTTCCGCCTCGACGTCCTTCCAGGTCTTCAGCGGGCTGTTTTCCGCGACGAAGAAGGCCGAGGGCTGCTGGATCATCACGGCCGCCGGCACGATATCGGCGATCTTCCACTTGGTCGCCGGCCTCATCTGGAGGGCGAGCGTGTCGGCGATGAAGATCGAGATCGAATAGCCGTCGGCGGGCGAAGTGAGCATCTTGTTCAAGCCGGTCTGGCCGGTCGCGCCGCCAACGTTGATCACCGGCAGCGAAACCTTGAGCTGCTTCTCCAGCCCGGGCGCGATCTTGCGGGCGAGCTGGTCGGCGCCGCCGCCGGGGCCCCACGGGACGATGAACTCAATCGGGCGGGTGGGAAACTTCTCCTGAGCCAGCGCCGGCGCGGAAAGAGCGCTCAACGCGAGCGCCGCCGCGCCGCACAGCCCGGTGAATCGGATTTTCGACGAATGGGTAATCATTTGAACTCCTCCTTTTTGGCATTTCTACTGGCGCCGGTTTTGCATTAGGGGCCTGTCGGGGCCAAGTCCGACAAACTCCTGGCCAGTGCGCCACTTTACCGTATATGCCCGGAACCTGAAACACGCGGCCCCACCCTCGGGTCCGCGCCTTGTCGCGGACGCTGCGGCGCGCCATACTTTGGGCGCGGAGATCAACGACTGCGACGCTTTGGCGTCCAAGTGCGTAGTGCGGCGGCGCACGGGGGCAAACGGCTGTGGAAACCCGGTTCCCGATCAGGCTGGCTCGATGCGGGTGGCTCGTGGCGGCGGCGATGGTCGCCGGTTGCGCGACTTCGCTGCCGGAGCCGACCCGGACGATTAGCATGGGCCGGCGGGTTGGCGGTCCGGCGGCCGGTTTTCCGCCACCGGGTACCGTCTGGCGGCTTGACGCGGACGAGCTCAAGGCGCTCGGGCCGATTGTGCCGGCGCCGGATCCCCCACCTGCGCCTCCGCGTGAGTCACGTATCGACCGTGACGCCCGCTATCTGTT
>Ga0326597_10010371_pt1 | contig 12422 bp, 12 predicted proteins | sample RVTome_12_FD_203789 | JGI IMG/M metagenome (GOLD analysis project Ga0326597, IMG submission 203789) | Soil microbial communities from uranium-contaminated site in the Upper Colorado River Basin, Wyoming, United States - RVT100D185 | ecosystem: Environmental > Terrestrial > Soil > Contaminated >... | reverse complement strand
CAAGAGACCGCCGCGCGGTGAACCGGTGAGGGCGTAGCGCCTTATTCCCGAACGCACCATCGATACACGGGCACCCTCGCCCCTGAACACTTGCATGCCTCCTTTACGTCGAAGCGCGCGCCGGCCGTGCTATAATTTTTTCACCTGAACAAAGGAATCGTCATGCCCGCATATGGCCTTGCGCTGGTAACCGTCACTGACCCCGACAAGTACCAGGAGTACCAGAAACTTGCCGGCCCCGCGGTAACGAAATACGGCGGCAAGGTCGTTGTCCGCGGCACGGTTGAGTCGGTCAACGAGGGCAAAGGGCCCTACTCGCGCGTCATGGTGGTCGAGTTTGAGAATGTCGAGGCGGCCAAGGCGTTCTATGCGTCCCCGGAGTACGTCGAGGCGCGCGCGAAGCGAATCGGTGCAGCCGACTTCAACATGCTGATCGTTGATGGATCCTGATCCGCATCGATAAAGCAAATGGGCGCCAAGCCCTCGTCGCCCTCGTCGCCTACGTGGCCTGACGACATACACCGGGTCTTCTCCGCTGCCCGGCTGCGTCAGGTCGCCTACGTGCCCGATGCCGGTCACATACGGCTCATCAATCTGTGCGCCGCCGACCCGAACATGAATACGATCGTACTGACCTCGGAAGAGGAAGGCGTGGCGTTGCTCGCCGGCGCCTGGCTGGGGGGCGAGCGCGGCGTGCTGCTCATGCAGTCCTCGGGCGTCGGCAACTGCATCAACATGCTCGCGATGATCCAGGAATGCCGCTTTCCGCTGCTCGCCCTGGTCACGATGCGCGGCGAATGGGGCGAATTCAATCCGTGGCAGATTCCGATGGGACAGGGCGCGGCGCGAGCGCTCGAAAACGCCGGCGTTGTCGTACACCATGTCGACGCTGCAGCGCGCGTCGGCGAAACCCTGTTTGCCGCCACGCGGCTTGCGTTCGATTCCTATCGCGCGGTCGCGGTGCTGATCGGGCAGCGCGTGGTCGGTTTCAAGCAATGGAATAAATAGCGTGCCACGCAAGCCTGGAATCGTGCTTGACCGCCGCAAGGCGGTGACGGCCATACTCGCGCCGCGCGGCGACTCGCTGCTGGTGACGGGTCTGGGCTCTTCGACTTACGACGCCGCGGCGGCCGGTGACCATGTCAATAATTTTTATCTTTGGGGCGCTATGGGTGGGGCGGCTATGCTTGGTCTGGGCCTCGCGCTTGCGCAGCCGAATCGCCGTGTGCTGGTCATCACCGGCGATGGCGAAATGCTGATGGGGCTCGGCAGCCTCGCCACGATCGGGGTCCAGCAACCGCGCAATCTGTCCATTATCGTGCTCGACAACGAGCACTACGGCGAGACGGGCATGCAGGAAAGCCATACGCGCCGGACTGCCGATCTTGCCGGCGTCGCAAAGGCGACCGGCTTTCGACACACCGCGACCCTCTACAACGCACAGCAACTCAAGACCTGGATACCGGAGTTCTACCGGGCACCGGGACCGGTCTTCGCTGCGCTCAAGGTCACGCGCGACCGCGAACCCGCGATCCTGCCTCCGCGCGACGGCACGCACATCAGGAACCGTTTCCGCGAAGCGGTGCTGGGACCCCGGCAAGCTCTTGAGTAATCGGCGACTCGATAACCGCCGCTGGCTCTACCCGGACCTACACACGTTGTGCGCACGCGCCTGCAGCAACTTGTCCCGATCCACCTGCCTGGTGCCCGGGAACCGCTGAACGTCGAGCGGCCGATTCGCAGGCGCAAGATTGGCTCGTAGGCGACACTTGGGCGATAAGGCGGCACATTGCAGCGGCTGGCCGAGCGTGCGGCAGGTCGGATTCGGACTGGAGCACCTGCGATGAAAATAAGCGGCGAAATCAGGATCAAAGCAGGTCGCGCAGCGGTCTTTGGCGCGTTGTGCGATGCACGCTTCTTCGCATCCTGCATCGACGGCGTTCGAGAACTCACGCGGATCGATGAAAAGACTCACGCGGCCGTTCTGGAGACCAAGGTCGCTTATCTCCAGTTCAAGTTCAAGATCAGCGTTCAACTGGTCCGGGTCGAGCCGCCGTCGCTGATTGAAGCCAGGATCGAGGGAACTCCGCTCGGCGTCGTCGGACATCTGAAGGCAACGACGCTTACCACGCTTGCCGAAGCCGGGAATGAGACACTCATCTCTTATACAATGGACCTGGCCCTGAGCGGAAAACTCGGCGCCGTCGGGCAGCCGGTGCTCAAATCCAAGGCCAGGCAAATGGAAAAAGAGTTCACCAAGAACCTCGAAGCGGCGTTCGAATCCGCGCCGCCGGAGAATCGCCAATGACGCCCTTTGAACTGCTCGAGCCTGGGTCACTGCGCGAGGCGATCGCGTTGCTCGATCCGGACGATGCGGCGACTCGCCCGATATCCGGCGGCACGGCATTGATGCTCATGATGAAAGCGGGCGTATTCAAGCCGCGCCGCCTCGTCAGTCTGCGCTGCGTCGAGAACCGCTACGCCCGCATCCAACCCGGGGCTCACGGCGAGCTGCGCATCGGCGCGCTTGCACCGCTTTCCACACTGGAACACTCTCCTGCGGTCCAAGCCGGCTTTCCCGTCATTGCTCGAACGCTGAGGACTCTTTCGAACGTACGCGTCAGAAACGTCGCGACCATCGGCGGCCATCTCGCACACGGCGATCCGTGCATGGATCTGCCTCCGGTCCTGAGCGCACTCGGTGCCCGCGTGGTCATTGCCGGCCCATCCGGGGAGCGAAGCGTAGCGGTCGAGAAGCTCTACGTCGGCTATTACGAAACGGTGCTCGATCACAACGAGATCATCTCCGAACTGGTGATACCGGCGCAAACAGGCCGGCGCGCCGCCTACCTCAAGTGCACCACCCGCTCCGGCGACGATTGGCCCGCACTCGGCGTCGCCGTTTCCTTGGACGCCGAAGGGACCGTGGTACGCGAAGCAAGCGTCTTCGTGAGCGCGGCCACCAGCAAGCCGACGCGGCTGGCGGCAACCGAGGCGCTGTTGCGCGGCGCCGACGTCGACGTCGACGAAAGCATGCTTGCCCGTGCAGGCGTGACGGCCGCCGACGAAGTCACGCTAGTCGCCGACGTTCGCGGCTCGGCGGCATACAAAAAGCAGCTTGTACGTGTTTTCGTAACCCGCGCGGTTCGCGCAGCGCTCGCCGCCTCTGCGCCGGGCGGTAGCGCAAGCAGATGACCACGAATACCATGAAAAACGCGCAAGTTGGCCGTTCGATCCCGCGCCTGGAAGGGCGCGCGAAGCTCACGGGACACGCCGAGTATGTCCACAACATGCGGATTCCGGGGATGTTGCACGGAAAGATCTTTCGCAGCACGGTTGCACACGGGCGCATCCGGAACATCGATGTGAGCGCGGCCCGCGCGCTCGAAGGAATCCATAGCGTCCTCACGGCCAGCGACATCCTGAAGCTCATCCCGAATCCCTATTACGGCCCGTCGTTTCACGACCAGCCCATTCTGGCCATCGACAAGGTGCGTTACGTGGGCGAGGCGGTGGCGGTGGTGCTGGCCGCCGATCCGCACATCGCCGAGGAAGCGCTACAGTTGATCGTCGCCGAGTACGACGAGCTGCCGCCGGTATTCGACGAAGTCGAGGCGGCCACGTCGAAGCTCGTCGTGCACGACGAGCTTAAGCCGGCCGGGATGTTTCCCGACCTGAAACATCTCGAGGGCCGCCGGGACACGAACGTGGCGCTGGACTTCAAGCTGCGTCGAGGCGACGTGGAGGCGGCGTTCGCCGGCGCCGACCACGTCTTCGAACACACGTTCCGCACGCAGCCGGTCATGCACACGCCGCTGGAGCCGATCGTCGCGCTGGCGGAATCGAGCGGATCATCGGTCACGATTTACAGCGCGACGCAGATGCCCTCGTTCGTGTGCACGGAGATCGCGCGTTTGCTGGGCTGGCCGGAGAACCGGGTCCGGGTGAAGACTGCATTCCTCGGCGGCGCCTTTGGCGCCAAGACCTATATCAAACTCGAGGCGCTCGTGACCGCGCTCACACTCCTGGTGGGCCGTCCGGTCAAGATATCGCTGACGATGGAAGAGCAGTTCTATACCATCACCAAGCACGCGACGACGTTCCGGATCAAGAGCGGCGTGGCGAAAGACGGGCGCATCACGGCACGGGAGTGCGAGGTCTGGTGGAATGGCGGGGCCTATGCCGACATCGGCCCGCGGGTCACGCAAAAATCGGGCTTCACCGCTCCCGGCCCCTACGACATCGAGAATGTGAAGGTCGATTCATACTCGGTCTACACGAACCTTCCGCCGGCCGGAGCGCTGCGAGGATTCGGTATCCCGCAACTGGTATGGGCGTACGAGAGTCACACCGACATCATTGCGCGCAAACTCGGGATCGATCCGCTCGAAATCCGGCGCAGGAATATTCTGCGCGCCGGCCGCCCCCAGGCGACTGGGACCGTCATGCGGGATGCCGAACTCGACAAAGTCCTGGACCGGCTGGCGGAACGTATGGACTGGGGAAGGCCCATTGACCGCGGAACCGGGACGGTGCGGCGCGGACGCGGAATCGCGATCGGCTTCAAGGCGTCGATTTCACCGACAACGTCGGTCGCGATCGTAAACGTCGCAGGCGACGGAAGCTGCAGCGTTTACTGCAACACGGTAGACATGGGGCAGGGTTCGGATACGGCATTCGCCCAGGTCGCGGCCGAAGTGCTGGATATCCCGGCCGAATCGGTGCAGATCAACCATCCTGACACTGCCGTCACGCCCTACGACATGGGTACGCTCGGTTCGAGGTCGACCTACCACATGGGTCACGCCGTGAAGCTGGCGGCGGAGGATGCGCGAGGCAAGGCACTGGCGCTGGCGGCCGAACTGGGCATGGTGGCGGCAACGGCGAGCGGTGACAAGCTGCCGATCGCCGAGATACTGCGCAAGAAATACGGCATGCAGGCAGGCAACATCATCGGAACCGGCAGCTTTATCCCCGGCTACACGCCGAGCGATCACGATACCGGACTGTCCTCGAATGTCACGCCGTTCTGGATGATCGGCGCCGCCGGCGCGGAAGTCGAGGTGGACTCCGAAACCGGGCACGTTCGCGTCACCAAACTGGTGGGCGTCGCCGATGCCGGAAAACCGATCAATCCGCGCATCGTCGAGACCCAGCTCTGCGGCGCGGCCATCATGCAGCTTGGCTGCACGATGTTCGAGCGTATGGACTTCGATGCCGGACAGGTGACCAACGCGTCGCTCGCCGATTACAAGATACCGGGCTTTCACGACATTCCGCCGGAGATCACGAACGAGGTCGTCGACGCGGAGCAGCGCAGCGGCCCGTTTGGCGCCAAGGGCGTGGGGGAAACAGGGACGTTCAGCGTCTCACCGGCGATCGCAAATGCGATCGACGACGCGGTCGGCGTCCGACTTACGGCGCTGCCGCTGAGCGCGGAATCCGTATATCGCGCCATCCGCATGAAGATGAACGATCCGCTCGAGGATGACTGAAATGAATTCCACGTCAGGCACGATTCGCTTTACGCTCAACGGCAAGGCGGTCAGCGCGCAGGTCCCGGCCCACCTTAATCTGGTCGAACTCCTGCAGCAGCAGTTCGACCTTTTCGGCGCCCGTGAAAGCTGTGGCCAGGGGCTGTGCGGCTGTTGCACGGTATTGGTCAACGGGAAAGCGGTTTCGGGCTGTCTGTTTCTGGCCGCGTTCGCAGACGGCGCCCAAGTGGTGACGGTCGAACACCTTGCCGCAGCCGGAGAATTGGACCCGGTGCAGAAAGCGCTTCTCGAAACCGGCGGCTTTCAATGCGGATTCTGCACACCGGGTTTCGTTCTCATGGCCAATCAACTGCTGGACCGCTATCCCGATCCTAGCGACGACGACATTCGGCACTATTTGTCGGGGAACCTTTGCCGCTGCGGCGCCTATCCGCAGATCATCGAGGCGGTCAAAATCGCCGCACGCGGGCGCGGGAAGGGATCACCCGCGGAACACGCGCACGCATCGACACGCACGCCATGAAACCTGTTTTTCACGCTTACACAGCTTCGGCGGAGAACATAGGATGAGAAAAGTCGACTGGCTCTGGCCAAACAAAAAACGCATCGCCGTTATATTCAACGTCTGCCTGGAAGCGTGGTCAGACGGAAAGGCGCCGGGCATCAGCCCGATGGGAAATCCGCTGCCCGCCGTTCCCGGCGTGATCGACACCATGGCCATTTCCTGGGCAGCCTATGGTCCGAAACGCGGTATTTACCGCCTGCTGGAGTTGTTCGCACGCCACGGGGCCAGGGCAAGCGTGATGGTGAATGCGATAATCGCCGAGCGACACCCTGAGGCGCTAAGAGCCATCGCGGACGGCGGTCACGAAGTTCTGTCGCATTCCTATGCGATGGACGTGATACCGGTGATGCTTTCCGAGGAAGAGAATCGAACCAACATCAAGCGATGTACCGAATTGCTTGAGAGTGCGTCCGGTGCCAAGGTCGAGGGCTGGCTCAGCCCCCGGGGAACTTCAAGTCCCGAAACACCGCGATTGCTGGCCGAAGCCGGCTATCAGTGGTACGGCGATGTCTTCGACGACGATCTGCCCTATGTGCAGACCTTCGACGGGCGCAAAATCGTCGCAATCCCGCTTTCAACGGACGTCAACGACATGCCGTTCATGAAATACGGCAGCGCGCCGCCGATGATGCTCGAATCCTTCAATGAATGCATTCAAATCGCACTGGAGCAGGACCCGACGCTGGGACCGGCCGTCATCGACGTAACGACGCATGCGCATATCTTCGGCCGCCCGCGTGGCGCCTACTATTTCGGGAAGATCGTCGAGCGGGCCGTTACTATCGAGGATGTCTGGATCGCCACGCGTTCCGAGATTGCAAGCCACGTGCTTGCGCAGACGCCCGCTTAGCCCGGATTTCCAGGGTGCCTCGCCTCGGCGCGCGGCGCGCGCTTCACAGGTGGCGCGCAATGACCATGCGCTGTATCTCGCTGGTGCCCTCGTAGATCTGGGTGAGGCGCGCGTCGCGGTACATGCGCTCCACCGGATAATCGGCCATGTAGCCATAGCCGCCGTGGACCTGGATCGCCTTGGAGCAGACCCACTCGGCTATTTCGCTTGCGAAGAGCTTCGCCTGCGAGGCCTCCGCTACCGCAGACTCGCCGGCGTCGCGGCAGCGCGCCGCGTGCAGCCACATCAGCCGCGCCGCGTTGACCTTGACCCGCATGTCCGCCAGAAGATTGGCCACGCTCTGGTGCTCGATGATCGGTTTGCCGAACTGCACCCGCTCCTTGGCGTACTTCACGGAAACATCCAGCGCGGCGCGGGCGATTCCGCTCGCCTGTGCGGCGATCGCCGTGCGGCTGGATCCCAGATTGCCGAGCGCGATGGCAAGCCCCTGGCCACGCTCGCCGAGCAGATTCTGCGCCGGAATCGCGCACTGATCGAAGTGGATGGCACAGGTGTCCGAGGCCCGCATGCCGAGCTTGTGCTCCGCCGGCTGTTTCACGAATCCCGGCGCGTCGGCCGGCACGATGAACGCGGATATGCCCTTCTTGCCACGATCCGGGTCGGTAACCGCGAACACGACCGCGGTGCCGGCGCGCCGTCCGTTGCAAACGAACAGTTTCTCGCCGTTCAGCACCCACTTGTCGTCCCTGAGTTCGGCGCGGGTGCGCAAGTTGTGTGCCTCGGAGCCTGCCTGCGATTCGGTGACGCAGAACGCGCCGATCTTGCGGCCCGAAGCGAGGTCGGGAAGAAAGGCACGCTTCTGCGTTTGCGTGCCGAAGCTGGCAATCGGCAGGCAGCCGACCGCGTTGTGCACCTGGACCAGGACCGAAGTCCCGCCGCAACAGGCGGCGATCTCCTCTACCGCGAGCCCGAAGGAGACGTAGTCGGAAAATGTTCCGCCATACTCGGGCGCCACCATCATGCCAAGCAGTCCCATCTCGCCGAGGCTTCCAACCACCGCATCCGGCAGGCTGGATTCGCGATCCCACTGGGCCGCGTGCGGCGCAATCTCGCGCAGCGCGAACTGGTGCACTGCGTCGCGCAGCAGGCGCTGTGGTTGGCTGAGGAACTCCATTCTCCGATCTCCGTCTCGACGTAGTGGCGAGGAAGTCTAGGTGCGGGGTCGGTCACCGTCAAGCAACTGCGGGTGGAAAGCGCGAAAAGGAATTAAGAGCCGTGACAGGACGGCGAACCGATCAGGTCCTAGTCCTAGTCCTTTGACGGCGCTCTACAAAAAATGGACAATCGATTCGCCACACGAGCGCGCCGCCGCAGGTGCCGCCGACGACCGCACTGTTCCGCGGCCTCCACGGCAGTGGCGGCAGGAAAGGAGGAGCGATTTGAGCACCAAGCCGCGTGACGATCTTCCCATTTTTTACTCGCAGGACTGGCGCCGCTGGAAAGATCCCGATTGCCCGGAGTACGTCGATCCGACCGGATGGCTGCTCGATCGCCACGCCGCGGGCGCAAATGCGGGAAAGACCGCACTCGTATGCGATGACCGCCGTCTTTCGTACCGCGAACTGCTGGAAGAGACCTGTCGTTTCGCGGGCGGCCTTGCGGCGATCGGCTGCGAGCCCGAGTCGCGCATCCTGTTCTTCGCCACCGACAGCGTCGAGTACGTCGCGAGCTGGCTCGGTGCGGTGCGTGGCGGCCGGGTGCCCGCGGTGGTATCCGACGCCCACAAGGACCATCACCTGAAGTACTTTCTCGACGACACGGCGGCAGCCGCGCTGTTCATCGACGAAGCCCAACTACCCAAACTCCTGAGTATCGCCGGCCAGTTGGCGTCGACGCTCAGGCGGATCGTGGTATGCGGCTCTGCCGCGTCGATTCAGGGTAAGGTGCAGGGGGTCGAGATTCTGGAGACCGCGACGCTCAGGGCGAAGGGAACGCCTGGCTTCGCGGCGGTACCGCGTCACAAGCACGACATCTGCTACATGTTCTATTCCGGCGGTACCACCGGCACGCCCAAGGGCATCACGCACCTGGCGCATGATTTCACAATCGTACCCGAGCGCCACGGAGCTTTCTGGGCCTACGCCGGGGACGACATCGTCCACGCGACATCGAAGAAATACTTCACCCACGGCTTGTGGCCGGGCCTGCTGATCCCCCTGTACTGGGGTGCGACCAGCCTCATCTCCCGCGCGCCGGTTGCGGGAAACACGCTTGCAGCCCTGATCGAAACGCATCGCCCCACCAAGCTGGTGACCGTGCCCACGGTCATCAAGATGCTGCTTGCGGAGGTCGACCGACGAGGCTCGAAACCGGATTTAAGCTCCGTGAAGTTCGTCGTCGCCGCTTCGGAGAAGATGGCGCCCGAGTTGTTCGAGCGTTTCCACGCGGCGTTCGGGATCGAGTTGATGGACTCGATCGGCAGCTCTGAAGTCACCTACGAGTGGATCGCCAACCGCCAGAAGGAATTCCGGCGCGGCAGTCTCGGCAAGCCGGTATTCGGCGTCGAGATCAAGCTCACCGACGAACAGGGTCGTGAAATCACGCAGCCCCACACGGTGGGGGACGTATGGGTAAAAAGCGTCACCCGCTGCTTCTTCTACTGGCGCAAGCTGGAGCAGACGCAGAGCACGTTCCATGGCCCCTGGACGCGCACCGGCGATCAGCTTTATTTCGACGAGGACGGATACTTCTGGTTCGCCGGACGCGGTGACGACGTGTTCAAGGTAAAGGGGCTGTGGGTCTCGCCGATAGAGGTGGAGGCCGTAATCACCAGCCATGCGGCGGTGACAGAAGCCGCGGTGATCGGTGTTGAAGCGAACGACGGTTCGATGACGCCGCGTGCATTCGTGGTCTTACGTGGCCAGGAGTTCGATCGGGTAGCGCTCGCGGCGGAACTCGCCGAACTCGTTCGCGCCAGGATCGGCGGGTACAAAGTACCGGACCGCGTCGAGTTCATGGAGACGCTCCCGCGAACGCCGCTGATGAAGATCGATCGCCGGGCGCTGCGAGACGCCGTGAGAGGGCGGTAGTATCAATGAGCTCCTTTTTCGGGCGTCGACGCCCGGATTGCGAGCGTCGCTTCCCGGCGACATGTCACGCGCGTGACAATTCACCCTTGACAAACATTGTCCCAAAGGTAAAGTGGTTGAAAAAACTCATGAAGGTGGCCGTCTTTAAGCATAGAAAGTCCGGTCACTCTGCCGTTTTCTCAACGCCACTGTTCTCTGAGGGGAATTTTAATGGGTTCCATTAACAGCATTCTGAAATGTGCCTGCCGTGCAATTGCCGTCTCCGCGGTCGCGAGCGCACTGGCCGCGTCCGCCGCGGCGCAAACGGCGCCCAACGTTATGAAGCTGAGCACGGCCACGATGAAGGACGTCCAGCATGAGTGGATGAAGCGCTTCGCTGCCGACGTCGAAAAGAACTCGAATGGGCGAATCAAGCCCGAGATCTACCCGGCAAGCCAGCTCGGCGCAATCCCGCGCCAGATCGAAGGCACGCAGTTCGGCTCGATCCAGGCCTGGGTCGGACCACCCGAATTCCTTGCCGGCGTCGATTCGCGCTACGAAGTGCTGAGTGCGCCTGGCCTGTTCAAGGACGCAGCGCATGCCAGCCGCGCGTTGCAGGATCCCGCGTTCAAGGCTGCATTCCTCTCCCTCGGCGCGAACAAGGGCCTGAAGGGCATCGGCGTATTCCTTTACGGACCGATGATGTTCAACACGCGCGCACCGGTACGCAAACTCAGCGACTTAAAGGGCCTGAAAGTGCGGGTGCTTGCGGGTGCGATGCAGATGAACCAAATGCGCCGGCTGCAAGGAACGCCGGTGCCGATGTCCCTGGGCGAGGTCCTGCCGGCGGTGCGGCAGGGGACGCTGGACGGATCCATGAGCGCGATCCCGGTATTCGCGGCGTTTCGCTACTGGGATGCCGCGAAATACATATACGAGACGAACCATGCGATCGTCGCCTCGATCACCGTGGTCAGCAAGATCTGGTTCGACAAGCTGTCGCCGGATCTGCAGAAAGTGGTAACCGATGCCGCCGAGAAAGCGACCAAGGACAACGAGCAGTGGACCATCGATTTCCTTGGCAAAATGCGCCAAAGCTGGCTCAAGGCTGGCGGCGAATTCGCCCAGCCCACGCAGGCGGACCGCGCGCAACTCATGAAACTGATGCTGCCGATCGGCGCAGAGGTAACCGCCAAGAAGCCGCGGGAAAAAGCGATATACGAACTCCTGCTGCAAGCGGCCAAGCGGACCGAGTAAGTCTGCAACGCACCGCTGACGCAAGGAACCGGGCTCTCTCATGAACATGCGCACGGCGCGCCGGGGCATCGACGCGCTGATGGGCGCGTTGCGTGCGGTTTCGGCCGTCATGCTGCTCGTTATCGTCGCCATCAACGGCGTGAACGTGTTCGGACGCTACCTCCTCGACTCCCCGCTCAGCTGGGGCGAGGAGGCGATGCTGTTCCTTATGATCGTCGCAGTATTCAGCGTCCTGCCGGCGGTGACCTGGGATGGCGCGCACGTGCGCATGGACATTCTGGCGAGAGCCCTTCCGGTCAAGGTCCGCAGGATGCTGGAGATGGTGGCCGACTTGTCCAGCCTCGCTGTTGCCGCGCTGATCGTATACGTGTCGGTGCCTATCATCCTGCGGCTCATCCAATTCGACCAGCGCAGCGACGCATTGGAATTGCCGGTGGCGCTGCCGCAGGGCTCGATTCCTCTGGGATTTGCGCTCACGGCCGTTGCGCTGATCGCCCGCGAACTCTGCGGCAAGGCCGCCGAATCGATGCATCATTGAGCCGCGCGGCGTGGCCTTTCTTCTGTACTTCGTATTGCCCGTGCTTCTGTTGGCGCTGGGAATTCCGATCTATGTGATCCTGCTGCTGACGGCGATAGCCGGTATTGCCACCACGCCGGGCCTGCCGCTGTCGACGATGCAGACCGTGATCTTCGGCAGCCTGGACAGTTTCCCGCTGCTTGCAGTGCCCTTGTTCGTGCTCGCGGGCGACATCATGGGACGCGGCGGGCTCGCGACGCGACTGGTCGCCTGGGCGATGTCGGTCATCGGCGGAATCCGCGGCTCGCTGGGGGTGACCACCATTGTTTCCTCCGAACTGTTCGGCGCCATGTCGGGTTCAGCCGTGGGCTGCGTTGCCGCGATCGGAAGGTTGCTGCATCCTGCCCTTCGCGACGGTGGCTACGACCCGCGCTTCAGCATAGGGATCATCGCGTCCTCGGGCGCCATCGCCGTCATCATCCCGCCATCGATTCCGATGATCATCTATGGACTCGCGGCGCAGCAGTCGGTTACCGCGCTTTTCCTGGCGGGTATTGTCCCGGGCATATTGATCGGACTGCTCGCCACGGTCTATGTGCTGGTCTACGCCAGAATCAAGATGATCCCCCTCACCTCGAAGACGCGCTGGAAGAACATCGCCGAATCGACG
>Ga0326597_10010370_pt1 | contig 12423 bp, 9 predicted proteins | sample RVTome_12_FD_203789 | JGI IMG/M metagenome (GOLD analysis project Ga0326597, IMG submission 203789) | Soil microbial communities from uranium-contaminated site in the Upper Colorado River Basin, Wyoming, United States - RVT100D185 | ecosystem: Environmental > Terrestrial > Soil > Contaminated >... | reverse complement strand
GCGCTCGCGCTCGCGGCACCGGCGGCGGCGCAGGAGATGAAGCTCCTGCCGGTGGACGACGGCGCGACGGATGCTTCGTGGGTGAGCTTCCGCAACGACCTGCTCAATGCGCTCGCCGCGCACGATCGCGGGTTTGTGCTCTCGGTTGTCGCCGCCAATGTCCGCAATACGATGGATGTGCCTCCCGGGATTGCCCAGTTTCGCAAGCAGTGGGAGACGGATTCGGACACGAGCCCCCTCTGGCGCGAGCTCTCGAAGGCGTTGTTCCTGGGCAGCGCGTGGCTCGCGCGCGGCACGGAGGCGCGGCAGCTCTGCGCACCGTACGTCGCGGTCCACTGGCCCGATGACGTAGACCCGGCGTTCTACGGGGCGATTACCGCCAAGGATGTCTTTATCAAGGCAGGGCCGTCGCATGCGTCCGAGACGCTCGCGACGCTCTCCTACGACATCGTGCGCGTCGCCGACTGGGAAGTGAGCGACACGGCAGCCGACGTGCAGCAGAAATGGGTCGGGATCCGCATGAAGGACCACGAGGGCTTCGTTCCCGAGGAGCAGGTCCGCAGCCCGATCGAGCACCGCGCGTGCTTCATCAAGACCGCGGACGGCTGGCGCATGACCTCGTTCGTGCTGGGAATTCAGAAGTGAAGCCGGCCAGCGCCGCTGCCTGGGCCTGCTTCAGGCGGCGGCCGCGCGCGCCGACGCCGATCCTTGCGCTGCGGCCGCGCTCGAGGAACGCCGCGCAAGATAGAAGCGTGGGCGCACGAACGCGGCTGGATCGAGTGCCGCCCGCGATGCGGCGCATTGCAGTATGCTGGTGCGCGGCGGCCACGCTCATGACAACCTCGCCCGTCCTCAGCCTCGACCTCCAGGGCCATCGCGGCGCGCGCGGCCTGGCGCCGGAGAATACCCTCGCCGCCTTCGCGCGCGCGCTCGAAATCGGCGTCACCACGCTCGAGCTCGACTGCGCGATCACCAAGGACGGCGTTGTCGTGGTGAGCCACGATTTGCTGTTGAACCCGGACATTGCGCGCGGGCTTGACGGGCAGTGGCTCGAGACGGCGGGACCGCCGATCAATTCGCTCGCGTTGGCCGAGCTGCAGCGCTACGACGTCGGCCGCATTCGGCCGGGGACGGCGTATGCCGAGCGCTTCTCCGGACAGCAGCCGCTCGACGGCATGCGCATTCCCAAACTGGCGGACGTTTTCGCGCTTGCGCGCGCGAACGGCAACGATACGGTGCGCTTCAACATCGAGATCAAGATCTCGCCGCTTGCGCCTGAGCTCACGGTCGCCCCGAACGCGTTCGCGCGGGCGCTGATCGCCGTGATCCGGCGGGAGAAGATGGCCGGGCGCGCGGCCATCCAGTCGTTCGACTGGCGTACGCTGGCGGTGGTGCAGAAAGAAGCGCCGGGGATCCGCACCGTCTACCTCACCGCGCAGCAGGGCTTCATGGACAACATCCGCGCGAACGATTCGGCTTCGCCGTGGACCGGGCCGCTGCACGTGTCGCAGTTCGGCGGATCGATTCCGAAGATGATCAAGGCCGCGGCTGGTGCGGTGTGGTCGCCGTATTACCAGGAAGTCGCTCGCGAGAACCTGGCGGAGGCTCACACGCTCGGATTGAAAGTCGTCGTGTGGACCGTCAACGAGGAAGCGGACATGAAGCGCATGATCGCGCTCGGAGTCGACGGCATCATCTCGGATTATCCCGACCGGTTGCGCAAGGTTGCGGGCGCGGCGGGCGTCGCGCTGCCGATGCGGACGCCGGTCGCGCCGTAACGATTCGCCTTGCCGGTGAGCTCCGCCGTGGCGCACGTCCGGCAAAAGGCGATCTTTGGACGGGGCGACCGATCGAATTCGGCTAGTCTCCCCGGTTCAAATACTTTTCGATCATCCCCACGGCCATACCGATGCCATCCTCCGCGCGCACTTTAGCGGCCAGTTCGGCGGCGCGCTCTCGCATGCCGGGATCGCCCGTTGCCTGGCAAATTGCGGAAGCGAGTTTCTCGTGGGTCAGTTTGTTCCGCGGGATTGGTCGGGGGCCGGCACCCAGGGCCGCTATTCGTGACCCCCAAAAGGGCTGATCCGCCAGATGTGGAACGATCACCGCCGGCACGCCCGCGCGCAGACCCTCCGCCGTCGTGCCGGCGCCGCCGTGATGCACTACGGCGCTCATGCGCGGAAACAGCCAGCTGTGCGGAGCAGCATCGAGCAGGAAGATGCTGGAAGGCAATCGCATGCCACCCAATCCCGCCCAGCCCGATTGCAGGATTGCGCGCTGCCGGCATTGCGCCACCGCATTCACGATAATGCCGGTCAGCGCCCGCGGATCGCGCCCTGTCATGCTTCCAAAGCCTATGTACACCGGCGGATCGCCCGAGTTCAGGAAATCGAGCAAGCCCTGTGGCGCCTGCCACTCTCGGTCATCATCCAGAAACCAGTAGCCTGCGGTGTGAATGTTGGCGGGCCAGTCGCCGGGATGTGGCACAACGTGCGCGCTGAACCCTTGCACGACTAAGATGCGTCGCCAGCGTCGCCGATACTCCTGATAGGTTTGCGGGGGCAAGCGGAGCGTCTCCCGGCGGAACCGATTGTTGATCGCACCCATCAATCGCCAACCAAAGGACTCGATCAACCACCTTCCGAAAAGGTAATTGACGAGACTCACGCGATCCGGCAGCGGTGCCAGCAGGGTGGCCGCGCCACTGCGTGTCGCCACGAGCGCCGGCTGCAGAGGGATGCTGATGTGTTTGGCGTGCAACTTCTCCGCAATCGACGCGGCGAAGACATCCGATGTGAAACTACTGAGAACCACTTCAGCGTCCTCGCACGCAGCCCACGCGTCGCGCATCATTGCCAGGCCGTCTTGATCGACCAATCTCTTTACGACTCGCATCTGCCTTATCGGATTGTTGCCGTGCTCAATCCATTCATGTCCACCTTCGCCCATCATCAACGCTCGAATGTCCCCCTTGGCAGCCACCGCCTCAAGCCCGTGTCGCTCGATGAAGGATGCGAAATTGACGCTGGCGACCATGCGCACTCGATGTCCGCGTGCCTTCAACGCTTTGCCGAGCGCGAGAGCTGGCTGCACATCGCCTCGCGTACCAAAAGCAAGAATGGTGATCTTCACGTGCTCCACACTCGACATACTGATGCGCCAAGAAGCCGCAGCTGGCTCGGGCATCGTTTATCTCTTATCGCATTTCCCGGTTTTTGCGCTTCTCGGTCAACCATTCCAAAGCAGTGTAGGGCCTCGACAGGGGCTTCGACGACCGAATCCGGAACGACCGACACGCCAGCGGCGCCGGGGGCGTCAGAAGCTCGCTCGCCGCCGGCAGCATAGAATAAACCCACACGGCGGCTTGCGTTAGCAGGACGTGCGCGAGGCCCGCGTCGACAGGCGGACAGGGCCGAAGACCAAGGTGTTCGTCGCGCATCGCGCGCGCGAACGGGCTGGTCGGCGCGTCCTTCGCCACGTCGCGCGGGATCAGCGTTGGATGAATCGCGGCAGCGCGCCGCGCCGCGTTGCCGGCCGGGACTCAGAACTCAATGCCAATATTGATCGAGTAGAACCATTGCCGCCCGCCGCCGCCCAGCGGGGTCGTGATCTCCTCGCTGCGCCTGATGCGCGTGACGGACAGGCGGATCTTGTCGATCCGCGCCGACACGCCCGCGAGCAGGTCGTACACGGCGGCACGGCGCTCGACGCCGGGGCCGTCGCGGAACAGCGAGCCGTCAAGAAAGACGTTGTGGCCCACCAGCCGGGCGTCGAATCCGGCAAATACGAACCATTCATACGGATCGCGCACGCCGCCCTCGTATTGCTGGCGCGCGTTTTTCAACATCGCGCCGCCGGGCTCTATGCCATCAGGGCCGAAGCCGGTCATGTTCTGTCCGAGGCGCACGATGCCGCCCGCGCGCGCGAACGTCATGATGGTGCCGACGCTTGCGCCGGCGTGTGGCACCACCTGCACGCCGCTGCGTTTGCCGAAGCGGCGCTTGTGCAGGTAGGAGACCAGGAACCCCGGCTCGCTGCGAATCTGGTTGGCCCAGCCTTTCGGCTCCGGCGCGTCGATGATGTGGTTGTGCCAGAACGTCTGCACCTGCCTGCCCAGGGCCGGAGGGCCGATGACGCCCAGATCGACTTCCACCGTGTGCAGCCGCTCCTCCTTGACGCTTTGCGCGACCGCGCCCAGATACAGCCACGCCGCCCACGGCCGGTCCAGGGGCTGCGGCGCGCTGACGGTGATGTCGCGCGGCGTATAAAGGTTCTGTCCGACGAACAGGCCGAAGTGGTTGCTGGCCCCTTCGGTGATCGCATCGAGCAGCGCACTGGGCGGCATCGACACGAGCTTGCTCACCCGATCCGCCGGGACCCCGCCGCCCACCTTGATGCCGTTGGTGTAGTACTGGTCGGTACTGCCGAAGGAGTCGTTCTCGATGAAGACCTGGATCTCGCTGCCCCTCAAATCCGGCGGCGGCCCGGCCGTCGCCGCACCGGCGGCGCGCGCCGGCGGCGCAAGCCACAGCAGCGCTAGGAGCGTGCAGGCCGCCACCTCAGTGCGAAGTGCGCGCCGGTGGATCGCTGCGGCAAGGATGATGCGCGACTCCTGATTATCAGTAGCTGGTCGGCCAGCTGCGCATCAGATGCTCTCCCACCCCATCGCTCATGCGCATGCGGTGAATTCCCAGCATCCGGATCAGCCAGTCGCGGGTCAGGCGCGGCTCGATCACGTCCTGCGCGGTATAGACCGCGGCCATGTCATAGGCGGTGGTGCCCTTGCTCATCTTCGCCACGGCTTCCTTGAACTTGTCCGGGTCCTGCGGTTTCGCGCCGAATACGACCTGCGCGCCGAATTCGGGCTTCATGAAGCTCACTTCCGACGTGTACCAGCACGCCACCTCGTCCGTGTTGCCGCCCGCCCCCATGTTCGACACCGCCAGCCCGTAGCTTTTTCTCATCACCACCGAGATCTTCGGCACGGTGACGAGCGTCATGGCGTTCAACCAGTTCATGACTTTGCCCGTGACACCTTTTTGCTCGCCTTCGAGTCCGATGAGAAACCCCGGCTGGTCGACCAGCATCACGATCGGGATGTTGAACGAATCGCACAGCACGAAGAAGTTCTGCACCTTCTGGCATTCGTCGCCGCCGATGGCGCCGCCGCGGTGCAGCGGATTGTTGGCGATGATGCCCACGCTCTTGCCGTCGAGCCGCGCGAGCGCGCTCACGAGCGCGCGTCCGAAGCGCGCTTTCAGCTCGAACATCGAGTCTCGGTCAACGATGCGGCCGATCACCTTCTTCACGTCGTAGACCCGGTTGGTCGCCGGCGGGATGAGGTCGAGTATGGAGTCCATCTCGGCACCAGAACCCCCCGGCACCGGGTACTCGGGCGGCGGCTCCGCAGTGTTGCTCGGCAGATAGGACAGGAACCGCTTGATCGCGTCGATGGCCTGCTCGTCCGTGTCGACGACCTGATCGACGATGCCGCTCGTTTCCGCGTGCACGCGCCAGCCGCCGAGCTCCTCGGCGTCGATCTGCTTGCCGAGCGCCATCGAGACCAGCCGCGGGCTCGACACCGCCATCACCGCGCCCTTGCGCATGACGCAGAAATCCGACATCGAGGCGTACCAGGCCGACGATCCGAAGCAGTAGCCGAGCACGCCGGCGGCCCATGGCGACTCGCGCAGCCGCTGGTATTCGACCGGATCGTCCTTGGAGCCGATGGAGGAGGCTCCCATCACGTCGGGCATGCGCGCGCCGGTCGACTCCCCGAGGAACACGATCGGGATGCCGCGCTTTTTCGCGACGCCCTTCAGATGCTTCAGCTTCCTGATGTTGATTCCCGCGCTGGAAGCGCCTTTCACGGTGAAATCGTTCGAGATGGCCGCCGCCTCGCGCCCGGCGATGCGGCCGAAACCCGCGACCTTGCCGTCGGCGGGGGTGGACGCCTTGTCTTCCGGGCGGTTGGATACCGCAAACAGGCCCGACTCGATAAAGCTGCCGGGATCGAACAGGCGGTCGACCCGCTCGCGGGCGTTCAGGACGCCTTGGGCCTTGCGCTGGGCGAGCTTCTCGGGGCCGCCCATCGCGAGAGCGGCGCGGCGGCGGGCTTCAAGTTCCTTCAGTTCGCTTTCGAAGGGCATGGTAAGGGTCGGAATTCGGCCGTTGAAGACGCGGAAAAATCACTCAAGCTGTTCTTGCGGAAATGCGATCACGGCTGTCAGCCGCGGCAACGGTGCCGCGCCGATTGCAATGTTTTGCTGCCATCTGTCACGGGCGGCCCAATGCCATCAAAGATCGAAGCGGTAGCGCTTCAGCTTCCGCGGGTCGAGTGTCAGCCCGATTCCGGGTCCTTCGGGCAGGATGAGCTTGCCGTCCCTGATCTCGAGTTCCTGGCTCGCGACGTGGTCCTTCGCATCGATGAAACTGCTGAATTCGTGCGCATGCGGCGTCGCGTAGGTACACGCAAAGTGCGCCGCGGCGACGCAGCCGATCTGCATGTCCGCCTGGGTACCGTTGTGTGCCGGGGTGTAGAAAGACTTCGCCAGCGCGAGAATTTGCCGGGACTGGGTGTAGCCGGTGCGCGCGCACTTGATCACCAGCGCGCGGATGCCGCCGCGCGTGAGCTCGTGCAGCACGTCGTCGGGGGTCATGCACGAGTCGTCGCCGGAGATCGGCACCCGCATGCGCTCGGCGCAGAAGCGCTTGCCGGCGCCGTCGCGCATCGGGATCGGCTCCTCGATCAGCGCGACCCCGGCCTCCTCGAAGTAGGGTGCCTGCTCAAGCAGCGTCTGGGACGTATATCCCTGGTTGCAATCAATCGTGATCTCGTGATCGTCGCCCACCAGCCGGCGCAGCGCGCGCAGCAGCTTTATGTCGCGTTTCGGGTCCATCCCGCACTTCACCTTCCACGCCTTGAAGCCGTACCGCTCGATCATCCGCCCGGCTTCGGCCAGCATCTCCTTGCTGCTGCCGAGCATGAGGCGCCGGTTGACCGGCAACGGCTTGAGCGTGCCGCCCAGCAGCTGGGCGCAGGAGATGCCCAGGGATTTTGCCTGCGCGTCGACGAGCGCCATGTCGATCGCCGATTTGGCGGCGGGGTTCCAGGCGAAGGCATCGAAGACGGCCCACAACCCGGCGATGTCGAAGGCATCGAGGCCCTTGAGCCGCGGCGCAAGGTGGCTGCGGATGATGGTGGTGATCGACTGCTGGGTTTCGCCGTAGATCGTGGGGCGCGGCGGCGCATCCGCTATCCCCTGGGTGCCGTCGGTCAGCGTGACCGTTACGATAACGTTATCGATCGTCGAGATTTCCCCGCGTGCCCACTTGATCGGGTGCAGCAGCGGAACGGCGACCGGGATCGCCTCGATCGCGCGGATCGCGAGCTTCGGCTGACTGGTGACCTTGATCATGAAAAGCGACCGCGCGTCAGAGCTTCAGGCCGAGCTTGCGCACGAGATTGCCCCACTTCTCCATGCCCTCGCGGATCGACCTTGCGGCGTCCTCGGGCGTTCCGCCCCCGGGCTCGAGGCCTTCCTTGGCGTACGCCGCCTGGATGTCCGGTGCGGCGAAAGCGCGGTTCACCTCCCGGTTGAGAAGCTGCACGATGGACTCGGGGGTGCCGGCGGGCGCCATGATGCCGAACCAGCTCGCCGCCGAGTAACCGGGCAGGCCGGCCTCCGCCATCGTCGGGACGTCCGGAAACAAGGGCGAACGCTTCTTGCCGGTTGCCGCCAACGCCCGCAGCCGGCCATTCTTCACATGCGTGGCGGAGCTTGGAAAAGGCGCGAACATCACCGGGACGTGGCCCCCGACGACATCGTTCATCGCCGGCCCGGCACCCTTGTAGGGCACGTGGGTCATCTTAACGCCGGTGATGGATTTGAATTGCTCGGCGAAAAGGTGATTCCAGGTGCCATTGCCGGATGACGCGTAGTTGAGCTCCCGGGGACGCGCCTTCGCGAAGGCGATGAGCGCCTTCACGCTTTTCACCGGCAGTGAAGGGTGAACGACGAGCATTCCGGGCGGCTCGGAAACGAGAATGACCGGCGTCAAATCCTTCACTGGGTCGTATGGAAGCCGCGTGTACAGGCTCGTCCCGACCAGGATGTTGCCGAACGAGGCAACCACGAGGGTGTAGCCGTCGGGGGGCGACTTTGCTGCCAGCTCGACGCCAATGGTACCGCCCGCGCCGGGCCGGTTGTCGATGATGACCTGCTGCCCGAGCGACTCGGTCAGCTTGTTGCCGATCAGCCGTGCCTGAATGTCCGTATTGCCGCCCGGTGAGAAGGGCACTATGAGACGGATCGGTTTGGTCGGATAGGCCGCGGCCAAACTCGAACCGCTGACGAGAACACCGGCGGCCACGAGGACCGCTGGAATCATACGAATGAACATGCCGCCGTTAAGTTGAAGCCTCATTTCTTACCTCCGACAAAGAAAGTTCTTCACCTTGCGCGTGATCATCCACCGGTCACCGGTCACCGGTCACAGTTCTAATAGCTGGTAGGCCAGTTCCGCAGCAAGTGCTCGCCCACGCCCTTCTTCATGCGCATGCGGTGCACCTGCAGGGTCCGGATGAGATAGGTACGCGTGTCGCGCGGATCGATCACGGTCTGCGCTTCGTACAATTCGGCAAGCCCCCAGGCGGATGTGTCGCGCTCGACCTCGGCCTTGAGCTTGGCAAAACGCTCAGGATCGTCCTGCTGCCGCACCCCGTAGAGCACGTTCACCGACACCGCCGGGTCCATGAAGCCGAGATCCGCGGTTGGCCAGACCGCGAGCTCGTCGGCGTTCTTCCCGCCTGCCATGTTGATGTAAGCTTGCCCGTAGCTCTTCCTCATGATGACGGTGATCTTCGGCACCGTGACGAGGGAGAGCGCGTTCATCCAGTTGATTACCTTCCCCGGCATGCCGCGGATCTCGCCCTCGACACCGATCAAAAACCCGGGCACGTCGACCAGGAATACGAGCGGCACGTTGAACGAGTCGCACAACACCATGAAGCTCGTGACCTTCTGGCACGCGTCGGCGTCGAGCGCGCCGCCCTTGTACAGCGGATTGTTCGCGACGAAGCCGACCGTCTTGCCGTCGAGGCGCGCGAGCACCGTGGCAACCGCGCGGCCGTAGCGCTCTTTCAGCTCGAAGCCGGTGTCCTTGTCGGCAATCGCCGCAATCACTTTGCGCACGTCGTAGACCTTGTTGCGCGACTCCGGAACAATGTCCAACATGTGCTTGCACGCGCCATCCGAGCCCGGGGGCACCGGCGCTTCGGGCGGCGGCTCCATGTTGTGGCTCGGCAGGTACGAAAGGAACTTCCTGATCGCGTCGAGCGCTTGACCGTCGGTATCAACCGCCATGTCTGCAAGGCCCGAGACGCCGGTGAGAAGCTTCCAGCCACCCAGGTCTTCCGGCTCGATCGGCTTGTTGATCGCGATGGAGGTGACACTCGGGCTCGCGATCGCCATGATCGAGCCCTTTCGCATAACCACGAAATCCGACATCGCCGAGTACCAGGTCGACGAGCCGTAGCACTGGCCGAGCAGCGCCGACACCCACGGCGTTTCGCGCAGGCGCTGGTACTCGGCCGGATCCTGGGCGATGATGGCGCGGCCCGCGGCGCCCATGCGGTCCGGCATGCGCGCCCCGCTCGATTCGCCGAGGAAGATCAAGGGCAGGCCGCGCCTGGCGGCGACCTGCTTCACGTGCTTGATCTTCTTCATGTTGATCACCGCCGAGGAGGCGCCGAGCACGGTGAAATCGTTCGACACCAGCGCGATATCGCGCCCCGCGATGCGCGCGAAGCCGGCGACCTTGCCGTCTGCCGGCGTCTTGGCCTTCACTTCGGGGCGGTTGCTGCGGGCAAAGCGCCCGGACTCGACGAACGAGTCGGGATCGATCAGGTAGTCGATGCGCTCGCGTGCGTTGAGGTGCCCCTCGGCTTTGCGCTTGGCAAGCTTATCGGCGCCGCCCATGGCGAGCGCCTCGGCGGTCCTGTTCTTGAATTCCTCGGTGAGCTCTTCGAACGGCACGAAACTTCCTCAGACCGGGAGATCAGCGGAGAGTGAAAGCATAGCCACGGCCGGTATTGTTGTCAAGAAGATTGTTAACAATATTACAATATTCACAAGCGCTGGCCATGAGCGTGCGGGTCAAGAAGCCGTGCCGTGCCCAGGCGCGGCCGCGTCTCCCGCGATGCACCGCACAGGGGTGCCGCCATTGTCGGTCACCGTTGTCGTTCCGCCCGCCCCGTCCAGCCGGTGCCGCGGCTGAAACTCTCCTCTACCCACCGCGTGGTCACGCGACCCTCCCGGAAATCGGGGTGTGCAACGACCGCCCGGTTGAACCGGACCGTCGAGCCGACGCCGCTCGCCTTGAAGGTGTCGAGCGCGTGCACCATCCGGGTTATGGCGCTGTCGCGATCCGGTCCGTGCACGATGACCTTCGCCAGAAGAGAGTCATAGAACGGCGGAACGATGTAGCCGGGATAACAGTGCGTGTCCACGCGGATCCCGCTCCCGGACGGCGGAGCCCATGTTACGATCTTTCCCGGCGACGGCATGAAATCCAGCTCGGGGACCTCCGCATTGATGCGGCACTCAATGGCATGCCCGTTCAGCTTCACATCGTCCTGAGACACGGAGAGAGCCTCGCCACGGGCAATCCGTATTTGCTCCGCCACCAGGTCGATGCCCGTGACCATCTCGGTAACCGGGTGCTCCACCTGGATCCGCGTGTTCATCTCCAGAAAATAGAACTCCATCGAATCAAGGTCGAGCATGAATTCGACCGTTCCCGCATTCACGTAGCCCACATGCCCGGCCAGGCGCAGGGCCGCATCTGCCATTCGCGCACGAAGATCGGAATCGACGGCCGGAGACGGCGACTCCTCGATCAGCTTCTGATGCCGGCGTTGGATAGAGCAATCTCTCTCGCCGAAATGGACGATTTTCCCGTAGGCGTCGCCCACCACCTGAATTTCCACGTGCCTCGCCCGCTCGATGTAGCGTTCCACGTAAAGCGTCGGCTCGTCAAACGCGGCCTGCGCTTCCGCCCTGGCGCTGGCAAACGAACCCGCGATCTCGTCGGGGGATCGGACAATACGCATCCCGCGCCCCCCGCCGCCAGCAGTCGCCTTCAAGAGAAACGGGTACCCGATCTGCCGTCCCAGCGCGCGGACCTTGTCCGGATGGTCCACCTGGCCGCTTCCAGGCACGACCGGCAACTTTATCTCCCCGGCGATCCGGCGCGCCGCGAGCTTGTCCCCCATCGCCGACATCGCGCTTGCCGATGGCCCGACGAATATCAGGCCGTTCTCGATGCACAGGCGCTGGAATTTCGCGTTTTCCGCAAGAAAGCCGTAACCCGGATGAACGGCGTCGCAGCCCGTACCTTTGGCGGCGGAGACGATTGCTTCCATCTTGAGATAGCTTTCCGCAGCCGGCGCCGGTCCGATGCAGACAGCGCGGTCAGCGATCTGGGCGGCTCGCGTGTGCCGATCCGCATCGGATATCGCGACGACCGTTTCGATTCCCAGCTTCCGGCACGCCGCGACAATGCGCACCGCAATTTCACCTCGGTTCGCGATGAACAGGCGCATGACTGGACATTCGCTTTGTGACCGGCCCCACGGCGTTTCAGGCGGAGTCCCTGCGAATCAGCATCAAGCGTTGTCCGTATTCGACCAACGCCCCGTTTTCGACCAGAATTTCTTCCACCATCCCCGCCGCGCCAGCCTTGACGGAATTGAATAGCTTCATCACCTCCAGCAGGCACACGGTGTCATCAGGCGTCACCTTGTCGCCGACTTCGACAAACGGCTTTTCACCGGGCGATGGCGACCGGTAAAATATACCCAGCATCGGCGCCGTGATCCCGACGGTGCCCTCGGGTATGGGCTCTGTCCGGTCTCCTCTTGCCGGGTCGGGCTGTGTGGGCGCGCCGCGTCCTTCATCGGCCAGCTCCGGGGACGGCCGGGCGGCCGGCTCATCGGCGCCTCGCGCGCCCCGAAGCCCCGGTTCGCCGCCATGCCTGTGCAGGTGAAGCCTCACGTCCCCGAACTCGAGATGCACCTCCTCGCAGTCGGATTCGTCGAGAATGGCCAATATCTTGCGGACGTCGTCATGCGTCAAGGTCATATATCCCCTGACGTTGGCGTCCGGGTATCAGCGGTCGACCCGGGATCCGCGCTCCCCGAACCATCGATCGCTCTGCCTGGATCGGCGGGCGGCGTTGTCGTGACTTCCGTGAAGTCATGCTTGCTCTTCAAGTCGCCGCATCGATCCTGATGCGGAAATCGCCCTGCTCGAGGCGGATGCGGGAATATCGTCGGCGCTGCGTGAGCTCGCGCACCAGCCGCACCAGGGGCTGCTCGAACGCGTAGTCGGTGCGCGCCGGTCCTGCCGCAAGCATGTCATC
>Ga0326597_10010369_pt1 | contig 12424 bp, 9 predicted proteins | sample RVTome_12_FD_203789 | JGI IMG/M metagenome (GOLD analysis project Ga0326597, IMG submission 203789) | Soil microbial communities from uranium-contaminated site in the Upper Colorado River Basin, Wyoming, United States - RVT100D185 | ecosystem: Environmental > Terrestrial > Soil > Contaminated >... | reverse complement strand
GGCTCGGCTCGCCCTCCACCAGCGCCGCGTGCTCCGCCGCCCGCTCGTCGTCTCCGGCCAGACGGTGGGTCGCCGCCAGGAGCGCCTGGATCTCGGCCGTGCGAGGCCCGTCGCTTCCGGCCTGCTCAAGCTGCGCCAGGGCCGCCACGGCGTCCTCGCGTGCCAGCGCCACGCGCGCCAGGCCGAGACGCGCCGCGACGAGCCCCTGGTCGAGCTCGAGCGCTCGCGCCAGGGCCGCCTCGGCCGCGTCGAGCTGCTCGAGCTGCAGCAGGCCGTGGCCGACGTAGAAGTGCGCCGGAGCGTAGTCGGGCCGCAACTCGACGGCGCGTTGGAACGCTTCGAGCGCTGCGTGCTGGTCGCCGGCGCGCGACACGTGGCCGAGGAAGTACGCCCAGTGGAACTGGTCCGGCTCGAGCTCGCGCGCTCGCTCCAGGCACTGGATCGCCTGGGGCGCCAGGTCGTGCACGGCGAGCACGACCCCCAGGTCGCCCCAGGCCGCGGCGGAGTCGGGCTCGGCCCGCACCCGGGCCGTATGGCCCTCGATCGCCCGCGCCAGGGGCGGCTCGAGACCGCCGGGCGCGACCCGCGGCGGCTCGACCGCCGCCGCCGCGCCGGCGCCGGCAGCGGCGGCGTCCCCCGTCGCGCGGGCGGGCTCGTCGGAGCTCCCGCCGCAGGAGACCGCGATCCAGACCGTCGCCGTCGGGAGCCAGAGCGCGCGTGCGTTCACAGACCTTCTCCTTGCACGAGGATCCGGGCGCCCGCGCCCGGGTGGGGATCGAACGACTCGAGCGAGCCGTCCGGCCAGCGTACGCGAATCGCGCCCGGCGATCCGCTCAAACCGAAGTGCGCCGACGGATCGCTGCTCGAGAGGTAGCCGTCGGTGGCCGTGATGCGCCGCCGCAGGAGCCGGCCGCCGCACTCGACCTCGACCAGCGCGCCCAGGGCGTCGCGGCCCGCCCGGGCCAGGCGCGCGCGCACCACCAGGGGCCGACCGGAGCGCGGGGCCACGTTCTCGAGCAGGCGTGCGCGCCCGTCGCCCTCGGAGAGCAGCAGGTCGAGGTCGCCGTCTCCGTCGACGTCCCCCAGCGCCAGCCCGCGCCCCACGCCGACCTCGGCGCACAGCGGCCCGCAGCGCGCGCCCGCCAGCGCGAAGCGCCCCTCGCCGTCGTTCAGGTACAGGAGGCTCGGCTCGGCGTACGGGCGCCAGGGCTCGGCGGCGGCGGCGCCGCGCGCGCCGCCCTCGGGCCCGCGGCGGATGCGCCCGTTGACCCCGACCAGGTCGAGGTCCCCGTCGAGCTCGAGGTCCAGGAAGGCCACCCCGAAGCCGGTGAAGTCGACGCTCGACGCTCCCAACCCGGCGCCCGCCGTGCTATCGCGGAACTCCCCCGGGGAGTGCTGGAGGTAGAGCGTGTTGGTCTCTTGCACCAGGTGGGCCACGAACAGGTCGAACAGGCCGTCGCCGTCCGCGTCGCCGCAGGCCACCCCCATGCCGGCCTCGGGGCTGCCGTACGAGTTGAGCGCCAGCCCCATCTCGAGCGCGGCCTCGCGCAGGCCGCCGTCCGGGCCCCGCACCCAGGCGAAGTTCGGCTCTCCGTCGTTGGCCACGTACACGTCGGTCGTCCCGTCGCCGTCGAGGTCGCAGAAGGCGAGCCCCAAGCCCTTCCCGGAGAGGGCGGCGATCCCCGTCTCTGCGCTGACGTCCTCGAACGTGCCGTCGCCGCGGTTCCGGTACAAGACGTCGGGCACGCCGCGGAAGCGCTGCGGGCCGGGGAAGTCGACCAGGCGGCTCTTCACGGCCTCGGCGTGGTCGTACTCGAGGTAGCGCACGACGAACAGGTCCAGGAAGCCGTCGCCGTCGTGGTCGAAGAAACCGGCCGAGGCGCTCCAGCCCGCGGTCGCCACTCCCGCCGCGGCCGTCGCGTCCTCGAAGGTGCCGTCGCCCTTGTTGCGATACAGCCGGTCCGGGCCGTAGTTCGTGACGTACAGGTCGACGTCGCCGTCGTTGTCGATGTCGCCGGTGGCGACGCCCATGCCGTAGCCGCGGTCGGCCGCCCCGCCGGCCGGATCGGCGCGCTCGTAGCGGCCGTCCGGCCCGCGCAGCAGGAGCACGTTGGCGCCGAGCTCGGACTCGGGCGCGCCCGACGGGTCGCGCCGGCCGCGCACCAGGTACGCGTCGAGGTCGCCGTCGCCGTCGCAGTCGAACAGCGCGCAGCCGGGCCCCATGCTGTCGGGCATGAAGTAGTCGGCCGGGACCGGCCGCCGCCAGCCGTCGTCCACCCCCGCGGCCCGGCTGGCGTCGTCGAACCAGGCCGCTTCCGGCGGCGGGAAGCCCGCGTCGCGGCAGGCGACCAGGCCTCCGGCGACGGCCAACAGTGCGTTCGGGAGCCTTCGATTCACGGCGCGGCCGCGTGCCAGGGTATCCTGCCCCGCCGCCCGCACGAAAGCCGCGCGGACGGACGCGCCGTGGCGTCCGGCGCGGTCCGTAGAATCTCCGCGCCATGCGCCCTCCCTCTCCGTCCCTCCTCGCCCTGGCCGCGCTGGCCGCGCTGCCGTGCGGCACGTCGTCCTGCTCCTGCTCCGAGGACCCCCCCGCGCCCGCGCAGCAACCGGACGCGGGCGCCGGGCGGGCGGCCGACCCGCTCGACGAGCTGGCGCGCCTCTGGCGAGAGTGCACGCCGCGCGACGTCGAGGTGGACGAGGAGAAGCGGATCGAGCTCGCCGCCCTGCTGCACCTGATCCTGCCCGAGACCGTGCTCGACTACTCGGACTACGAATGGCGCGACGTCGAGTTCATGCCGTTCCACTACTTCCAGGCCATGCTGACCTACGCGGGCGGAGCACAGGACGGTCGCCGGGCGGTGCAGGTCCACCTGCAGTACGACCTCGGGCTCGACCCCGAGGCGCGCGCCGCCTGGGGCCAGGAGATGTTCGGCCGCTACCGCGCGCTGCCGGGCCGGAGCAACTACTTCGTGCGCGTGAACAACGTCGATGTGCGCCTCACGGCCATGGCCCCGGAGTGGGCCGTGGTCGAGCGCCTCAAGTCCTTCCTGCGCCGCTTCCCGCTCGAGCTGATCGAGCGCCTCTGAGCCTGTCGGAAAAACACCCTACTGCGGCTTCGCGGGCGGCGCCGCTGCTTCGTCGGGCCAGGCGAGCTGTGCTCAGCGGCCAGAAAGGCCGACCCGCCTTCTCGCCGTCGCCCTCCTCGCTTCCGCGTCGCCCGCTTTGCCTCGCGACGGGGTTTTTCCGACAGGCTCTGACGCCTCGCATCCGCGCGCGGGGCGATCGCCGGCTACCACCACGCGCGCGCCGGGCGCGCGACGCGCGCACCGTCCGCGTCCAGCAGCAGGATCCCGCGCAGCTTCCCGTCCGAGCGCGCCACCACGGCGGCGCCGTGCCAACCCTCGTCGAAGCCGGCCGAGGGGTCGAGCCGCCAGCCGTCCGCGCCGGGCTCGGCGCGCTGCGCCGACAGGGCCAGGGGCGGGACGCTCGGATCGCCGACCACGATGCAGTCCTCGAGCGCGCCCTCGAAGCGCACGCGCTCGGCCGGCCAGGCCCCGGGCGGCCCGGCGTCGGGGTGCAGGGCCAGCCCGCCGCCGGCGCGCTCGGGAGCGGCGGTGAGCGGGATCACCTGGCCGCCGACCTCGAGCACGGCACCCCCGTCGCGCGCGCCCGCCACCGGCGAGAGCAGGTCCGCCGGCCCGATCCATCCGGCGGCCACCGGCAGGAGCCAGCCGATGCGCACTTGCCGGCGGGCGAGCAGGCGTCCGGCGCGCCAGACGAGCTGCGCGCGCGCCATGGCCGGCGCGGCCGGCCCGCCCCGCGGCGGGGCGCTGCCCACGGGCAGCGACGGGCTCCACTCGAGCCACTCGGCCTGGGGCTCGCCGTAGAGCGCGAAACGCTCCCCGTCCTCGACCGGCGGGCCGGGCTGGTCCGGAGTGGCCATGGCGATGCCACCCACCACCAGCGAGCGCAGCGAGCCGACCTCGAGCCGGAAGCCCTGGCTGAAGTCGAGCCCCAGCTCGAGGCCGCCGACCTCCCAGAAGCGCGAGTCACGGCGCACGAGGTGCACGTAGTCTGAGCGCACGTAGGCCTCGATCTCGACCGAGCGCGCGTCGCCCGCCAGAGCGACCGCCAGCACGGTGCCGATCTGGATCTGGCGGTAGGAGAGCGGCGCCCCGGGCGCCAGGTGGAAGCGCGACGGCGCGGCCAGGGTCAGGCGCAGGCCGCCGGGGTCGATCGCCTCGCTGATCGGGGGCTGCTCGAGCGCGACGAAGGCGTCACGGTGCTCACCGTCGGCCGGCCCCGGCAGGACCGCCAGGTAGCGCGCCCCGACGATCGTCTCCAACCCCTGCACACCGCTGAGCGAGAGCTCGGGCCGCACCAGCCAGAAGCGGCTTTGCGCGCGCGCGATCGCCTCGGCGCGCGGGGCGAGGCGCACCGTCAGCACGACGCTGGAGAGGTCCTCGGCCAGGTGCGCGCCCTCGATCGAGCCGACCTGGATGCCGCGGTAGCGCAGGGTGTCGCTGGCCTTGATGCCGTGGCCCTCGCGCGCCGTGACGGTGATCAGCTCGCCGCGGCCGACCCAGGCCTCTAGGCCGAGGAAGCCGGCGAAGGCGGCCGCCGCCAGCGGCAACAGCCAGGCCCAGGAACGCCCGCGCGCGGGCTCGACCAGCGCGCGGGGGATGGCGGGCGGAGGAGACGCAGCGTCCGGGCTCATGGCGTAGCCCCGGTCACGGGCGGCTCACGATCCCACAAGGCCTGGGGATCGAAGCGCGCGCTGGCGACGAGGCTCAGCAGCACGCAGGCGGTGAAGGCCAGGGCGGCCGGGCCCGGGCGCACCTCGACCACGTCGCCCATCTTGATCCAGGCCACCACCACGGAGATGAGCAGCACGTCGAGCATGCCCCAGCGGCCGGCCAGCTCGATCGCGCGGTAGGTGAGCGCGCGGTGGCGGCGCGAGAGCCGGCGGCTGCCGCCGGTGAGCGCCAGCAGGCCGACGAGCTTCGCGAGCGGGATGAGGAGCGAGCACGAGAGCACCACCCCGCCCACCAAGACCTCGCCCTCGCGCAGGAGCCCGACGCTGCCGCTCCAGATCGAGGCCTCGCGCAGGTGGCCGAAGCGCTCGAGGCGCATGATCGGCAGGCTGATCGCCAGCGGGTAGAGGATCAGCGCAGCCAGGGCCGCCAATCCCGCCTGCCGGTTCTCGCGCCGCCCGCCGGAGAGCGCGACCGCCGTGCGGCAGCGCCGGCACAGGGCGCGCGTGCCGGCCTCCAGGACGGGCACGTCCTGCACCAGCCCGCAACACGGACAGGCCTTGAGCCGCGAGACCTCCATCAGCGAGGACGATACGGTGTCAGACGCCTTTCCACCACCTGCCGAGCGGGTGGTGGAAAGGCGCCTGACACCGTATCGTCCGATCCGGCCGGATCAGTTCCCGATGGCGGGTTCCGGCCGGCGCTGGGCGATGCCGCGCTCGGGGGCGGCGGCGGCGCCGCCGCTCGCTTCGCCCTGGAGCTGGACGCGCGCCATGTCCTCGTAGTCGGACTCGTAGCGGCTGTTCGCCAGCACGTCGAGCTCGGCCTCCTGCCGGCTGCGCACTTCGGACAGGCGCGCGGTGAGCTGCTCGAGGCTGGTGACGTCGTAGCGCGAGCACTCCTCGATCGTGCGGTTGCGCTTCTCGAGCAGGTCTATCAGCCGCTCGTTGCGGGCGATCGCGTCGACCTGGCGCGAGAGCCCCCAGATCTGCGACTGGAACTGGGCGCGCTCGTTCTCGAGCTGCAGCAAGAGCTCCTCGAGCCGCTGGGCCTGCTGATGCAGGTACGCCAGGTCGTGCTCGTCGTCCGCGGCGCGGTTGCCGTAGGCGATGCGCGTGTGACGGATCTGGTTCAGCTTGGCGGCCGCGCGCTCGTAGCTGTAGATCTTGCGGTCGAAGGAGACCATCGCGGCGCGCCCGTTGCCGTCCGCCGCGTGGCCGGCGGCTGCGACCTTCTGCTCGAGCAGGCCGAGGTCCTCGTCCGCCATCGCCACGACGCGCCGGGCGATGGCCTGGTCCTTCTCGAGCTGGCGGATCTGCTGGTTGAGCTCGGCCAGGTCGCCGCGCACCTGGGCGATGCGCTCGGGGTACTCGCGCTCGAGCTCCTGCAGCTGGGCGCGCAGCGCGCTCGGGTCGTCGATGCACTGGTCGAGGCGCTCCTTGATGTTGTCCTGGACCTTGTGGAAGACCGCCTTGGTCCTGTGCGGACCGGCGATCAGGAGGGCGCCCCCGGCGAGGACCCCGGCCCCGAGGACCGTCAGGGTGCCGAGGCGGAATACGGTCTTGAACATGAGCTGACTCCTGGCCCCCGCGGGGGGCGGACGGGTCTGGATCTGGTCGGATCGGGTCGGATCGGGTCGGATCGGGTCGGAGCGGGTCGGAGCGGGTCTCCTACGAGGCCGGGCCGGGCCGCGAGGGCCGGCGCGAGCTCCACCCCGATCGTTGGGAAGACCGGCGCCCCGATTTCGCCGCGCCGGGCGGGTTTGTCCGCGCGCGGCGCTGAATAATGGTCCCGGGGCCTCGTTAGAGGGGCCGAGCCGGAGTCCCTTGAACGACATCACCACCTCCTTCGTGCGTCGCCTGCGGGCGCGCGACCCCGCCGCCTGGTTCGAGCTGTGGGAGACTTTCGGCCCCGTGCTGCGCTCGCAGCTCTACCGCTGGGGCCGCGGCCGCATCGGCCAGGAGACGGTCAAGGACCTGTCGCAGGAGACCCTGGCGGCCCTGGCGACCGCCATCGACCGCCACGACCCCTCGCGCGGGGCGCGCTTCTCGACCTGGCTCCTGGCGATCGCGCGCTACACGCTGGGGGACGAGATCGACCGGCGCATGGCCCAGAAGCGCGGCAGCGGCCTGCGCCCGAAGAGCCTCGAGGACGACCCCGGCCGGGCCGGCTCGCAGCTCGGCCCCGACCAGACCTACGAGCGCGCCGTGTTCGACGCCAAGGTCGAGGCCGGCCTGCGCGCGGTCGAGCGCCAGAGCGAATTCATGGAGTTCGCCGTGTACCGCATGCGCGTCCTGGACGGCATGAGCGGCAAGCAGGTGGCCGTCAGCCTGGACGTCAGCGAGCCGACCGTCAGCCGGCGCCTGGCGGCCGTGCGCCGGCGGCTGCGGGCGCGGCTGTTCGAGGTCTTCTCGAAGTACTCCTTCACCCAGGAGGAAATGGACGAGCTGCAGCGAAACGGGCTGGACCTGAATCCCACCAAGGAGGAGGAAACCCGCTTCGACGAGGCCATCGCCGACATCTACCACCGGACCTGCCTGCGCCGGGCGCGAGAGACGGCGGCCGAGACCTCCTAGCCGTGGCCCCCCGATCCCGACAGGTCCCTCGAACCCGGAAGGCCCCTCGAACCCGGAAGGCGCCGGGCGCGACCCGGCAGGAAGAGGAAAGGATGGACCCCCGATGAGCGCCCTGGCAGGGATCAAGGTCCTGGTGGTGATGGTGCTCGCGCTGGTGGTGCCGGTCGTGCTGGTCTGGACGCTCTTCAAGCTCTTCCAGGGCCTCTACTGGCTCCTCTCCAACCTGGCGCGCGCGATCGGTTTCCTGGTGGGGCACGTCTACCGCTTCGTGCGCAACACGATCGCGGACACCCTGAGCTTCGTCGGGGCGGTCGTCACCGCGGCGCTGATCCTGCCCCTGACGCTCGTCAACATCTTGTTCCTGCGCTTCTCGGCGGTCGGGCACTACGGGCGCGCCCTGGAGGACGAGCTGATCGACGCCGGGCTCGCGCTCTACCGCGTCGGGATCGGCAACCCGATCCGCCTGCTCGGGCTGGGCGTCCTGACCGACGGGGTCGAGCGCCGGCTGCCGGAGCTGGTCGCGCGCGCGCCGCGCTCGGGCCGCAAGGCGAAGAAGGGCCACGGCTTCGAGGGCTACAAGGTGCTCGACACGCTCCCGGCCGGCGGGTCGGGGGCACGGCTCTTTCTGGCCAGGCCGCGGGCCGAGAAGCTCGCCGCCTTGCGCGCCGCGGGCCACGCCGACCCTGGGCGCGTCGTCATCAAGTCCTTCGCCCTGGACGCCGGCTCGACCCTGCCGCAGATCGTGCGTGAGAGCCGCGCGCTGGAGGCCGCCAACCGGCTGGGCCTGGTGCTCGAGCACGAGCTCTCGGACACGAGCTTCCACTACGTCATGCCCTACGTGCCGGGCGACGACCTGGACGTGGTCATCCGCTCCATGCACGCCAAGGCCGGCCCCGAGGGCCTGGGCCAGCGCGACCTGCGGCTGGTGATGAGCTACGCCAGCGACCTGCTCTTCACGCTCGACCGCTTCCACACCGGCGGGCTGTGGCACAAGGACGTCAAGCCCAGCAACCTGATCGTCTCGAAGGAGCGCGTGCACCTCGTCGACCTGGGCCTGGTCACGCCGCTGCAGTCGGCGATGACGCTGACCACGCACGGCACCGAGTACTACCGCGACCCGGAGATGGTGCGCCTGGCGCTCAAGGGCGTGAAGGTGCACGAGGTCGACGGGGTCAAGTTCGACGTCTACAGCGCCGGGGCGGTGCTGTTCTCGATGGTCGAGAACTCCTTCCCGGCCCACGGCAGCCTGTCGCGCATCAGCAAGCGCTGCCCCGAGGCCCTGCGCTGGATCGTGCGGCGCGCGATGGCCGACATGAGCACGCGCTACGGCTCGGCGCACGAGATGCTGGCCGACCTGCGCACGCTGGCCGCGGCGCGCGACCCGTTCGCGCTCAAGCCGGCCGAGCTTCCGTCCGTCAACGGGGACGAGGTCGACTGGGGCGCGCTGCGCGGAGCGGCCGTCGCCGGCTCGCCGACCCCCGACGCCGCGCGCGCGCCGCGCCCGCTGGCCCCGGTCTCGGACACCTCGGCCGCCGTGCGCCGGCGCACGAGCCGCGGCCTCTTGGCCGCGGGCCTGTGGGCCGGGCTCCTGTTCGTCTCGGTGCGCGCCCTCGCGGAACTGGTCCATGACGAGCGCGGAGGCCGCCCCGCGCGCATCGCGACGAGCTGGCCGCGCCTGTCCGGCGCAAGGGTGTCCGCGCGCGACCCCGTGAGCGTGCAGGTCCCCGGCCGCCGCGGCTCGGGTGCGGGTTCGCGCTCGGAATCGGTTTCGGACGCACGCGCGGGCGCGGACGGGCGCCAGGACCGGCCCGACAGCGTGCGCGAGCTGTGGGCGCGCCACCTGGACGGGAGCGTTGCGCCCGACGCCGGCAACGGCACGGTCCTGCTCCTGGGGAACGGGCGCACGACGACCGACGCGCGCATCGTCGCCGGGCTGCGCGAAGAGCTCGAGGGCCGCGGCTGCGAGGTGCTGGGCGCCGGCGGCGGCGACCCCGAGGACGAGCATGAGACCGCGCTGGTCGGCGGCGCGTTGCTCGCGGTCGGGCTCTGCGATCCGACCGACGGCGACGCGGTCGCGCGCCTGGAGGACTACCTGCAGGACGAACCTGCGCTCGACGCGATCGTCTGGCTGTCCCCGGCCGACGACGACGACAGCCTGTACTACCGGCTGATCGTGCGCCGCGACGTCGACCCCGAGGCCCCGGCGACCTTCGCCCTCGCCGGGCAGGCTGCCGAGCGGCACTGAGCGCGCGCCGAGCGCGGTCGCCCGCCGGCCACCTTCGGGTCCGGAACTCCGCAATCCGGTCCACGCGCCCGCTGGCGGACGGTCGCTGCAGGACCGGCGCGGCCCCATTGCGCGCTCGTGCGGTCTGCGGATAGGGTGCCGGATCTCGCGCTTTCAGCCGACCCCCCGAAAGGAACCCCGTCATGAAGATCGCCCCCCTCGTCGCCGGTCTGGCCCTCCTATCCGCGCCGCTCCTCTCCTCCTGCACCTCCACCGACCCCAAGCAGGATGTCCCGGCCGGCCCTCCGAGCGTGGAGGAGATGATGGCCATGTGGGCCGAGATGGCCGCCACCACGGAGCACCACCGGCACCTCGACCCGATGGTCGGCACCTTCCGGGCCGAGACGACCTTCTGGATGGAGCCCGGCGGCGAGCCGATGCAGTCGGGCGGCACCATGGTCAACGAGTGGATCCACGGCGGCCGCTTCCTGCAGAGCCGCTACGCCGGCGACATGATGGGCCAGCCCTTCGAGGGGCTGTCGCTCATGGGCTACGACAAGATGAAGCAGCGCTACGTCGCCACCTGGTGCGACTCGATGTCGACCTTCTTCGCGCCCTTCGCCGAGGGTACGTGCAGCGCGGGCGGCAGCGTGATCACCATGGAGCGCGACATCCCAAACCCCATGACGGGCGAGATGGAGCACGAGCGCGACGTGATCACGCTCCACGACCGCGACCACCACACCTTCGAGATGTTCATGACCGCGCCCGGCCGGCCGGAGTGCAAGTCGATGGTCATCGAGTACACGCGCACGTGGTAGCCGCGGCGCGCGGCGCTCTGGAAGCGCGCGAACCGTCCCGGCCCGCGCTGATCCTGTTGGCGGGGGAGGCGGACGCTCCCCCGCATCGGCCGCGACACGCGGCCTCCCGCTCCTCGCCGCCTGATGGGCGGCGCGGCGCCTCCGGCGCCAGTTGCACGCCCTTGCGAGCGAGTCGGTTCTTGAACGCCGGTCAACATCTCTGGCCCCAGAGGCTCACGAGCGGGCCAGCACGGCCGCGTAGATGCGGCCGAGCTCGGCCCCGATCACGCTCCAATCGTAGCGGGCCAGCGCGGTCGCGCGCGCGCCGCGCCGCAGCCGGTCGTGCAGCTCGCGCTGCGTCAGCACTTCGGCCAGGCGTGCCGCCATCTGCGCGGGCCCGTCGGCGATCAGCACATCCTCGCCGTCGCGGTACTCGACGCCCTCGGCACCGACGGCGGTCGAGACGGTCGGCATACCCATGGCGAAGGCCTCGAGCAGCTTGATGCGCGTGCCCGTCCCGTAGCGCAGCGGCACGACGCAGGCGCGCGCGGCGAAGACCTCGTCGCGCACGTCGTCCACCCGGCCGGTCACCTCGACGTCGGGGTGGGTCTGCGCCAGCGCGCACAGGGCCGCGCCCGGGTTCTTGCCGACGGCGACGAAGCGCACGCCCGCGACCCGCTCGCGCAGGTGCGGCATGACCTCGGCCACGAACCAGCGCGCGCCGTCGTCGTTCGGCTCGTAGGCCATGTCGCCCACGAAGCACACCCGCGGCGGGTTCTCCCACACGTCGCGCGGCGGGGGCGCCAGGCTCTGGCAGTCGGCGCCGTTCGGCAGCACCTCGATGTCGAGCCCGGGGTCGAGCTCGAGCAGCCGGTCGCGCTCCTGGCGCGAGCAGACCGTGCCCACGCGCGCGCGGCGGAAGGCGCAGAGCTCGTAGCGCTCGAGCAGGCGCGCCTCGCGGCCGTAGGCCCGCCGCCGCAACGGACCGCGCTCCAGCGCGGCCATGCGCCGGTAGTACACGAACAGCAGGTTGTGCGAGTCGAGCACGAAGGGCTGCGCGCGGCGCCGCTCGAGGTACGGGAAGGCGTCGACGTGGTTCAGGTGGGCGAGGTCGAAGCGTCGCCGCGCCAGGAGATCCCCCACTGCGCGCGCCAGGTGTGCGTTGCGGTTGAACTCGACCAGCGCGGGCGAGCCGCGCAGGACGCTCCGCGCACCTACCCTCAGCATCGCCGGCGCCGAGCGCGACTTGACGTCGGGTACGATGCGCACGTCCGCGCAGAGCTCGGCCAGCGCCGCGCGCGCCTGGGCCTCGAGCGCCCCGTCGGAGCAGCTCGTGACCAGCGTGAGCGCGTACCGGCGCCCGAGCGCCTCCAGCAGGTGCCAGGCGCGGATGTTGCCCCCCGCGTCCCGCGGCCACGGGATCTTCTGGCTCACGAAAAGGATCGACGCCTCGCCCCCCACCATGCGCCACAGGCTAGATGGAACGAGGGGACTGCTCCAGGCCCGCGGGTCGACTTCGCGGGCAGGACTTGCGCTTGCGCGCTGCTACACTTCCGCGCTTGCAGGCGACGAACGACTCGACCGCAGCCCCGCGAGGCGGGCGCTCGCCCCTGGCGACGGTCTTCCTGACCGTCTTCATCGACCTGCTCGGGTTCGGGATCGTCATCCCGCTCCTGCCGGTGTACTCGAAGGCGTACGGCGCCAGCGAGCTCTCGCTGGGCATGCTGTTCGCCTCGTTCTCGGCCATCCAGTTCGTGTTCGCTCCGTTCTGGGGGCGCGTCTCGGACCGCTTCGGGCGGCGGCCCGTCCTGATCGGAGGGTTGCTCGGCACGTCGCTCTCCTACGTGCTGTTCGGGCTGGCCGATTCGATGGGCATGCTCTTCGCCTCGCGCCTCCTGGCGGGCTTCTTCGGCGCCAACGTCGCGACCGCGCAGGCCTACATCGCCGACGTCACGAGCCCGCGCGAGCGCACCAAGGGCATGGGGCTGGTCGGCGCCGCCTTCGGGCTGGGCTTCACGATCGGGCCGCTCGTCGGCGGCGAGCTGGCGGGTGTCTCGATGCACGCGCCGG
>Ga0326597_10010368_pt1 | contig 12425 bp, 7 predicted proteins | sample RVTome_12_FD_203789 | JGI IMG/M metagenome (GOLD analysis project Ga0326597, IMG submission 203789) | Soil microbial communities from uranium-contaminated site in the Upper Colorado River Basin, Wyoming, United States - RVT100D185 | ecosystem: Environmental > Terrestrial > Soil > Contaminated >... | reverse complement strand
GGAGTACGGCTTCTGGCTGGGCGACGCCTTCGCCTCGGGCGGCTCGGCCGGCTACGACCACAAGAAGATGGGCATCACCGCGCGCGGCGCCTGGGAGTCGGTCAAGCGCCACTTGCGCGAGCTCGGCCTCGATCCGCAGTCGCGGCCGTTCACCGTGGCGGGCATCGGCGACATGTCGGGCGACGTCTTCGGCAACGGCATGCTGCTGTCGCGGCACATCAAGCTGATCGCCGCATTCGACCATCGTCATGTGTTCCTCGACCCGGAGCCGGACCCGGCGGCGAGCTGGGCCGAGCGCGAGCGGCTGTTCAAGCTGCCGCGCTCGTCCTGGGCCGACTACGACGCGAAGTTCATCTCGAAGGGCGGCGGCGTCTGGCCGCGCAGCGCGAAGTCGATCAAGCTCGCCGCGGAGGCCCGGCGCGTCCTCGGCGTTGACGCGAAGTCGCTGGCGCCGAGCGACCTGGTGAGCGCCATCCTCAGAGCGCCGGTCGACCTGCTCTACAACGGCGGCATCGGCACCTACGTCAAGTCGAGCCGCGAAAGCCACGCGCAAGTGGGCGACCGCGCCAACGACGCCTTGCGCGTCGACGGCCGGATGCTCCGCTGCAAGGTGGTCGCCGAGGGCGGCAACCTCGGCCTCACGCACCTCGGGCGCATCGAGTACGCGCTCGCGGGCGGGCGCATCAACACCGACGCCATCGACAATTCCGCCGGCGTCGACTGCTCCGACCACGAGGTGAACATCAAGATCCTGCTCGACGCCGCGGTGCGCGAGGGCGAGCTCACGCTCGAGCAGAGGAACCGCCTGCTCGCCGACATGACCGACGAGGTGGCCGCGCTGGTGCTGCGCGACAACGTGTTCCAGACGCAGAGCCTGTCGGTCGCCGGCCGCGTCGCCCCGCAGCTGCTCGAGCAGCAGGCGCGTTTCATCCGCGCGCTGGAGCGCGCCGGGCGCCTCAATCGCGCCATCGAGTTCCTGCCCGCGGACGACGAGCTCGCCGCGCGCAAGGCCGCGCGCCTCGGGCTCACGGCGCCCGAGCGCGCGGTGCTCCTCGCCTACGCCAAGATGCAGGTCTACGACGAGTTGCTCGCGAGCGACATCCCGGACGAGCCGACCATCGCCGCGGCGCTCGAGCGCTACTTCCCGAAGCCGCTGCGCGAGCGCTTCGCGCGCCACGTCCGGGCGCACCCGCTGCGGCGCGAGATCATCGCCACCCACGTCACCAACAGCATGGTCAACCGCGTCGGCAGCACCTTCGTGCACCGCATGCGCGAGGAGACCGGCGCGAGCACCGCGGAAGTGGTGCGCGCTTACATGGTGACGCGCGAGGTCTACGGCATGGTGGCGTTCTGGCAGCAGGTCGAGGCGCTCGAGCCCAAGGTGCCCGACCCGGTGCAAAGCGCCCTGCTGCTCGACTCGGGGCGCCTGATCGTGCGCGCGACGCTGTGGCTGCTGCGCAACCGCAAGCACCTGGCCGGAGTCGCCGCGGCCATCGCGCACTTTCGCCCGGGCGTCGAGGCGCTCGAGGCGCTGCTGCCCGACGCGCTCGCCGCAAGCGCGCGCCAGGCCTACGATGAGGCGAAGGCGCGCTACTGCGAGGCCGGCGTGCCGGACGCGCTCGCCGCGCGCGTCGCCGGGCTGGACACGCTGCCCGCGGCGCTCGACCTGGTCGAGGTGGGCGAGGCGCTCGGCCGCGACGTCGGCAGCGTCGCCCAGGCGTACTTCGAGCTCGGCGGCAAGCTCGATTTCCCGTGGCTGCGCGAGCGCATCGCCGCGCTGCCCGCGGAGAGCCACTGGCAGGCGCTCGCCAAGGCGGCGCTGCGCGACGACCTCGCGGGCATGCAGCGCCAGCTGACGGCCGACGCGCTGCGCGCGGCCGGTGCCCAGGGCGACGCGCGCCAGGCCATCGCGGCGTGGGCGGAGGCCAACCGCGCGCTGCTCGAGCGCTTCCGCCAGGTGCATGCCGACCTGCACGCGCAGAATGCCTTCGACCTGGCGATGGCTTCGGTGGCGATGCGCGAGCTGCGCAACACCGCCGCGCGCGGCTAGGGCGCGCGGCGCGCGCCGTTCCCGCGCTACAGCCGGCGCTGCGCGGCGTCGTTCAGCGCGTGCGTGAAGAACTGGGCATTGTTCCGGCCCTCCCGCTTCGCGTGATACATGGCGGTATCGGCGTTGCGCAGCAGCGTCTCCACGTCCTCGCCGTCGCCCGGGTAGACGGCGATGCCGATGCTGGGCGTGACCTGCAGGCCGTGGCCGTCCAGCTCGAGCGGCGCCGACAGCGCCTCGAGCAGCTTGTGCGCCACGTGCCGTGCGGACTCGGGCCCATCCACGTCGCCGAGCAGGACCACGAACTCGTCGCCGCCGATGCGCGCCACCGTGTCGGCCGCGCGCGTGCAGCCGAGCAGGCGCGCGGCGACCGCCTGCAGCAGGCGGTCGCCGACCGAATGGCCGAGCGAATCGTTGATCGACTTGAAGCGGTCGAGATCGATGAACAGCAGCGCCAGCAGCTCGCGCTTGCGCTTCGCCCCGGCGATCGCCTGCCCGACCCGGTCCTGCAGCAGGTTGCGGTTGGGGAGCTGGGTGAGCGCGTCGTGGTGCGCCATGTGGCGCACCTGCTCCTCGACCCGCCGCTGCTCCGTGATGTCGGTGATGGTGCCGATCAGGCCCGCCACCGACCCGTCGGCCCGGTTGAAGGTCGCCTTGTTGTAGATGGTCTGGCGCAGCTCGCCCTGCGCGTCGCGGATCGCCGCTTCGTAGGACTGGCTGCCGGGGCTCGCGAACAGCTCCGCGTCCTTGGCGTGGTGTCGCCGCGCCAGATCGGGCTCGTCCGGATAGAGCTCGAACACGGACTTGCCGACGAACTTCTCCCTGGGAATTCCGAAGAACAGTTCCCATGCGCGGTTGACGCCGAGGTAACGCCCCTCGGCGTCCTTGAAGAAGATGGGCTGCGGCACCGCCTCGATCAGCTGCTGGATGAAGACGAGCTGCTCCCGGAGCCCCTCGGCGGATTGCACGGCGGTGGCCTGCTGGGCGAGCTGCAGCGCGCGCTGCCGCGCGCGCCATTGCGCCAGCGTCAGCCAGAACATCAGCACGCTGGTGAGCACGCCGCCGAGCAGGACCACCTGCGGCAGCTCCCCGCCGACGCCGTACGGCGCCTTGGCGGGCGCGCGGAACGCGAGCCGCCAAGTGCGGCCCGCCACGTCGAGCGTCTGCAGCCGCTGGGACCGGGCGGACGCGGCTTCGTCCGCCCCCGGGCTGGCGAATACGAGGGTGGGCGCCGCCTCCGTCGCGGACATCGCCGGGGGCCCGAGGTCGTGGATGACGACGTCGAAGTCGACGCCCAGCTGCCGGCCGAGATAGGCTCGGATCATCTCGTCCACCTGGATCGCCGAGACCACCATGCCCACGAACGCGGCGCGGCGCTGCGCCACGGTGTCGAGCGGCATGTCCTGGCGGTACAGCGGCATGCGCAGCGCGAACGAGGCCTGCCGCAACGGGTCGGCGGCCAGCCAGATGGGCTCCGACGCCGTCGCCACGCCTCGGTCGCGCGCGTGCTCGATGGCGGCAATGCGCTGCGTATCCGACAGCAGGTCGAAGCCGAACGCGCCTTCGTTGCCCGCCAGCGGCTCGATGAAGGTGACCACCAGGTACTGCGCGCGCTCGCCCGCCGGCCAGATCGCGAACCCGGGGTAGCCGCCGGCCGTGAGGCTGCGGTCCAGGCGCACGCTTTGCTCGAACGCCGCCTTTTGCGGCCCCGGCACGTGGCGCACGAACGAGACGAGGCGCACGCCGGGGTAGCGATCGACGACGTCGAAACCCGACACGTAGCGCCTGAATTCGTGCCGCTCCAGCTCCGCCGAGGCATTGAACAGGCCGCGCAGGCCGATGAGCAGGGAGACGTTGTCCTGGACGTGCCGGTCGAGCGACTCCACGGCCTGCGCCACCTGGTGGTCGAACGTGACCTCGGCCTCGCGGCCGACCTGATGGCCGAGGACGCGCCACGCGAAGAACGTGACGGCGAGCCCGAGGCCGAGCACGAGGAATGCCGGCCAGGTCTGAATCGCGCGCGTCATCACGTTCTAGCTTACGCCATGCACGCGCGCCGTGCTCGCCGCCGGCCTACTTCGCCAGCGGCTTGTAGCGGATGCGGTGCGGCCGCGCGGCTTCCTCGCCCAGGCGCTTGCGCCTGCCGGCCTCGTACTCCTGGTAGTTGCCGTCGAAGAACACCCATTGCGAGTCGTTGTCGCTCGCCAGGATGTGGGTGGCGATGCGGTCGAGGAACCAGCGGTCGTGCGAGACGACCAGCACGCTGCCGGCGAATTCCAGCAGCGCCTCCTCCAGCGCGCGCAGGGTCTCGACGTCCAGGTCGTTGGAGGGCTCGTCCAGCAGCAGCACGTTGGCGCCCTGCACCAGCGTCTTGGCGATGTGCAGCCGCCCGCGCTCACCCCCCGAGAGCTGGCCGACCCGCTTCTGCTGGTCGGCGCCGCGGAAGTTGAAGCGCGCGAGGTACGAGCGCGCGGGCATCTGGAACTTGCCCACCACGATGGTGTCCTGGCCGCCCGAGATGTCCTCGAACACGGTCTTGTCGCCCCGCAGCGCGTCGCGCGACTGCTCGACGTGCGCGAGCCGCACCGTTTTGCCGATCGAAATCCTGCCCGAGTCGGGCTTGTCCTTGCCGGTGATCATGCGAAAGAGCGTCGACTTGCCGGCGCCGTTCGGCCCGATGATGCCGACGATGGCGCCCGGCGGCACCTTGAAGGAGAGCTTGTCGATCAGCAGCCGGTCGCCGAAGCCCTTGGACACGTCCTTGAACTCGATAACCTCGTTGCCCAGGCGCTCGGCCACCGGGATAAAGATCTCCTGCGTCTCGTTGCGCTGCTGGTGCTCGTACTGCGAAAGCTCCTCGAACCGCGCGAGGCGCGCCTTGGACTTCGATTGCCGCCCCTTCGGGTTCTGCCGCACCCACTCGAGCTCGGCCTTCATCGACTTGATGCGCGCCGCCTCCTGGCCCGCCTCGACCTCGAGGCGCTTTTCCTTCTGCTCCAGCCACGAGGAGTAATTGCCCTCCCAGGGAATGCCGCGCCCGCGGTCGAGCTCCAGGATCCAGCCCGCGGCGTTGTCGAGGAAGTAGCGGTCATGCGTCACGGCGACGACCGTGCCGGGAAAGCGCTGCAGGAACTGCTCCAGCCACTCCACGCTCTCCGCGTCGAGGTGGTTGGTGGGTTCGTCCAGCAGCAGCAGGTCGGGATTGGACAGCAGCAGCCGGCACAGCGCGACGCGGCGCTTTTCGCCACCCGAGAGCACCTCGACTTTCTGCTCCCAGGGCGGCAGGCGCAGCGCATCGGCCGCGATCTCGAGCTCCTGGCCGCCGCTGCCCGCGTTGACGATCGCCTCCAGCCTCGCCTGTTCGGCGGCGAGCTTGTCGAAGTCCGCGTCGGGCTCGGCGTAAGCGGCATAGACCTCGTCCAGGCGCTTTTTCGCCGCCGCGAGCTCGCCCTGCGCCTCCGCCACCGTCTCGCGCACCGTCTTCTTCGGGTCGAGCACCGGCTCCTGCGGCAGGAAGCCGACCTTGATGTTCGGCATGCGCACCACTTCGCCTTCGTAATTGGTATCCGCGCCGGCCATGATCTTCAGCAGGCTCGACTTGCCCGAGCCGTTCAGGCCGAGCACGCCGATCTTGGCGCCGGGAAAGAAGTTGAGCGAGATGTTCTTCAGGATCTCGCGCTTCGGGGGCACGATCTTCTGCACCCGGCGCATCGTGTAGACGTATTGCGCCATCTCAGCTCGACGCGCGCAGCGCGCGCCACACGCGCTCGGGCGTCAGCGGCATGTCGATCTCCTTCACGCCGAGCGCGTCGATCACCGCGTTGACGATGGCGGGCACGGCGCCGTGGCAGCCGGCCTCGCCCGCGCCCTTGGCGCCGAGCAGGTTCTGCCGGGTCGGCACCGACTCGTCGAATCGCGTCTGCAGGTCCGGCATGTCCGCGGCGCGCGGCATGGCGTAGTCCATGAAAGATCCCGTGAGCAGCTGGCCGTGCTCGTCATACACCGACTGCTCGAGGAGCGCCTGCCCCAGCCCCTGCGCCACGCCGCCGTGGATCTGCGACGCCGCGGTCAGCGGGTTGACGACGCGGCCGATGTCGTCGACCGCGCTGTGGCGCGCGACGCGCACCAGCCCGGTCTCGGGATCGATCTCGACCTCGGCGACCTGGCAGCCGTTGGGCCAGGTCTGGCCCTTGGCCGTCTCGGTGTGCTCGCAGACGATGCGCCGCCCGGGCTGTCTTCCCGCCAGCTCGGCGAGGCCGATGCCGCGGTCGGTGCCGGCGATGCGAAAGCACCCCGCGCCGTATTCGAGATCCGCGGCCGCGGCCTCGAGGGCCTGCGCCGCGAGCGGCCGCGCCGCCTCGATGAGCGCGAGGGCGCAGGCGAGCGCCGCGCTGCCGCCGACCTGCAGCCCGCGCGAGCCGCCGGCGCCGCCGCCCGCCTTGAGCAGGTCGCTGTCGCCCTGCACCACGCGGATGCCCTGCGGGTCGATGCCGAGGCTTTGCGCCACGATCTGCGCGTAGGACGTCGCCAGGCCCTGGCCGATCGCCTGCGTGCCCGAATCCACTTCCAGCGTGCCGTCCGCGGCGGCGATCATGCGCACGGTCTCGGTCAGCCGCGCGCTGCCCGTGATCTCCACGTAACAGGCGAGCCCGCGCCCGTAGCGCAGGCCGCGCGCCGCGGCGGCCTGCTTGCGCCTCGCGAAGCCGTCCCAGTCCGCGGCCTCGAGCGCGCCGCGCAGCATCTTCTCGAAGTCGCCGCAATCGTAGGTCTGGCCCACCGGGGTGGCGTAGGGCATGCGCGCGGCCGGGACCAGGTTCTTCAGCCGCAACTCGACCCGATCCACCCCCAGCTCGGCCGCCGCGCGATCCACGAGGCGCTCGATGAGGTAGCCCATTTCCGGCCGGCCGGCGCCGCGATAGGCGTCGACGGGCGAAGAGTTGGTGAACATCATCTTCACCTCGTGCTCGAGCGCCGCGATGGCGTATACCCCGGTGGGCGCGCGCGCGCCCGACATCGCCGGCACGGCGGCGCCGAAGCTCGAGATGTAGGCGCCGATGTTGGCGAGCGTGCGGATGCGCAGCCCGGTGAAGCGGTGCTCCGCATCCAGGGCCAGCTCGCCCACGGTGAGGTTGTCGCGCCCGTGCACCTCGGCGAGGAAATTCTCCGAGCGGTCGGCGAGCCAGCGCAGGGGGCGTCCCAGCTTCTTCGCCGCCCAGAGCAGCGCGGCATGCTCGGGATAGGCGTAGCCGCGCGCGCCGAACCCGCCGCCGACATCGGCGCTCAGGATGCGCAGCGCCTCCTCCTTCACGCCGAGCGCGGCGGCGAGCTGCGTGCGCACCGTATGCACGTTCTGTGTCGGGCACCAGAGCGTATACCGGCCGCTCGCAACGTCGAACTGCGCGGCGAGCGCGCGCGGCTCGAGCGGATTGGCGACGACGCGCTGGTTCACCACCTGCATCCGCACCACGTGCTTCGCCGCGGCGAAGGCGGCCTCGCGCGCCGCCTTGTCCCCGGCGTGATAGTAGGCCGCGATGCTGCCGGCGCGCGCGGCGGCCTCGAGACCGCAGACCGCGGCGAGCGGCTCCCACTCGGCCTCGATCATTTCCGCCGCGTCGCGCGCCTGGTACCGGGTTTCGGCGACCACCAGGGCGACGGCGTCGCCGACGAAGCGCGCCTCCCCCGCGGTGATCGGCATGCGCGGCGGCGCGACGATGGGCGAGCCGTCCTGGCGCTTGTGCAGGTGCGTGAAGGGGATCGGCCCGACCCCGTCGGCGGCGACGTCGGCGCCGGTGTACACGGCGAGCACGCCGGGCGCGGCGCGTGCCGCCGTCACGTCCAGCTTCGCGATGCGCGCGTGCGCGTGCGGCGAGCGCAGGAACGCGACGTGCAGCGCGCCTTCGGGACCCACGTCGTCGGTGTAGCGGCCCTGCCCGGTGAGCAGGCGCGCGTCCTCGAGCCGGCGCAAAGGCTTGCCGATCCACTGGCTGGCGGACAGGGTGGCGTCGTTCATTGGGGGGCAAAGCGCGCAATTCTAACCTGCGCGCCCACGGACTACGGCGGCGCCTGCTACCTGGCCGCTGATCGCGAAGGGCGTCGAGCGCTGAAGGCGCGCTACCAGCGCACCGTGGCGCCGAGCAGCAGCGCCTCCTCGACCGGCGCGCTGCCGTTGCCGTTGCGCCAGCCAATGTCGAGGTCCACGTCGCGCGTCATCGACCAGATGGCGCCGAGGGTGGTGTAGCGCACCGTGCCCCCGCCGGGCACCGGGTTCGTCTCGCGCGTGAGCTCGCCCACGAAGCGCACGTCGCCGACGCGGTAGGTGGCGGCCGCGGCCAGCTGGCGCAGCGTTTCGCGCTCGCCGAGCTTGTTCTCGTTGCGCCGGTAGCCGGCGTGCGCGTGCACGGCGATGGCGCCGGGTGCGTACGACACGACGAGCAGCGATCCCCAGGTGAGCTTGCCGGTGCCGCGACCGTCGCGCTCGTCGCCCGTGGGCAGCGTGATGCCGGGCTTGAGCGCCAGGCTCCATGCGCTACGCTCGAAGAAGCGCCACTTGAGATCGAGCGACGCGTCGCCGACGCCGTCCGGCCCGCTCCGGTACCATGGCACACCGGCCTGTACGTCGGCGGTCTCGCCGATGCCGTAGCTGAGGACGCCCGTGACGACTTCGATGTCGCGGCGCGTGGCGCGCTCCTCGCGCTCCTCGGCGGACACCTCGAGCTGGTAGCGCCCGGCGCCCTGCGTGCCGGTGTCCTCGGTGATCAGGGGATGCGCCGCGTGAGCGTCGAGCGCGGCGGCCAGGCAAAACGGAAGGAGCGCCGCGGCGAGTTTAGTATTCATGTTCCCGACCTGTCGTGAAAAGGAGACGCCGTGCCTTACGCCAAGCGGCGATCACGGCAGCATTTTCATCGTCGACACGGACGAGCGCAAGCAGACCGAGGCCTTCATCGCGGATACACGTCAAGGAGAGTAGGCGAGCGTGATGGCGGCGTCGATCTTCAGCGTGACCCCGCTGATCGTCCGCGCATCGTCCGAGGCTAGGAATACGGCGGCAGCGCCGATGTCCTCAACCGTCGCGATCCGCCGCAGCGGAGCCAGTACTTTGCGAGCTTCCCAGCCTTTTCCATCGATGAGGCTCCTCGCGCCGGGCGTATACACGGGCCCGGGCGCAATCGCGTTGACACGAATCCCATAGGGCCCAAGCTCGACTGCCTGCTGACGCGTCAGCGCATCAAGCGCCCCCTTGATGCAGGTGTAGACCGCCGAGTACTTGAGCCCGACATAGGTCACCAGCGATGACAGATTGATGATGCAGCCGCTCCCGCGTGCGACAAGATGTGGCGTCGCGGCCTGCAGTGACCAGAGTGCGCCCTTTAGACCCACGTCAATTATCTTGGTGGCCATCGCTTCGGTCGTCTCCACAAGCGGCGAATAGTGGAAGAAGACGGCGTTGTTGACGAGAATGTCGAGACCGCCAGCCTCCGATACAAACTGTTTCATCGTGTCATGCACGGCCTGCCGGTGGGACACGTCACACTCATAGGGCAAGCCTCGGCCCTCGCCGGACGTTTCCTCCGCGGTGCGATTCGCCGCCACCTTATCGATATCAACGATCGCCACCGTTGCTCCGTCGGCCGCGAGTGCCAGCGCGACGCCACGACCGATTCCACCGCCTCCTCCCGTAACGAATGCGGCCTTGCCTTTCAATCGAAGCATGGGTGTTCCTCCGATCTTGACCGCACGCGCGGTGTCGTCATCGATCGACGCTGTAGTCTTGTCGGGCTATATGAGTTGGAATTTCCACTCGGTAATCTTTGCACAGGGAAGGTTCAAATGGACTAGCGGAGGAGTCAAATATGCCTGAGTACAATCTTGACGAGGTACACGAGAAGCTCACTGCATCTCTCACTGGAACGGCAGAGCTCGCGATCAAGAAGTTCTGCCAGACGGTTCCTGAGCTGCCCAAGCAAGCCTATCCGGAAGCGATGGTGGGAATGGGGTACCAGTACGAGAGCTTCGATATGATGTTTGCTCTCATTGCTTACCATGTTCAGGCGACGCACGACGAGTCGGACTACCGTGACAGGTTCATGACAATGCAGAATGTTCTGCAGCCGTTTTGCTCGGAGTACGGAATCGAGGCAGGACGTCCACTCGCCAATCCTCACCGCAAGCTGTACCTCGACTTCTACGAGAGTGTCACCGGCAAGAAGTGGCCGTCTGTTTATCCCCCCAGCTCGGCCGGCCATTGGATCAACAATGGCCGCTTCTGGGCGGACAGGATGATCAATAACCTTAAGTGTCATGGCATGACAAGTATGGACCGGGCGAAATACAATCTCGGCTACCATTGGTCGGTTGAGTACCTGTCGATCGGTGAGTTTGAGCAGCTGCGGGAGGGCTGGCGCAAGGCGGGTTTCGATGGGGCCTACATCCAGGCGCATTGCGACGTTGAGCCCGAGCATGCGAACTGCGCCACGGCCGCCATCGCGGAATTTGGCATAGTCGACGACGCGCTGGTTCGTCGCGGCATTCGCGACCACGAGTACGATCTCGTTGGTTTCTACACGGAGAACACGGAACTCGTACTCGCGGAAAAGCGTCGATTCGCCGTAAGAGAAAAGGTCCGCGAGGCCGTAAGCTGACGCCCGGGTCGGGTATCGGGCCGAGCGAGGACCGATGCCGGTGCGCGAAGGGTTCTTTGAAGCGGGCCGCGGCGGCACGGCAATTATGCACCGCGCCTGCTGCGACCCGTGCCGACCCTTTCCGTGGGTCTGCGGAAAGGCATGAGCCGCACGCGGAGCCCTCTCGGCGTTCGATTCTGCGCCCCGGAGAGGCCGGGGGCTAGACGTCATCCGGCTACTGCACAATAAATAAGAGCGGGCGAGCGGTGATGACATCTGGACGAAGAACCCTTGGTAGCTTTCTGCACGACCTGCCCCGTTCAACGGTTCGATATCTCTTTGGTGATGCCGTGACGGCGGCATCTGCCCGGCCTGTATTGGTTCTCGGCGCGGCGAGTCTGGCCATCATCTTGTGGGCCTCGGTCTACAGCGGGCTGCGTGTCGCCCTAGAGGGCTTTTCGGCCGGCCAACTTGCCTTCCTTCGGCTGTTGATCGCGTCGATCGTGTTGAGCGCTTACGCCGCATTTGCCGGGGATTATGTTCACATGCCTGCACGCCGCGATTGGCCGCGACTGGGGCTGATCGGCCTCATCGGATTCGCAGCCTACTACCTGCTGCTGAACGTGGGGCAGCGAACGGTCGACGCAGGAACTGCCAGCTTTATCATCAACACCACGCCGGCGCTCTCCGCGTTGCTCGCAGTTGTATTTCTGAAGGAGACGCTGCGGCGGCTCGCCGTCGCCGGTATCGCGGTGAGTCTTGCCGGAGTTGGGCTCATTGCCGTGAGCGGCGGCAGTGGCATGCGCATCGGCCTTTCCCCCGGCGCCTTGGTTCTGCTGTGCGCTGCCCTCGCGCATGCGGTCTACTTCATCCTTCAGAAGGCGGCGCTGAAGACCCTGTCGCCGTTCGAGGTGACGGTTGGCTGCATGTGGGCAGGGACCGTATGTCTACTGCCGTTCGCGGCAGGTTTAAGCGCCGCTGTGGCCGAAGCCCCCCCGCAGATTATCGCGACAACACTTTACGTGGGCATCTTCCCGACGGCGCTGTCGCACTTATTATGGGCCTTTGTGCTTAAGCACCTGCCCGCCTCCACCGCAACGAGCCTCCTGATTCTAATATCGCCGACCGCGGTTCTCATTGGAGCTGTTTGGCTGGGCGAAACACCGTCGGGTCTCGCTTGGTTGGGCGGCATACTTGCCATTTCGGGCGTCGTTATGGTGCAAGCCCGAACTCACCGCTAGGTCGTTTCGCCAGCAGCCAATCGCGCGCGCTCCCTGGATGCGCGCTAGCCGAGCACGCCGTGACGACCGCGGCGCGCGACGCGCGCTGCGAGCGTCCTGCGCTGCTCGGGCGTGAGCACCTCGGCCACGTCGGCGAGCGCCTGCGTGAAACGCTTGGAGGCGGCGTCGGTGGCGCCGATCTGCTCGGCGCGGAAGCGCTCGATGGCGGCGCGATCGATGGCTTCGGCCGAGAAGAGCTTCATGCCCTCGCGCCGCGCCTCGCGCACCCTGGCGCGCAGCGGCAGCAGGTCGTTCGCCGCCTGCTTGACGATCGGCTCAAGCTTTTGCTTCTGCGCCTCCGTGGCGTCGATCTCGACGTACGCGTGCTTCAGCATGCGATCGAGGTGCTCTTCCATCCGCGCCGGGTCGATCGGCCCGCGGCCGCCGCGGCGGGCGTGCGCCAATGCGCCAAAGCCCGCGCCGGCCAGGCCGGCGAAGGCAGTGGACACGGCGGCGAGCTTGAAGAAGCGGCGCCGCGGG
>Ga0326597_10010366_pt1 | contig 12426 bp, 8 predicted proteins | sample RVTome_12_FD_203789 | JGI IMG/M metagenome (GOLD analysis project Ga0326597, IMG submission 203789) | Soil microbial communities from uranium-contaminated site in the Upper Colorado River Basin, Wyoming, United States - RVT100D185 | ecosystem: Environmental > Terrestrial > Soil > Contaminated >... | reverse complement strand
TTCCGCTGGGAGCACTTCACGCGCCTGTGGTCGGCCAAGGAGGCGGTGCTGAAGAAGGCCCGCGTCGGGCTGTCCGAGCTCTCGCAGTGCCGGCTGGTCGCGGTCCCCGGGCCGCGCGCGCTGGTGATCTTCCACCGCGACCGCAACCACCACGTGCACCAGTCCTTCGCGAACGGGCACTTCGTCTCCATCTGCGCCGAGAACTCGGACTGCGCGCAGATCGAGTGGGACTGGGAGGAGGTCTAGTACCCCGTCGTGGCGCGAGCGGCCGCAGCCTTGCCGGAGCTGGAGGGCTACCCCTTCGCGCCCCACCTGCTCGAGACGGCGGCGGGCGCGCTGCACTACCTCGACGAGGGGCCCGCGCAGGCCGAGCCGCTCTTGTGCGTGCACGGCAACCCGACCTGGTCCTACTTCTACCGCCGTCTCGTCAGCGGCCTCAGCGACGAGTACCGCGTCGTCGCGCCGGACCACATCGGCTGCGGGCGCTCCGACAAGCCGCAGGACTGGAGCTACCGGCTGGCGGACCACGTCGCCAACCTCGAGCGGCTCGTGCTGGCGCTCGACCTCTCGCGCGTCACGCTCGTCGTGCACGACTGGGGCGGGCCGATCGGGTTCGGCGTCGCCGCGCGCCACCCCGAGCGCTTCGCGCGGCTCGTGATCTTCAACACCGCCGCCTTTCCGTCCGGGCGCATCCCGCTGCGCATCGACCTGTGCCGCACGCCGCTCCTGGGCCAGGTGCTCATCCGGCGCTTCAACGCCTTCGCGCGCGCGGCGACGCACATGACCGTCGCGCGGCCCGGACGCATGACCGCCGCCGTACGGCGCGGCTACCTCGCGCCCTACGACTCCTGGAAGAACCGCATCGCCAACTGGAAGTTCGTGGCCGACATCCCGCTCTCGCGGCGGCACCCGTCGCGCGCGGCGTTGGAGGAGATCGCGGCCGCCCTGCCGCGCTTCGCTGACCTGCCGGCGGTCGTGATCTGGGGCGAGCGCGACTGGTGCTTCACGCCGGAGTTCCGGCGCGAGTGGGAGCGGCGCCTGCCGGGCGCAAAGGTGCACGCCATCCCCGACGCCGGCCACTACCTGCTCGAGGACGCCCACGAGGAGATCCTGCCGTGGCTGAAGGCCTTCCTGCGCGAGCACCCGCTGTCGTGAGCGCGCCCGCACCCGCGCGCCTGAACGTCGCCGACCACCTGGCGGCGATGGCGCGGCGCGCGCCCGGGCGCGACGCCGTGCTGGTGGCGCGCACGCGCGGCGGCGCGACGCGGCTCGCGGGTGTGACCTACGGCGAGCTGGAGCGGCGCGTGGCGGCCATCGCTGCCGGCCTGGCGGGCCGCGGCCTGCGCGCGGGCGAGCGCGCCTGCGTCCTCGTGCGCCCCGGCGTCGACCTGGTCGCGATCGTCTTCGCGCTGTTCCGCGCCGGGGCGGTGCCGGTGCTGATCGATCCGGGCATGGGGCGCGCCAACCTGCTGGCGTGCGTCGAGCGCACGCGGCCGCGGGCCTTCCTCGGCCTGCCGGCGGCGCAGGCCCTGCGCGCGCTCCACCGGCGCGCGTTCCGCACGGTCGCGCTCGACGTCGCGGTCGGCGCGCGCGTGGGTTGGGGCGGGACGACGCTGGCACGCCTGGCCGCGGAGGGCAGCGGCGGCGCGCCGCCGGCGCAGACCTCGGCAGAGGACGAGGCCGCGGTCCTGTTCACGTCCGGCAGCACGGGGCCGCCCAAGGGCGTCGTCTACACGCACGGCACGTTCGAGGCCCAGATCGAGGCCCTGAAGGCGCTGTACGGCTTCGAGCCGGGCGAGATCGACGCGGCCTGCTTCCCGCTCTTCGCGCTCTTCGCGCCGGCGCTCGGCATGACCTGCGCCTTCCCCGAGCTCGACGCCCGCCGGCCGGCGAGCTGCGATCCGCGCAAGGTCGTCGAATGCATCCGCGCCGCGCGCGCGACGACGACCTTCGGCTCGCCCGCGATCTGGCGCCGCGTCGTGCCGTGGTGCATCGAGCGCGGGATCGTGCTCTCCGGCCTGCGGCGGGTGCTGGCCGCCGGCGCGCCCGTTCCGGTCGACCTGGTCGAGGGCCTGCGCCGCGTCCTGCCCGGCGGGGCCGAGGTGTACACGCCCTACGGCGCGACCGAGGCGCTGCCGGTGGCCTCGATCTCGGGCGCCGAGGTCCTGGGCGCGGCGCGCGCCCGCACCGAAGAGGGCGCCGGCACTTGCGTCGGCCGCCCGGCTCCCGGCGTCGAGGTGCGGCTGATCCGCATCAGCGACGAGCCGCTCGCGAGCTGGGCGGACGCGCTCGAGGTCGCGCCGGGCGAGATGGGCGAGGTGTGCGTGAGCGGGGCGGTCGTCACGCACTCCTACGACGGCCAGCCCGAGCACACCGCCGCGGCCAAGATCCGCCAGGGCGAACGCGTGTGGCACCGCATGGGCGACGTCGGATGGCGCGACGCCGACGGGCGGCTGTGGTTCTGCGGGCGCAAGTCGCACCGGCTCGAGACGGCCGGCGGGACGGTGCTGCCGGTGCCGGTCGAGAACGTGATGAACACGCACCCGGCGGTGCGGCGCAGCGCGCTGGTCGGCGTCGGCCCGCGCGGCGCGCAACGCGCGGTCCTGTGGGTCGAGCCCGAGGCGGAGCGGCGGCCGCGCGGCGCCGCCGGACGCGCGGCGCTGCGCGCGGAGCTCTTCGAGCACGCGCGCGCCCGCCCGGCCGCGGCGCTCGTGAGCGAGATCCTGTTCGCCGACGCCTTCCCGGTCGACGTGCGCCACAACGCCAAGATCGGGCGCGAGGAGCTGAAGCGCCGGGCGCAAGCGCGGCTCTCGTGAAGGCGCTGGTCACGGGCGGCGGCGGGTTCCTCGGCTCGGCCATCGCGCGCGCGCTGGCGGCGCGCGGGGACGAGGTGACCTCGCTCGCGCGCGGGACGTATCCGGAGCTCGAGGACCTCGGCGTGCGCTGCGTGCGCGCCGACCTGGCCGATCCGGCCCAGGGCGAGGCGCTCGCGCGCGCCGTCCGGGGCGCCGACGTCGTCTTCCACGCCGCGGCGCGGGCCGGCATCTGGGGCCCGCGCGCCGCGTACTGGCAAGTGAACGTCGAGGGCACGCGGCGCGTGCTGGCGGCCTGTCTCGAAGCCGGAGTGGCGCGGCTGGTGTTTACCAGCTCGCCCAGCGTGTGCTTCGACGGGCGCGATCACGTGCGCGCCTCGAACGACCTGCCGTACGCCGAGCGCTTCCTGGCCCCGTACCCCGCCTCGAAGGCCGCGGCCGAGCGCGAGGTGCTCGCGGCCGACGGCCTCGGCGGGCTCTCGACCTGCGCGCTGCGCCCGCACCTGATCTTCGGGCCGGGCGACCCGCACCTGCTGCCGCGCCTGGTCGAGCGCGCGCGAGCCGGGAAGCTCGCGATCGTCGGCGACGGGCGCAACGAGGTGACGCTGTGCTACGTGGACGACGCCGCACGGGCTCACCTGCAGGCGGCCGAGCGCCTCGCGCCGGGCGCCGCCCACGCCGGGCGCGCGTACTTCATCGGACAGGCCGAGCCGGTGAACCTGTGGGGGTGGGTGAACGAGCTGCTGGCGCGGCTCGGCCTGCCGCCGGTCGAGCGCCGCGTGCCGGCCGGCGTGGCGCGTGCGGCGGGCGGCGCGCTGGAGCTCGTCTGGCGCGCGCTGCGCCTGCGGTCCGAGCCGCGCATGACGCGCTTCCTTGCCGCCCAGCTCTCGACCTCGCACTCCTACGACATGGAGCCGGCGCGGCGCGACTTCGGCTACGAGCCGAGCGTCTCGATGCCCGAGGCCCTCGACCGCACCGTCCAGTGGCTGCGCGCGCTGGCCCGCTGAGGGGAGCCGGGAAGAAGAACGGGTGGAGGACGGCCTGCCCGTTCAGCGACCACGACGCCGACGGCGACCTCGACCTGTTCGTGCTCAACCATTCGGCGGTACTTGCGCGGGGAGGCCGTTCCCGGCGAGTACACGATGAGGAGGCCCCGAGCGCAGCACGTTCGCGACGGGATCCGAGGGCGGGTGCGCGAGTTGCTCGTGACCGAGCGCGAGAAGGCGGCCCCGCGCAAGCAGCGGTTCACGTCCCCGCGGATTCATCGGATCCTGCGTCGGGAAGGCCTTGAGGTCGGCGAGACGTCCGTGCGGTCGCTCGTGCGCGAGCTGCGGCTCGAGCTTGGAGATCCTCTCGAGCATGCCTTCCTGCCGCTGGACGGCCGAGGCTCCGACCAGCGCTCAGATGGAGTTCCTGCTCGCGGTCCCCCTCGAGCGCTGGTTGAACGGCCCGCCGCCGGAGCTCCTCGGTCGGCCGGTGCCGGTGCTGTTCAACGCGAGCTGGTCGCCGTAGGGCAAGTGCTGCGCCGAGCAGGTCCGGGACGTGGCGCGCCGCCACGGCGACCTCGGCGGCGTGGTGATCGCCGTGCACGACGAGCCCCGCCGGGACGTGCGCGATCTGTGCGCGGCGAGCGACCTGCGCCTCCCCATTGCGCTCGATCGCGGCGGCCGTGTCGGCGCCGCCTTCGGCGTCATCGGCTACCCGACGTACGCGCTGCTCGACGAGGAGGGCCGGCTGATCGAGGGCCCCGCGAGCTGATCGGCCGAAGCGGCCGGCGACGCGCTGCTCTAGCGGCTGCTCCCCCACGCGCCCCTGGGCGACGGGAAGAAAGGGGAGCGGGGCCGGAAGAAGGACTGAGGGATCGCGCTGCGACGCTTGATTTCGGTTCAGGAGCTCTCCGGGAACAGCGGGGGTTCCCCGACGAGTCCATCCATGTCAGGGCAGGACCTCGAACTCGACGGCGTTGGTCGACCCCATGCCGTGCGGGTCGAGCGGATCCCGGTACCAATATTGGCCGTAGATCGTCGTCCCGGCCTCGACGGCGGGGTCGTTGCCTTCGCGCAGCCAGGCGTTGAAGTCGAAGCGCAGGACGCCCGAGCAGTCGTCCGGCCCCACGTGGCCGCCGCTGTCCTGCGGCGGCGTGCGCCGGATCGGCGGGAGGACGCAGAGCGTCCCGCCACCGAAGGGCTGGTCGTTCGGACCCTCCTGGCCGTACAAGAAGAACCCCGTCCGGCCGTTCAGGACCGAGGTGGCGATCAGCTCGAAGGGCGAGGCGACGGTGAGGCTCGGGGTGCCGGAAGCGCGGATCGCCGGCAGGCAGCGGCGGCTGTTGATCTGGGCGGTGCAGTAGATCCTCGCGTTCGTGCAGGGCAGGCTGAACACGTAGGCCGAGCCGGAGTTGTTGCCGTTGTCGTCGTCTCTGTAGTTCCCCACGACCGCCGTATCGCCGCTGATGGCGACGGCATCACCGAACTGGTCCATCACCTCGCTGTCGCTCGCCAGCAACTTCTTCCGATCTCTCCAGGCCGCTCCATCGCGCTGGAACACATGGACCAGTTTGCCCACCAGTTGTCCTACGAGGGCTACGTCTCCACTCACCGAGACGCTGATTCCGAACTCGCGGTACGGATCATGGTCGGCCCATAGCTTGGTCTCCTGCATCCAAGTCCCGCCGCGGCGCACGAAGACGTAGACGGCGCCCGACTTGCTTCCCGCCTCGTCGTCCCATCGAGCGCCCACCATCACCGTGTCGATGCTCAACGACACGGAGCCGGCGAAGCCGCGGCCGTAGCCGTCGGTCGGGGCGAGCCGCGCCTGCCGGGTCCAGGTCTCTCCTTCGCGCACGAACACGTACACGGAACCGTCGTAGTTGGGGTACTTGTTGTCGTCTCCGGCGGCGGCTACCGCCACTGTGTTGCCGCTCACCGAGACGACCTCGCCCAAGCTGTCTCCCGGTTTGGCGTCGTCGGCCAGCAGCTTGGCTTGCTGCCTCCAGGTCGTCCCGTCGCGCACGAACACGAACGCCGCGCCGGCGAAGCTTCCGTTCTCGTCGTTCCCGGGCGCGCCCACGACCACCGTGTCCCCGTTCGCGGATACGGCACGGCCGAAGTGGTCGTACGCCGTCCCGTCACTTGGAATGAGTTTCGCCTGTTGCACCCAGGTCGTCCCGTCTCGCACGAAGACGTACGCCGAGCCGGAACTGAGGCCGCTGCCGTCGCTACCTGCCGCGCCCACGGCGACCGTGTCGCCACTCACGCACACGACGTCACCGAAGCTGTCGTCCTCCTCGGCATCGTTCGCCTTCAGCTTGGCCTCGAGAGTCCAGGTGGATCCGTCCCGGACGAACACGTAGGCCGCCCCGGAGTTCTCTGCGGCGTCATCGTCTCCGCGCGCAGCGACGACCAGCGTGTCGCCGCTGACGGAAACGGACGACCCGAAGACGTCTCCGGCAGCCCCGTCCCGGGCCAGCAACTTCGGCTCGCGGCAGACCCCCTGCGGGCTGGCCAGCGCGGCCCCGAGCCCGGGAGTCGTGGACGCCGTCCCGGAGTTCGCTCCGCCCGTGTCGCAGCCGTCGTGCGTGTGGACCCCGATCGCCCGGCCGGTGGGCCTCCAGACGATCGGCGAGCCCGCGCTGCCGCGGTCGGTGTCGGCCTCGTGCTCGAGGGTCGTCGCAGACGCGGCGACGAGGGCGCCGACGTGCGCCTGCTGCACCGCGTTGTGCGTCGGCGGGGTCGAGTCGCGGCCGTGCCCCGTCACCCCGACCCAGCCCTCGGCCACCGCCGGCGGCGCTCCCAGGTCGAAGCACGCGCCCTGGGCGTGGCCGGCTGAGATCCCCGTGTTCGAGTTGGCGAACACGCCGAAGTACACCCAGCCGTCGCCGACTCCGCCGCCGCCCTGCTGGATCGACTCCGGGTCAATCGGGTACTGGTCGTCCGGGGAAGGCACGCGCGGCGCCCCCGACGGATCGGACGCAGGCACGTTGAACCAGACGCACTCGAAGCGCCCCGGAACGACGCAGCGGCCCGCGCTCAGCAGGCCGCGGTTCCCGTCGTCGATCAGGAACCCGGTGCAGCCCACCGGGACGACGCGGCACACGCGCGGGTCGTTCGAGAGAACGCGGTTGTCCGTCGGGCCGCACTGCGACTCCTCGGACGGCGGGCGCCGCCCGGCGTCCACGTGGGACAGGACGAGCCGGTAGGGACCGGAGTGGGGAGGCGTCTCGACCTCGACCTGCACGCAGTTGCCGTCGAGGTAGCAGCTCGAGTTCCGCCACTCGACGCACTGGCGCGCGCGCAGCTCGTGGGCGTCGCCGCTCGCGTAGGAGGTGATGCGCAAGACCCCTTCGCCGAGCCGGATCTCCTCGAAGTAGAGGCGCAGCCACGCCGCCTCCGACAGGAGCACCGGGAACGAGATCACGACCGCCGGCACGTCGGTGTCGTTCCACACCTCGCCCGTGTCGCGAGAGTAGGAGACGAGCTCGGAAACGAGCGGCTCCTGCGCCGCCGCCGGAAGGGCGGCGACGGCGAGCACTGCGAGGACAGAGAGGGGCCCCCGCCGTTTCGGTACGGAGAGTTTCACGGTCCCCCACCCCGAGAGGCGGGAGGACCAGTCTACAGGTAGGATACGGTTCCGCGACAGTCTCCCCGGAACCGGTCCGCGCGTGGGCCAGTTCCGGGGAGACTGTCGCGGAACCGTATCACTCCGGGCCGGGGACGAGGCGCGCGGCGTGCTCGCGCGCTCGGGCCTCGTGCCCCAGGCGGCGGCATTGCTCCACCAGGCGCTGGAGCGTGCGCTGGGTGCGCGGGTCGGACTCGCCGTAGTGCACGACCTGGATCGCCAGCGCGAGCTCGAGGTCGCGTTCGATCCCCGCCTCGTCCCCGCTGGCGCTGCACCAGCGCTGGTGGTCGGAGATCGGCTTCAAGAGCCGCGGGCTGTCCGCGCCCAGGTGCCGCGTGAACATGTCGACGGCCTCCTGCAGCAGCCGCCCCGACTCGTCGAGCTCGCCACGAGCGAGCAGCGTCGCGCCCAGCGCATCCAGGCTCGAGGCGACCTCCGGGTGGTCGGCACCGAACAGGCGCCGGCGGAGCTCGAGGCACTCCCGGTGACGGCTCTCCGCGCCCGGCGCGTCGCCGCGCGCGAGCAGCAGCTCGCCGAGCGCGTAGAGGCAGCGCGCGACGTCGACGTGCTCCTCGCCCAAGAGCTCGCGGCGCAAGACGTAGGCCTCCTCCAAGAGCGGCTCGGCCTCGTCCAGGCGGCCGCTCCCTTCCAGGAAGAAGCCCAGCGAGAAGAGCGCGCTCGCGACCGAGGCGTGCCGCGGCCCGTGCAGCTCCTCGAAGAGCGCGAGCGACTCCTCCGCCAGCGCCACGCTGCGCTCGCGATCGCCCGCGCTCCCCGACCCGACGATCCAGGCCGAGTGATGGACGAGCTGGGCCAGGGTCTCGTCCCGCCGGCCGCTCGCGCGGTAGGCGGCGAGCGCCTCGCGCGACAGGCGCTGCGCCTCGGCCAGCTCGCCGCGCTGGTAGAGCTGCCAGGCCAGGCTGTCGCGGCAGACCGCCGCCCAAGGATGCTCCGCGCCGAGCTCCTCGTAGCGCTCGAGCGCGGCGCGGAAGAGCTCCGCGGAGCGCGCGAAGTCGCCGCCCTCCTGCGCCAGCCGCGCCAGCGCGTCGAGGGCCGCCGCGGCGTCGAGGCCGCGCCGCTCGACCAACGCGGCGCTTCCATCGAGAAGCTCGCTCGCCTCGCCAGCGACCGCCGCCCAGCCCTCGCGCTCGCAGCGCAGCTCGACCAGCCGCGCGCGCACGATCGTGGCCGAGACGTGCTGCGCGCCGAGCAGCTCCTCGACGATGGACAGCGCCTCGCTGAAGCGCGCCAACGCTTGCTCGAGCTCGCCCTTGCGGCGCGAGAGGGCCCCGAGGCGTTCGAGCGCCTCGGCGCGCGCGATCCGGCGCGGATCACCGAGCTCCTCCCAGGCGCGGGCGGACTGCTCGAGCGCGTCCTGGGCCTCGTCCAGGAGACCCCGATCGAGGAGGAAGCGCCCGACGTCTCCCCAGGCCTCGGCCGCGAGCTCCCCCGCGCCCTCGGCCACCAGCAGGTCGCGCGCCTGCGCGGCGAGCGCGTCGGCCGCCTCGCGCTCTCCGCGGTAGTGCGCGACCAGCGCCCGGCCCTTCAGCGCCCGCGCCAGCGCCAGGCCGCACTCGGCCGGACGCAGCCGCGCGAGCAGCTCGACCTCGTCGAAGCGACCCTCGGCGGCCTCGAAGCGCTCGCGGGCGAGCTCGACCTCGCCCAGGTCCGCCACGAGCTCCGCCAGCGCTCCCCCGCTCTCTCCGGCGGAGCGCCGCAGCTCCAGCGCGAGAGCGAATTCGCGCTCCGCCTCGTCGACGAGCTCGAGCGCTAGGTAGCTGCGGCCGAGCACGCGCAGGAAGGCGGCGGCGACGAGCGGCTCGTCCGGGAGCTCCGACGCGAGCTGGGCGCGCGCCTCGTCGAGCACGTCGCGCGCGCGCACGTCGCGCCCCTTGGCCCGGTCGGGCCGCACGGAGGTCAGCATGCGCTCGAACAGGCCGCCGACCTTGGCGAGCTTGCCGGCCTCGGCGGCGAGCGCCTCGGAGTGTCGCACGCTGCGCCGCCAGAAGGTGGTCGAGATCGCCGCCGCCGAGACGCACACGAGCACGAACACGGCCGCCGCCGCGAAGGGGAGCCGGTGGCGTCGCAGCAGCTTGCGGACGAGGTACCAGGTGCTGTCGCGGCGGGCGTAGAGCGGCTCGTTCCGCAGGTAGCGCGCGAGGTCGCGCCCGAGCTCTCCGGCGGAGGGGTAGCGGCGCGCGGGCTCCTTGGCGAGCGCGCGCAGCACGATCGTGTCGAGCTCGGCGTCACCGCGCAGGCGCGGCCCGCGCGGGGCGCCGCGCCGCATCGCGGCGCTCGGGGCCGGCGGATCGGTCTCCAGGATCGCGCGCGCGAGCTGCGAGACGTCGCGCCCCGCGGCGAAGGGGCGTGAGCCCGTCAGCAGCTCGTACAGGAGCAGGCCGAGGGCGTGCACGTCGGTGCGAACGCCGATCGCCTGCAGATCGCCGCGCACCTGCTCGGGAGCCGCGTAGGCGAGGGTGCCGAGGAACCAGCCGGAGCGGGAGAGCGTCTCATCTCCCGCGCCCTCCGCCGCGGCGGGCCGGGCCAGGCCGAAGTCGAGCACGCGCGGCTCGCCCGCGGCGTCGACGAGCACGTTGTCCGGCTTCAGGTCGCGGTGGATGACGCCGCGCTGGTGGGCGTGGTCCACGGCGGCGCAGACGCGCTGGAAGAGCTCGAGCAGCTCCGCCAGCTCCCAATCCCGGCGCGCGGCCGCGTGTTCATCGAGCGGCACGCCCTGCACGAGCTCCATCGCGTAGCACAGGCGCCCGTCCTCCGTCGTGCCGCTGTCGTAGACCGTGACGATGCCCGGGTGTCGCAGGCCGGCGGCGAGATCGATCTCGCGCAGGAAGCGCAGCCGCTTCTCGGACGAGGCCAGCGCCCCGTCCAGGAGCACCTTCAGGGCGACCTTTCGCCGCGTCGCGAGCTGGAGCGCCTCGTACACGATCCCCTGCCCTCCGCGGTGGAGCTCGCGCTCGATCCGGTAGCCGGCGACCTCGGGCAGCGACGTGCGGTCCAGAGCCGTGAAGGGATCCGCGGCGTGCGCGGCACGGAGCTCGGCGAAGGCCGTCTCGTCCGCGCGCAGCTCCGCGACCAGCGCCCGGCACGCGGCGCAGCCCGCGAGGTGCCGCCGCAGGGCCGCGTCCTCTTCACGGGCCGCGACGAACTCCGCCCAGCTCTCCTCGGCGGGGTGATCCAGCGTGGGGGCTTCGTCTACCAATCGCGCTCTAGCTCCTCGATCAGGGCGCGCAGCCGGCGCAGCGAGCGGTGCTTGGCGAGGTGGACCTGGCTGGCGGGGATCCCGAGCTCGCGCGCGACGGTCGGAGCGTCCTTCCCTTCCAGCAGCAGCATCTCCAGGATCCGCAGGTTCGCCGGGTGGATGCGCGTCTCGGTCCCGAGCAGGCGGAAGGCCTCGCGCACGAGCGCGGCGCGCCACTCCGCCTCGAAGACTCCGCCGATCTCGGCCGGATCTTGCAGATCGGCGAGCGCCGAGAGGCCGCGCTCCTCGCGCCGGCGGCCGCGCTTGCGGGCGACGTCCGCCAGGCGAGCCCGCGCGATCCCGAAGATCCAGGAGCGCAGCCTGCCGCGCGCGGGGTCGTAGCGGCCGGCCCGGTACTCGGCGACGAAGCGCGCCAGGGTCTCCTGCGCCAGATCCTCGGCATCCGCCTCGGCCAGGCCCCCGCGGCGGGCGAAGGCGAAGAGCACCGGCCGGTAGCGCCGGTCGAACTCGTCCCAGACCCTGCGATTGGCCGGATCCAGCAGATCCCGCAGCAGGACCGAGCTTGTCGTGAGCAGCATCGCCTCGCTCAGGCTACCCCCCCGGTGAGGACCGTGCGAGGGGGGCGTTCGCCGGCTCGCGGCGCAAGTGCAAGAACGCGGCTTCGAGTGCGGAGTCGAAGCGTGCCGGCCTCGTGCCGGAGTCCCGTTTCCCGTCGCCCCAGAGGAATGCCATGAGATCCTCCACGCTCTCCGCCGGCCAATACCCCGCGCTCGCTCTCGCCGTCCTCGGTTCGTTTCTCGCCCCGCGAGCCGCCGCGCAGGCGCCCCACGAGCTGCGCCGGCCCTTCGCGAGCTCGCCCTGGTCGAGGACGTCGCCCATGCCCGGCGCCGGACCGGCGATCCACCAGCTCGTCGAGCCGCCCGGCGATCCGGACCGGATCTACGCCACGAGCTCCGCCGGCCTGCTCGTCTCGGAGGACCGCGGGCTCACCTGGGAGATCAGGAACCGCGCCTTCGCCGGCCACCTGTGGTGGGAGACCCTGACCGTCTCGCCCATCGATCCGGACCTGCTCCTGGTCGCTCCGTACTACGAGCCGATCCACCGCAGCACCGACGGCGGCGCGACCTGGGAGCCCGTGCCCGGACCGCCCGCCGGCGAATTCGTCTACGACCCCGTGTTCGCGCGCTCCTGCGGCGTCACCGTCTACGCCGCCACGGAGGACGGAGCCTGGCGCTCGCTCGACGGGGGCCTCTACTTCACGGAGGTGCTCTCGGGTCTGCTCGCGCTGGGCGGGTACGGCTGGGACCTCGAGGTCGACCCGCACGATCCCCAGCACGTCTACTTCCAGGTCTGGTACCTGGGTCTGTACGAATCGGAGAACGCTGGCGACTCCTGGACCGTGCACCCCTTCCCGGCCGGGTCGACCGGCGGGCTCTCCTTCGCGATCGATTCCGACGACGGCGAGCGGCTCGCGATCGGCGACCTCGCCGCGGTCTACACCAGCTCGGACGGCGGCGAGAGCTGGAGCGGCCCGAGCCAGGGCCTCGAGTCCTGGATCGACGCCGTCGCCTTCGACCCCCTGCTGCCGGACCGGATGTACGCCGGGCAGCGACTGGCGGGGCTCGCCGTCAGCGACGACGCGGGACAGACGTGGAGCGCGATCGACGACCCGGGCCTGGAGCGCGCCGGGAACATGCCCATGACGATCCTGGCGAGCGCTCACGACCCCGCGCTGCTCTTCGCCGGCGACCAGGGCGGCGTCTTTCGCTCGCCGGACCG
>Ga0326597_10010365_pt1 | contig 12427 bp, 9 predicted proteins | sample RVTome_12_FD_203789 | JGI IMG/M metagenome (GOLD analysis project Ga0326597, IMG submission 203789) | Soil microbial communities from uranium-contaminated site in the Upper Colorado River Basin, Wyoming, United States - RVT100D185 | ecosystem: Environmental > Terrestrial > Soil > Contaminated >... | reverse complement strand
GCGCGCTGGGAGACCGACAGCCGCACTTGCCAGCTGGCCTATGACCGTGCCGGACTCGGTCCGGCGGACCTCGACGTCGTCGAGTGCCACGACGCCTTTTCGATTGCCGAGATCCTGCACTGCGAGTCTCTCGGGTTGTGTGAGCCCGGCGAGGGTGGCCGGTTGGTGGAAAATGGTGCGACCGGGCTCGACGGGCGCATTCCGGTGAACGTATCCGGGGGCCTGCTCAGCCGGGGACACCCGATAGCCGCGACCGGCTGCGCCCAGGTGGTCGAACTCGCGCACCAGCTCCGCGGCGAGGCAGGTGCCCGCCAGGTGCCGGGTGCGCGGGTGGGGCTCGCCCAGTGCATGGGCGGAGACCAGGCCGCCGATGCCAAGTCCTGCACCGTAGTAATCGTTTCGAGGTGACCACAGGTGGCTTTCGCTCGCCAACGCCGGCCGATCGCCATACAATAGAACGATCGTTCGATAAATTGCAGCGGATGAGCTGGCAGGAGGGACATCATGCGATTTCATGACTTGTTGACGCGCAAGGTGGGACTCCCGCGCGGCTCGCGCATCGCCGGCCCGTCGATGCTGTGCATCCTCACTATGGCCGGCAGCCCGGCTTCGGCGGCCGAGCTCGAGGAGGTGATGGTCACCGCGCAGCGACGCGAGCAGTCGCTGCAGGACATACCAGTGTCGGTGACCGCCTACACGCAGCAGGCGCTGGATGAACGGCTGATGATCGGCATGGCCGATGTCGCACGCTTCACCCCGAATGTCGAGATCAACAACGGGCGGGCCGACAGCGGCGGCAGCAACGCTGCGATCTTCATCCGGGGGGTCGGACAGTTCGACTTCATCTTTCCGACCGATCCTGGCGTCGGCGTGTATCTGGATGGTGTCTACATGGGAAGGACGCTCGGCGGCATGATGGACCTCGCCGATCTCGAGCGCGTGGAGGTGCTGCGCGGTCCTCAAGGGACGCTGTACGGCAAGAACACGATCGCCGGTGCGGTCAACCTCATCACGACCCGACCGGACGGCGACTTCGGTGGGCTCGTGAGAGTCACCGGCGGTGAAGATTCGCGCCTGGACGCGGAGTTGACCCTTGACTTCCCGGTCGTCAAGGATCGCCTGAACGGCAAGCTGGCGCTGGTCACCCGGAGCCGGGATGGCACCGGTCAGAGCATCCTCGATGGCCGCGACTTCGACGACATCGACCGCCAGGCGGCGCGCGCTGTCTTCGACTGGATACCCACCGATGCGGTGAGCGTGCTGTTCACCGCCGATTACTCCACTTGGGACCAGAACGGTTCGATGGCGGTGCTGACGGATGTATATCCCTCCAGCAACGGGTTCCGCGAGTTCTTCAACATCGTTGCGGCGCCGTACCTGGCGGCGCAAATGGGTCTGCCTGCGGGCACGGTGTTCGACGACCGTTTCGTTTCCGGCGATTTCACCCACACCTATGCGACTGGTCCGGTGCACGATGACGGCGATGTTTGGGGCATGTCGGCCACCATAGACTGGGAACTGGCCGGCAAGACCCGTTTCAAGTCCATCACCTCTTGGCGGGAGATGGACCTGGATTTCGGCTCGGATCTAGACAACACGCCGTTCGATTTCGCCCAGACCAACCAGCAGCAGCATCAGGAACAGTTCGCGCAAGAGTTCCATTTCGCCGGGCTGGCCATGAACGATCGACTCGACTGGTTGACGGGCCTCTATTACTTCGGCGAGCGCGGCGACGATAGCAATGTCGTGCATTTTGGGCACGGCATGCTGGACGCTCTCGAGGCGTTTCCGGGGCCATTCATCCCGCTCGGCCCGTATCCCTGCCCGCAGCCGCCCGGATCGCCGTTCCCATGCCTTGGCGGTGCAGGAAACCCGGCGAACCTGTTGCTGGATACCGACCTGTTGCCTTCGACCCGCATCGACACGGAGAGTTATTCGGTTTTCGCGCATGGAATATTCAGCATCAACGATCGCTGGAGCCTTAGTGCCGGGGCACGCTACACGCACGAGAACAAGAAATGGTTCGTCGTGGAGGTCCGGCCGGTGAGCGGCGTTTACGTCGTGCCGCCCACCAATCTGCAGGAAGACTGGGACGCTTTCACTCCGAAGCTCGGGCTGGAATACCGGGTCAATCCGGATGTGATGCTCTATGGCCAGGTGTCGCAGGGCTTCAAGAGCGGTGGTTGGAACCCGCGGGTGTTCGACGCCAGCCTGATGGACTCCTACGACCCGGAGGAGCTCATGAGCTACGAGGTCGGCTTCAAGTCGCGGTGGTTTGACCACCGCCTGACGCTGAACGGCGCGGCATTCTTCTACGACTACGAAGACCTGCAGCTCTCATCATTCCAGCCCGGCAGCGACCCGACGATCGTCATCCTGACAGTCGACAACGCGGGTCAGGTCGAGATCAAAGGCTTCGAACTGGAGATCGCCGCGCGCCCCATGTCGGGTCTAGACGTCGAGCTCGGAGTTGGTTACCAGACGAATGATTACACTGAACTTGACGAAAGCGTGCCTTGGCCAGTGGATAGCGCCCTGCCCGATGCGCCTGAGTGGACCGTCCATACCGGAATCCAGTACCAGCTGCCGCTCGGCGCGAACGGGCATCTGATTCCGCGTCTCGACGGCTTCTACAGGTCGAGGACCGAGAAGGATACGTTCAACAGCGCGGATATCTCACAGGAGGGTGTAACGCTGCTCAACGTGCAACTCGCCTATGAGTCGGCCGATGAGCGCTGGCGGATCACGGCCTTTGGCACCAACATCTCAGACGAGGAATACATCACGCGTGGCCTGCACTTCACCGACTTCGGTTTCACGACGGTATATCCGGCACGCGGCCGCGAATGGGGCGTCAGCGCGAGCTACAGGTTCTGAACACGGCACGTTGGCAGGAGTGCCCATGAAGCCTCTCGATGCACAGACTGCGGCACTGGTCGAGCGCTTGGCGGCTGCCGGCTTCCGGCCGGCGCACCAGGTCCCGCTGCAGGAACTGCGCCAGGGACTGGCGGGCATGGCGGTGCGGATGGCAGGCCCGAAGGTGGAGGTGTACTCGGCCGAGGACCTTGCCATCCCCGGCCCTGGCGGCGAACTGCCGATTCGCATCTATCGTCCTCGCCCCGCGGTCTCCGGCGAGGCCCTGCCGGCGGTCGTCTACTTCCACGGTGGCGCCTTCATACTGGGGGATCTCGAGACGCATGATCACGTATGCCGGTTCCTCTGCCACGCCGCCGGAGCCGTGGTCATTGCCGTGGATTATCGCCTCGCGCCGGAGCACAAGTTCCCCGCGGCCGTGGAGGACTGTTACGCCTCACTCGCGTGGACGGCACGCCAGGCGGCGGCGCTGGGACTGGATCTTGACCGGATCGCCGTCGCGGGCGACAGCGCGGGCGGTACGCTCGTGGTGACCACCTGCCTGCTGGCGCGCGAGCGCGGCGGGCCGAAAGTCGCCTTTCAGGTGAGCGTCTATCCGGCACTGACGATGACCGACGGCGAGGAATTTGCCTCGCGCCGGAAGTTCGGCAGCGGCGAATACTTCATCGCCTACGAGGATTTTGCCCTGTTCCGCGACCTCTATCTGAATGATCCCGATCGGGAGGCGCGCCAGCCGCTGGTTTCGCCAATCCATGCCGGCAGCTATCGGCGACTTCCTCCTGCGCTCTTAATCGCCGCCGGCTACGATCCCTGCGTGGACGAGGACCGGTATTACTTCGAGCGCCTGAAGGCTGACGGCGTGCCGGCAAGATACGTGTGCTACGAACAGACCATCCATCCGTTCTTCCTGTTCGACGGCGTCATCGACGCCGGCCGGGAGGCGCAGCAGCTGGTCGCCGATACCTTGCGTGAGTTCTTCGCCACCGGTCGACTGCCGGCCGAGCATGGAGGGTAGCTATGGAAATTGAAGGCATCGATCGACTCGTGATCGGCGTGAAGAACATGGACCAGGCGCTTGCATTCTTCGGCGACGTACTGGGTGTGCGCTTCACGGAAATCGAGGGAGAAGCCCCGGCGGTTTCAGGTTGTCGTCTCGCCATCTCGCTCGACAAGCACCTCGAACTCATCAGCCCCGTTGCTGCGCCCCGTCATGTCACGAATCCTCCGGATCCCCTCGAGCTGAGGCGGCGCCTTGAGAACGCGGACGCGGTGCTATACGCGCTCATCTTCAAGACCGGGGATGTGAGTGCTGCAATCACGAACGCTGAACGACACGGTATACGCGTAGTCGGGACCCGGGTCGCCTTTCCGCGTGACGAGCAGCTGCGCGTGTCCAATTTCGACGAGGTTGCGCTGGCCGAGGAGGACACCTTCGGCATCAAGATGGCGCTCTCGCAATACGATCGCGACCCGGCCTGAGGTGGCGCCGTGCCAGCGCCCGGTTTCGCAGGTGCCATTGCAATCGTGACGGGCGGCGCCGCCGGCATCGGCGAGGCGCTGTGCATGGAGCTTGGCCGACGAGGCGCGAGGGTCGTGATCGCCGATCGCGACCCGGGCGGTGCCGAGCGCGTCGCCGCAGCCATCACTGCTGCGGGCGGCAGCGCGCAGGCGGTGGCCTGCGACGTGACGTCGCCCGGGCAGGTGCAGGGCCTCGTCCACGCGACCCGCAGCGCTCATGGCCGGCTGGACTACATGTTCAACAACGCCGGCATCGGCTTCGCCGGCGACACGCGGGACGCGTCGCTCGAGCAGTGGCGTCGCGTGGTCGACGTCAATCTCATGGGCGTCGTCCACGGCACCGTCGCGGCCTATCCCGTCATGGTTGAGCAGGGCTCTGGCCACATCGTCAACACCGCTTCAATGGCCGGCATCGTGCCCATGGCGCCGCTCACAGCTTACTGCGCCGCGAAATTCGGGGTCGTCGGCCTGTCGACTGCGCTGCGCCAGGAGGCGGCGGCGCTCGGCGTGCGCGTGAGCGTAGTGTGCCCGGGCGCCGTGGCCACCTCGATTTTCAAGTCCGCGATCGTCGTCAACCTGCCGCGTGAGCGCTTTTTTTCCAGCATCCCTCTCAGACACCTCAGGCCTGCCGTGGCCGCGCTCGCCATCCTGCGCGGGGTGGCCCGCAATGACCGGTACATCGTCTTTCCGCTGCAGGCCCGCCTGATGTGGTGGCTCCATCGATTGTCGCCGGCGCTGTTCGACCGGATGGCGGCCAGGCAGACGGGCGCGTGGCGCGCGATGCGCGGCGGGACGGAACAGGAGCCGAAAGCGTGACCCACGACAGCAGGTTGATCCCGGCAATCCTCTGTTCAATTGCATGTGCCGGCGGCGCCGCGCCGCCAGCGTTTGCCCAGGACTGGCCCCACATCGGTGGCACGCAGGGAGGCGCGCGGTATTCGGCCCTCGCCGAAATCAATCGCAGCAACGTCGCCGAGCTCGAGCCCGCCTGGGTCTACCGTACGGGCGAGCTCGCGAAGTACGGCGAGGCATTCGCGCATTCGCAGTCGTTCCAGGACACGCCGACATTGGTGGCCGGTGCGCTCATCGTGTGCACGCCGATGGGCCGCCTCGTGGCGCTCGACCCGGCAACCGGCCGCGAACGCTGGGTATTCGACCCGGAAATGGACCTGAAGTCCGCCGGGGCGCATTCCATACCCCGGTGCCGGGGCGTATCGCAATGGGTCGACGCAGGGGCGCCGGCGGGCGCGCACTGCCGGCACCGGATCCTGTATGGCACCTGGGCCTTCAGGGTGTATGCCGTCGACGCGCATGATGGCCGGCCGTGCGACGGATTCGGCGTTCACGGCGAGGTCACGCTCGACCCCGGCCGGCCACTCGATGCGGACGAGTTCACCCAGGTCTCGTCGCCGCCGGTCGTCGCAGGCGACGTCGTGGTGCTCGGCTCGGCGATCAGCGACAGCTCGCGCGCCGACGAACCGAGCGGCAAGGTGCGGGCGCTCGACGCGCGCACGGGTGCCATTCGTTGGGAGTTCGATCCGGTGCCGCGCGATCCCGCCGATCCGGCCGCCCGGACCTGGCATGGCGACAGCGCCGCAAGGACCGGTGCCGGCAATGTCTGGGCGCCGATGTCCGTCGACGAGGCGCGCGACCTGGTGTTCCTTGCGACCTCGAGTGCGAGTCCCGACTACTACGGCGGAACGCGACCGGGCGAGAACCGCTACTCGGACTCGCTCGTGGCATTGCGCGGCGCGAGCGGTGAGATCGTGTGGCACTTCCAGACCACCCATCACGACCTGTGGGACTACGATTTGCCGGCGCAGCCGATTCTCGTCGAGCTGCGGCGGGCCGGGAAGATGATTCCCGCGGTCGTGCAGCTCACCAAGCAGGGGCTGGTGTTCGTCTTCAACCGCGAGACCGGCGAACCGGTGTTTCCGATCGTCGAACGCCCGGTGCCGCAGGGTGGGGTGAAGGGCGAGTGGCTGTCGCTGACACAGCCGTTTCCCACCGCACCGCCGCCGCTGGTCGCGCTGGGCATTTCACCCGAGGATGCGTGGGGATTCACGCCCATCGATCGCTGGCAATGCCGACGCAGGATCGAGGCGCTGCGCCACGGGTCCCTCTACACGCCCCCGAGCCTGCAGGGCACCATCTACATGCCGTCCTTCATCGGTGGCGCGAACTGGGGTGGCGGCGCCTTCGACTCGAAGCGCCAGCTGCTGTTCGTCAGCACCCTGCACGCGCCGGGCGTCGTCCGGCTCGTACCACGCGAGGCCGCCGGCGCATCCGGGCAGGAAAGCATGGCGCAGGCCAAGGAACTGAACCTCAACGCCGGCGTGAAGTTCGAGCAGCGCGGCACCCCTTACCGCGTCGAGACCAGCATGCTCGTCTCGTCGCTGGGAGCACCCTGCACGGAACCGCCTTGGGGACGCCTGACGGCGGTTGATCTCGCGCAGGGCACGATCCAGTGGCAGGTGGCCCTGGGCTCGGTGGAGAAGCTCATGCCATTGCCCATTCCGCTCGAGCTGGGCACGCCAAGCGCCGGCGGGGCGATCGTGACGGCAGGCGGCGTCGTGTTCATCGCCGCCACGCTCGACGACAAGTTCCGGGCCTTCGATGCCGAGACAGGCGAGGTATTGTGGACGGCGAAGCTTCCGGCCGGAGGCCAGGCGACGCCCATGACCTACGCCGTCAACGGTCGCCAGTACGTCGTCCTGGCGGCTGGCGGGCATCCGCTCTTCCAGACCACTCCTGGCGACTACGTGCTTGCCTACGCGCTGAAGTCCGCGCGTCATTGACGCATGGCGCCGGCGCCGTCAGTGCGCAGTGTCGCGTCGTGTTCGAGCGCAGTTGTAACATCAACTATCCGGTCTGACCGGATCCAAAGGAGCACAGCGATGCGATACGCCAGGTCCGAAGCCAGGGAGTGGGCACGCGAGACGTACCGCGGCCTCGACACGACGATCCTGCCGTGCTTCACGCCCGATACCCTCGAACTCGACGAGGCCGGCATTCGCCATGACATGCGCATGCTGCTGCCACAGGGGTTTTTCGCGGTAACGCTCGTGTCGGGCGGCGAGGCCGGCACGTCCAGGGACGAAGACCGGCGCTTCGTCGAGTGGTGCGTGGACGAGGCCGGCGGCAAGGTCGGTGTCACTCTCAATCTGCGCTATTACACGCTGCAGGACAACATCGAGATGGCCCGGTACGCCGATGCTGTCGGTTGCCACAGCGTGATGATCAGCTATCCGACGAACTTCCGTCCGCGCTCGGAGGACGAGATCTACGAGTACACCAAGGCCATCTGTGACGCGACACACCTCGGTGTCATCCTGTTCCCGTCGGTCAAGAACGATTTCCCGGCGCCCTATCGTGTTTCGGTGCGAACCCTGGCGCGCCTGGCCGATCTCGACAACGTCATCGCCATGAAGTTTGGTGTGCTCGAGTGGACCTGGTTCGACGAGTGTTTCCGCCTGTTCGGCGAGCGGGTACTGATCAGCTACCCCTTCGACGATGCCTGGCCGACCATGATCCGCAAGTATGGAATGCAGTGGTCCGGGGCCGCACCCTGGCACAACAATCAGACTGCCGCGAATCCGCGCTCTGTAAGGATGTTCGATCTCATACGGGCGGGACGGATGGACGAGGCGAGCGAGATCTACTGGCAGATGGACCCGCTGCGCAAAGCGATTTTGTCCATCGCGCTGCCGAGTGCGCAGATGGGCATGTACAACTTCGAGCAGTGGAAGTATTGCGACGAGCTGCTGGGTCTCACTGGCGGCGAGCTCAGGCTGCCGAAGCTGACACTTTTCGGCTGGCAGCGGGCGCAGTTGCGACAGGCCATGATCGCCTCAGGGCTGCAGCCTGTAGGACAACCATAGAGGAGACGATGATGCCCCGATCTCATGGCGTACTTGCGGCAACTGCCATCCTTGCTGCGGTCGCGGCCCTCGCCGCCACGGCCGCAGTGGCGCAGCAGCAGCTGTCCCCCTCCAGCGAGCCCCAGTCCGGGGAGAAGGTCCTGTCCTTCCATGCCAACATGACGCGGCACGCCATTTCCATCACCCACGGCGGTATCGTCGGCATGGGGACCTTCCCGCCGGGCATACCCTCGCTGTCCGAGCCCGCGCTCAGGAACGGGCTCATCCTGGACCTGAAATTCGCTGACGCCGACGGCAATCTCGTCGGCTTTGGCAGCGAGCTCGAGTACTTCCCGGAGGGGCAGTCGCCGGCAGTCGAGCAGGACGTGCGCTGGCAGACCGGCTGGGCCATCGTGGTCCCCGGGCGAGGCATGATCTTTCTGGAACAGATCGAGCACTCCGGCGGTCTCGGCCCGAAGGTCATCCAGAGAACCAGGGAGACCGGCGAGGACTGGGTTGGCGACTGGTGGATCACGACGACCGTCGGGCCGCTCGAGAACGGCCGGGGACGAATCGTCGGTGGCGCCGGCGAGTTCGCGAATATCCGCGGCGAGTTCGTCGAGATCGATCGTCTCACGCGCTTCACGGTCGATGGCCGCATGGAACTCGATCTGGAGCTGCGCCTGTTCATCAAGTGACGGTGGGCAGGGCGCGGGCCTGGCGCCGAATATCGACGAGGAAATCGAGGGGATCGCGCAAGCGGCTGGTGCCATCGGCTTAGCGCGAATCACGGTTTCAGTCGATCGCGCAGGGAGCAATGTCGACACCGCGCAGGACGACGCGGACCCAGAATTCGTCCATGGGGTGCGGCGTGAAATCGACTGGTACGTCGATGAGCGCTGGACGATGCGCCTTCTGGGCACGCGCAAATGCGGCCGGCAGCTCGTCGATTGACCCGAGTTTCTCACCGTGGCACCCGTAGCCCTCGGCGACCCGTGCGAAGTTCACGTCCGTGAGGCGCGTGCCGAACTGCTGGTTCTGAAAGACCTGCTCACCGAGTGGCCGGTACATGCCCCAGTGCGAGTCGTTGCCGCAGATCACGATCACATTCAGGCCGTAGCGAGCAGCGGTTTCGAGTTCCTGGCTCGTCATGCCCATCGCGCCGTCGCCGTTCACGCACACGACGGTGCGATCCGGGTGTACGAGCTTGGCCGCATTGGCCATCGGCAGGCCGAAGCCCAGGTGTCCCATTCCCGGCACAAACAGATTGTCGCGCGGGTCATCGGGGTCGATGAACGTCTGCGTCCACTCCATGATCTGTCCGCCGTCATGGCAGACGATGGCATCCGGCGGCAACAGGCGGGCGATCGCGCGGGCGAAGGCGGCCTCGTTGAGCTTGTCCGTTCCTTCGGTCGTGCGGGCGTCGGCCAGTTCCTCGACGCGCTTGAGGTACGCGGCGCGCTCAGCGCGCAATCGCGGCAACCAGTCCGGCTGCATCGACAGCGGACGCCCCGCAAGCGCCCGGGCAAGTTGCCGCAGGGTCTCGCGGGAATCCCCTACCAGGCCGAGCGCAAGCGGCACGTTGCGTCCCAGGGATTCTGCGTCGATGTCGATCTGCACGATCCGCTGGCCGGCAGGAACGGGATAAGCCGGCGGCTTATTGACGGGCAGGAAACTCGAGAACTTGCACCCTACGCCAACGATCAGGTCTGCCTCGGCACAGGCCAGGGTCACCGCCGTACCGCCCAGTACCCCGCCGCTGCCAATGTGGCAGCGCGAAAGGCGCGGAATGACTCCGCGGGCGTTGGGAGTCGCCGTCGCGGGAATGCCTGTGACGTCGAGCAGCGCCCGCAGTTCCCTCGTGCCGTCGGAGCGCACGACACCGCCACCGGCGATGATCAGGGGCCGCCGTGCCACGGCGACTAGCGCTGCGAGGCGTTCGATATCATCCGGTGCCGGCACGGGCCGCTGGCGATCGATCGTCGGAATACTGGCCAGATCGTGGCTGCACGCCGCAGCCCCGATGTCGCACGGGATGTCGAGATGCACGGGGCCAGGTCGTCCGGAGCGAGCGATGTGCAGGGCGCGCTCGATCAGCTCGGGCGCGCGCTGGGCATGATGAATCTGCGCACTCCACTTGGTGATCGGCTTGTACAGCCCGATATGATCGGCGTTCTGCAGCAAGTCGCGTGGCGGGTTGATCGAGTCGGACTGGTTGTTTGGGGTGACCACGAGCACGGGCACGTTGTCGGCCCAGGCTGCAGCAACGCCCGGCACCATGTTCGTGGCGCCGGGGCCAACCGTGGCAAAGCACATCGCCATCGAGTCTGTGAGCTTGGCGATCGCATGCGCCATGTGACCGCAGGCTTCCTCGTGACGGACCGTGACATACTTGAACCAGGGATCCTTGCCGGCTCCATCCATCACGACGGAGATCTGCGCGGCAGGCAGGCCGAAGACGTGTCGAATGCCGTGCTTCTTGAGGATCTGTAGCAGCACGCTGCTCACTGAGCTGGTCACTTGTCGTTCTCCTGGCGGGGGAACAGGCCGGCAGTCGGGTGCCCCGGCACTCGAGTACGACCATAGACCCGGCGTTTGCGCGCGTCTTGTACGAAATTCAGTTCGAGGACGAGCTTACGGGGAGGGTGGCAGCACCGTTGGGTGAAGGTGCACATTCTGGCGGTAGACCGCGGGCGGAACGGCGTAGGCGCGTTTGAACAGCCGGCAGAGATGGCTCTGATCGTAAAATCCATGATCGGCGGCAATATCGACCAGCCGGGAACTCGTCGCGATCACGGCGATTCGCGTTCGGTCCAGCTTGCGACCCAGCAGAACCTGGTGAGGCGGCAGCCCGAAGCTCTGCCGGAACGCGCTGATGAAATAGTGCTCGTTAAAGCCGCTGATCGACCGGAGCTGGTCCAGGTCGTCGGCGGAATCGAGCGCAGCGCGTGCCTGCCGCAATACGTCTTGCGGCAGGCCGGCACGGCGCCACGGGCGAATGCCGCGTCGCAGCAGCGGATGACCCAGTGCGCGCTCGAGCACGTGCCTCTGCGCATGTGCGGTCACACCTGCGAGATCGTCGCGTATCGCGCGCTCGAGGTCGCGAACCTCCTCGGGAGCGAGGGCGCCGCGCCAAAGGCGGACCGGGTCGTCAGGGGCGAGCGTGTCCGGAAGATCGGTGCCTGACAGACGCCGCAGTTCGTCGGGATCGATCTCGAGCGCCGCGAACTGAATCAGCAGGCCTGGGTTGCGCGCATGCACCTCGTTGGGCAGGATGGCCAGCAGGTCTCCGGGCTGCAGCAGAAGCGGATGGCCGCGAATCAGCGCCACGCCTGGCGCATGCAATTGCAGCAGGAACTCGACCGTCGTATGCAGATGCTCTGGATAGGTTCCGGCATGAACCGCCGACACGGCGAACTCGATGCCGCCTTCGCTATGAACCGAGATGCAGACCTCGCGCACCTGAGGGCCCCCGTCCTCGATCGTGTGTGGGGATCCTGCGCCCGCACCCGAGGCAGTGCAATACCGCTACCTCGACCCTACACCGACGCGCGGGCTCCCGACCCTGTCATCGAGTCGCGTCGGTTCGTATCCAGGCGCGGCAAGCTCGGCCGCAACAGCATCGGGCCGTGGAGCGCGAGATAGACCAGGAATGCCACCGACCACAGCAGCGCCGAGCCGGCGAGCGCCCACTCACCCAGGTCGGTCACCGAAAACGCAAGCCGCAGCAGCGAGGCCGCGAACACCATCACGAAGGCGACCTGCATCGCCGCTGCGGCCTTCAGGGGGCGGCCCGTGTGGCGCAGCGCGACGCGCGTCATCAGGCCGATTTTAAGCATGCCGTAGGCACCGAGCGTGAATGCGTGGATCCACGCTTCACGCGGCACGCTCGAGCTGAATTCGGCCAGCGCACGCAGCACGAGCGCGGCGATCAGCCACGCATAGCCGAGGTGGATGCACCATAGCAGCGGCTCGCTCACGGTCCGCCAGCCCCGCCAGCGCGCAAATCTCCATCCATGCGCCGCAGCCGCTGCGAGCGCCGCGGCGGCGGTCCAGGCCGACGGTGCGCCGAGCAGGTCGGCGCAGGCGAAGGCGACCATCGCCAGCGCCGTGGCGTACTCGAGCGGCGGCAGCATCGCCGCCGCGTGCTCGCCGCGCGTGTGCAGCCACCTGCG
>Ga0326597_10010364_pt1 | contig 12427 bp, 18 predicted proteins | sample RVTome_12_FD_203789 | JGI IMG/M metagenome (GOLD analysis project Ga0326597, IMG submission 203789) | Soil microbial communities from uranium-contaminated site in the Upper Colorado River Basin, Wyoming, United States - RVT100D185 | ecosystem: Environmental > Terrestrial > Soil > Contaminated >... | reverse complement strand
AACGCCGATCATGCGGGAATTCCTCACCCCACGACGATCATCATCGACTCCGCGGGCGTCATTCGATTCAAGAACGTCTGGGTGAACTATCGGGAGCGGACGCCGCCCTCGGCGATGCTGGCCCTGTTGGAAGATATCAATGACTGAGCGGAAAGCGGTCTTTCTTCTGGTGGCCCTCGTCTGCGGCGTCGCCTCGAGGGCCATGACCCAGAGGATCGACGTTCCCGATTGGGAAGGCTCGGTTCGCTTCGAGCTCCTCGCCTCACAGAATGCCGTTCGCCCCGGCGATAATTTGGAGGCGGCGGTGGTCGCCGAGATCGAGCCCGGTTACCATCTCTATGGACCGGAGGAGCGCAAGCCGAGTCGTACGGAAGTGATGGTGCTGGGAGACCTGGTCGGCTCCCAGGCGCCGCTCTTCCCACCGGTGGTGACACGAGATCTTTCCGGACTGGGAGAGTTCGATCTCTACGAGGGCAGGATAGCGATCCGGATCCCAATCTCCGTTCGGGAAGTTGCGACGGGACGAGCAGAGGTCCCGGTGGAGGTCCGCGTCAATTATCAGGTTTGCACCGACCATGCCTGCAGCGCGCCCACCCACCGCGTGCTGTCTCTCCGGCTCCCGGTGGCGAAGGAAGGGGCGAGGATCGAGTCCCGGCACGAGGATATTTTCGTATCGACGAAATAGACATCTTCGAAGAGAATACTGGAGCGTAGCCAAGCGGTAAGGCACCTGGCTGTTAACCAGGCTAGCGGAGGTTCGAATCCTCCCGCTCCAGCCACTTTTCACGCCTGATCCCCAAAAAAGGTGGCGCAAAGGTGGCACGGCGCAGGATTCGAGCCCCCCGAGGGGTCCAGGTAGGGCCAGCCCCCGAAACTCCACCACAGGGCAGCCTCGCAGAGATCCAGCGCCAAAACCCTTGACCCCTCCCTCCCCCCTCTGGTAGCCTGCTCTTGTCTAGGAACAAGAGTAGGCACAAATGAACAACCACCCTTCAAGCATCGCGCCCGTCTTTCCGTTCCCGGGCTCTGTTCCTAGACAGTTCAGAGTGCCATCCGGGTCGGCGAGGCGGGCGCGATGCTTTTGGAGGGAAACATGCCAACCACACCCACCCTTCGGGGTGATCTGAGTAACTGGTTCCACTACGGGAGCCAGGCGGCAACCGAAGGCGATCTGCGCCGGGCGCTCTTCAGCGTCTCGGTGATCGCCGCGCTCATCTCGCAACACGTTCCCGCTTCACCGCCGGCGGCGCCGGTATCCGAAGACGAGCTCCAGCGCCAGGAGGCCGACCTCGCCGAGCGGCTCGCCGCCTGGCGGGCGGCGCTCAACAAGCTCCTCGGCGTCCGTTTCAACGAGAACGGAGGGCACCATGAGTAGACTATCTAAGCGACTGAGCGAATCTGAAATCCTCGCGCTCACCCTCGTGGAAGGCCGACAGCGCGGCCTGGCCCGCCCCGGCTTCCAACGGTTCGCGAGAAAGCACCCCGCATTCCGCCGACGCCTGAAGGGTGTGATCCGGGCCGCTGTCAACGGAGGCAATGTCAACGAGGCTTGCGCGCAAGCCTACGTCACCGCTGTGCGCTGTGTTGGGCACAAGCCGAAAGGGGGAAGACGATGAGACTGCCAAGCATGTTTGCGACGAAATCCGGGCTCACCGTGGCGGATCTGCTCGATGCGTATCAGAAGAACTTCGAGCTCCGCGGCTGCCGCTCGCTGCGATCGCTCGTGAGCGAGATCAAGGTCCTCAAAAGGCACCTAGGGGATCTTGCTGCGGAGGAAGTCACGACGCGGGTGCTCCGCGACTACCAGGCCGCCCGGAAACCGGAAGGAGTACAGAACGCCACCATCAACAAGGAGTTGGCCGACCTGAGCGCGGCGTTCAACCTTGCCGCTTCTAACGAACGAATTCCGGCGGTCCCTCGGTTTCCCGCCAAGCTCCAACCGGGCAAGCCGCGGCAGGGGTTTTTCGAAGTCGAGCATTACCAGGCGATCCGATCCGAGCTCCCCCGATGGGCCGCCGACGTGCTGGACTTCGGCTACTTCTCTGGCTGGCGGAGGTCCGAGGTGACCGGGCTCACTTGGCCAGAAATCGATCTGCCGGGTCGGCGCGTGCGACTGGATCCCTCGCGGTCGAAGAATCGAGAAGCACGGCATCCGCTGGAACTGATGGGCTGGGCACTTGAAGCGATAGAGCGCCGGCTCGCGGTTCGGGTCGATGGGCTCCCGCTCGTCTTTCACCGAGACGGGCGGCCTATTCTTTCCACGACCTGGTGGAACACGTGGCGGGACGCGACCAAGCGCGCAGGTTATCCTGAGCTGCTTTTTCATGACCTCCGCCGCTCGGTGTGTCGCAACCTCGAGATCGGGGGCGTTTCGCGCAGCGTCGCGATGGGCTGGGTCGGTCACAAAACGGAGGCCATCTATCGACGCTACCGGATCGTCGATGAGCGCGACATGACGAGTGCCGGAGTTCAACTTCTCGGCTCCATCCGTGCGCAAGCGTCGGCGCGTAACGTCGATCCCGACTCGATGAACCTGGAGCCGCCACCCAGCCCCGAGCCGCAAGGCGGGCCCGAGGCGCCAAGAGAACCAGGGCCGCGAAGGCTGAGTTGCCGGCCGATGTCTCGCCGTCCTCGCTGGCGCTGACGTAAACCAAAAAAAGAGGAGGAGAACATGCCAAGGAAAAGACTCAATGCGTTTGTGGGCAAAGAACCGGCCGCGTTCGTCTTTCAAACGAAAGGTGCACTCGGCGAATGGGAGCGGCTTCCGGAGACCGAGCAACGGGAGCTCATAGGGTGGTGCTCCTGGTTCCTCGAGGAGCATCTCCTCGATCGGCGTGATGAGCGGCTCAAAGCGGCTAGCTGACGAAGGCACAGGGCGGAGGGGCACCAACCGGCCCTTCCGCCCTTCCCGATTCAAAAAGGAGAAGTCACGATGGACAAGAAAAAAATAGATAGAGAATACTACGATGAGACCGTCGCGAACGTACTGCGTTTTCTCGAAGAACAAGGACAGTCCGAACTCGCCGAAGAGTACCGCAATGTGTTGGCGGCCCACGACCAGGTCGCGGCTCGGGTGATCGCCTTCTTGGACGAACACACGGACGCTCCACGTCTCAACTGAAATTCCCCGTAACTGTTGCAAGGCCCCCCATGGTTTGGTAAGGGTCGCTCCCTGAAAGTCTCTCCCAGGGCAACCTCGCAAGGATTTTTTCGGGCGGGGCCAGGCGATTAGGAGAAAAACCTGACCGCCGCCCGCGTGGGGACGGAGAAGCCCACGCGCAAGTTCACCGCTTCCACACGGCGGTGTGATACCCCGCCGGCCGCCGCTTGATCCGTTCGTATTGGACGGGCGGCAGCGTTGAAGGATCGACGATGCACTCGTGCTCCTCGTTCTCGTCGTTCTCGTCCTGATTTGCTAGGTATGCGAGGATTTGCCCACTTGGAACGGTCACGCTGCCAATACAACCGATCTCGTCGATGAAGTTGGGAGTCGCGAACCGGAGCGCTACATCGCGTTCGAGGGTCCACGACATTCCATCACGCACTAGTCGGCAAGCGATGTTCCACGATGATGTGTACGCGCCGCGATACAGTTGAACACGTTCCGATTGAGGTACGGCCTCGCGCAGCTCGACGGCCTGCTGGAGCAACCTCAGGCACGACGCTTGCGGAGGTGCACCTAGACTCGGGACGTTGTGCCTCCAGACGTATCTAAAGTACAAAGCTCGCTCGCTTTGAGACATCTCAGGGAAGGCGCGCTCAAGGAATTGAAAAGTGATGGGGTCGTGGCGATTCAACCCGTGCACAACCCCAAGCCAGTCTCGTCTCATAACAGCCTCTCGTAGAAGGCGGGCATGATTTTCGCTGTCGTCAGGAAGCCCTCCAAGGGCCTCCAGACACACCACGCGGGCCGCGTCGCTCAAGGTATCGGCGGCGAGCGCGAGAAAGCGCTTGACCGTCTTTCCGCCTTCCCGCAACCAAAGTTCCGCCGCGAAGTCGGCCAACTCGGCGAGCGTGAGGCAGTTATCGTTTCCAGCCATAGGAAGCGACCGACCGCCGCTCGAAGGGGTCAACCTCGAATCGGGCGGGCGGCTCGAGATCGGAGTCCGTCTGTGCGACCACGCTCTGGCGCAGGTACTCGCGGAACGTGAGGCATCTCTGTTTCGCAGCACGCCTGGCGCGCTTCGCCTCGGGCTGGTATAAATCAACCCGAAAAGCGCGTGTCCCTCGTCGCCTCATAGAAAACGCCTCATAGAAAATGCTGGGGCCGAGCCGGCACCATCGGATCGGGCCCGTGTCTCGACGGAGTCATTTGACTTGCCAAGATCCGAAGCGCCTGTCGCGGATTATTCCGCGTGCCGTTGCGAGCGGCGCTCGGCCCCAACCTCACAAACTTTTCTACGCGCACGGCCGACACATTCCGCCCGGCCAACCGCATCCGCCGGGGTCGTCGCAGATTTCATGCGCCCCGTGGCGAGCTTCGAGAAGGTGCTCTGCGGCCACTGCGGCATCTTCGAGGACCAGCGAACACTTGGAGCACGGACGCGCACTGTGTCCGCGATGACACAACCTGGCGCGGTGCCACCGGAGGACGAGCTCCCGGGAGAACGTCATCCGCTTGCCGCGGCCGCCCCAGGTAATCACCGCGGACGCCAAACCTTCAGGCAAAACCCGGGTCACCGAGTCTTGATGCACGCCGAGGAGCTCCGCTACTTTGCGCCGGGCGAGCTTGTCTGAGTCCATCTCTCTAAGCCTTTGTTGTTGACGGCCTTATAGACATGTAGAAATTGGTGAGGAATCGCGCCTTCGTTTACCCGCATGCGCGCGACAATTGGAAGAACCTACGCCGCCCCCGTGCCTTACAGTCATGGCTTCTCTGCCATCTCGTTTGCTTTCTTGCCTTGGCGGTCCGCCACCCGGCGCCCGCGTCGGCACGGCGCGCAGATGCGCGGCACGTCTGTCTCGTCGCGGAGATACCAACGATCATCCGGGTGGGGAGTGAACAGCCCCTTGCAGTTCTGGCACCGTCGCTTCACCGGGACCGCCTGTCGAGCCAGGATGGGCGCCTCGGTCGGGGTCGGTCCAGGTCGGCGCGCAGCTCGTCCTGTGTCCTCGGCCTCCACCACCCAGCGAGGCGACCGGCATCGAACACTGGCCTGTAGCCGGTCGGGAAGCTGTCGCGCTTCAGTCCTATGCCTCGGTCGGGGAGGCGGCGCCGATGGTAGAGCTGGAGAAGTGTGCGAAGGATTGACGGTTGCGAACGCGGTCGCTTGTGGGGACCGTCTGCTCCCAGGTGCCGGCGGAGAAGGTCCGGCAACCTCATGATGCCCTCGAAAAGAATCCCGCTCGCTCGGCTTCGGCCTGGAGAGCGCGGATAGCGAACCGGTCGCATGACATTTCCTGTTCCGCGATGGTCATGCCCAGGTAAGCGCCGCTGTGGAAAAGGCTTGTGTGTCCAACCTCGTGGTAGACCACACGCGGCAGTTCATTCGGATCAAGCGTGCCGTCCAAGAAGACCGTTGTCCGCTTCGTCGCGTACTCGAACCTTGTCGCACCGCGGCAGAATTCCCAAGAACGAGAGCCGTAGCGCCAGGCGATTGAGATTGTTTTCGGCAGGGGGATCCCCATCGACCGGGCGGTCTCGATACAATCACGGACGATCTCGGCCTGCTTCGGCAAGGGTTCGATCACTGGCGCGGCGATGAGTTTGTCTGCCGTGCTGCCGTGCTGCATCAGCCTCTCGTATTCGCTCAGGGGCATCATTTGCGTTTCAGCGACGTGATCGCCGACTTGATTTCCTTGGGCAGTTGTTCTTGAGCGCGCTTCTGGCCTGCCGGTAGTTTTTTCTTGAAAACCTCGACGATGGATGGCCCGTGTAGCTCGACAATTGGCAAGCGCGGCTTTGCCACCCGTTGGAAAACGCCACGGTGGCCGCTTGGCATCCGCGCTACAAAAGCGCTGGGAAGAGTTCTCGTTTGACCACCAAGTCGATATGAGACTCCTCGGCCGCGTCCGCGTGATGGTTCCGGTGGTTTCCCGGTGACTATGTCGATGAGAGGAATCCGCCTTCCGCTGGCCGTGATGGATGCCTGAAGCCTCATCGTGCTCGCATTGGAAATCTTGAGCTTGCTGGCCACCGTTCCGACTTTGATCCCGATGTCGCTTGCGATCTCCCGCTTCATCACCGTTTGGACGCCGCCGATCGTCCTATTGAGAGCACGCACTATGGCTGCCGGCATTTGATCTGCGAGGCGGCGCAGTTCCCGTTCGACGGCGCTCGTATCGAGCTTGAACTCGACCCTCACGGGGCGACCGGCTCCAGCGTGTCGCTCTCGGCGACAGCTGCCTCGACGATTTCGAGATCGGCGAGCTGCTTTACCAGCGCGGCGCGGCGCTCTCGAACATCAAGGAGAAGCTGGACCAGCTTTGTCAACGTCAGACTGGGCGCTTGGATTTCGGGATTGAAGCAAAGTATCTGGTCCACCTTGCGGCCCGAATCGTCAATCTCTGCGGCGCGGATGCGGTCCCAAACATGAGCATCCGGCATCAGCTTTCCGGTCGCTCTGTTGCGCCGCGTCAAGGGGTGCTCGCGAAGATCGGCGAGCACCAAATCTGTGAGCCGGACGCGCTGTTGCGCAGTCAAGCCGGGAAGGATTCGCGCCTCTTTCGGGGTCAAAAACTGATGCGGATCGATTTGGTAATTTTGCTTCGTCTCTTTCGTTTTCATTCCATCACCTCTGTTCTTTGAAATCGGGGGGATTCCCGGGGTTCGAATCTCAGCGAAGGTCGCGAGCGATTCAAGAAGCGGCCCGAGGAGCTCATCGTCCTCGACGCGCTCCAGAAGATCGTCGCCGGCGTGCCAGCGCGTGCCGCACAGTCTGCAAACACTCCAAACGATCGGCCCGATCGAGATCGCGGCCGACGCGCCCCGGCTACAAACCGGGCAGTTGCCGAAGCGCGGCTCAAGGCGTGCACCATCGCGATCGACGCTGGCCTCGAGCTCGCGCCAAATGTCGTGGTCGGGGTCGGTCATACCGCCCCTCTCGCGCAAGCGCACCCAAACGACGAAACGAGGTTCTCGACAGTGCGCATCACAACGACGCGGTGTTGCTCCTGGCTTGCGTGCTCTTCGGCCTTCCGCTCGGCGGCCGTGAGCGAGCGCAGCAAGTGCGAGGCGTAGCGACAAGGGGCAGACTTGCAGTTAACGGAGAAAGTTTTCCCCTGGCTCACCGTGGCACTACCTCGAATATCCGGTCTGCACCTGGTAACCGCTGGCACCGGTGCGCGGCCAGGAACTCCACGTTGAATGGCGGCGACTTCGGGTCGCCTACCACCTTGCCGTAAGGCGTGAGGAAGAGGGCGGCCCCGGGAGGCAAGTCGATCTTCGTCATCGTCGGCGGGGCGTAATAACGCTTCTTGCTTCTCGCCATCGCAGCGTTGACCGAGGCGGTCCTGCACTTCGGCCCGATGCACATCCAGCACCTAGTCTTGCCGTGGCAGTCGCACCGGCAGTCGGGCCTTTCCGACTTCTCAAGGGCCGGCGGCGGTCCTGGGAGAGGGTCTGGCTTCGTCCCGTGGAGGAGTAGGCACTCCGTCTCGTCGTGAGGCGGCGCCAGGTCTACCTCCATGGGCACGCCGGCTTTCTCACAGGCCGCCAAGACTCTGGCGACGTCCGCAGCCTCCTGCTCCTGACCGCCGTTACCCCCTGGATCGGATGTCGCAGCGTCGCAGATGGTGTTAAAGTCTTCCTCCTCAGTAGTTTCCACTGCGACATCACACATTTTTGTTTTTTCCCTAATGTCGTAGTCCAAGCTATTGTAGCCATTGGGATTAACCCAATCTGCGACACTGCGACACTGGATCTCAATAGGATTGGGGAGGAACTCTTCGACCGCGGGTGGTGGATCGCCAACATCGAGTAGGAGCGGTGAGCGGGCTTCGCCCTTTCCCCGGTCCACCAGCCAGCCCTCAGCCACCGCCTTCCGGGCTTGCCGCTGGACGGTCCGGGCGGTGCGCTTGAGGACCCTGGCGAGAACAGCCACCTTGACCGGCTTGTGCTGCCCTACGGCTCCCACCGCGGCGAGCAGCTCGCGGACAGATGTGGTGGGGCCATCCGTCACGGCCTCGGTGTACCGCTCATGCAGTAACGACCAGACCACCCCGTAGTCGTGATGACATGATTCAAATCTCCCCTTATAGTCCTTTACCCTATGAGCCGAATTGAGGATCGTGCACGCCTTGATCAGCGCGATCAGCTTCGCCCGATCACGGTTGAGCCTCATCCCCGCGTCGGTCCTCTTGAGTCCGGCTGTGATCTGGTCAGCATAGGGAACGACGACATCGAATGGTGCCTTCGCCTGAAGCCAACGCTGGAACGCCACCAGAGCGGGCGGACATTCCGTGAGCTCTTCCTCCCCCTGGTCAAGCTTCGTTTGGAAGTCTAAGGCGCGATGTAGCTGCTCTGTGCTTTCGTCCATATTGATGACGTGCAACCGGGAGTCCATTTGGTTGTCGTCGGTGAAACGTTTCGTGCCTGTCAGGACCAGGGCCGTCGGCCCTTCCTTTTTGATGCATTCCGTGTGGAACCCTTTCTCCCCGCCGCGAACAGTGACGTAATACTCGAGGTGGTTGTGTTGCAGGAGATGGCGAAGTGCGGAGAGCACGACCGAAGCCTCCTCCCCTTGGGGAATAGAATCCATCTCGGAAAAGTATAGGATGGCGTGACGAAGATTTGCTTCGTGGTCATAGATGAACGCCCGCAGGGAGCTCGCGGGGTATCGGATCACGCACTCGCCAGGGAGCGCTTCCAGTGCGGTGTCTACTTGGTAGTTTTTCCCGCTGCTCGCTTCCCCGAGAACTTCCGTGTGGCAGGGCATCACCCCGCGGCGAAGCTTCAATAGCCGAGACGTGCAGGCCAGGTACACGAGCTTAGCTGTGGTAGAGTCTCCACCTATCCGCTCATCAAAGAACTTCCAGGCCGCCTCTACTGGCCTATCCATGACCGGAGCGGCGGCCGCCTCGATCTCCTCTGGCGACGGAGCTTTTTTCTCCTCGGTCGTGGTCCCACCGACGAACTCCTCGGCGCTGTCGGCCAGTCCCCTCAGTTCCTCGGGCTTGTGGTCCTTGCGCCAGTAGGAATAGTCCTTGCCGTGCTTCTTCGCCAGCGGTTCCTGGGAGAGAGAGACTATCTTCACCGAAGCCGCGCCAGAGCTGATGCAGATCGCCGCGGCCCCGTTGGCGATCTTGACGCCGGGGCTATCGTGGTCTTGGATGATGCAGACCTTCTTCCCTCGGAAGACTGGATGCACCGGGATGGATTTGGAGCTCGTTGAATCGAAACCGTCATTCGCGGCACAGTCCGCGTCGCGTTCCCCCTCGAAGATCCAGATGGTCTCGGCCCCGAGGATCAAGGGCAGTCGGTACGGTAGCCGCTCGGTCCCATCGAGATTCCAGATCCAGCCCCCGCTTCCGTCCGGCCGACGAAGGCGAAAGTGTTTCGGCTCGTACCGACAGTTCTGGTAGATGAGCATCCCCGCCGCGTCGCGGTAGTCATAGACGGTCACTGGCTCGCCCTTCGTCGCCTGCTTCGGACGCCCATCGCTCTCGAAGAGGTCCTTCCAATGGAGTCCACCTGCGGCAATGACAGCCTCCGTCGCGCAGCCCGCGTGGCAGCAGAGGAGGACCTTCTCCTCGGGCCGACTGACGGAAAGACTCGCCGTTACGTCGTCATGGGCGGGGCAGCAAACGTCGCGTGACCGTCCGTCAGCTTTGACAGCGTCCATCGCTTCGCGAAGGGTGTATGCGGTCATGCCTCGCCATTCGGAAGGCCGGCACACTGATCCCGTCGCTCGTCGCGGTGGCGGCAAAGGAGGGCGATCATTTGACCCCGGCGCGCTGACGCTCGAACTGCGCAATTTGCTCAGGCGACCAGGCGACAGTGTTTGGTCCGATTTGCACCGGCTTCGGTAAAATCCCCTTCTTCCGCCAGCTCCAGATCGTCTGCCTACTGACGTCGTAGCGCTCCTGAAGGGATCGCGTCCGAAACCATCTTGTCGTCGTCGTCGCTACGTCGTGTCTCATCGAACACAAATTTACACGGAGGAATCTAGATATACGTGGCAATATGATTAAGGGTCCTGGAGTGGAAAAAATGGGGCCACGCGGAGCGCGGCTGCTACTTGCCTAGCTCGTTGAGCTGCGAGAGCGTGGCCCGGCGATCCCTCTCCCGCTTGGCGTGGGCGGCCTTCTCTTCTGGTGTGCGTGGGCGCCGATTCCGACATGTCGCCGAGCAGTAGTAGCGATTGGTGGCAGTCTTCTTTTTCTCGCTGTGAATGAAGAGACAGGTGCACGTGGAGCAGAGACGTATACGCTTCACCTGCTGTCGGTATTCCGGTAGTTGCGCCAACAAGAACAGCGCCACCTCCGAGATGCACTTCAGCGCTGTTACCTGTGGATCCAGCGCGAGGGGGTGGAGTTTTAGCGCGGTAGGGTGGGCGTCGGCGATCTTGTGGAGACGATCGAACAGGCCGGGATCGAGCGCTGTCTTTCCGTCGCCCAAGAGAGACAGCACAAACTCCAGGGGGTCCATGGAGTCCCGATAATCACGCGGGTCCTTCCATCCTTTGGCCCGTTTGGCGCGCTTCTTCTTACGCCGTACCTGCTTCTTAGGTTGTGATCGAGACAACCTTGGCCGCCTTTCGGGACTGGATGCGCTCCAGTTCTTGCGCCCACCGTTCGAGCGCCCGCCGCATCTGCGGGATCATCGAATGTCGCTGATAGATCCTGGTTGCGGCGGGTCCTTTGATGGTGTGATTCAGGATGCTCGAAATCACTTCGTGTGGGACTTCGAGCCGGGCGAGTCCGCTCGCGACGGTTCTCCGGACGTCGTGAACCCGAAACTGAACGCCCGATCGAGCGCGAAGGTCTGGCATCGCCCGATCGAGAGTCGCGACCCCTGGGAAGAGCCGGTCGCCTTCGAGAGACTCAATGACTTCGAGGGCGGCCTTGGAGAGGGGTATTACGTGATCGCCCCCACTCTTCGTGTTTCGGAACGTAGCAAGCCCGGACGCGAAGTCGATATCACCTCGCCGTAGCCGCACGACTTCACCCTTCCTAGCGGCCGTCAGGAAGAGCACCAGGAACGCGGTGCGGGTCCGCGGAGACTCCTTGTTGAGTGCTTTTAACACGAGGCGGATCTCGTCCGTCGAGAGAATGCGTTCCCTAGAACGCTCGGCCCCCGGCTTTCCCAGCCCAGCGCATGGATTGGACTCGATGCGCTCTGTCTTCACACCCCAATTGAAAACGACGCGGACGAGCTCGAGGATCCTGTTCGCTTGGTACGGATGGCGTTCGGCTCTCTGTTCGACGAAAGCTCGAATGTCGGCGCGGCGGATCTCGTGCGGTGCCATGCGGCCGAACTCGGGACGGAGTTCCTTCTTGGCGATCCGCATCCACTCCCACCAGGTTTTAGGTTTTAGACGACGCCGACTCTTCTGGAGGAACCGAGCCACCAGGCCGGTGAAATCTCCCGCTCGCTTCAGCACAGCTCGGCGCCCTGCGGGATCTAGCTTCCCGGTGTCGATCTCTTTGGCCTTCTGCCGTGCGTCGGAGAGCGAGAGGGCCCCCCAGCGGCCGATCGTCCATCGCTTCGACCTCTTGTTTCGACGATACCAAAGGCCGAACGACTTCGTTCCGCCGTGCGATACCCTCAAGTGAAAGCCCGCCGGCCCGGCTGTGTCGTAGTGGTCCACCTGGCCTGACTTCGGAGGCTTCACCGAGTCGATCCACCGTTCGGTTAGGCGTCTCTTCATCGAAAGGGACGAAAGGTGGCAATAGGTGGCAGTTGGCGGTTAACTTGGCTTGACACGGTTAGACGTGATTCTACAGCTAAACCCCCACGCCTGCAACCCATTCTTGGTTAAGGGGTGGAAAATGGTGTCAAACCGCGTCAAGGCTTACGCCTGGCTGTTAACCAGGCTAGCGGAGGTTCGAATCCTCCCGCTCCAGCCAGTTTGCAACCTTATCCCTCCGGCGCAAAACGAAAGCAGTTCGCTAGTAAACGCGTCGGTCGTGTATCGAACGCCTTGCTGGACTTGGAGCTTGGGGGCTTACCCGGCACGGTGGTGAAACAAGGTGTGACGGAAAGTAACGAATCTTGCCTGGGCGAGATTTTTGTCTGAAATTGTCACCCCCTCGACTTCCGCCGGCACCAACGCCGTATCCGAATCTTCCCGCTCCAGCCGAACCTGCTACCTCAAACGCCAAGCAGAGGCAGAAAGTGTTGCTGGTAGTTGTACGCGGTCGTATCTCGAGCGGGTTGCAGAACCTGGAACTTAGCGGCTCACCCGTGGCCCTGGCGAAACAAAGTGAGCTAACATGTGGCCCGCCGATCTACTTCACTTTGGCAGAAGGGAAGAGAAACATGTCG
>Ga0326597_10010363_pt1 | contig 12428 bp, 9 predicted proteins | sample RVTome_12_FD_203789 | JGI IMG/M metagenome (GOLD analysis project Ga0326597, IMG submission 203789) | Soil microbial communities from uranium-contaminated site in the Upper Colorado River Basin, Wyoming, United States - RVT100D185 | ecosystem: Environmental > Terrestrial > Soil > Contaminated >... | reverse complement strand
ATGTTGGAGCCCACGCCGTACTTGAGGTCCAGCCCCACGTCGCCGAAGAGGCGGGAGCCGTCGTTCCAGGGGTCTCCCGGGCGGTCGGGATCGACGTACTCGGCCCGGGCCGAGGCGTAGGGCAGCAGCTCGAGGTGCGTCCCGGGGTGGATCTCCTCGATACCGGTGAGGTGGCCCATCCGCGAGGCGAGGCCGCTCTCGTTCTTGGACACCAGCTCGAGCCAGGACTCCTCGTTCTTGCGGTGCACGACACGGCGAGCGTTCATTCCCCAGGTGTGAGACGAGGCGGCGGGGAAGCGGAGCTGGGAGAAGGGGATTCGCATCTCCACCGTCCAGCCCCCGTCGTCGACGCTCACCGCCGACTCCCAGACCGCGTCCCACGAGTCGTCGAGAAAGTTGTCGTCGTAGAGGACGGCGTCGCGCTGCACTCCGGCGGCGCTGACTTCGAGCTCCACCCCGGTGCGGTGGTCGTGGTGGGGGTCGAGGAAGAGCGCGAAGCGGTCCGCCTCGGCGGGCTCGTCGCGCCGGGAGAGCTGCCTCTCGATCCGGGCGGGCTCCGTGTCGTGGAGCCGCGCGCCGACGTAGAGGGCGTGATCGTCATAGAGGACCCGCAGCTCCGTCGACTCGGTGGCGGGCGCCCCCTGGTCGGGGTCCCGCTGGAGGAAGCCAGAGGTGACCGGGGCGCTCTCCCACGCCGCCTCGTCGAGCCGGCCGTCCACGCCGATCGCCGTCGTCGCCCGCGCGGCGCGGAAGGCGGGGCCTTCGTGGGCTCCGGCGGTCGCTGCGGTGATCGCCAGCGCGACGACGCCGAGGAGAGGCATGCGCGTCGAGGATCGTGGCGTCGAGGAGTGCGGCAGGGAGGGTCGTCTCGTCGGCGGGCTCTCCCGGTGTCGCACCACCCGGGATTCTATTCCGGATCGGGCGGGTCCACCGATTGGGCACCCGGCGGCCGCAGCATTCGGAAGAACCGTCCGATCGCCTCGACCTTGTCCGGCTCCTTCCGCAGCCCTCCCCATGCGAAGACCAGCACTCCCGTCGCGGGCCGGCGCGTGCCGTGATCGAGGACGCCTGGAACCTGCTCGACCGGGACTCTTTCTCCCCAGTCCGAGATCTGCACGATCGGCCAGATTCGATGTCGCTCGCCGGGACGTCCCTCGATTCCGAGATGGCGCCCGAGCCAGGCCACCTGGCGGGAGATCCACTCGGGCTCGTCGGCGTGGCCGAAGCGGGCGTGGTAGGGCATGGGGCTGAACACGTCGAGATACGCGGCCTGGGACCGCAGGTCGATCGCCAGCTTTTCGAGACGAGCGCCACCCCCGTCCTCGTCACTCCAGGGGTTGTGAAAGGTGCCGAGAAGCGCCCCCGGCCGCGTCGCGTCCAGGATCTCGCGAAACTCGCGCACCCAGTCGGTGAAGACCGACGCGCGCCACCTCACCCACGCTTGCCAGTGGGTCGAGAGGAGGAGCTTCGCGAGCTCGAGGGGCGGGGCCTCGGGCAGCGGGATGTTCGTCTCTTGCCGGAAGCGGTGGAGGCACCCTGGGCAGAAGCAGGTGTCGGGGAGGTTCGGCACCTCCTGCTCCCAGCTCGCGTGCGCGTGGTGGTAGTCGAGCCAGACGCCGTCCACCGCGAAGTCCTCGAGGAGCCGCCGAAACGCCTCCATCCGGCTCGCCCGGTAGGCCGCGTGAGTGGGGCAGATGCCCTGCCAGCCGTCGGGGGCCGGCGAGACCCGGCCGTCGGAACCGACGGGAGCGGCGTCGGGGTGGCCTTTCAGGTACTCCGCCACGTGCAGCGTGTTGAACTCCGCGAAGACTCGGACGCCCTCGCTCCGCAGGAGGGTCATCCGCTCGGGGGTGACGCTGCCCGACCCCAGCCAGACGGCGTCCACCCCGAAGTCCCCCAGCCGTCGTCCCGAGTCGAGAATCTCCCGGGGCACGCCGCCGTAGATCCCGCGAACGGACACGTGGAGGCGAGGCCCCGGCCCCTCCGCACCCACGGCCGAAGGGCCGAGGGCCCCACCGACGAGCAGCAGAGCTGCGATCGCCCTCATGGTCGACCTCCTCCCGATCCGGACGCGAGAGAACCTCGGAGCGGATCCCCGCGCCGGGGATTCCACTTGAGCCCGGCGCCGGAACGCGATACTTTGCCGGGTCGGCGCCATGCGTGCGGAGCCAGCCGGGCTCCCGCGCCGAGCCCAAAGCGTCCGGGAGTGCGACCGGCGGCTCGCGCCGCGCATCGTCTCCCGGGCACCAGGGGCCCCGCGCTTGTCGGCTTTATCCAAAGGAGCACATATATGAGCGATCTTACGAGAGGAACGGTGGGACGCCGCCAGTTCATGGGTGCCGCCGCCGCCGCCAGCGTCACGATCATGAAGCCGGAGCTGGCCTTCGGCGCCAGGGCCAACTCCGCGGTCCGCCTTGGCCTGCTCGGGTGCGGCGGGCGGGGCACGGGCGTGACCGCTTCCTTCCTCGAGAACACCGGCGCGGTGGTCACCGCGATCGGCGACATGTTCGCCGACCAGCTGGAGAAGGGCCAGAAGAACCTCAACGAGGCCGCGGGCAAGTTCGGCAAGCCGGCGATCCCGTCCTCGCACCTCTTCCGCGGGCCCAGGGCGTACGAGCAGCTGTTCGCCTCGCCCGACGTCGACGCGGTCTACATCGCCAGCCCCCCCTACTTCCACCCCCTCCACCTCGAGGCCGCGATCGCGGCGGGCAAGCACGTCTACGTCGAGAAGCCGGTGGGGGTGGACGTGCCCGGTTGCCGGAAGGTCATGGAGCTGGGGAAGAAGGCCGAGGGGAAGGTCAGCCTCGCGGTGGGCTTCCAGATCCGCCACGCCTCGCCCTACGTCGAGCTCGTCAAGCGCATCCACAACGGGCAGATCGGGATGCCGGTGTGCGGCATGATCCACTACTTCGCCTCGCGCCTGAAGCGGCCGGAGTGGCCCGACGCCACCCCCGCCGAGCGTCGCCTGCGCAACTGGGTCTGGGATCGCGCGCTCTCGGGCGACATCATCGTCGAACAGAACGTCCACATCATCGACGTGACCAACTGGGTGCTCCAGGGCCACCCGGTGAAGGCGACCGCCGCCGGCGGACGGGCGGGACGCATCGACGAGGGAGACTGCTGGAGCCACTTCAACGCGGTGCTCACCTATCCCAACGACGTGCACGTCAGCTTCGCCTCCACCCAGTTCGGCGACGCGGCGTGGGGCGTGGGCATGCAGTACTCGGGCAGCCACGGCGTGGCCCAGGCCCGCTACGACGCTCCGGTGAAGATCGACGGCGAGACGCCGTGGGAGTATCCCGGGCTCGGCGAGCCGGAGAAGACCGAGCTCGCCGATGCCATGGCCGGACGGTTCTCCGGCGCCCTCGACGACGCCGACCCCAACAAGCAGAAGGCGTTCATCGAGAGCGTTGCGAGCGGCAAGCTCCTCAACGAGGCTCACGCCGGGGCGGAGGCCGCCCTGGCGGGGATACTGGCCCGGCAGGCCGCCTACACGGGCCGGGAGCTCACCTGGGACGAGCTCCTGCGCTCGGACGAGGCCTTCGACCCGAAGATGGACTGGAACCAGTTCGCCTAGGGCGCGGCCCCCGTCGTCGGCATCGATGTCCACGTTGATCGAGTCCGCCGTTCCTGCTCAACCGCCACCGCTCGACGGGACGTTCCGTCCGGCGGCACTGGCGAACCGCCGCTTCCGCGAGGAGGTTGCCGCGGCCGGGGGCGGCGATCCCCTCGTCCTCGGGCTCGAGCGCTCGCCGGAGTCGATCTCCCGTTTCGAGACCGCCGTGCTCCCGGAGGACCACCCCAGGGCGGCGGAGAACCTGTGGTACGCGGAACGGCTGCTCAAGTTCCTCCTCTGGCAGCGCGGAGCCTGGAAGGTGCACGTGGGCGGTCCAAAGACCGTCGTCCGCCACCTCCAGGATTGCTATGCCCCCGGGGGCGCGCGCGCCTTCGACCACCGCTTCATGGGGGAGAGCGTCTACCAGAAGACGTTCACCGTGACCGGGTGCGATCTTGGCGCGGTTCCCCCCGAGCGGGAGAGCGAGCGGTCGCTGGGGCGGCACCTCGACGGCTGCCGCATCGGCTTCGACCTCGGGGCCTCCGACCTGAAGGTGTCGGCGGTCGTCGACGGCCACCCCGTCTTCAGCCAGGAGATCGAGTGGCAGCCCCGGGAGCACGAGGACCCTCGGTACCACCGGCACATGGTCCTCTCCGCGCTGCACCTCGCCGCCTCGCGGCTGCCGCGGCTCGACGCGATCGGCGGCAGCTCCGCCGGGATCTACGTCGACAGCCGCCCCATGATCGCGTCGCTGTTCCGGGGGATTCCTGGAGAGCGGTACGGCGAGGTCCGCGAGATGTTCCAGGATGTCCGGCGCGGGTTCGGGGTGCCCCTCGAGGTGGTGAACGACGGCGAGGTGACGGCGCTGGCGGGGTCGATGTCGCTCGAGGACGACTCCGTGCTCGGCGTCGCTCTGGGGTCGAGCGAGGCCGCCGGCTACATCACGCCCCGGGGCAACATCACCGACTGGCTCAATGAGCTCGCCTTTGCCCCCGTCGACCTCAGCGCGAAGGCCCCGCTCGACGAGTGGTCGGGCGATCGAGGGGTCGGCGCCCTCTACTTCTCCCAGCAGTGCGTCTTCCGCCTCGCTCCCGCCGCGGGCATCGAGGTCCCGACCGACGCCACCCCCGCCCGCCGGCTCGCGATGGTGCAGGAGAAGCTCGAGGCCGGGCACGATGGCGCGCGGAAGATCTGGGAGACGATGGGCGTCTACATGGGCTACGGGCTCGCGCACTACGCCGAGTTCTACTCCTTGAAGCACGTGCTGATCCTCGGGCGCTGCACTTCGGGGTCGGGGGGCACCCTGATCCTCGAGGGCGCGAAGCAGGTCCTCCGCGACGAGTTTCCGGACCTGGCGGGACGACTCCACATCCAGCTCCCGGACGAGAAGAGCCGCCGGGTGGGGCAGTCGATCGCGGCGGCGAGCCTGCCCGAAGCGGCACGGAGGGAAACGTGAAGCTCACCCAGGACGCGGCCGAGATCTTCGTCCCCGACGGCACCGAGACGAAGGCGGCCCTCGCCCGCACGACGCACCTCGCGGTCAGCGCCCACCAGGACGACCTGGAGATCATGGCCATCGACGGGATCCTGCGGTGCTTCCAGAGAAGCGATCGGTGGTTCACCGGGGTGGTGGTGACCAGCGGCGCCGGCTCGCCCCGGGACGACCTGTACCGCGACTACACCGACGAGACGATGCGGGCCGTCCGCGCCCGCGAGCAGAGAAAGGCCGCTCTCGTCGGCGAGTACGCGGCGCAGGTGCTGCTCGACTTCCCGAGCGCGGCGGTCAAGAGCGCGAAGGACCCGGGACCGGTGAGCGACCTCGCCGCGATCCTCGACGCCGCCCGTCCCGAGGTCGTGTACACCCACAACCTGGCCGACAAGCACCCCACGCACGTCGCGGTGGCGCTTCGGGTCGTCGCCGCCGCTCGCCGGCTTCCCCCGCAGGTCCGTCCGAAGCACCTTTACGGCTGCGAAGTGTGGCGCGACCTCGATTGGATGCGCGACCAAGACAAGATCCGCTTCGACACCTCGAGCCACGAGAGCCTTCAGATGGCGCTTCTCGGCGTCTTCGATTCGCAGATCTGCGGGGGGAAGCGCTACGATCTGGCCACCATGGGGCGCCGGAAAGCCAATGCGACCTACTTCGAGTCCCACGCCGTCGACCAGGCGCAGGGTCTCGTCTTCGGCATGGACCTGACCCCCCTCGTCCTCGATCCGGATCGGGACGTGGGGGCCCACGTCCTGGAGCACCTGGACCGCTTCGCCCTCGACGTGAGAAATCAGATCGAGAGCCTCCTTTAGGCGCGAGAGGAAGGGCCCGCCGTCGGCGGCACGATGATCGACCAGACCCGCCTCTACCAGGAGATCCACGAGCAGCCCGCGGTGATCGAGCGGCTGCTGCGAGACCAGCGCGGAGCGGTCACCGAGCTGGTCCGTGCCATCCGCAGCCGTGAGATCACGCACGTGGTGATCGCCGCGCGCGGCACCAGCGACAACGCGGCACGGTACGCGCAATACGCGCTCGGCGCGAGAAACCGGCTCCTGGTCGGCCTCGCCGCCCCGAGCCTCTACTCCGTCTACCAGAGCCCCCCGCGCTTCCACCGCTCGCTGGTGCTCGGCATCAGCCAGAGCGGGAAGAGCCCCGACATCGTCGCGGTGCTGGCCGAGGCGAGGCGCCAGGGCGCGCTCACCGCGGTCGTGACCAACGACCCGGGCTCCGACCTCGCCGGCGAGGGCGACGTCGTCGTCGACCTCGGGGCGGGCGAGGAGAAGTCGGTGGCGGCGACGAAGACGTACACCGCAGAGCTCGCGGCGATCGCCCTCTTGAGCGCGAGCCTCGGCGAGGGCCCGGAGGCCTTCGAGGCTCTCGAGAAGGTCCCCGCCGCCGTCGCCGGCGCCCTCTCCGCGAAGGGCGCGACCGCTCTCGTTGCCGAGCGGTTCCGCGACGTCCGCCGCTCGATCGTCATCGGGCGCGGCTTCAACTACGCGACCGCCTTCGAGATCGCGCTGAAGCTCAAGGAGCTGACGTACACGATGGTGGAGTCCTACAGCAGCGCCGACTTCCTCCACGGGCCGCTGGCGCTCCTCGAGGAGGGTTTCCCCGTGCTCGTCCTCGCGCCCTCCGGCCGTCTCCTCCCGGAGATGGTGAGCCTCGTCGCGACGCTGCGCGAGCACCGGGCGGAGGTGGTGTGTCTCAGCGACGACGCCGAGGCTCGGGCCGCCGCGCCGCAGTCGCTGGCGGTGCCCACGGTGCCGGAGTGGCTGTCGCCGTTCACGATGGTCGTGCCCGGCCAGCTCCTCGCCCTCCAGCTCGCGCACGCGAGGGGACTCGACATCGACGCGCCCCGGGCGATCCGCAAGGTGACGGAGACGACATGACGAAGGCGCGCCCCTCGGCGCTCCGGATCTCCGCGCTCCGGGCCACTCCGGTCTCCGTGCCCCTCGAGGCGCCCCTGCGCCACGCGAACGGGTGCCACTGGGGGCGCTTCGTGCGGACGATCGTGGAGGTCGAGACCGAGGACGGTCTGGTCGGACTCGGGGAGATGGGCGGCGGCGGGGAGAGCGCCACCGCCGCCTTCCACGCCCTCTTGCCGTACCTGGTCGGCCACAATCCCGCGCGTCTCGAGGAGATGCGGTTCCGGATCGCGAACCCGACGGCGTCGCTCTACAACAACCGGACCCAGCTCATGGCCGCTCTCGAGTTCGCGTGCCTGGACCTGCTCGGCCAGCACTGGGGCGTGCCCGTCGCCGAGATCCTCGGGGGTCGGCTGCGGGAGCGGGTGCCTTTCGCGTCGTACCTGTTCTTCCGCTACCCGCACCCGCAGCGCCTTGCCGGAGAGGTCCGGACGGCCGAGCAGCTCGTGGCCGAAGCCCGAGCCTTGAAGGAACGGCACGGCTTCAGGACGCACAAGCTCAAGGGAGGGGTGTTCCCCCCCGAGTACGAGCGGCGGTGCTACCGCGCGCTCGCCGAGGCGCTCCCCGGCGACCGGTTCCGCTTCGACCCCAACGGCGTATGGTCGACCGAGCAGGCGATCGAGTTCGGACGGGGCATCGAGGACCTCCCGAACGACTATCTCGAGGACCCCGTGTACGGGCTGCACGGCATGCGGCGCGTCCGCGAGAAGCTGCGGCTGCCCCTCGCCACCAACACCGTCGTCGTCAACTTCGAGCAGCTGGCCGCCAACGTCCTCGACACCGCCGTCGACGTCGTTCTCCTCGACACGACCTTCTGGGGCGGCATCCGTCCCTGCGTCAAGGCCGCCTCCGTGTGCGAGACCTTTCAGCTCGGCGTGGCCGTGCACTCCTCGGGCGAGCTCGGCATCCAGCTCGCGACGATGCTCCACCTCGGCGCGGTGTTGCCGAACCTCACCTTCGCCGCCGACGCGCACTACCACCACCTCGTGGACGACGTGATCGAGGGCGGGCGGCTGCGCTACGAGGAGGGTTGCCTGGCGGTGCCCACGACGCCGGGGCTGGGCGTGCGCCTGGATCGCGACAAGCTGGCTCGCTACCACGAGGAGTTTCGGCGGCTGGGCCCCTACCCCTACGACCAGGATCCGCTCCGGCCGGGCTGGACCCCGCTCGTCCCGAACGACCGCTGGGCCGACTCGGAGGACGACCGCGTTCCGGAGGTCCCGGTCTGATCGAGAGCGTCGATCGAGACCGCGCCCGCGGTCGGGGAGGGACCGCTCGTCGCCTCCGCCCCTGTCTCTTCGCGGGCGCGCTCGCGTTGCTCGTCCTGTCGGCCCGACCGGCGCCGGCCGAGGACGGGTACGAGCTCTGGCTCCGCTACCCGGCCGTCTCCCCCGAGGCCCTCCGCCTGAGCTATCGGGAGCGGATCGGCGAGGTCCGCGTGGAGGGGAGCTCGAGGACGCTGCAGGCGGCGCGCGAGGAGCTCGGGCTCGGACTGCGCGGCCTGCTCGGGGTCGACCTGTCACCGACGACATTGGACGCCCGGCGCGGCCTCCTCGTGGCGGGCACCCTCACCTCGTCCGAGACGATCGCCTCGATGGACCTGGCCGAAGCGCTCCGGAGCGCGGGAGACGAGGGGTACGTGATCCGCTCGATGCGCCGGAGAGGCCGACCGACTCTCGTCATCGCCGCGAAGAGCGACGTCGGCGTGCTCTACGGCGTGTTCGGCTTCCTGCGACTCCTCCAGACACACCACAGCCTCGAAGATCTCGCTCTCGTCAGCGCTCCGCGGATCCGAAACCGTGTCCTCAACCACTGGGACGACCTGGACCGGACGGTGGAGCGGGGATACGCGGGCTTCTCGCTGTGGGACTGGCACAAGCTGCCCGACTATCTCTCGCCGAGGTATCGGGACTACGCGCGGGCGAACGCCTCGATCGGCATCAACGGGACGGTGCTCACCAACGTCAACGCCGACGCCACCAGCCTGACCCGGGAGTACCTCGTCAAGGCGGGCGCGCTCGCCGACGTCTTCCGACCGTGGGGCGTCCGGGTGTACCTGACCGCGCGCTTCAGCGCCCCGATCGAGATCGGTGGGCTCGCGACGGCCGATCCCCTCGTCCCCGCCGTCGCCGAATGGTGGAAGGACAAGGCCGACGAGATCTACGGGATCATCCCGGACTTCGGCGGCTTCGTGGTGAAGGCCAACTCCGAGGGCCAGCCCGGGCCGCAGGACTATGGCCGCTCCCACGCCGAGGGCGCGAACATGCTCGCCGACGCGCTGTCTCCCCACGGCGGCATCGTGATGTGGCGGGCATTCGTGTACTCGAGCGAGGAGCCGGACGACCGCGCCAAGCAGGCGTACAACGAGTTCACTCCCCTCGACGGGACGTTCCGGTCGAACGTGCTCGTGCAGGTGAAGAACGGCCCGATCGATTTCCAGCCCCGCGAGCCCTTCCACCCCCTCTTCGTGGCGATGCCGAGGACGCCCTTGATGATGGAGGTGCAGATCACCCAGGAGTACCTGGGCCAGGCCACGCACCTCGTCTTCCTCGCCCCGATGTGGGAGGAGGTGCTCCGCGCCGACACGGGGGCGAGAGGCGAGGGATCGACGGTCGGCCGGGTGATCGACGGAACGCTCCACGGGTACGAGCAGACAGGGATCGCGGGAGTGGCGAACACGGGGACCGACCGCAACTGGTGCGGCTCCGTCTTCGCCTGCGCCAACTGGTACGCGTTCGGGCGGCTGGCCTGGGACCACACGCTGACGTCGTCGGCGATCGCCGAGGAGTGGATCCGCATGACGTTCACCGACGAGCCCTCCTTCGCCCTTCCGGTGAAGGAGATGATGCTCGGCTCACGGGAGGCGGCGGTCGACTACATGACGCCGCTGGGGCTTCACCACCTGATGGCGCGTGGCCACCACTACGGCCCCGGGCCTTGGGTCAGCGGGGGGCCCCGGGCCGACTGGACGTCCGTCTACTACCACCGGGCCGACTCGGGTGGAATCGGGTTCGACCGCACGGCGAGCGGCAGCGACGCGGTGAGCCAGTACTTCCCGCCGGTTCGCGACCGGTTCGCGAGCCTGGAGAAGGTGCCCGAGGAGTACCTCCTGTGGTTCCACCGCGTCCCCTGGGACCATCGGATGGTTTCGGGCCGCACCCTGTGGGACGAGCTCGCCCTGCGCTACTCCCGCGGGGTCGGCAAGGTCCGGGGCATGCAGGCAACCTGGCGATCCCTGGACGGCCGGATCGACCCCGAGCGCTACGAGCAGGTGCGTGCCTTCCTGGTGATCCAGGAGAAGGAGGCGCGATGGTGGCGCGACGCCTGCCTCCTCTACTTCCAGACCTTCTCGCGGCGCCCGATCCCCGAGGGGTACGAGCCCCTGCGGGGCACGCTCGAGGAGTACGAAGCGATCGAGAAGCGTCCCGTGCCCAGCCTCTGACGCCGCGCCCAATCGGAGGGCTTGGGTGTGGACCTGGGCTACAAGCTGGCACCTCTCGACGTCGTGGCCACGCAGAGCTCTTCGAGTGGTGGCTGGGAACCTGGCGAGGGATCCTCGAGCGCTGGGGTCCGGACCTGTCTCAGGGGGCGTTTCTCTTCGCCGGGCAGGTCTTCCGTCACGACGGAATGATGCCCGTCCTCTACGCTACCGACTACGACGTGGACGCGTCGCTCATCGACTCGGCCACCAGGATCGCGACGACCGAGGTCTCAGCCATGACCGATGGCGCGCTGCGCGACGGCATTCGGCTGCGAGTGAGACCTCCCGATTCGAGTGGTTCGTCCCCGGCGAGCAGCACGGCTGGCTCCTCTACTACACCCTCGCCAACTACTTCGAGAGACGGACCTTCTCGATCCTCCGCGCCTCGTTCACGGACGGCTTCGGAACGGTCTTCGGCTCGATCGTGGTCCTCCCTTCCCCCCGGTCGCTCCACGAGCCCGGGAGAGATCCGCAGAGCCGCAAGGTCAGGGTCGTGGGCTCCGCTAACGCCTTGGTCTCTGACCGGTGAGGGCGTCGTGTCCGGCCGCGTTGAGAAGGTCAGCGACCTCGGTGGGGAGGTTCTCGTCGACCTTGAACGTCATGAAGTCCGGCTAGGGCAGGGCCACGACTCGTTCACGAGCGAGTTCGGCCGCGTACGCGACTGCAGCCTGAATCGCTTCCTGGGTCAGGGTAGGGTAGCTCTTGAGGATATCCGCAGCGCTAGATCCAGCGGCGAGGTTGTCCAGCACCACGGACGCTAGGATCCTGGTGCCGCGGATACACGCCTGCCCGTGGCACACGGCGGGGTCGACGACGCTATGCTCACGCCAGGCCATCAGACTCGCTACCTCGACCCTAGTTTACCCCCAAGCATGTCCGCCCAACACTGGAGTTAAGAGCTGCGAAGCTCCAATACGCTTGGCTTCGTCAACTCCTTGGGCGGCGCCCTCGGACTCCGAGAACGGACGTCAAGGCCCGCTCCTGCATGACCACATGCGTACCTCCGACGACCGCAAAGACACGCTGGCCGTCTGCCACGCTCCTGCTGAGGATAGCCACCATGACTCGATCGCGGTAGTCGCTCGAACTCCGTGAGACGCGGTTTAGGAACGTGTCAGAGCGAACGGGATCAAACCACCGCAGCGGAGTTATGCGATAGCCGCTGGAATCCGGGAACCTGTCGCTGAAGGCCGCCGCAACCTCGCCGAGAAACCGAGGCGATACGCCAAGGCCAGGCGCAGCGTTGTAGATGGCGAGTACGCGTTCGAGCTCAGTGTCAACACCATTCGGGCCCTCTCGATCAGCGAACTGAGCGATGGCGCGAAGAACGAAGAAGAGCTTCACGTCGGTCGCCGAGAATGCTTGCCTGAGGTGCGCGACTTCCTCCGCTCGGTCGGGGTCCAGGCTCGCAACCGGAACGTCATCGCGCGCCGCGAGGAAACGGACGAGCCCGGGCTCCCCGTACTTCTCGACCGCCGCGTCACGCGTCGCTTCGAGCGGAGGGTGGCCGCCCTCGTTGAATGCCATCGTTGGCTTGAAGGAGGCCCACTGGCGCTCTATGTCTGTGACCTGGGCGTCAGTCGGCGAATACGTATGGCGGGCTCCGTAGTAGAGGAGAGAGCCCTGCGCCGACTCGAACCTGAGAACATATGGCCATTCCACCGACAGAGTGGTGTACTGTGGCCAGCTCATGATTGCCGGGTGCTGATGGGACACGCATCCGACCACAGCTATGAGCATTGCCGGGATCACAGTCCACCTAGCCCGATCCATCGCTGCTCACCTCAAGTCCGCCCAACACTAGGGGATCACCTGCGAGCGGCGCCTCGATCCCTGCCAGGGCGCCGCTCGTCAGGTGCATCCCCCTGGACCGCTCACGCGATCGGGGTCGCACTCGCCCAGCTCCTATCAATCGCGGCGAGGATGGCCTCTCGGTTGTCCTGGTCCTCGACACGGCTGATCATGAATGCTGTCTTG
>Ga0326597_10010362_pt1 | contig 12428 bp, 9 predicted proteins | sample RVTome_12_FD_203789 | JGI IMG/M metagenome (GOLD analysis project Ga0326597, IMG submission 203789) | Soil microbial communities from uranium-contaminated site in the Upper Colorado River Basin, Wyoming, United States - RVT100D185 | ecosystem: Environmental > Terrestrial > Soil > Contaminated >... | reverse complement strand
TCGAGTGCAAATCGATCGCTCCGTACAGTTTCATCTTCCTCTCCTCCTTTGGGTTGTGGGGTTGGCTCATCGCCAACCTTAGCGCCTCTCGGAGAAGCCGGCTAGATGATTATCAGACTTTTACATCTTGACTATTTGAAAACTGTTGAGTCGTCGCGTCTGATCTCTTTTACGAACACATTCTCGGCGAAAGAAAAGTTTGACCCCCGCCAAATTTATATATTCGCGATGCTGCGAGCAATACGTTCGCGCATTTTGGCATCAGGAAGCCTGCCGAAGCCCGCTTTCATATTGTCCCGTAAGTGCTGAACCTTACTGGTCGCCGGAATCGCGCAAGTGATCGCGGGATGCGAGATTACGAATTTTAGAAAAAGCTGGGCCCAACTCGTGCAATCGATTTCCCCCGCCCAGGCTGGCAAAGGATGACTGCTGACCTTACGGAATAGTCCGCCCGCGGCAAACGGCCGGTTGACGAGGACCGCCAGACCTCGTTCCTCGGCGAGCGGGAGAAGCCGGCGCTCGGCGGCACGCTCGGCGACAGAATAGTTGAACTGCACGAAGTCCAGTTCTTCGGAATGTATCACCTTCGCAAGATCATCGTAGGCGCTTTCCGTGTAGTGGGTAACGCCGATGTAACGAACCTTGCCTTGCTCCTTCCAGCGAGGCAGGGTCACGAGATGGGTACGGTAATCGACCAGATTGTGAACTTGCATGAGATCGACGCGCGACGTGCGCAACCGCGACAGTGACTGCTCCATTTGCCGGATGCCCGCATCCTTTCCATTGGTCCACACTTTGGTTGCGAGAAAAAGTTTCTTATGCGCCTTCAACTCGCCGGCGAGATCGCCGACGACGGTTTCCGACCGACCGTACATCGGCGACGAATCAACAACGCAGCCGCCGAGTTTGATGAAATCGCCCAGCACATGGCGCAATGGCTCGCGCTCGGCGGCAGTCGGCCCGACGTCAAAGGTTTGCCAGGTTCCCAGCCCAATCACGGGCAGCGACTCGCCGGTCCGGGGAATCGGTCTCTGCATCATAGGCTCTGCCAAAGTCGTTCCTCCGCTGATGCCAACGGCACCAGCCGCCATCATCCCAAGAAAATCCCTGCGCGAAATATTATCCGCCGCCACATCACGTCGTTTTTCCATAGATACCATGTCAATACGAAGCGAGCCAAAGATCAAGACCCGCGTTGTAAACGAACGCCTTCGGCGGGGAGGGCGTAGAACGTAACGAGGGAGAAAGAGGCAGAGACGCGTAGGAGCAGGTTTGAAACCTGCCCCTATTTATTTCCGGAACTCGATGCCTGGCAAAATGGCGTCGTCAAATGAAATCATTACAGGTGCAGTGATTGACAATGAAATCTTGTGATCAACTTGTCATCCGTTGCCAGTCGAGGCCGAAGCGCGTCAGGTACTTACGTAGGCGATCGGCGTCGTTCGTGGTAGTTTTTCGATCTCTTGAAGTTCTGAAAAGTTTGCGCCCTGCGTCCGAGAGACTTTTCGACTCGCGGCAAATTTCGACCACGCCGCGGAGTTGAATGCGATCGAACAGATCCAGTTCTTCCCAACGTTTCTCTCCCAGCATTTGCTGAATACTCTCGTCCTCCCCCGTCTGTGTCGAGCTCTGCCACCCGCGCCGAAGCCGGCCAATCTCTTCATCGACAACCTCAACTGAAATGCGACCGCCGATCGCCAGGGTAGCCATGCGAACTACGGCGGCATTGAGGTCTCTGAAGTTGCCGTTCCATTTGGCCTCGGACGATATCGCAAATTGGAGGAACCGTTCGCGGGCCTCCTTATTGAACGTGACTTGTGCGCCCACGCGCTGAGCGAACTGGTCCAGTTCGTACTGGAGATTCGGCTCGATGTCTTCGGCTCGCTGCCGCAAGCCGGGAAGATGGAAGGTCCAGAGATTGATCCGCGACAGCAAATCCTCGCGAAAGGTGTGCTCTTCCACTCGCTGCTGCAGGTCGCAGTTGGTGCCAGCGATAAGCTGGAAGTTGCTGTGTGCTTCTTTATCTGCGCCCAATGGCAGAAAACTTTTTTCTTCCAGGGCGCGCAGCAGCATTGCCTGTTCGTCTACGCCCAAGGTGCCGATCTCATCGAGAAACAGAACTCCTTCGCTCGCGGTCAGCAACAGGCCGGGCCGGGCCCGATGGGCGCCAGTGAACGCCCCTTTGATGTGTCCGAAAAGTGTCGACATGGCATTCTCACCGCGGAGAGTCGCGCAGTTCACCTCAACGAATGATCCCTTAATCTGATGCCGGCTTTTTTTGAGCTCGTAGATCCGCTTCGCCAGTCGAGACTTCCCAGCCCCCGTTGGTCCCATAAGGAGGACCGGATCGCGCGACCGAACAGCGACCTGCTCGATTCGCTCCACCAACCGGTTGAACTCTTGATTCCGGGTCGGGATCCCGGACTTGAGAAAGGACAGCGCTTCGTTATGTTCCAGCTGGAAGCGCGAAGCCAATTTGTCGTACTTCGAGAGGTCGAGATCGATGATTTCATAGGTGCCGTTTGCGCGTGAACGCTGGCGGCTCAGCGGCGAAGTCTGGATCAGCTTCGCCGGAAAGTAGCGCGCCTCGGTGAGGAGAAAGAGACAAATTTGCGCGATATGCGTGCCGACTGTTATGTGGACGAGATACTCTTCCTGATCGACATCGAACGGATACTGCCTGGCAAACTGGTAAAGCGATCCATAAACTTCTTCCAGGTCCCAGGGATTCTCGAAGGACACGACATGCGGACGCACTGTCGTCTCCGGCGAGACCGCACGGATGTCTTCCGCGACAATTTGCGCGAGGGAAGTGAATTTCAAGTCATGCAGCAACTCCAGACGATCCACGACCAGGGTTTCCTGTTGGCAGAGCGAGACGGTCGGCCGCCACCTCTCCCAGCGCTCTGGGCCGCGCCCTGTGTCGAGCGTAGTTCCGAGGAGCCCAATCACTATGACTCGTTTCTTGGCCATATCTATTGCTCTATAAATCTAGCTTATATTCTAGTTTCAGGGGAATTTCCAACTGCTTTACGTTTACAGAGATTTGACCTTTTCCATTAGAAATTAGCTAGTTTTACCGTTAACCAGAGGAGTCGGTCTTTTGGCATCAAGCATGCTCTATGTCGGACCCAGACAAACGAACGGGAAGGAAACGGCTCCAATGGCAAACAAGAACCTCTTCAAATCATTGGCCGGCAAGTTGATCCCTGCAACGGACTCAACTAACGAGGAACAGGCTCCGGCTTATGCGTTCTCAGCGAAACGCAAGCTGGCCCAATACGCTGCGACCGGGTGCCTGAACTCGACGTTCTATGCATCGGGTAAGGATCAGCTCGACCAAGTCATGGCTCTGTGCGCTGTCGTCGAGCCGGAATTCATCGCCAAGACCGCCGTGTACTGCCGGGAGAAAGGTTTCATGAAAGACATGCCGGCACTACTGTGCGCTGCGCTGTCCACGCGAGACTTGGCGCTGCTGGCAACGATCTTCCACCGAGTAGTCGACAACGGAAAGATGCTCAGAAACTTCGTGCAGCTCATGCGTTCCGGCGCGGTGGGACGGAAGTCCTTGGGATCGGCTCCGAAGCGGCTGGTGCAGAGCTGGTTTGACCGGCAGGATGAAGCGGATCTGTTCTGCGCCGCTATTGGGCAAGACCCGTCGCTCGAAGATGTCATCAAGATGGTCCATCCGAAGCCGAAGACACTTCGGCAAGAGGCTCTCTACGGTTACTTACTGGACCGGCCCCACGACACGGAGCTCTTGCCTCAATTAGTTCGGCAGTACGAGGCGTTCAAGAAGGGCGAATCCCGGGAGGTCCCGGATGTTCCGTTTCTCAAGCTGACGGCTATGAATCTGAGCGAAGAGGCATGGGCGAATATTGCGGAGCGCGCGTCCTGGCAAACGACGCGTATGAACCTCAACGCCTTTGCGCGGTATGGCGTGTTTACTCGATCCAGTCTCGTGCAAGCGATTGCGGAGCGGCTGCGGAATCCGGCAGCGATCAGCAAGGCACGTGTGTTCCCATATCAACTGATGGCCGCATACGCGATGGCGGATAGCGCAATCCCGGGCGAGGTTCGAGGGGCGTTGCAGGATGCGATGGAAATTGCGATTCGGAACGTACCGGTGCTTGGCGGTAGAATCTATGTTTGCCCGGACGTATCCGGCTCGATGTCGGCGCCCGTGACCGGGTACCGAAAGGGAGCGACCAGCGCCGTACGGTGCATCGATGTGGCAGCGCTGGTCGCGGCGGCGATGGTCCGTAGAAACCCGTCCGCTGAAGTGCTGCCGTTCGAGCAAGATGTCGTGAGCGTCGCGTTGAATCCGCGCGACAGCGTCATGACGAACGCTGCGAAGCTCGCTGCCATCGGCGGCGGTGGCACCAACTGCAGCGCGCCGTTGGCGCTGTTGAACGCGCGAAAGGCCGCAGGCGATCTGGTGATTTTCATCTCGGATAATGAGTCCTGGGTGGACGCCGGGCAAGCTCGTGGAACTGCGACCATGACGGAATGGCAGCGGTTCAAGAGCCGGAACCCTGCGGCAAAGTTGGTGTGTATCGACGTTCAGCCTTACGGCACCACTCAAGCCAAGGAGCGGACCGATATCCTCAATGTAGGCGGTTTCTCCGACATCGTGTTCGATGTGATCGCGCAGTTTCAGGCCGCCTCGCTGCGAGAAGATCACTGGATCGGCGAAATTGAGGCTGTAACTTTGAATTAGCGATCAACTGCCGGGGCCGAATGCGCTCGGGACTACATCTATCGCATGTCAGGTCTCGAATAATTCCTCGTCGGCCCCGGCTGAAACCGTGAGACGAGCGAAGATCACAAGACGATGGCGAATGCACGTGGGACTACATGGTTGCCTGGGGGTCGAACCCCAACTCAGGAAACTGAGGGCGGTGTCTCACGAACGGTTGTCGCCATTACTTTTAACGACGATGTGGCGAATGCCGGAGGAACTACATCGGTCCCGGGTTCGAATCCCGGTGGCTCCACCGTACGGGGCCATAGCTCAGTGGTAGAGCAATGTTTCCCCAATTCTTGTCGCCACCTCGAAGTGATAGATGAACAGAGAATTACTGCGGATAGGCAACTTGTGCTACGATCCCGGCGGCGAATGCCGGAGGAACTACATGAACTCGAGGGTCTCCGGGTGTAAGTCCCGGAGCGCGGTAATCGCGCTAGCTCAGGACAGAGCATCGAGCAAACGTTTCTCCACTAGTTGTCGCCGCCGTTTAGAAAAGGGGATTTCATCATGACCGAGTCAACCTATAACGTAATCGAACCGGAAAGCGGCGTCCCTATCAAAGCGTGGACCAAAGGCGTCGCCATCGAAGCGGGAGCGGAGAAGCAGCTCCGCAACGTCGCTTCTATGCCGTTTATTTACAAGTGGGTCGCGGCGATGCCCGACGTCCATTGGGGCATTGGCGCTACGGTAGGAAGCGTGATTCCGACAAAGGGAGCGATCATTCCAGCCGCGGTCGGCGTGGATATCGGCTGCGGCATGATCGCAGTGCAGACTACGCTCTCGGCCAATCATCTACCGGACAACTTGAAGTCGCTACGCACGGCGATAGAAAAGGCGGTGCCACACGGGCGGACGGACAACGGTAGAAAAGGCGACCGCGGCGCTTGGCACGATATTCCGAAACACCATTTAACGGAATGGGAGCGCTTGAAGCCGCCCTATGACCTGATTCAGTCGAAGCACCCGCGGCTGGGTCGAGGGAACGACGTGAACCATCTGGGCACCCTGGGGACGGGAAACCACTTCATAGAAATTTGCCTCGACACGAACGACAGCGTTTGGTTCATGCTGCACAGCGGATCGAGAGGCGTGGGGAATCGGATCGGAACCTTTTTCATCGAACTGGCGAGGCAAGATATGCGCAAATGGATGATCAACCTTCCGGACAAGGATCTGGCCTATCTACCGGAAGGGACCGACCACTTCAACGATTACATCAAGGCGGTTCATTGGGCACAGGACTTTGCGATGACCAACCGAAAGCTCATGATGGAGAACCTCGTTGGAGCCCTCAAGGCTACCGGGGAATTGCCTGCTTTTGAGATTACAGAAGAAGTGGTGAACTGTCACCATAACTATGTGACCGTCGAAGAACACTATGGCGAGAAAGTTTTCGTGACGCGCAAGGGCGCCGTCCGCGCGGGCAAAGGTGACATGGGCATTATCCCCGGCAGCATGGGCGCCCGATCATATATCGTGCGCGGGCTCGGCAACGACGAGAGTTTCCATAGCTGCAGCCACGGCGCGGGGCGCGCCATGTCGCGCACCGAGGCGAAGCGGCGTTTCACGCTCGAAGACCACGCGAAGGCAACCGCCGGGATCGAATGTCGCAAGGATGCCGATGTGATCGACGAAACGCCGGGCGCATACAAGCCGATCGACGACGTAATGAGCGCGCAAAAGGATCTGGTCGAGATCGTGCACACGCTCCGCCAAGTGGTATGCGTAAAGGGTTGAGAGAGACGGTAATTCGATGCTCACTATTGACGGTTCACACAACGAAGGCGGCGGGCAGATCCTGCGGACCGCCCTGACACTAAGTCTGGCTACGCGGACACCGTTTCGCATCGACAAGATTCGCGCCGGGCGCAAACAGCCGGGGTTGCTGCGCCAGCATCTCGCCGCTGTGAAGGCTGCCGCACAGATCGGCAAGGCCGAGGTGCAGGGTGATCAGATCAACTCGCAGGAGTTGGTCTTTACTCCTAAAGACATCGTTCCAGGGGAATATAACCTCTCTATAGGTAGCGCCGGCAGTACTTCGCTCGTGCTGCAGACGATCTTACCCGTGCTGATGTTGGCGTCAAAGCCAAGTTCGCTAACCCTGGAGGGAGGAACTCACAATCCCGCTGCGCCGCCATACGATTTTCTTGAGAAAGCCTTTGTACCGCTGCTCAATCGAATCGGCGCGCAGGTGCAGACGAAACTTCTCGCGCCAGGATTTTATCCTGCGGGCGGGGGCGTGATGAAGGTGACGATTGAGCCTCCGTCTGCGCTGACTTCCCTCGACCTCATAAAACGCGGGGAGCCCCGTAGCAGATCGGCCCGCGCCATTGTCGCTAATTTGGCGCGTAACATTGCGGAACGAGAGCTTGCCGTGATCGGCAAAAAGCTTTCCTGGGATCCTTCCTGTCTGACCGTCGAAGTTGTCTCCTCCCGTGGTCCCGGCAACGTAGTTCTGCTCGAAGTGGAAAGCGAACACGTCACGGAGTTATTTACTGGTTTCGGCGAACGCAATGTGCGCGCTGAAACCGTGGCGGAGAACGCCGCATCCCAAGCTCGTCGCTACCTGGCATCGGATGCCGCCGTTGGTGAACACCTCGCGGATCAGTTGCTCTTGCCGCTCACATTCGCCAAAGGCGGCATTTTCACGACTGTTCCGCTGTCACGCCACGCGCAAACGAATATCGACACGATTGCACGGTTCCTATCCAGGAGGATCCAGGTACACTCGGAAAGCAATCGGCGCTGTACGGTTGAGATCGCGCCGCTAGACGCGTGAGCCCCAGATGCCCCAAGCAAAGAGCGCGAAAATCCGAGCGGATGGGGGCAGGCCTTGTAATTATACAGCTCCTACCAAGACGAACCGTTAACTCATGCCTTTATATCTGGTGCGCGGTCATCGCCTGCGTTTGGCGATTTTAGAGTCAAGCTGCTCGCTTTCTTGCACAATCCAACCTGACAGGTTAGCGTTAATGAATTGAGGCCGGGTTCACGGTGAAGAAGTAGTCACCCCAGAGACACCGAGTTCACAGAGTTTTGTCGTTTCACTCTTCTCCGCGTCCTCCGTGGTTCACGGGCTCACCACGTCCCGAGACAGTCGAGGAACGCGCCGCCGCGGTGAGTCGCACGAAAGCCTGACGAACCCAAATTCAATCCAAATGACCCATAACATTTCAGAAGCTACGCAGATCAAGATCGTTCAACTCATCGCCAAGGAACTCGGCGTCGAGCCTCCACAGGTCGCCGCTGCTGTCGCGCTGCTCGACGAGGGATCGACCGTGCCCTTCATCGCGCGCTATCGCAAGGAGGTCACCGGCAATCTCGACGACACGCACCTGCGCAATCTGGAAGAACGGCTGCTCTATCTGCGCGAACTGGAAGAACGGCGCGCGGTGATCCTGGCCTCGATCGAGGAGCAGGGGAAACTCACCGATGAACTTCGCGGCGCCATCGAGGCAGCCGCCACGAAGCAAACACTGGAAGACATGTACCTGCCCTATAAGCCGAAGCGCCGCACGCGTGCACAGATTGCTCGCGAGGCCGGGCTGGAGCCGCTGGCCGATGCGCTGCTCGCCGATCCCACGCTCGACCCGCAGCAGGAGGCGGCAAAGTACGTGAACGTAAAACCGGCTGCGGACGGCGCGGATGCCGTCAATATTCCCGATGCGAAAGCCGCGCTCGAAGGCGCGCGCGATATTCTTGTCGAGCGTTTTGCCGAGACGGCTGAGTTGCTCGCCAGGCTGCGTGCCCGCATGTGGGAACAGGGGGTCGTCACTTCGACCGTGATGAAAGGCAAGGAAACCGCCGAGGAAGAAAAGTTCCGCGACTACTACGACTATGCCGAAACGATACGCACGATCCCTTCCCACCGCGCGCTGGCGTTATTTCGCGGCGAAATCCTCGGCGTGCTGAAGATCGAACTGGGCTTGGCTGAGGAAATTGAAGCCGCCGCCGCGGCGCATCCATGCGTTGCGATGATCGCCGCGCATTTCGGCATCGAAGATCGCGGCCGCGCCGCCGACAAGTGGCTGGCTGAGGTCTGCCACTGGACCTGGCGCGTCAAGGCGCACCTGCACATCAGCACCGAGCTGCTGACGCAATTGCGCGAAGCGGCGGAGGCCGAAGCGATAAAAATCTTCGGCCGCAACCTGCACGAACTGCTGCTGGCGGCACCCGCGGGTCCCAAGGCGGTGCTCGGCGTCGACCCCGGCATACGCACCGGCTGCAAAGTTGCAGTCGTCGATGCCACCGGCAAGCTGCTGGAGACCGCCACCATCTACCCGCACCAGCCGCGCAACGATTGGCAGGGATCGCTGGCGACGCTGGCGCGCCTAGCGGTGCAGCATAACGTTGAACTGATCTCCATTGGCAACGGCACTGCCAGTCGCGAGTCCGACAAGCTCGCCGCGGAAGTAATCAAGCTGATTGTGTCGAAAATGCCTGAACGGAAGTTGAACAAAATCGTCGTAAGCGAAGCCGGCGCCTCGGTCTATTCGGCGTCGGCATTCGCCGCCACCGAGTTTCCCGATCTGGACGTGACCCTGCGCGGCGCCGTGTCCATCGCCCGGCGCCTGCAAGACCCGCTGGCCGAGTTGGTAAAGATCGATCCCAAGTCTATCGGCGTCGGCCAGTATCAGCACGACGTGAACCAGCGCGCGCTGGCGCGCTCGCTCGATGCCACCGTCGAAGATTGCGTCAACGCGGTGGGCGTGGACATCAATACCGCTTCGGCGCCGCTGCTCGCGCGCGTGTCTGGCCTGAACAGCATGTTGGCGAAAAACATCGTCGAGTTTCGCGATGCCAACGGTCCATTCCCGAATCGCAAGAAACTACGCAAAGTACCGCGTCTCGGCGACAAGACCTTCGAACAGGCCGCAGGATTCCTGCGCATCAACGACGGCGACAATCCGCTCGATCGCTCCTCGGTCCACCCGGAAGCCTATCCGGTGGTCGAGCGCATTCTAGGGCGCATCGGTAAAGGCATTGTCGAAGTAATGGGCCAGCCCGGGGCGCTGAAAGGGCTTTCACCCGGCGAATTCACCGACGACAAATTCGGCCTGCCGACGGTGCGCGATATCCTAACTGAATTGGAAAAGCCGGGCCGCGATCCGCGCCCGGAATTCAAAACCGCGACATTCCAGGACGGTATCGAGTCGCTTTCCGACCTGCAGCCCGGCATGATCCTCGAAGGCGTCGTGACCAACGTCGCGGCCTTCGGCGCCTTCGTCGACATCGGCGTGCACCAGGACGGCCTCGTGCACGTATCCGCGCTGGCGAACAAATTCGTCAAAGACCCGCACGAAATCGTCAAGCCCGGCCAGATCGTCAAGGTGAAGGTGATGGACGTAGACGTGAAGCGCCAGCGCATCTCCCTAACCATGCGCCTCGACGACACACCCGGCACCTCATCGCGCTCAGGTGGCACGGCGGACGGCCCGCGTGACCAGCGCCCGCCCGAACCCAAGCGCGCTCCGGCGCGCGAGCCACAACCCAGAAACGTGTTCGCCATCGCGCTGGAGCGTGCCAAGCTGAAGAAGTAACGAGCGGTGTTGCGGGAGCGTCTAGTCGGGTCGTGGCTAATTATCTAAACAATCTTTGTCAAGAAAGCCGGGCCTGATCCTACCCCTGACTCCGCCCCCAGAACCCGCGATACGTAGAAGGGCCGGAGCAGGATTGAGTGTGGCAACCTTCCTGCTCGGCATGGTTGCCAATTCATATCACCTAGTGCTACAATTACCAAGACGAAGACGAACACCGCCGTGTCCATCTACAAGACCCGATCATTCGCGCGCTGGGTGAAACGCGAAGGTCTAGCCGACCGCGATCTGTGTGACACGGTGGTGGAAATGCAGAAGGGTCTTATCGACGCGCGCCTTGGCGGCGGACTTATCAAAAAGCGTGTCGCGCGTTCGGGGCATGGAAAGCGCGGCGGTTATCGGGTGATTCTTGCCTCAAACCTCGGCGACCGATGGGTATTCATGTTCGGATTCGCCAAGAACGAGCGGGACAACGTCGATGACGATGAACTGCGATTGATGAAACCGCTCGCGTCTGCATTTCTGGAGATGGACGACCGGATGTTGAGACAGGCGCTAACCTCGGGAGAAATTTTGGAGATATATCATGGCTAACAAAAGACTGCGCAAAGAGATGTTCGAGACCGCGCGAGGCTTGTACGACCTCGGCGCTATTGACGCGGAGACGCTGCGTGGATTCGACGCCTCGAAGCTGCCGCCGGTCAAACACTATCGCCCCACGGACATCAAACGTCTGCGGCTGAGGGCCAAAGCAAGCCAGGCGGTCTTTGCCGCTTATCTCAATACCAGCGTTTCCACGGTTCAGAAATGGGAGATCGGCGCAAAGAAACCGAGTGGACTCGCGCTGAAGTTGCTCAACATCGTTGAGCGCAAAGGACTGCAAGAGTTGGCATAGCCGGTTCGGTATGCCATGCAGCGAAAGGCAAGGCCCCGTAAACGTCGTCCGTATTATTGGCACTATCGTCTCTGAGAACCGAGGATGCCGTTAGCTGAACAAAGAGCCAGCATCGATCCCGGAATTCATTAACATCCAATTGAATTAATCCTGTCAGTCAAGCAACTATGCAACTTCGGACCCCCTTGATTGGAGTTACACACTGTCTTAATCCTCAAAAATGCGCGAAGGACGGCATTTTTCAACGTGCTTCCGAGCAGAAGTAAAGATCTCTCATTTGCAAATTCGGAAATTTCGAGGCAACCGCAGGCGATCGAGCTTGCGCGACGCCTCGAGGAACTCACGCTGGTAGTGATAATCGTGCGGAAGCTTGACGACATTGTGCTTGCTCTCGCGCACCCGTCGCGCTGGCAGCACCAGGAAGTCTGTACGGATGCTGTCCAACGTTGTCGTCAGATACTGCGGCGGCAAACACAGCCGCTTGAACCAGTGCACGATGTCGGCTGCGAAAAGCACCAGTTGGAAGAAGGCAACATTGGCAGTCCAAGTATCGGTTGGGATTTTGCCCAAAGGGTAATCGTAGACGAACTCCCGGATGTTTTTCTCGATGGTCGCCCGCAGGCTGTAGAACCGATACACGCGCCAGGGACTCAGCGTGAGATTGGTGACAAAAACGTGATAGGCGTACTTGCGGTCTTTGAACAGCGTCAGTTGGGCCGCGTCCTCGGGATCCTGGGGAATGGGACGGCGCACCACGACAAAGCGGTGGCGGCGCGTCATCTTGTGATGGACCTTCTCCCGGAACTCGGCCACCTGCCAGCCATTGCCGAGCGTTTGGAAGCGGCAAGCTCGGGCGCGTGCTTTGATGTTGCGATACTCCCGCGCCACCATCACATAACCGCATCCCGAGGTGTCCAGGAAGCGAATAACACGGCCGCCGTAGAAACCCGAGTCCATGCGAACGCGCATGCGCGAGCGGGTGATCGTCGAAGGGGCCTTCGCCAGACAGACTTTGAAGAAGGCTACAGCACCGGTCGAGGCGCCGGCGTTGCCCGGGCGCAAGCTGCCATGCCAGAACTCCTGGAAACCTTCCTCGAATCAAAGCAAGGGATGGTAGAACCCCAAATCCACCGCCTAATATAATGACATAACAATCCGGCGTTGCCGCTCCTCTCTGACAGCGGCTTCTAGGTCTAACCGCAGTTGGGGCTAGCAGTATTTACAGCTTGAGAGGTCCTTGATAGTG
>Ga0326597_10010361_pt1 | contig 12429 bp, 14 predicted proteins | sample RVTome_12_FD_203789 | JGI IMG/M metagenome (GOLD analysis project Ga0326597, IMG submission 203789) | Soil microbial communities from uranium-contaminated site in the Upper Colorado River Basin, Wyoming, United States - RVT100D185 | ecosystem: Environmental > Terrestrial > Soil > Contaminated >... | reverse complement strand
ACCTGGCCCCGGTGGTGGGCTATCACGATCTTCCGTCTGACGACCCCGACGAGCTCGTCGCCGCCCTCTACCAGGGCGACGCCACCTCGCTCGAGGCATACCTCGATGCGTTTCGCCACACGTTTGGAGTCATGCAGACGCCCGACGCGATGCACCGGGTCGCGTTCGAGTGCATCGAGGATCATGCCTCCGAGGGAGTCCTCTATGCGGAGATCAGGTTCGCCCCGAGTCTCCACATGCGGGCGGGGATGACACGGGGAGAGGCCATCGAGGCGGTCCTCGAGGGGTTTGCCGAAGCCGAGGCGGAATTCGGGGTCACGGCACGCGTGATCGTCGACATCATGCGCCAGGACACGGACGCCCTCGAGGTGGCTGCCACCGCAGTCGCATTCGCCGGACGCGGCGTTCTCGGCATCGACCTTGCCGGGCCCGAGGCGGCATATCCACCGTCACTCCACTCGAACGCCATCGAACTCGGTCGCCAGGGCGGCCTGAAGGTCACCATTCATGCCGGCGAGGGAGCCGGTGTCGACAGCATCGCCGGAGCTCTGGCGATCGGGGCGCAGCGGCTGGGTCACGGGGCGCGGATCATCGAGGACACCGAGGTCGCCGGCGGGGAGATCATCGCAATGGGCCCGGTCGCGTCCGAGGTCCATGATCGCGGCATCCCTTTGGAGCTGTGCCCGACCTCGAACATCCACACGAAGATGTACCCGACCTGGGCGGATCATCCTTTTGGGATGCTGTATCGCGCCGGGTTCGCAACCACGGTCAACACTGACAACCGCCTCATGAGCGGGATCACCATGACCCACGAATTCGAAGTCCTCGCCCGCCACCATGGATTCGAAAGGGATGACTTTCGCCGGGTCACCCTGAACGCGGTTGACGCCGCGTTCTGCGACGACGAGACGCGAGAGCAGATTCGTGGGCAGGTAGAGGCTGGGTACTGAAGAAGCAAGAGTCAAGAACCAAGACTTTCGATTCGGGACTCGAGCCAATCGGCAATGGTGGCGATCGCCTGCGCTCCCCCCTCCTCGTTGAAGGACTCGTGACGGAACGACGGGAAGAGCACCCTTTCGACCCCGGGAAGCTCGCCCAGCGGGGCGCTGATGGGTGGCGGCACGATGGTGTCGGCGCCTCCGTGGATCACCAGGGTCGGGACCTGGAGCCGGGCGAACTGCGCTCGCGCTCGGTCACCGGCGCGCAGCGCGGCCCTTCCCAGGCCGAGGGTGGTGCGCGCGTGTAGCAGCGGATCGGCGAAATACCTCTCGCCCACCGTGGGGTCACGGCACAGCTGCGCCCCGTCGAGTGCGTTCCCGATCTCCTTGTTGGGCGACACGACGCCGAGGACTCGCGCCGCGATCTTCTTGTACAAGGGGATGGCCGCATCGACGGCAGGGGCGGAGAGAACCAGCAGGTCGGGCCCGGGCCGGTCCGAGAGCGCATAGGACAGCGCAATGAGTCCGCCGAGGGAGTGTCCGAGCAGGACCACGGGGACTCCGAGATGGCGCGCCGATGCGATGTCCCCGGAGAGGTCGTCGAGGTATTCATGCCAGTCGTTCACCGCGGCGCGTCGGCCGTCCGAGCGGCCAAATCCCCGGAGATCGGTGGCGCGCACGTCGTGACCGCGGGCGGCGAGCGCGGCACCGACGTGTTCGTACCGGCCGGCGTGTTCTGCGATCCCGTGGACGAGCACCACCGCCGATCGGGGATCACCCGTCGGCCGCCAGCGCCGGGTGAAGAGCAAGATACCGTCCGTGGCCCGACGCGATCCGGTCTCGGCGTTCATCGGCCGCCGCCCCTCTCCATGTCCCAGGTGAGCACGGGTTGGCGGGCGGCGAGCGCGTCGTCCGGCCGGGACACCGGGGTGTTGTGCGGTGCGCGTTGGACGTGCTCGGGATCCACAGCCGCCTCGCCGGCGATCGCAAGCAGCGCTTCCGCGATCGCCTCGACCGTCTCCAGCGACTCCGTCTCGGTCGGCTCGACCATCAGGGCCTCCTCCACGACGAGGGGGAAGTAGACCGTGGGAGCGTGTATGCCTCGATCCAGCAGTGCTTTGGCCACGTCCATGGCCCTGACCCCGGTTTGCCGCTTCAGTGCAGCTGCCGATGCCACGAACTCGTGCATACACGGTGCCGGATAGGGGATCTCGTAGGCCTCCGACACCAATGATTCGAGGTAGCGGGCGTTGAGCACCGACCGCTCGGCCACTCGGCGGAGCCCGGGGCCTCCCAGAGCCCGCATGTAGGCAAGGGCGCGCAGCACGACCAGGAAGTTGCCGTGGTTGCCGTGGACCCGTCCGATCGTCGACGCCGGCATCTCCCATCGGAGTCGGTCGCCGTCACGTACCGGGAGCGGGCCCGGCAGGAACTCGACGAGCCTGTCGACGACGGCCACGGGACCGGCCCCAGGCCCGCCGCCTCCGTGAGGCGTGGCGAAGGTCTTGTGCAGGTTGGAGTGGACGATGTCGAACCCCATGTCTCCAGGGCGGGCGACTCCGAGGATGGCGTTGAGGTTGGCCCCGTCGTAGTACACGAGTCCGTCGACCTCATGGACGATCCGAGCCATCTCGACGATGTCCTCCTCGAAGAGGCCGAGCGTGTTCGGGTTGGTCAGCATCAGTCCGGCGACGTCGTCGTCGACGGCGGTGCGCAGCGCGTCGAGGTCGACCATGCCCCGTTCGTCGCTGGGGAGCTGGGCGACCGAGTACCCGGCGAGGGTCACCGACGCCGGGTTGGTGCCGTGCGCCGAGTCGGGGATCAGGATCGTCCCCGGCTTGCGCCCGCGCGAGCGGTGATAGGCACACATGATGAGCAGGCCAGTCAGCTCGCCGGCGGCCCCTGCCGGCGGCTGAAAGGTGGCGCGGGCCATGCCGGTGAGACGACACAGGATCTCCTCGGCCTCCATGAGGACTTCGAGGGCTCCCTGGGTGGTGTGGGCGGGCTGAGATGGATGGAGGTTGCGGAATGCAGGGTGCTCCGCCGCCCAGTCACAGACCTTGGGGTTGTACTTCATCGTGCATGATCCGAGGGGATACGCCCCCAGATCGACGGCGAAGTTCCGATGAGCCAGCCGCGTGTAGTGCGCCACCAGGTCGCGCTCCGCGACCTCCGGAAGCGCCGGTGGGCCCGGGGCGAGCTCCGGTATCTCGATGTCACCGTCGGGCACGTCGAGGGGAGGGAACGACCAGGCCTGCCTTCCGGGAGACGACAGATCTCTCAACGTTGGCTCTGCGGAGCCGCCCATGAGCGGCGATGCGGTCGCCCGGCCGCCGGGTTCAGGCATCAGACACCACCTTTTCGAGCGCTTCGGCGTACGAGTCGAGCTGGTGCCGGGTGCGTTTCTCGGTGACTGCCACGAGAAGCCCTCCGGGAAGCTCGGGGTAATCGCCCGACAATGGGACACCGGCGAGGAATCCCCGATCCGCCATGGCAGCCACGGCATCGTCAGGATCGAGGGGCAGCAGCAACGGGAACTCCCGGCCGAACGGTGCCTCCACCGCGAGCTTCACGCCCCGGATCTCGGTGACCCGATGTGCCAGGTACCGGGCCTTTTGCATGGACTGCCTGCCGACCTCTACGAGCCCGTTCGGGCCGAGCCAAGCGAGATGGACGGCGGCGGCGATCGCATTCAGTGTCTGATTGGTACAGATGTTCGACGACGCCTTCTCACGGCGAATGTCCTGCTCCCGGGTGCGCAGGGTGAGGGTGTACGCCGGACGGCCCTCGCGGTCGAAGGTCTGCCCCACCAGCCGGCCGGGGAGCCGACGCAGCAGCTCCATCGTCGTGGTGAACAGTCCGAGGACCGGGCCGCCGAATGACATGGGGTTTCCGAGCGGCTGACCCTCGGCAAAGGCGATGTCACATCCGGCCGCACCGGGGCTGCGTATGACGCCAAGGAGCATCGGGTCGACTTCGGCGATGGCCAGCGCCCCGGCGCCGTGGGCGAGCGTCACCGCGGCGTCATAATCCTCGATGACGCCGAGGTGGTTGGGCTGGGAGAACACCACGGCGGCAGGCTCCGGGCCGGCATCCGGCGCCCAGGCGGTACGTCCGCCCACCATGGGGTGCTCGACGATCTGCAGCTCGCGGGCTCTGGCAAAGGTCGTGATGATCTCGCGGGTGTGGGGATGCAGACCCCGCGAGATCCAGACTCCCTTGCGTCCGGTGTGCCCCACCGCGAGGTTGACGGCTTCGAGGCCCGCCGAGGCGCCGTCGTACAGGGAGGCGTTGGCCACGGGGAGCCCCGTGATGGCCGCAATCATCGACTGATACTCGAAGAGCGCCTGAAGGACGCCCTGGGACACCTCGGCCTGATAGGGCGTGTACGACGTCACGAACTCGGGCCTCAGGGTCAGCGCTCGGACGACCGGGGGAAGGTAATGGTCGTAGATTCCGCCCCCGGCGAAGCAGATCAGCCCCGGCGTGTTCCTCGCCCCGAGATCGTCGATGTGCCGCATCAGCTCGAGCTCGGACAGGGGTTCGGGCAGCCCGAGGTCTCCGCTCACCCGAACCTCCGCCGGGAGGTGGGCGAAGAGGTCATTGGGCTCGGCGAGGCCGAGCCTGGTCAGCATCGCATGGACGTCGGCGTCGGTGTGCGGGGTGAAGTCCATCTAATGCCCTATGAATGGGGGGTTGACGCGCGGTGCCGCGATCCATTCCCCCCGGATCGCCACCTCGACCGAATCGACGTTCTCGCCGGGGTCTGGCGCCAGGTAACCCATCCCGATCCCGACCTCGAGCGTCGGGCTGAAGTTCCCGCTGCTGACGGAGCCCGCAGCGGGTCCGGCCCGGAGCGGATAGCCGTGGCGGGGCACCCTCCGATCCTCGAGGGCGAATCCGACGAGCCGCTTGCGCAAGCCCTCGTCGCGTTGGCGTGCCAGGGCATCTCTGCCCACGAAGTCATGGTCCCACCCGACCACCCAGTCCAGCCCCGCCTCGAGCGGGGTCGTCTCACGGTCGAGATCCTGCCCCCACAGCGGATACCCCATCTCGAGGCGGAGGGTGTCGCGCGCCCCGAGGCCGCACGGCCGCGCTCCGGCTTCGACGACTCGGGAGAAGACGGCCTCGGCATGGCCGCTCTCGATCACGATCTCGGCGCCCCTTTCCCCGGTGTAGCCGGTCCCGGCGGCGATCATCGGGCTCGGCCCTTCGCCGGCTTCGACCCGGAAGCGCGACGGGTGGACTCCCACGGCCTGGTCGAGGATGGCGGCGCTGTCCGGCCCCTGCACCGCGATGAGAGCCGTCTCGGAACGCCGATCCTCTACACGGGTCCCCATCGGGGCCGCCGACCGGAACCTTTCAACGATCTCGTCGCTGTTGCCGGCGTTGGGGAGCACGAGGAAGTCGGCGTCCTCGAGCCACCAGACGATGATGTCGTCGACCACTCCCCCGCCATCGTCGAGCAACATGGTGTACTGGGCCCGGCCCGGTTCGATCCGGTCGATGTCGTTGCACAGAAGGCGGGAGACCAGCCCGTGGGCGTCGGGACCGGCCAGCCGAAACCTGCCGAGGTGCGACACGTCGAACACGCCGCAGCGGGTGCGGACGGCACGATGCTCGGCGAGCGTGCCCTCATACTGAAGCGGCATCTCCCAGCCGCCGAAATCGGTGAAACGGGCCCCCAGGCGTTCGTGCGCGGCATGCAGCGGTGACTGGGAAGGCACGAGCGGAGGATACCTGGTGCTGCGCGAGCCCCTTAGGGGACTTAAGCCTTCGTTACCCGTTCCCCGTTGCCCGGGCGCGTGAGCGGTGCTGTCGACTGACTCGATGTCGGGGAACGGGGAACGGGTAACGGGTAACGGCCGGCTGCTATCCGGCTTCGGTCTCCCCCAGATTCACCACCTGGACCGGGCCGGGGATTCTCGTCGGGGCCGGTGGCTCCTCGAGGGCATCAGGGGGTTCCAGGTCGTACTTGATGAGCAGGTGGAGGAAATCCCGCTGGTAGAAGATCTTGCAGTGGACGTGGGGGTGGTTCTCCCTCAGCAGCCTGACCTTTCGGTTCTTCTTGGTGACGAGCTTTTGGTTCATCGTCGTTATCTCGATGAACATGTCCTCGTCGGGGAGATAGAAGTCCGGAGTGAACCAGCCGGTGGCCTCGCGGTCTCCGTCGAACTCGATCGGGAAGGACTTTGGCTCGTACTCCCAGGCGATCCCGTAGAAGTCGAGGAGTCGGGCGAACTGCCGCTCGCTGTCGTGGGCGAATTCGACGAGGTCGGCCGGGGTCTGGAAGTCGACGGTCAGCTCATGCCTCCCGGGTCGCGGGTACCGGCTCGGCCGCTTCTGGGTGATCGGGGAAGAGCCGGTGGATGTCGCCTTCGAGCTCCTGCTGCACCGGACCCACCGCAATGCCGAACACGCCCTGCCCCCGGCGGAAGACGTCGACCACTTCGTCGGCACTGTGTGCCGCGTAAATCGTCGAACCGTCGGACAGCAGTGTGACCTCCTCGAGCGGCCTCTCGCTCTGGAGTTGGTCACGCAGGAGCTCCATCGCCTGTCGGATCTTCTTGAGGCTCATTCCCGCGTCGAGCAGACGCTTGATCACGCGGAGCTGGACGATGTCCCCGAAGGAGTACAGGCGCTGCGAGCCGGACCCGCTGGCCGACTGGAGGGACGGCTTGAGGAGATCGGTTCGCGCCCAGTAATCGAGCTGTCGATAGGTGATCCCGACGACATTGCACACCTGTGGGGCGCGATACCCCTGCTGTACGTCAGCCACGACGCCTCCCTGACTTCCTCAAAGCTTACACCGCCGTAATTCCCCACCGGGAACTACCGCCTTGAAAGTTAGAGATCGCGCAGCCCGGTTGTCAACAACCCCCTGTGGATAAGCCCCTGCCGACCGGGTCGGGCAAAGCCGTTCACAGTGGACAGTCGATCGTCGATTGCAGAGCTCAGCCGGCGTAATCGCGCAGCTTCTCCACCTGCTCCGATGTCCCGATGGCGACGATCATCTGACCCGACTTGAGGCGGTGGTCGGGGTCGGGGTTGAAATGGAGCTCACCGTCTGGGGTCTCGACCGCAAGCACCAGGGCACCACTCTGCTTCCTGATCTCGGATTCGCGGAGGCTCTTCCCATGGAGCGCCGAGTGGGGGTCGATCTCGATGCCTTCGATTCGGAGTTCCATGAGGCGGCCGTGGAGTATCACGTCGACGAACTCGTCCAGGCGAGGTTCGGCGGCCAAAGCGGCGAGCCGGTGAGCGCCGACGAGTTGGGGTGACACCACCCGATCGGCTCCGGCGAGGCGGAGTTTCTGCTGGGCCTCCAACTCGGTGGCGCGGGCGATCACCGGCAATTCGGCGCGGCGGTTCTTCGCAGAGAGCACGATGACGAGGTTGTCGTTGTCGTTTTGGACGCAGGCGATGAGCGCCCGGGCCCGATCGATGCCGGCTTCACCCAGTATCTCGTAACGCGTGGCATCGCCGGTCACGACCAGGGCCCCCTCCGCGACGCCCGCAGCGGCCGCTTCGGCAGCCGACTCGACGACGACCACGGAGATGTCCTCCTCGCGCAGCGCATGCCACACGTTGCGACCGACACGTCCGAAACCGCAGACGATCACGTGGTCCTGGAGTCGATCGATCTGGCGGTTCATACGCCTCCGTCGCGGCTCGCCCCCGAGAAAGCGCTCGAGGCCGATCTCGACGGCGGTGGCAGCAGTGTAGAGAGCGGTGCCTACCCCGACGACGATGATCACCGTCGTCATCGCTCGACCTGCGCCCGACAGGGGGAAGATCTCGCCGAAGCCCACCGTCGAAATGGTCACGACCGTCATGTAGAGGGCATCACCGAACGGTGCGCCCTCGATGAGCATGTATCCGAGGGTGCTGGCGAGGGTGACGAGGCTCAGGACGGCCAGGCCGCCGGTCACCCGTCGCTCCCGCGTCATCCCGCTGAGCCGAAGTCCTCGGGGGTGACGTCCTGCAGGAATGACCGGAAACGGGCGACCTCGTCCTCCTCGTCCTCATCCCGGATCTCGACTCCGGCCTCATCGAGGACGGCGGGGAACACGAAGATGGGGGCGCTGGTCCGGGCGGCGAGGGCGATCGAGTCGGATGGGCGGGCGGAGATCGTGATCTCCCCGCCGTCGCGAACCAGAACCAGATCGGCGTAGTAGATGCCGTCGCGAAGCTCGGTGACCACGACTCGATCGACGCGCGCCCCCAGCGCGGTCGTCAGCTCCCGGAGAAGGTCGTGGGTCATCGGACGCTGTGGCTCGACCCCTTCCAACGCCAGGGCGATCGCCGTGGCCTCGTTCGCTCCGATCCAGATCGGGAGGAATCGGGTCCCCCCCACCTCGCGGAGGAGCGCAATCGGTGTGTTGGTGGGCAGCTCGATCCGCACGCCCACCAGCTCGACGGGGATGCTCTCGTTGCTCACCGTTTCAGACTATCACTGGCCTCTCCGAACACCGTGCGGGCCAGCACCTCGGGATCCTCCCTGAACTCCGCCAGGTCGAGAACGGCCCACAGCGAAGGCACGTTCCGGTACCGGCCATCCCAGTCGAGGCCATATCCGAGGAGGAACTCGTCGCCGACCTCGAAGCCGCGGTAGGCGAGATCTACGTCGACGATCCGTCGGGTCGTCTTGTCGAGAAGTGTCGCCGTCGCCAGGGACGCCGGGCCGCGGGTGTCGAGCAGGCTCAGCAGGTAGCTGAGGGTGAGGCCGGTGTCGACTACGTCCTCGACGATCAGGACGTCGCGTCCCGCCAGGGACGTGGCCGAGTCCATCGCGATCCCGACCCTTCCCTCATCGCCGAAGCGGGTGAGGCTCAAGAAGTCGATCTCGACATCCGGTGGCAGATGCCGGGACAGGTCGGCGAGGAAGGGCACCGCCCCGTTGAGCACCCCGAGGAGCACCGGCTCGCGTCCACGATAGTCGGATCGGATCTCCTCCCCCAGCTCGGCGACTCTCTCCCGGAGGGCCTCACTGGTGACCACCTCGGTGAGCACACTCATCCGCGGCCTCCGAGGATGCCGGGAAGCAAATCGGTCAACGCGCCGTCGATCGAGTCGGTCAGGGGAGTCCGCGGCGGGGGCATGCCGCCACCGGCTGGAAGCGATCCTGCGGCGGCGAGTCTCACGACGTACCAGTCGGGGAACTCGACCGCGAGATCGGTACCCGCCGCCGCCGCGAAGAAGTAGTCGCGCGGGCCTAGAGTCGTTCGCGCCCACGCCAGCAGCTCGCGGGTGGCCGAGCGCCGGTTGCGGGATCCCAGGACCACCGCCAGAAACCGCCCGTGTTGGGCTTCGTCGTACGCCAGCAGCACCTGCCTGGCGGAAGCCGTGTCGCCGGTCTTCAATCCGAAGAGCCCGGGGAAGAGACCGAGGTCGCGGTTGGTGGCCTCCACCACGAGGTGTCTGCCCCCGACGTCGAAGGAGATGTATTTGATCCGTGACGTGCGAAGAATCTCCGGATACGCCAGGGCGGCACGCCCCATGAGGATCAGATCGCGGGCGGTCGATAGGTGCCCGGTGGTGTCGAGCCCGTTCGGATTGAGGAAGGTCGTGTTTGTCATGCCGAGCGCCGCCGCCTTCTGGTTCATCAGCGCGACGAATCGCTCGACATCGCCCGACACGTGCTCGGCGAGGGCGACGGCTGCGTCGTTTCCCGATTGCACCAGGATGTTGGCGAGGAGCTCCTGGACGGTCCAGATCTCGCCCTGCCTCACGTCGGGCTGACCGACGTATCCGATCGGTGTCGCGTCGGCGTTGGCGCTGACTCGAACCTGGTTGGTCATTGCGGCCCGTTCGACCACGAGCATCGCCGTCATCAGCTTGGTGATCGACGCCGGTGCAGTGCGGAAGTCGGGGTTGAGCGACCCGAGCTCGGCATCTTCCTCGACCGACCAGATCATCCAGGCCGTGCCGTCGATCGCCGGCGGCGACTCTGCGGGGAAGATGACCATGGGAGGAGGCGGCAGGTGAACCGTGCGGAGCCCGGGAGACGGGCCGAGAACCGTGGTGAGAGCGACGACTGCGGTGAAGAACATCAGCGTCCGAGCGTCTCCCGCAGCTCGGACCTCACCAGGGCCTCCTGCATCTCGCGGGCGGCCTGGGCGACATCTGCGAGGATCTCGGCGGCCTGCTGCCTGCTGGCCGGACTGGCATGCCGGAGGAGCGGCCCGACGAGCTGGCGGAACAGGTCGACCTCGCGATTGGCGGCGAGCCGAATTCCCCGAAGGTGCCGGGCCTCGAGGCCATGACCGATGAGCCTGTGGGCCGCCTGGACTACTGCGAGGTCTTCATCGGTGAACTCGCCAACGCCGTCGCCGGATGAGGTCTCGAGGACTCCATGCCTGAGCAGCTCTTCGACGAGCCCCACGGTGACGCCGGCCGATCGCGCCAGCTCCTCGTTGTCCATCGTCGTCTGGCTGGCGGCGAAGTAGGTCTCGGGCGGTGGGCCCGCCGGAGGTGACATCGTGGGCTCCTCGCCCCGCTCCCAGGCGCTGAGCTTGCTCTTGATGACCTTGAGCGGAAGGAAGTGGTCACGCTGCTGGCGGAGGATGTAGCGGACGCGTTCGACGTCGACTTCGCGGTACGAGCGGTATCCGGATGGAGTGCGCGGCGGATGGATCAACCCCTCGCTCTCGAGGAATCGCAGCTTGGAGATCGTCACCGAAGGGAACTCCTTGTGGAGCAGGTCGGCGACGTCTCCGATCGTGAGGCGCTTCTCCCTGTTCATGCCCCTCGTGCCACCACGAGGTGGAATCGGCCGATGATCACTTCGTCACCGGGCTCGAGGGCGGCGCCTTCGGTACGGCGCCCGTTCACATAGGTGCCGTTCGTGGAGCCCTGATCGCGTACCCACAAATGGCCGCCTTCGACGATGAACTCGGCATGGTTTCGTGACACGGTGATGTCGTCGAGGAAGATCGTTGCGGCCGGGTCACGCCCGGCGGCAGTGGTGCCTTCGGGGAGACTCCAGTGCAGGCCGCGTCGAGGGCCGGATGCGACGATGACCGCGTACCCGGCGAGCCCGGGAATGCCCGCCGCAGCCTCGCGATCCCGGAGTGAGTGGATCTGCGCGAACGGGTCGATCTGTTCGGTGCGATCGCGTTCGTCGTCGGGGCGGTCCGGGGGGGTGTCGGGCACGGCGCCATGGTACCGCCGGGCCGACCCGGGAGCCCTCAACCTTCGAGAAGAAGTGAAGACTTGGTCAGACGGTCGGTCGAGCCCACGCCAACCGCAGGTCTCTCTACGTGATCAGCGCCTTGTATCCGGCCGCATCTAAGAGGCCCTCGACCTGGGAAGGGTCGTCCATCTCGATTATCAGGAACCACCCCTCCCCATACGGGTCCCGGTTGATCAGTTCCGGTGTGCTCGTGAGCGCGCTGTTCACGTTCGCGACGGTCCCGCTCACCGGGGCGTAGACCTCGGCGAGGGACTTGGTCGACTCCACCTCGGCGACGGTCGATCCGGCGTCGACATGGTTTCCCACCGCCGGCAGATCGACGAACACCACGTCGCCGAGGGCATCCTGGGCGTAATCCGTGATTCCGATTCGAAGCTTTCCGTCCTCGACGAGCCCCCATTCGTGCTGGTCGGTATAGCGGCGGTCCTCGGGAACGTTCACCCGCGGTCTCCTGGCTCGGTGTCGCGCCTGGAGGATAGGACCCGTCTCACGTCGCCCGCGTACTGGAACGCCACCGCGTAGTAGAGGATGAGCCCGGGCACCACGACCACCCATGCGAACCACTGCCAGACGGCGGCCTCGGTTCCCTCGTACATGAAGAAGGACGGAATCGCGAAGTACAGGAGGAACGTGGCCGTCTTGCCCAGCGGCCGGACGCTCAGCTTGGTTCCCGCCCTGGCCGCGATGACGAGAGAACCCAGTGCCACCGAGCCCTCCCGTATGGCGAGAAGCGCGGCCACCACCCAGGGCAGTACCCCTGAGACCCATCCCGCGATCACTGCGGCCGCCACCGCAAGCCTGTCGGCCAACGGATCGAGGAACTTGCCCAGCTCGGACACTTGGCCGAGGCGACGCGCCAGATACCCGTCGACCCAGTCGGTGGCTCCGATGAATCCGAGAAGGAGGGAAGCGGCCACGTAGTCCTCGCCGATCACCAGCCAGATGAACACCGGGACCAGGGCGACCCGGATCAGCGAGATGAGATTGGGAAGCGTCATCCCGGGGCGGGTCGAACCCTGAAAGGTATGCGGGCGAGCTCTGCCCCTTCGTGCTCGACGACGAACACGTAGCCGCCTTCCTTGGGAAATCGGACGTTGCCGAAGGCCCCGACGAGTGGCACCACGGTGGACGCACCGGCCGGCAATGAGGATGGCGCGCCCACCCTGAGGTTGCCCTGGGACTCCACCCCGAGCTCCGCGCCGTCCTCATCGAGAAGGATGATTCGGAGCGGCAGATCACGGTTGCGATCGCCAGGCCCCACCTCGGCCACGAGGACGACGGCGAGGCTTCGGT
>Ga0326597_10010357_pt1 | contig 12430 bp, 9 predicted proteins | sample RVTome_12_FD_203789 | JGI IMG/M metagenome (GOLD analysis project Ga0326597, IMG submission 203789) | Soil microbial communities from uranium-contaminated site in the Upper Colorado River Basin, Wyoming, United States - RVT100D185 | ecosystem: Environmental > Terrestrial > Soil > Contaminated >... | reverse complement strand
GATTTTTCTCGTCGCTTCCGGCACGCTTGCGGGCTTCGGCTTGACCGCGGAGGGGGCGCGCTTTTTAGCCAGTTACGGCGGCACCGCCGGCTACCAGCTTCCCCTGTGGGTCAATAAGGAACTGGGGGTTCAGCAAGAAGTACGGCGTCGATCTGGAAATCATTTTGATCCAGGCGGGCTCGCCGAACATCCAGGCCCTGCTCGGCGGCAGTCTTCAGCTCACTCAAACGGCAGCCTCCTCGGCGGTGATCGGAGCGGCGCGCGGCGCGCCGGTGGTGATCGTCGCAACTTTAGAGAATAAGCTCCCGCTCCAGATCATTGCCCGGCCGGAGATCAAGGAGCCGCAACAACTGCGCGGCAAGACCATCGGCATCAACCGCTTCGGCGGCTCCAACGATGCCGCGGTGTATATGGCGCTCAAATCCTGGAAAATGGACCCCAAGGACATCTCCATGTTGCAGACCGGCGGCACGGCGGCGCTGGTCAGCAAAAGGGTCGATGCCACCGTGCAGTCCTATCCGGAAATTTTCCAGGCGCGCAAGCTCGGCATGAACGTGCTGGCGGACATTGGAGATTTCGGTTTCTATACCAACACTTCGAACATCGTCACCCGTTCCTATCTGCAACAGAACCGCGCCGCGGTCAAAGGTTTCATCAAGGGGCAAATCGAGGGGATACACTACGTCAAGACCAACAAGGAGGGAAGCTTAAAAATCCTCAGAAAACATTTGCAGATTTCAGACCCCGAGGCCGTCGATGGAACCTATGAATTTTTTGCCAAGCGTTTGCCCCGGTCGCCGCGCACAGAGCCGGAAGGGATTAAGAATATCTTGGTGTCCTTCGATGCCGGCGATAAAAACCCCGCGGATTTCATCGACATGAGCCTGATCGACGAAATCGAGCGGGAAGGATTCGTCAAGAAACTCTACGGCTCGTAAATGAATCGTTCCAGTCGTTCCAAACGTTCCAGCCGTTCCAATCGTCGGGATCGCGCTAGTTGCTCGATTTTTGATTCCTTCGTGGTCTTCGTGTCCTTCGTGGTGAGAGTATTAGATTATTTCTCGCCCCACAGCTTTTTGAGAAAGCCGCTGTCCCGCAGGTCGGTGAAAAAGCGCGGGTCGTAGAAATCCTCCGGTTTGGCGGAGGCTGCCTGGGGCATGGACTTGCTCATCAGTCCGAGAATCAGCTCGATCCCCTTGGGATCGACTTGCAGGGTCTTCTCCATCGCCTTTGCCTCCGCGGCCATCGAATGGGTGATTATCTCATTATCCTCGACCTTGGTGTATTTCTGGACGATTTTCGACGCGCCTTGTGGATTCGTTAGATAGAAGTGAACCGCTTCGGCGTAGGCGCGCATGAACTTCGCCAACTCCGCCTGCTTTCGGGCCACCGTGCTGCGGGTCGAGATGAGAACCGTTGCCGCGAATGGGATTTTTAACGCCGTGATATCCAAGATCACTTTGAAGCCCAGCCGCTGGGCAAAGAGGTCGTACGGCGGGGTTGTGGTGAAAGCGTCCACGGACCCCGCCTTGAGAGCGGGGATGCCTTGACTGGTACTGCCCATTTGAATGTAACTGAGATCCCGCAGGGGATCGATCTGATAGCGGGCCAGGGAGGCCTGGGTGTACATGTCCGGATTAGATCCGATTCGATCGATGCCCAGCCGCTTGCCCTTGAGGTCTTTAACCCCGGTAATGTCTTTCTTACCGACGATCGCTCCCACCATGAAGGTCTTGCTTTGCCCGATGATCACGAGACTCTTCGCGCCGCTCAGCACCGCCCGGATCGGGGCGAATCCGCCGATGATGCCAATATCCACCTCTCCGGCCAGAATCGAGGTGGTCCCGAGGGGACCGGAGCCGATAAAGACGAGTCTGACGTCGGCACCATGTTTCTTGAAAAGACCGTTTTCCTGGGCGATCCACATCGGGGTCATGGAGACGACATGGGCGGTGTAGAACGCCGTGAGCGTCTGAGTCTGGCCCCAGCTCGATTTGGCCGGAGCGATGGATGCGAGAAAGGCGATGGCGCATAACACGAACGCTTTACGGAGAGGTGCCATGATGATGTCCTCCTTGCGACGGGATACCGTTTAACACCGACTGTCATCGGGCGGCGTCATCCCGGATCAAACGGCCCGGATTATAGCACGGGAGCGAACGCTGGCAATGAAAATATTGACAGGCATAGTTGCAGGTGATAGGCGTGCGGCAATCTAAAGGTGCCGGGACGTTCGCCGAACCCGGCCGACAGGAGAGAAAACATGAAATCCTTTTTGTCTCTCATGGGAAAATCCAAACTCTGGATTTTCTGCATTGTCGTTCTTCTCACGGCAAACCCGATTCACGCGGCGGAGGGTCTGCAAAAGCTTCGGGTTGCCTACGCGGCAATCACGGCCGCCTTCTCGATCCCTTGGATTGCGAAGGAAGCAGGGCTATACCAGCGCCACGGATTGGACGTCGAACTGATCTATATCGCCAGCGGGCCGCGGGCGATTCAGACCTTGGTCGGTGGCGGCATCGACATTGTGGCGTTTGGAGGTGCGGCAGTCATCGATGCGCGGCTTGCGGGGGCGGACACGGTGTATGTCGCGATCCCGGTGAAGCGTCTGATTTTTTTCACGGTGGTCGCGCCGCAAATCAAAACAGTTGAGGATTTGCGCGGAAAAGTCGTCGGTGCGACGCGTATCGGCACGCTCACTGATTACTTTACACGTGTTTACCTGCGTCAATCCGGGCTCGTGCCGGACCGCGATGTGACCATCCGCGGAACCGGCGGATTGCCTGAGACGCTGGCCGCGCTCAAGGCGGGACAAATTCAAGCCGGAACTTTCGGTTTTCCCGCCGTGCTTCATGCGCAGGCCGCGGGCTTTCGTGTCCTGGTGGACTATACCACCCTGGGATATCGTTATCCGCTTTCGACCGTAGCGGTGACCCAAAGCATGATTCGCTCTCGCGAGTCGCCGGTGCGCAGATTTCTTGCGGCGTATGTTGAAGGCATTCATCGTTTCCGTACCGACCCCGCATTTGCGATGAACGTCATTGGCAAATACACGCAAACGACGGACCGGAAGATGCTGGAGGAGACGTACAAGGTTTACGCCCCAGCCTTCGAGCGGGCGCCCTATCCGGAGCCTGAGGATCTCAAGCTTGCGATCGACCAGGTCAGTGAATTGAATCCGCGCGCCCGCGGCGCCGATCCGCGTGACTTCGTCGACCCGCGCTTCATCCGCGAAATTGAAGCGAGTGGTCTCATCAAGCGGCTTTATGGCGAGAAATGATGGCTGCTTTGAACGGGTTCGACGTCTTGAACCACTGGAACGTTTGGAACGATTGGAACCCTTCAATGAGGGCTAGACGTGGAAACGCGACGTAAATTCTCTCGGTTTGACTTTGAGCTGACTCACCGCCGTGAAAATTACCGTTATCGGCGCCGGCCCGGCCGGCCTGTTGTTTTCGCTGCTGATTAAGCGGCGCTTTCCGCATTGGAGCGTCCGAGTCTGCGAGCAGAATCCGCCCGACGCCACCTACGGTTTCGGCGTGGTGTTCTCTCGGGGCGCGCTTGAGTTTATCGAGCGCGACGTGCCGGATTTTCACGAGCAGTTCGTCCCGCGCCTTGAATCGTGGCCAATACAACGCATCGTCCATAGCGATGAGCGGGTGGACGTCGACGGTGCCGGCTTTTCAGCCATCGGGCGGTTGCAGCTCAATCAATTCCTGCAGGAACTCTGCCGCGCCGCGGGCGTGAGCATCGACTACGAGCGCCTCATCGTGTCGCTGAACGATCTGCCTGAATGCGATCTCCTCGTCGGCGCCGACGGCCTGAACTCTTTGGTACGCCGCGCCCTGGAAAAAGAATTCGCGCCGCAGGTCGACTGGCTCACCAACCGCTTCGTTTGGTACGGCACACGGCAACTCTTCGACTGCCTGACTTTAACGTTTCGCCGTAATGAGCATGGAACTTTCGTCGCGCACCACTATCGCCACGGCTCCACGATGAGCACTTTCATCATCGAGTGCGACGCCGCGACCTGGCTTCGCGCCGGGCTCGATCGCATCTCCGACGAAGAGAGCCGTGCCTATTGCGAATGGGTTTTCGCGCCGGATCTCGGCGGGCACTCACTGGTTTCGAATAAATCGGTCTGGCGGCAGTTTCCACTGCTTACCAACCGGCGCTGGTCAGTGGGCAATAAAGTGCTCATCGGCGACGCGCTGCGCACGGTGCATTTTTCCATCGGCTCGGGGACGCGCCTTGCCTTCGAGGATGCCATCGCGCTTGACCGCGCGTTCGCGGAAGCAGGCGCGGACGCGCCGAGGGCGCTGGCGGCGTTCGAGCGCGAGCGCCGGCCGGTGGTCGAAAAGTTGCTCGCCGCCGCCAATGCCAGCTCGTTCTGGTACGAACGCATGCCGGGGAAAATGGCCTTGAAGCCCTGGGAGCTGGCTTTCGATTATATGACGCGCAGCGGGCGCATGACCGACGAGCGGCTGCGCGAACTTTCACCTAAGTTCATGGCACGGGTGGACGGCGAACGGAGGGGCGATAAATAAACCAAACTCGCAGATTGTGCGGCACCGAAACGCTCGCGATGGAGGTAGAAATGGCCCGCTCTTGGGAAAAAGCAGTCGTTGATAGCAGTGATATGCCGCTATACGTGAGCCTGCCGGAAAGCGGCGGGCCGGTTCCGGGCATCATCGTGATTCACGGGCAATCCGGTTTAGATCATTTCATCAAAGACACGACGCACATGATGGCGCTTCAAGGCTACGTTGCCATCGCGCCGAATCTTTACCACCGCGACGGACCGGACTGCAAAGATGACAATCCAACGCGGAAAGCGAGGTTGCGCGACACAACGATCATCAAGGATATTCACGCTGCGATCGGTTTCCTCAAGAATCATCGGCAGGCGGATCGGGGGCGACTGGGCATCGTCGGGTTTTGCATGGGAGGTCGGCTGGTCTATCTCATGTCGGCGGCAGGCCGGGACCTGAAAGCGGGGGTGATGTTTTACGGCAGTAGCACGATGGATCCCTATGGCGAGGGACCTTCTCCGTTCGATCGCACGCCCGAGATCAATTGCCCGATCCAGGGACACTTCGGCGCAGACGATAAGAACCCTTCCCCCGAAGACATGCGTAAGCTCGACGCAGAGCTAAATCGTTATGGCAACGTTCACGAGTTCCATACGTATGCGGGCGCAGCACACGCCTTCGTGAATACGGCTTCAAAAAACTATCGGCCGCATGCGGCGGCGTTGTCATGGCCAAAGGCGATGGAATTTTTCAGCAGGCATCTTGTCGGTTGAGACCTAACTTCTAAGCCAGCCCGTCAATCGACTTTGTATCCCAGCTCCTTGGCGACTTCGCGGGCGACGCGCGCGTCGGCGACGTCTTCGAACGCGATCTTCCGGCCGGTGAATTGCCCCAACATTTGGAGTGACTTCACGATCCGCTCCATCCCTTCGCGGCTCGGCACGCCGTTGCCGCTGGACGTCTTGCGATAATCCTCGTAACTTTCTTCCGCCGTCTGGCGGTCGACCTTGAGCGCGCGCATGATGAAATCGGCGCTCTTTTCTTTCGACTGGAGGAGCATCCGCCGGGCGACTTGCATGGAGCGAACGACCCGCTTCAACTCGGCGGCGCGGTTTTGAATGGACGCGTTGGACGCCGTCAGACCGCCCAATGGCATCTGAACATGCGCCCCGACGTCGAGCAGCTCGCGGAACCCTTTTCTTTTTCCAAAGTAAAGAGAGGGCGGATTGATCTGTGCCGCTTCGACCGTGCCGCCTTCCAAACCGGCCAGGAGCTGCGGCCCTCCTAGTCCGATAATTATGAAGTTCTTGGGATGCTCTCCGACCGCTTCCAAAGCGATCCGCAATGCGACTTCCGACGTGCCCCCCAAACCGGTGACGCCGATCCGCTTGGCGCGCAGCTCTTTCAACGATTTGAACTCCGGCCGGGCGATGATCGAATAGATGAGTTGATCGGATGCGAACCAGACGGCTTTCGACGGCAAACCGCGCAGCGTGGCGGCCACCGAGTTGGGGCCCACCCCGGCCACGTAGTGAATATCACCGCTGGCTAAGGCGGCGTTGGCCGCCTGAGACCGCATCTGAATGCTTTCAACTTCGAGTCCGTTTTCCTCAAAAACTTTCCACTGCTGCGCGGCGAAAAGAGCGAGGCAGCATATCGACGCGCTGGGGTAAGAAATTCGAATTTTTGTTCTGCTCTCTTGGGCCTGCGCCAGAGGCGCCGCCGCGGGTAGTAAAAACGCCAGGCCCAACACTGCCAAAGAGCCAACCGGTAGTGTTCTGATCTTCTGTGTCATTGGTCCCTCCCGATCCGTGTTCGCATGACCCGTTCCATTACGCGGCAACGATGCGATTCGCAAGCCTGCCGATTTGCGGCGACGATAGCTCGACAACGTCGCTGATTTTCAGGAAAAGATTGGGCGACTTCGCGACTTCGGTTTGCCTGCGGGACATGTCCGCGGCGGTTCCCGCCGAAGTTCCTCCGGCGATGACATCGCCGGGCACGAAAGTGAAATCCTGTGAAAGATATTCGAGCACCTCGCCGAACGGCCAGATCATATCCCTGGTATTGTAGCTCTGGCGCACCTCGCCGTTAATGCGGGTTTCCACATTGATGTTGCGGTGATCAAGCTCGCCGACCACGATACAAGGACCCATCGAGGCCGAGCCGTCGAAGTTTTTCGCCAGGTTGTAGCTGATCGGACGTCCTTGCGGTCCGCTCGAGCTGCCGTCACGGATGCTCCAGTCGTGGAACAGCGTAACACCCCAAACATACTCGTCAATTCGATCGGCGGGAATGTTCTTGCCGCGCTTGCCGATAACGATTGCTACTTCGCCTTCGTAATCGAAGCGCTTGGTACGGTTCGGATAGGGAATTTCTTTACCCGGTCCCGCAACCTCGTGCGGATTTTTCCAGAATCCCCACTGCCCTTCCTCTTTGGCCATCCGGGTGATTTGCGCTAGATCGCCCGTGACGCCGGGACGTCCGGCCCACATGCCGGCCAAGTGGGCGGCGTAATTGCCGCCGACGCAAGCGATGCGCCGCTCGGGCCAAGGCGCGTGAAGCTTCACGCTCTTCGCATCATACCCGCAGCCGCGCGCCGCCGACTTCGCAGCATGGTCGATGGCGCGCTGAGCATGTTCGATGGCCCCCTCGCCCAGAACAATAAAACGCTCCAGCCGCTCCGGAATCCTCTCGTCAGCGTGCGCTTGTGCGTTGGCATCGCCACGCTGCTCGCGCAAATAGCTGGCAAACGCGAGGTTTAAGTCGATGATCTTGTCGCCTTGCCACGCGCCGATGCGGCGCTCGTGGCCAAATACCACGATCTTCATGCCTTTCCTCCTGTTGTTGCTTCGCTTCGCTCACTTCGCATGTATCGGTTACGGCTCGATCGGCTCAAGATCCCTCACGGAGTTTACCCTGAGCATAGTCGATGGGTTCGGGATGACAGAACGCTAAGCGGTCATTCCGAGCAAAGCGAGGAATCATTGCCTGCGCGAGGTTCCCGCAGTTCTTTTGTCGCCTCGATGTCTAACTCGAATCGCCGTCCTTGCTGCTGAATTACCACACCATAATCTCGCCTAGCCGCTTCGAGTGAAACGTAACCGGAGTGAACGTCGGCGAGAACCTTTTGTGGATCGCGCGCTAACGGATTCCAAAACCCGCCGCCGCCACCCACCTCCACCAGGAAGCCGTCGCCCGCTTCGAGCACGATGTGCCCCGGAGTTTTGCCCGTCGGCAACTTTTGCGCCGATCCGTCTTTGCGCAAGACGCTGAAGCGGTTGGGCATCGCGTCCTTGCCGCCGTGCAGACCCCAGGGCGCGCAGATCGTGCGCTCCATCGCCGACTGCACGCTGCCGGGTGAGCGCAAGCGGACCTCCTGAGCCACGCCCAGCCCGCCGCGGAATTTTCCCGCGCCGCCGGAGTCCTGCCGCAGTTTTCGGTACACGATAAAAATCGGCCCCTTGCCCTCCCCTGCTTCCACCGGCGTGTTGTGCGTGTCGCCGTCGTTGATGCAAAAAGTCGCGTTCTGGCCGTCGCGATCGCTCAGCGCGCCCCAACCGCCGCCGGAGAGAATCGATGGGAAATGAAACGCCCGGCCGGTCTTGGGATCGAGACCGAAGGTCCGTGGCGCCGCAAGGTCCGCGTGTTGCCCCGCCATTACGTTGTCCGGGCAAGCCGGAGCCAGCGCTTTGAAGATCGTGTCCGCTACCGTCATCGGCACGGTCATCCAGGTGCGCACCGGCGCCGGTTTGGTCGCGCTCACGACGCGGCCCGGCGGTAAAATAATTTTCAACGGGCGAAACGATCCTTCGTTGATCGGCAAGAGTAGCGGCGTGGTTAAAAACTTGAACGCGACTTCAGACGCGGAACGGCCCGCGGTCGATCCCGAATTGTACGGTCCCGCGACCTGCGGGCTCACGCCGCTTAAATCGACGGTCATTTCGTCCTCCCGCACCTCGACTCGGACCTTGATCGGAATATGCCTGCCAAGATTGACGCCGTCGTCATCCATGAACGACTCAGCTTCGTAAATCCCGTCGGGGAGTTTTTTGACCGCGGCCCGCGCCAATTTCTCACTCTGGTCAAAGATCATCCGCACGCTCTCTTTGAACGTCTCCGCGCCATAACGGTCGATCAGTTGCGTGAGGCGTCGCTCGCCGGTGCGCACCGCCGCGATTTGGGCGCGGAAGTCGCCCATGGCGAACTCCGGCAGCCGGCAGTTGCTGCGAATGATCGCGGTAAGCTCGCCGTCCTGCTCGCCCCGTTTGAAAATCTTGACGAACGGCATCTGTAACCCTTCGGAAAAAACATCACGGGTCACCGCGCCGAGCACGCCGCCGACGTCCTGCCAGTGACCCATCGACGACGAGAAAGCGATCAGCTCGCCGTCGTGGAAAATCGGCAGCGTGAAAATCATATGGTTGAGATGGCTGCCCATAACCTGCGGATCGTTGGTGAGGAGGATGTCGCCCGGCTCAATATTCTCCTTGCCCCAATGGCGGAGCTTCGCCCTGATCGCGTCCGACAGCCCGCGGATGAACATCGGCAAGCCGAGACCGATGGAGATCGAGTTGCCCTCGGCGTCGAACAGGCCGACGGTGAAGTCCTCGGCCTCGTAAATGATCATGTTGTAGGCCGTGCGCATGAGATTGGTCTTCATCTCATCGGTGATCGCCACCACCGTGCTGCGAATCACCTCTACGGTGAAAGCGTCTATTCTCGCTTTGTGCGGAATCGCGGATTGCATGATTGAGTTCTTAGAGTCCTGAGTTTTTCCTCATCTCGACCTCAGCACTCAGGACTCGTTACTCAGCACTGTCATCTTATGACCTTGTCCGCCTTCATTAACGTCCACTACGGTATCGTCACCCCGATCTGCTTCGCGGTCTTGAGATTTATCACCGGCTCGAACTTCATCCGTCGCATCGACGTCAAGTTCGAAACGGCGCCCTTGCTGGTGAATCACCACGCCATAGTCGCACCTGGCGGCTTCCAACGACACGTAACCCGAGCGCACGTCGGCGAGCACTTTTTCCGGCGGGCGCTCCCGCGGACTTCCGAATCCGCCGCCGCCGCCGGTTTCAACCGTAAAGCCGTCGCCTTTATCAATCTCGGTCGAGTTGATCTTGCCCGTGGGGAAGCGATCGATCTTGCCGTTTTCGCGCGTGATAAAAATCCGGTTGGCCCGCGCGTCCTTGCCGCCGTGCAGGCCCCAGGGCGCGCAGATCGTGCGCTCCACATGGGCGTGGATCGTCGCCGGCCTGCGCATGCGCACCTCGTTGGACACACCCAGACCGCCGCGAAATTTTCCCGCGCCGCCTGAATCCTGGCGCAGCGCCCGGTGTTCGACGATGATGGGATTTTTCGCTTCGGTGGCTTCCACCGGCGCGTTATGCGTGTCGCCGTCGTTGAGGCAGACCGTCGCGTTCATGCCGTCCTCGTCATGCTTCGCGCCCCAGCCTCCGCCCGGATGGCCGATATGCGACCAGAAGAAACGTCCGGTCTCAGGATCGAAGCCGTGTGGGTTAACCGTGCAGAGGTCGGCGTAATGGCCGGCGATCGTCCGCTCGGGACAGGCGGCGGCCAATGCTCTAAAGAGCGTGTCGCACACGGTCATAGGCACGGTCATCCAGACGCGCACGGGCGCCGGCTTGGTCGCGCTGACAATGCGCCCCGGCGGCAAAACAATTTTCAGCGGCCGGAACGATCCCTCGTTGATCGGCAACAGCAGTGGCGCGGTGATGCATTTGAAAACGACCTCGGCGGCGGAGCGGCCCGCGGTGGGCCCGGAATTATAGAATCCCGCCACCTGCGGGCTGACGCCGCTTAAGTCGATGGTCATCTCGTCGCCGCGAACCTCGACGCGGACCTTGATTGGAATATGCTTGCCGAGATTGACACCGTCGTCGTCCATGAACGAGTCCGCCTCGTAAACGCCGTCGGGGATCTGGCGCACCGCGGCGCGCGCCAGTTTCTCGCTCTGCTCGTAGACGAGGCGGATGCTCTCTTTGAACGCCTGGTTACCGTAGCGTTTGAGCAGCTGCATGAGCCGCCGCTCACCGGTGCGGATCGCGGCGAGCTGCGCGCGCATGTCCCCCATCGCGCGCTCGGGCACGCGCACGTTGGCGCGAATGATCGAGGTAATCTCAGGGTTTTCCTTGCCGGCGCGAAAAATCTTCACGAATGGGATCTGCAAACCCTCGGAGAAAATATCCCGGGTCACTCCGCCGAGTTGCCCGCCGACGTCCTGCCAGTGCGCCATCGAACAGGAAAACGCGATCAGCTCGCCTTCGTTGAAAATCGGCAAAGTAAAAATCAAGTGATTGAGATGGCTGCCCATCGTGTAACTATCGTTGGTGAGCAAGATATCGCCAGGCTCGATATTCTCCCTGCCCCAGAACGCGATCTTCGACTTGATCGAATCCGACAGCCCGCGGATGAACATCGGCAAACCCAAGCCGATGGAGATCGTGTTGCCGTCGGCGTCGAAGAGGCCCACCGTGAAATCTTCGGCCTCGTAGATGATCGTGTGGTACGCCGTGCGCATCAGATTGGTTTTCATCTCGCCGGTGATAGCGACCACCGCGCTGCGGATGACTTCGGCGGTAAACGGATCCACGCCGGAACTGGTAGCTGTCACAGGATTGCTCATGATTAAACCCTTTGAACGTTTTGAACGGTTTGAACTATTTGAACGGTTCCGGCGGTTCCAGTCGTTCAAGACGTTCAAATCGTTCAAGCCGTTACAGAGTCCCTCCCAACTGCATGACCAGATGCCCATACGCATTCACCGTCACGGTGTCGCCGGGCTCGACGACCGTGGTTGATGCAATCTCTTCAATGATGGCGGGCCCGCTGATCACATTGCCTTGCAGCAACTTCGTGCGATCATACACGGTCGCTTCCAGCGCCCCCGAATCTTCGAAGATCACCGAGCGCCCGCCGCGGCGCGACGCCGGCGGCGGCGTCGCCTCGCCCTGAGGAATCGTTGGGAACTGCGGCTTTCCTAGACGGCCGATGGCAGAAACGCGCAAGCTCACGATATCTGCGGATTCCTCCGGCGCGCTGTGGCTGTAGCGCAGCTCGTGGGCCTGGTCGAAGAGCCGCTTGATTCCAGCGCGCGCGCTAACATCGCCCACGTTGGCCGGTATGCGCACCGCCACCGCATGCTCCTGGCCGACGTAGCGCATGTCGGCGGCGCGCTCGAATACGATCCGGTCTGTAGAAATGCCGGACTCTTCGAGAGCGCGGCGCCCCTCGGCTTCTAGCTTTTTGAATTGGTCCTCCAGTTCGAACATCTCCAAATCGTCCATGCGCGCAAACAACGTCTGAACGGTGTCGCGCCGCAAATCCGCCATGAGCATGCCAAGCGCGGAGAAATGGCCCGGCGCATGCGGAATAATGATCTTGGAGATGGAAAGCTCCTTGGCGACCGACGCCGCGTGCAGCGGACCGCCGCCGCCGTAGGCGACCAGCGTAAAATCGCGGGGATCGAGTCCGCGCTCCAGCGTCACGTGGCGCACCGCGTTGGCCATCGCCGAAGTCGCGACCTGCAGCATTCCTGCGGCCGCGCGTTCGAGATTCACGCCAAGCGGGCGCGCGACCCGTTCACGCAAAGCGGTCTCAGCCGCAGACCGATCCAGACGCATTTCGCCGCCGAGAAAACGCTCCGGTGACAGCCGGCCGAGGATCACGTTGGCGTCGGTCACCGTCGGCTCGCTTCCACCGCGGCCGTAACTCGCCGGTCCCGGCTCGGCGCCGGCGCTGCGCGGGCCGACGTGCAAGCCGCCGCCTTCGTCGAGCCAGGCGATGCTGCCGCCGCCGGTGCCGACTTCGACGATGTCTAGCACGGGGATGCGGATCGCCAGCCCTTCGTTGTAGCCGCCGATAAAATA
>Ga0326597_10010356_pt1 | contig 12431 bp, 12 predicted proteins | sample RVTome_12_FD_203789 | JGI IMG/M metagenome (GOLD analysis project Ga0326597, IMG submission 203789) | Soil microbial communities from uranium-contaminated site in the Upper Colorado River Basin, Wyoming, United States - RVT100D185 | ecosystem: Environmental > Terrestrial > Soil > Contaminated >... | reverse complement strand
CCCACCAGCGAGAGGTCGGCGCCCCGCAAGTCGATTCCACACGCGGCGTCGTTGCACCGACGGGATAGAGACCGAGAAAGAGCCTGCTCGGCCTGCTCGTGGGACCAACGCGTAGGGTCCCCTCGGTCGTGAGCAACCGGCGGCCGAGCACTTGACGATCGTAGCCCGCTCGTAGCTCGCTCCATGTGTTTGAGAAAACGATCTCGGGGCTCGTTCGCCCGTCGGGAACGTTCACCTTGGCCATACGGTACTCGAAAGCGTTCACCTCGTCGCCCTCCGCCTCGACCGGCGATCGCTGCCCGTCGCTCGAGTAGAGGCCGACGCTGACCCAGTACGCGCCGGGAGGAAGCGGCGGCCCCAGGACGGACTGGTAAAGCGTGACCTCATACTCGACGCGACTCCCGACGGTCCAAGGCTCCGGAAACGGATGGTCGAACGTGCGGGCCACGCTCCTCGGATGATCGTAGAGATGCACGAAGACCGTGGGACGCCCGTTCGTGGTCTCGACCGGCCCGAGAAGACGCCATGCCAATCGCAGGGTGGCCGCGCGGGAGTAGGCGAGCTCGAGATCGTGAGGGGTGACGCTGAGGCTCGCGACGGGAGGTCGCGGCGTCCGGCAAGAAAGCGCCGTGACCAGCGCCCCGACGGCGGCCAGGGATCTAGAACTGATAGAGAAAGACGATGCCCGCATGTCGAACGCCGAAAGTCGGCGCGATCGTCCATTCCCGTTTGGACGAGAGGCGCTCCGTCCCGCGGATCGCCGTCTTGGCGGCGATATAACCGAGAGCCGCTCCGAAGACGACGTCGCTCGGAAAATGCTTTCCCGCCTCCACTCGAGACGCGCCCACGAAGGCAGCGACGATGTACATGGGAATTCCGAGCTTGGCGCCGTAATAATGTTGAAAAAGAGTGGCCATCGCGATGTTGTTGGACATGTGGCCCGAGGGAAACGAATGGTCGTCCTCTTGGTCGGGTCGAGTGCGCCGGATGGAGAGCTTCAGCGCGAACAGAAGACTATTGTTCACGACGAGTGTCTGGGCAAGGGTGAAACTGAACGCTCGATACTTCTCGTTCTGGACGAACGGAGCGGCGAGGAGAAGGCCTCCGTTGAGAACGGCGGCTACCGTCCCGCCCACGGTATGGCCGGTTGCGCCCAGATCCTCCCATGAGCCGTTTGCTCTCTCGCTCAGCTCTTCGTCGAAAGGCAGAAATGCGAGCGTTGCGCCGGTGCCAACCAGAATCGGCGCCAGATTGTCGCGCGCCAAGAGGCCTCGGGTGAAGTTATAGCCGAGCGCGCGTGGAAAGTCGCGAAAGCCAGGAGCGCGAAACGAATCGGGCTCGCCGGAGTCATCGGCCGCAGGCTCTTCCAAAACGCCGAGCTGAAGACCCGGAACGGCGCGGGCGTCGACTCGAAGGGGGATCCGGGCGGAAGGGCTGGGAAAGGAGAACCGCGGACGGAAGAACGCATCCTGCGATTCCGAGCCCGGAGCCGCTCCAGCGGATTCGAGCGTAAGGAGACTACCGACGACAGCAAGGGCGATGGGATTGATTGTCACTGGAATGCCGTCAATTATGAACGGCGGCCGCGAGATCCTCAAGATCGGCGGGTTGGGGCGCCCTGGGTCCGAGGTGGTGATGCTCGTGATAGGCGTCGATGAAGTCGACGTTATTGGTCGCGTAGTTCGCTGCCGCCGCCCGTGCGGTAAGCTAGTCGTCCATGATCTCGCCAACCGAGCTGTCTGAAGCGATCATCGGGTCGTTTATCATTGCGATGGGCCTGATCGCGAGCGCCTCGGCGGCCCTGCGCTTGCCGTCGGGTGATCGAACGCCTATCTGGTTTGGCCTTTTCGGATGCCTCTACGGCGCGCGCCTTGTCGGGCACTCGGAACTTGTTCAGCCATTCTTCCCGGAAGTCTTCTGGCGCTATCTCGACGCGTTCATCACCTACACGATTATCGTACCGGGCGGTCTGTTCATCGAATCGCTGTTCGGACCCGGTTGGCGGCTCACGTTGCGTCGGACCTGGCAGGCGGCCGCGGTCTATGCTTTGCTGGCAATCGTACACGACCTGGTACGTGGCCAGCCGGGCGCTACGCTGTGGCTAAATCCCCCGGTGGCGCTCACTGCTGGCGGCATCGCGACGGCTCACGTGCTGGCTCATTGGCGGCGGGAACGCTGGCCGCACGAGTTCCGAGTCGCGGTAGTGGGTGGACTGGTCTTCGTCGGCGTCGCGACGTACCAGACGCTCGGCGGCGAGGTTCAACTCGAGCCCCTCGCCATGCTGGTTTTCATGACATCGGTGGGATACCTCGTGGCCCAGCGCATGCTCGCCGGTGAGCGCCGGCTTGTGGCGGTGTCCCGAGAACTGGATCTCGCTCGGGAGATTCAGCAGTCCATCTTGCCCCGCGCGCTTCCGGATATCCCTGGCCTCCGCGTCGCGGCACGCTATCTTCCTATGAGCGACATCGGTGGCGACTTCTACGACTTCGACACCCAGCGAGCGAACCGCCTGGGTGTCATCGTGGCCGACGTCACTGGTCACGGCGTGCCGGCGGCGCTGGTGGCCTCGATGGTCAAGATTGCGTTTGTGGCGGAGGCCGACAGGCTCGATACACCCGGGGTGGCGCTCACCAACATCAATCGCACGCTTTGCGGCAGATTCGCGGGCGCATATGTGACCGCGTGCTGTGGCGTGATCGACACGCTCAACTGCAGGCTCAGCTACTCGAGCGCGGGACACCCTGCACCGTTGCTGCGCCGGAGAGACGGCCGCGTGGAACGCCTCGACCAGCGCGGGCTCCTGCTCGCGTTCGATGCCGATGCACGGTACGCCACCGCCGAAGTGGCGCTGAACGCCGGCGATCGCCTGCTTTTCTTCTCCGATGGGCTGGTCGAAGCCGTAAACGCACGCAACGAGTTCTTCGGCGAGGTACGCCTTGAGCAACTTCTGGTTGCCCGCGCCGCCATTACGCCCGAGCAGTTCGTCGATCAGATCGTCATCGACTTGCGCCGCTGGGTTGGCCCAGACACGCGGCTTCAGGACGACGTGACGATAGTTGTGGTCGATGTCGGCGACCACATGAGACGTGATGGGTTCAGCGCTGTGGCTTGACTTACAGGACGATTGTCGGTCACGAGGATCGACGTTCCGGCGAAGGGCACCGAGGGGCTCTCACCCCTCAGCACCGGCGCGGCATCTCTCGACTCTCGTTGCGGTCTCGGCCGTGCGCTCAGTTCCCCTGTGATAATCTCCCCGGCCATGGTCGTCGGGCTCGGTCTCGCTCTATTCCTGTTGCTTACGGCGGAAGCTGCCTTCAGCCAGCCCCATCTGGTCATCTTCGATACCGACTTCATCCTTCCCCCCGGCGACGACGGGATGGCGCTTCTCCTTGCGCTCCAGTCGCCCGAGGTCGAGATCCTCGGCATCACCACCGTCGCGGGAAACGAGAGTCTGGAGCGGGGGACATCGGACGTGCTCCGCGTTCTCGAGATCGCTGGCCGGGTGGACATTCCCGTCTATCGCGGAGCGGACATGCCGCTGGTGCACGAGAAGAGCGATTTCGCGGTGTCGAATTACGGCAAGTGGTGGTCGGACGAGCCCCCGCCGCCTCCGCCGGGGGGTTTCGCGAAGAAGCAGGCCGAGGTCGAGAGCGCTTACGACTTCATCGTGCGAACGGTAGCCGCGAATCCTGGCAATGTCACCCTCGTCGCCCTCGGACCTCTCACGAACGTCGCTGTCGCTCTCGGGAAAGACCCCGGGCTCGCTTCCAAGATCAAGGAGCTGGTCATCATGGGCGGCGCGGTGGCGTCTCTCGGCGACGGAGGCGGGAACATCACGCCCAACGCCGAGTTCAACTTTTGGGTCGACCCGGAGGCGGCGCGCAAAACGCTTCGATCGGGCGTTCCGATTCTGCTCTCGCCGCTGAACGTCTCGCGAAAGACCAAGCTCACCAAGAAGTGGTACGACGAGATGGTCGCGACTGAAACTCCCATCACCGCGCTTCTGAAAGAGACGATGGGTCCCCACTTCAAGACCGAGCCCGCGCGGAACTGGCTCATGTACGACCAGGTCGCGATGGCGAGCCTCATCGACCGGACTCTGGTCAAGACGGAAGACCTCTTCGTCGATGTCGACGTCAACCACGGTATCAACTACGGCGTTTCGGTCGGAGGCGCCGATCTCTGGCCGGGCGCGGAAGGCGCCAGGAAGATGAAGGTCCAGTACGACCTCGACTGGCCCCGATTCATCGAGATGTTCGTTTCGAGGGTCCGGGCGCCGCTACGGAAAGCTCCAGGAGGTTAGCATGGATCGCAGGTCCTTCCTTCAAAAAACAGGTGGAGCTCTCGCCGCGAGCTTCGTTCCGCGAACCTCGTTCGCGGTGCAGTCCACGGAAAGAGCTCGTGTCCTCGTCGTCGGCGCCGGTCTGGCTGGCCTTTCGGCGGCGTACGAGCTCGATAAAGCGGGCTACGGCGTCACCGTCCTCGAGGCGCGTTCCCGGCCCGGCGGCCGAGTGCGCACCTACCGGGACCCGTTCGCTGACGGGCTCTACGCCGAGATGGGCGCGGAGTACGTGGACGCGACCGACGAGTACGACCACCTCTACTGCAAGGAGTTCGGCCTCAAGGTCCTGACCGCCAAGCTCTACGACGGGGTCTTCGTCCGCGGGCGGAAGATCGCGATGAAGGCGATCAAGGACGGGACGGCGACACTCCCCTTCGAAGGCACGAAAAAGGGTCAGCTCTTCGGCCAGGAGACGGAGTACATCAAGCGTCTCGCGGCCATGGTCAAGGATCGGGAGGCGCCTCCTCCGGAGATCCAGAAGCTCGATAACCTCTCCGTGGTTGAGCTTCTCCTCGAAGAAGGAGCGCCTCAGGACATCATCGCCCTCTACACCTATCTGAACGCCACCGAGTCGACCGCCAGGCCCCACCAGATGTCGGCTTATGGCCTGGTGATGAGCGGAGTGCACGAAGGAGGGTTCAACGAGGACGTGGACGAAGGGCGGATCTACGGAGGAAACGATCAGCTTCCGAAAGCTTTCGCGCGGGCCCTTTCGGACAAGATCCTTTACCGCCGCCCGGTGCGAAGAATCGTTCACGACGCGAACGGCGCCGAGGTCTGGTTCGAGGAAGCTGGCTCGCTCCAGTCGATGCGAGCCCCGAAGCTCGTGCTCGCGCTGCCCTTCAAGGTCTTCCGCGACGTCGAGCTCTCCCCGGCGTTCTCGCCGGAGAAAACGAAAGTCATCGACTCGCTCTGCTACGGGCAGGTGATGAAGGTCGCGATGCAGTTCAAGAAGCGCTTCTGGGACGAGCCCGGAAGCATCGGACAGCGGGTCTTCACCGACACCATGCTCCGCCGCATCTACCACATGTCGATCGATCAGCCCGGACCGCGGGGCATTCTCATGAGCTTTACCTCGGGAGCGGACGCCGAGAAGCTCGGATTCCTCTCCGAGGACTCCCGCCTCGAGACCGCGCTCGCCGAGGTTACCCGCGTCTGGCCGGAGGCTCCGAAGCTCTGGGAGAGCGCCGCGATCAAGTACTGGAACGAGGACCGGTGGGCTCGGGGAAGCTATTCCTTCCTCGGCGTCGGCCAGAAGGACTTCCGAGCCATCGCCAGGAAGCCCGAGGGCGTCGTGCACTTCGCCGGTGAGCACACCGCGACGGCCTCGATGAACGGGGCGATCGCCTCCGGAGTTCGCGTAGCGAAGGAGATCCAGGAAACGTGAAGCTCCTTCCGCATCTCCCAAGTGAGTAAGTGAGCGACCTCCCGCGGAAGCTCGGATTCTGGGACGGCGCCCTCCTTCTCGTGGGCTCGGTCATCGGCTCCGGGATCTTCGTCGTTCCGAGTCTCATCGCGCGTCGCGTCCCCGAGCCAGGGCTGGTCATCGCCATCTGGGCCTTCTCCGGCGTTCTGGTGCTCGCGGGCGCGCTCGCACTTGCCGAGCTTGGCGCGATGCTCCCCGAGTCCGGGGGGCTCTACGTCTACATGCGCGAAGCCTACGGGCGGTTCATCGCGTTTCTCTATGGATGGACCGTGGTGCTCGTGGTCATCCCGGGCTCCATGGCGGCGCTCACCACCGCGTTTCTCCTTTATCTGGGGCATTTCTTTCCCCTGCCTCCCGCGGCAGCGAAAGCCCTGGGAATCGTCGTGCTCCTCGCTCTCGCCTACGTGAACTCTCGCGGCGTGCGCTGGGGTGCGAACGTTCAGAACGGCTTCACCATCCTGAAGGCGGGAAGTCTTCTGGCGCTGGTCGCGGCCGCCGTCATTACCGGACGCGGGTCGACCGACAACTTCTTTCCGCTCGCGCCCGAGAGGTTCGACCTCGACGTCTTCGGCGCCATCGGAGTCGCAATGATCTCGACTCTCTTCGCCTACGACGGATGGCACTTCGTGGGCTTCGTGGCCGGGGAGATGAAGGAGCCGTCGAAGAACGTCCACCGGAGCATCCTCCTCGGCATCTTCATCGTGGTCGCGATCTACGTCGCGGTGAATCTCGCCTACATCTTCGCGCTCGGCCAGTCGGGCATCGCCGCGTCCGACCGCGTCTCCTCCGATGCGGTCTCGGCGATGATCGGCCCCGTGGGCGCGAGCCTCATCGCTCTCGCCATCATCTGCTCCACCTTCGGGGCGAATGCCGCCAACATGCTCGCGGGCCCACGCGTTCTCTTCGCTCTCGCCAAGGACGGACTGGTGTTCCCCAAGCTCGCGGAGATCCACCCTCGCTTCGAGAGCCCGGCGAATGCCATCTGGTTTCTCGCGATCTGGGCCGCGGTCCTCACTCTCACGGGGGGATACGAGCACCTGATCACGATGGCGATGTTCGCGAACTGGATCCTGTTCACCATGGTGGCCTATTCGGTAGTGGTGCTGAGGCGGCGCCACCCGGAATGGCCCCGACCCTATCGCCTGCCGTTCTATCCGCTTCCGGTGGTGATTTTCGTGCTGGTGGCGGCGGTGTTCGTCGCCAACACCCTCATCGAGTCGACGCGGAGCTCGATCTACGGGCTCGTCATCCAGGGGGTGGGAGTCGTCTTCTATCTCGTCTGGCGGACTACCTCCGCACGCGCCGCCGTCGCACCTTCGGAATGAACGTCACCCAGAGCCGGGCGCCCACCGTCCGGACGAGGCCGACGTACTTGTTTAAAGGATGTCGCCGGAGAAGCGATCGGAATACGGGCTTCGCCCGGGGGACGAGGTGCCGGAGCCCGCAGGCCGCGCGTTGACCAGAGCAAGCCCTTTCTCGGTGGTTGTCCCTGTCTACAACGAAGCTCGCCTGGTCGACGACGCCGTCACACAGATCATGCACGCGCTCGAGACGCTTGGCGGCGACTTCGAGATGCTGGTCTGCGAAAACGGGAGCACGGACAACACCGCTCTCCTCGTGGATCGGCTCCGGCGAGAAGATCTTCGGATTCGGCTGGAGCGATTGCCGGAGCCCGACTACGGCGGTGCGATGCGGCATGGCATCGCCGCCTGCCGCCACGATCGCGTCGTCATTTTCAACATCGATTTCTGGAGCGTCGACTTTACGCGCCGCGCGCTCGACGAGCTCGATCGCTGCGATATGATTGTGGGATCGAAAGTGATGGACGGCGCCACGGACCACCGGCCGCTTTTTCGCCGGCTCATCACCAGAGCGTTCAATCTCATGCTGAAATGGGTGTTTGGATTCAGCGGCACGGATACGCACGGCATGAAAGCATTTCGCAAGAGTGCCGTGTCCGCCGTGCTCACACGCTGTGTGACGGCCCGCTCGATCTTCGACACCGAGCTGGTTCTGCGTGCCGAGCGCGCGGGTCTGCGGATCGTGGAGATACCCGTCGAAGTCAGAGAGATCCGCCAGCCAGGTTATCTGTCGGTCGCGCGCCGGCTGCCGGAAGTCACCTGGAACATGTTGAAGCTCGCGTTCGGGTTGATCCGGGGATGAGCGGACGCGACGAGAGGCTCTACTTTTACGACACCATCGCCGAGACCTTCGACGCGGTTGCCAATCGCTACGATTTGCAGCGGCGGCTCGAGCTGGTGTTCGAGGACCTTCTGGGAGCCAAGACTCTCCATGGCAGGCGTCTTCTTGACGTGGGCGCCGGCACCGGATGGTTCAGCGAACGAGCGATCGCCAGAGGCGCCGAGGTCGTGTCTCTTGACATCGGCGCACGGCTGCTGGCACAGGTTCGCCGGAAATGCGCGTCATCACTGGTCGCCGGCGACGCGTGTCAATTGCCGCTCGCCTCGGACAGTTTCGACGTGGTGATTGCCTGCGAGTGTATCGAACATACGCTGGACCCGCGCGCGGCGGTTCGCGAAATCCATCGTGTGACGCGGCCCGGCGGCATCTTCGTCGTCACCGTCCCGAATCAGCTTTACCGATTCTCGGCAACGGTGGCCGAGACATTCAAGCTGCGCCCGTATTTCGGGTACGAGCACTGGCTTCATTGGGGAGAATTGCGGACGCTCGTGACCAGTCTCGGCGCGTGCGTCGAACAGATGAGGGGATTTCACCTCCTCCCGCCGCTCATTCGACCGACATGGCCATTGTTGCGCTTTGCCGATCGGTTTGGTGAGCGCCTGGGCCCTGTGATGTGGAATATGGCCGTCCGCGCCAGAAAATGACGCGGCTTACTGACATCGCGCTGGTGGTGTTTCTCGCCTCGCTGGCGCTGAACTGGCCGGACCTTCCGCTCGGCATCCGTTTCCCCGATCTGATATTTCTGCCGCTGGCGCTGCTGACGGTCGCAGCCTTTCGACGCACGCGTTGTTCACCACAGTGGCTGGATCTCCTCGTCCTCTTGTACCTGTTGGGGAGCCTGCCGTCGTTTCTGGTGACGGGCGATCTGCGCGAAAGCGCGACCGAGCTGATCCGCCACGCGTACGTGGTCGCGATTTATGCCGTCGTTGCACGGCTCGTGGCCTCCTCGCGTGCCCCGCTCGCCGGGACAGGGCTGGCTATTGGCGGGGTGGCTCTGTCACTGATCGGACTCACCTTCGCGGGAATCTACATGGTGCACCCGGTGGCGATGCCGGCGATGGGAGAAGTGATGAGGCTTCCCTACGTTGGTGGAGTGCTCCGGCTTCGCGCGCTCACCATGGCCCCGTCGATGCTCGGCAGCCTTCTTGCAGCAACGGTCCCCTTCGCGCTGATCAGGGCGCTGCAGTCGAACGCTGCCAAGAGCCGCAGGAGATGGGCGCTCGCGGTTGCCGCGATCTGCGCGGCGATGTTGCTGACCGTCAGCCACACGATCGCAGGCTTCGCGGTGGCGTGCCTAATCGTGTTGTGGCCGGAGCTGCGGCCGCGAGCAGCGGTCCAATGGCTGGCCATTGCCGCTGCCGCGGTGGTGGTGTGCGGCTTCAATTTCACGCTCGCGGCCTCCATCGATTCGGTCAGCTCGACGTCGGCGCGCGCGCCTGACGCCGTGACTTACCCGTACGGAATGGAGACCCGCGAGCTGGAGCTTGGCGGCGTCCGCGTGCGCTATCAGGTGATGAGCTATCTTCGAACCAAGCAGGTTGCGCTCGACGCGTTCCTCTCGCGTCCGCTCACCGGCATCGGATTGGACCAGTTTCACCGCGCCAGCGAAGCCGCGTATCAACGAGGCCTGTTGACGGCAGGTTACCGTGCCATCGATCCGCACTCCGCGCTTCTGGGCTGCCTCGCGGAGACCGGGCTTGCCGGTGGAACGACGCTGCTTGTGTTGTGGGGCGGCTTCGTCGTGGCGGGGGTCCGACTGAGCCGCGTCGATGGCCCATACGGCTGGCTTGCGCGAGCGGCGACGGCGGCTTTCATCGGTCTGCTGATCAACGGTATCAACGTAGACATCATGAATTTCCGCTTCGTCTGGGCGGAACTGGGCATCCTGCGAGGATTGGCGCAGCTGTACGAAGTCTGATGCGAGTCGACGCGGAGCTCGATCTACGGGCTCGTCATCCAGGGCGTGGGAGTCGTCTTCTATCTCGTTTGGCGGACTACCTCCGCGCACCAAAACCCGTCAGCAAGGTCAGGTCCACGTCGACCGTTTCGCGTGGTTCGCCCCAACGTTGCACCGCCAAGCCGCCGATGAAGCAGAATCGTCAGCCTTCAGTCTCACATAACGTCTGAAGTTCAAAAGCCGCGCGAACCAGTTCAATCACGGTGATAGGCCTTCATGAACCACCGTTGCTGCTCCACAAGTCCCGATGTCGGCTTTGGCGCTCTCGGCGGGACGGTATAATCTGCCGGGCCGCACAGAAGCTCAATGGAGCGTTCCGGATCCAGGCGGCGCAATTCTTCCCGCCTCAATCGTTCCAATTCCGGGCCGGCTCTTTCCACGTTTGAACCCACCGCTTTGCGTTCGCAACCTGCTCCGGTGTCCATTCCGACAGTTTGGAGGGAGACTGCATGACTCAGCTTAGCAAATCGGCGGAGCATATCATTTTCGTTTCGATGCGCATCCGGACGTCGATGTCCGACATCGAGTCGACGCGGAGCTCGATTTACGGTCTCGTTATCCAGGGGGTGGGAGTCGTCTTCTACCTCGTTGGGCAGGCTCGCTCCGCCCGCGCCGCCGCACCCGCGGAATGAACGTCACCCAGAGGCGCGCTCCGACCGTTCGGACGATCCCGACGTACTTGTTGAGCGGATGACGTCGCGGAAGGGATCGAAAGGTCGGCTTCGCCCGGGGAACTAGGTGTCGGAGCTCGCTCCGAAGCCTTCGATCCTCCGGGTGCATGGCGAGCCCTTCGGTCAGGGCCACGATGGCCTCTCCCCGTCTCCGGCCCATTGCCAGAACCCGCCCCAGGTTCAGATAGAGGTCGCTCGAACGCCGACCGTCCTTCTCCATGGCCCGCCGACAAAGGGCCGCAGCCTCCTCGAAGCGGCCTTCCGTCAGCGCCGTCAAAAGACCGCAGTAGGAGAGGTGTGCGGGATCGGCGCTCCCGTCCTCGACGAGCTTCTTGAAAGAGCTTAAGGCGAAAGTGTAGAGGCGAGCGCGGTAGTCCTCCATGGCGCTCTCGAAGAGAAGCGCCCGGTCGTAGGCATCCATCGATGAAAGCCTAGGCGAACCGGCGCCGGAATTCCAGTGCAGAGATCACATTCGGGAGGGAAACGAGGGTCTTCGCCGCCCCCATGTCCTTGAAGCCTGTCCCCGTCGCGAGACAGCAGACGTTGCCTTTCGGATCGATGGTCCCTCGCTCGATGAGTTTTTTCAACGCGGCGACCGCGGTCGCGCTCGAGGGCTCCACGAAGAGGCCTTCCGTCGAAGCGAGGAGCTTCTCCGCTTCGAGAGTCTCCTCGTCGCTCACCGCGACCGCGACTCCCCGGGACTCGACCACCGCGGGCACGGCGATGTGCGCGTCGAAGACCACGTCGTCCGCGATAGCGCCGCAGAGGGTCCGGATCTCCGGCCAACGTCTTCCGGCGGCATCCTTCCAGGAAAGGCCGAGGCGGATCGCTTCCACGAACGGAGCGCATCCCTCCGCCTGAACTCCCGCGAGTCGCGGCAGGCGATCGATCACCCCGAGGGCCTTTAGCTCGCGAAAGCCTCGCCACAGAGAGCCGAGGTTTCCGCCCCCGCCCACCGGCACCACGAGCCAGTCGGGCACGTCGGACGCAAGCTCGTACGCGATGGTCTTCGAGCCCTCGAGAGTGAATGGATTGTAGAGGGCGGTGGTCGCGACGACATGCCAGTCGAAGCGCTTTGCAGCCTCGTCCATCAAATCGAAGACGATCGAGGGAGAGCTCTCATCGATGCGGAAGAGCTCGGCGCCATACATGAGGATCTGCGCCAGCTTCTCGTCCGGCACCGAGCGAGGCACGAAGACTTTCGCTTTCAGCCCCGCTTTCGCGGCGTAAGCCGCGGCCGCGGCGGCGACGTTCCCCGAGGACTGAACCGCGACCGTGGTCTTACCGAGCTCTTTCGCGCGCGAGATGCCGACGGCGAGCATGCGGTCCTTGAACGAGCCCGTCGGGTTTCGGGTCTCGTCCTTCATCGTCAGCTCTTCGAGCCCGAGCGCGGCGCCGAGCCGCGGTGCTTTGAGCCGCGGTGTCCCGCCCTCGCCGAGCGAGACGATGGAGCTCGTCTTCAGGACGGGAAGGAGCGGGAAGAACCTCCACATTCCCGAGAGCTCGGGGTCCTCGAGCCGCGAGAGCGGGTAGGCGGGAACGAGAGGGCCGTCGCAGCTCGCGCAGCGACGACCGCCATAAGAAACGTCGTGGCTCGCGCCGCACGCGGCGCATTCCAGTCGAAACTTGCCGTCCATCCGGGAATTGGACTGTATCACCCTTCGCGGATAGTCTTGAGCGGATGCTTCGCGAGCTCGAACAATCGATTCGAGGACTCCTCCGCTCCCCCGCTCACTCCGGGATCGCAATCCTGACGATGGCTCTCGGAATCGGCGCGAGCCTCCTCCCGGCGCGGCGCGCGGCCGGCATCGACTCCGTCATCGCACTCAAGGA